>Ga0208879_1003399_pt1 | contig 13093 bp, 11 predicted proteins | sample Knorr_S15_td_Bot_FD_185605 | JGI IMG/M metagenome (GOLD analysis project Ga0208879, IMG submission 185605) | Marine microbial communities from Southern Atlantic Ocean transect - Knorr_S15_td_Bottom_ad_5009_LV_A (SPAdes) (version 2) | ecosystem: Environmental > Aquatic > Marine > Oceanic | place...
GAATAAAGCGTATAGGGAAATAGAGGGGGCGTCCAAACGTCCCCCTTATGATTTGTAGTTTCTTCGATCAATAACTTTGTCCGGATAGAGATTCGTCCAAGAGGAATTTCATGCCCCGCAAGAAAATTACTCGCCCCAAAGGGTCCGGCGACGCCCAGGTATCTATTGCCGAGCCCATTGAAGGCTTGCCGGAAGGGTTAGCCACCAGTGACCTGGTGGAGTCCTACACACAGATGATCTTGGTTCGAACGATGGACGAGCGCATCTGGGCCTTGAACCGGCAGGGCAAAGTGCCCATCGCAGCCTCTTGCCAGGGCCACGAGGCCGCCCAATTGGGCAGTCTGCTGGCAGCTCAGAAGGATGGCCGCTGTTTCTTGTTCCCCTATTATCGCGATCTGGGTCTGAAGATGGCCGCGGGTCTCACGCCCACCCAAGTGATGCTTTCTTTCATGGGCAAGGAGGGTGAGCCCTACAGCAACGCCCGCCAGTTCCCGATGCAAGGCGCCGACCTGGAGCACAACATCATTCAGATCTCCAACGTGGTGGGAGCCGGTCTAACCCAGGCGGTAGGATACGCCTTGGCGTGCCGGATGCAGGATGACGACACCGTGGTGTTGACCTACTTCGGCGACGGGGCGTCCAGCCAAGGCGAAGCCCACGAGGCGATGAATTTCGCCGGGGTCCACCGGGTGCCGGTTATATTTATCTGCGAAAACAATCATTACGCCATCTCGGTCCCACAGCACCGCCAAATGGCAACCGAAGATCTGGCGTCCCGGGCTCAGGGCTACGGTTTCCCAGGATTCACCGTGGACGGGATGGACCTTATCCGGTGTTACGAGGCTACCCGGGAAGCTATCACCCACGCTCGAACCCAAGGACCGGTGCTGCTAGAGATGCAGGTGGAGCGGTTGATGCCCCACACAACCGACGATGACCATCTCCGATACCGGACCCAGGAAGAGTTGGACGCAGCTCACGAGCGAGACCCGGTTTCCAACTTCGAAGCCGACCTGATAGCCAGGGGCATCATCACTCCGGAAAAGTCGGACGAAATCAAAGCCGAAGCACTGAAAGCGATCAACGAAGCCACCGATGCCGCCGAGGCCGCCAATCTCCCCGATCCCTCAACCATGTGGGATCGGGTTTACAGCGAGTAGAGGGGAGAAGTGGCAGTCAAGAACGTCATTGAGGCGGTTCGAGAAGCCCTGCGCGAAGAGATGCAGCGGGACCCCAAAGTGTTCATCCTGGGCGAGGACGTGGGGCAGCGCGGTGGTGTATTCCTAGCTACTCAGGGCCTCATCGATGAGTTCGGCGAATCTAGGGTCATCGATACCCCCTTGGCCGAAGCATCCATCATGGGAATAGCTCTCGGGGCCGCATTCCGGGGCATGCGCCCCATCCCCGAGGTCCAGTTTTCCGATTTCATCTGGCCCGCCATGAACCAACTCATCGGTGAAACAGCGCGAGCTTGCTACGGGAGCAACGGCGTCCTTCAAGTACCCTTGGTCATCCGAGTGCCTTACGGCGGCGGTATAAGAGGCGGCCTGTTTCACTCCCAGAACGTGGAAAGCATCTTTTTCCACACCCCCGGGCTCAAGGTCATCGCCCCGGCGACACCCTACGACATTAAGGGGCTTCTCAAGTCGGCCATCCGCGACAATAGCCCTGTAGTCTTCTTGGAGCACAAGAAAACCTACCGCCTGGTCCGTGGAGAACTACCGGAGGGAGAATACACCATCCCCATCGGGCAGGCCGACGTCAAACGCGCTGGGGAACATATCACGATAGTTTCTTACGGCTTGATGCTCCATTACTGCCTGGAAGCCGCGGAAGCGGTGTCCGGCGAAGGCATAGACGTGGAGGTGGTGGACCTCCGTACTTTAAGGCCGTTGGATAAAGAAACGGTGCTAAACTCGGTAAAGAAGACCGGCAAGCTGCTCATCGTTCATGAAGATAACGTCACCGGTGGGGTCGGGGCTGAGATCGCCGCACTGGTTGCCGACGAAGCTTTCGAGTATCTGGACGGACCGGTCAGACGGCTCTGTGGTCCCGACGTACCCACCATGCCCTTCGCCCAAACCCTCGAAGACGAATACATGCCCAATACCGACAAGATTGTCCAGGCCCTGCGTAAGCAGGCAGCGTATTAGCGGCGGGTGATGAAACATTGGCTATGATCCTTGAACTCCCTCATGTTGGCGAGTCGGTGGTGGAAGGCACCATCGGCAAGTGGCTAAAACAGCCCGGCGACACGCTGACGCGGTTTGAGCCTCTGGTCGAGGTGATAACCGACAAAGTAACCATGGAAGTACCTTCTCCTATCGACGGCTCTCTCCTAAAGATCCTGGCTCAGGAAGGAGAAACCGTGCCCATGGGAGCCCCGATAGCCGAACTCGAAACTGCCGACGGCTCCAATGGAGCAGCCCCAACACAGGCAGCGGAACCTACTCCAACTCCAGCGGCTCCTCAGACGCAGGCTCCCGTCGGCACAACCGGTTATCTCGTCAAGAACATCAACCCCGTGGGCCCCACCGGAGGCGGAGTCGAGGGCGAGCAAGAAACCCCGGTTCCGGCCCAGGCACAACAACAAGCGCCTCCTCCAACTGACCAACCAACGGCCGAGGCCCCCGGCGGAGCCAGCCGGCCCTCTCCCGCAGTACGCCGTCTGGCCCGGGAACACGGTGTGGACCTGGCCCAGGTCAGCGGCACCGGACTTGGCGGCCGTATAACCCGCGACGACTTGATACGATACGTTGAATCCAAATCAACACCCGCCGAAAATACAGCCCAAGCGCAAGCGTCCCCACGAATTGAAGCCGGCGCCGACGAGCAACATGTGCCCTTAACTCCGGTGCGCCGGATGATTGCCGACGCCATGGTCCGTAGCGTGAGCCAGATCCCCCATGCATGGAGCACGATAGAGGTGGACGTAACCGGATTGGTCGCCCTTCGCACCCAGGTCAGAACGGCCTTCGAGCAAAGGGAGGGAGTGGATCTGACCTATATGCCCTTCGCCATAAAGGCGTTGGCGGAGTCGCTGAAAGAACATCCTACGCTCAACGCCAGTTGGGGCGGCGATAAGATCATCCTGAAACGCCGGATCAACGTGGGAATCGCCGTGGCCGCTCCCCAAGGATTGGTCGTCCCGGTGATTCACGACGCCGACCGGTTGAGCATCGCCGGACTGGCAACCGCCTTACGGGACCTAACCCAGCGGGCAAGGCAGAACAAACTCACGATCGAAGACGTACAGGGCGGGACATTCACTTTGAATAACACCGGCGCGTTGGGGTCCACCATCTCCTATCCCATCATCAACCATCCCCAAGCGGCGATCCTGACCACCGAGGCCATTCAGAAACGGGCGGTGGTCCGAGACGACGCCATCGCCATTCGGTCCATGATGAACATCTGCATGGCCTTCGACCATCGCATCAACGACGGAGCGGAATCGGGCGCATTCTTGCAGGCGGTCAAGTCCCGCCTGGAGTCTATGGGACCCGACACTCCTCTCTACTGAGCCGCCTCCCGTGCCCTCTCCCAGCCCATGCCAGATAATCCGGTTGGGAACCGTGGAGTACCACCGCGCCTGGGAACTGCAGGTGGAACTGGCTACCAAGGTCCACGACGGCGCACAGCCCAACACGTTGCTGCTATTGGAGCATTCCCCGGTTTACACCAAGGGACGCCTGAGCAAGCCTGAACATATCCTGTTAAGCGACGAAGAGCTGCGCCAAAGGGGGATCGGGCTTTACGAGGCGGACCGGGGAGGGCAGGTGACCTTCCATGGCCCCGGCCAACTGGTGGCCTACCCGGTGGTAGACCTGCGAGAGTGGGGCGGGCCGGTCAAGTACGTTCGGACCCTGGAGCGGATCATCGTCGATTCACTTGCCGACTTCAAGATAATCGCCGAAACGATCGACGGGATCACCGGAGTCTGGGTGGACGGCGCAAAGATCGCCGCCATCGGAGTTAAGGTCAGCCGGGGTGTTGCCTACCACGGCTTCGCCATCAACGTCACCACCGACCTGTCCTACTACAGCCACATCGTCCCCTGCGGCATCGCCGACCGCCCGGTAACCTCCATGGCCGAGGTTTTGGGCGAAGACGTGGACATGGCCATGGCCCAATACAGCCTGGCTTATCAGTTTGGTAAGGGGATGGGGTTCCGGATGGTCGAGGCGGAGCTAGAACCAATCCAGATCTAGGGAGATTAGCCATGCCGGTTTCTGACAAAGTACGGGGATTCATGGAGCAGGGCGGGTGGATCCGCCGGATGTTTGAGGCCGGCATCACCTTGAAGGCGCAGCACGGCGAGGACAATGTATTCGACCTATCCTTAGGCAATCCGGTGGTGGAGCCGCCGGAGGAGTTCCGCCGGGAGCTACGCCGTCTGGCCGAGAACCCCATCAAGGGTATGCACCGCTATATGCCCAACAACGGCTACCTGGAAACCCGGCAAGCGGTGGCCGATGGCCTGAAATCTGAGACCGGCATCCCCTTCTCAGCCGGCGACATCGTCATGACCTGCGGAGCGGCGGCGGCGATAAACGTAGTGCTAAAGACCATCCTCAACCCCGGGGAAGAGGTCATTCTCCTATCCCCATACTTTGTCGAATACGGCTATTACGTGGACAACCACTCCGGCGTCCCAGTGGTGGTGGCCACCGGCGAGGATTTCCAACCGGACATGGCCGCCATCGAAGCCGCGATCACACCCAATACCAGGGCGATAATCATCAACTCGCCCAACAATCCTTCAGGGGTCATCTACTCCGCGGAATGCCTTCAGAACCTTGGCGAATTGCTGAACCGTAAGCAGCGGGAACACGGTTCGGAGATATTCATCATCAGCGACGAACCGTACCGGCGAATAATCTACGACGGCTTGAGCTACCCTCAGGTGTTTCCCCACTACGAGAACACCATCGTGGTCAACTCCCATGCCAAGGACCTAGCTCTACCCGGCGAACGCATCGGTTACATGGCGGTCAATCCCGCCTATCCCCATCGGGAGGAGCTGTCCAACGGTCTGACCTTTTGCAACCGCACCCTGGGATTCGTGAACGCCCCAGCCTTGATGCAACACATTGTCCGGGCGCTTCAAGGGGTCAGTGTGGACATCGCCGAATATCAGCAAAAGCGGGACTTTCTCTACACCCGGCTCACCGGCATGGGTTACTCGGTGGTCAAACCCCAGGGAGCTTTCTACCTGTTCCCAAAGTCGCCGATAGAGGACGACGCCGCCTTCGTGGACACGTTGCAGGAGCGGTTGGTGCTGACAGTACCGGGCCGGGGATTCGGGACACCGGGGTACTTCCGCATCTCCTACTGCCTTGAGGACCGGGTGCTGGAGGGGGCAATGGACGGATTCGCTCGGGCCATAGAACAAGTTGGGAAACAGGGCTAACCGCTACTCGTGGAATATCTCCTGAGCATTGTGGGATCGCCAGTTGGGGGGATGGGTAGAATCTGTCCAACGAATTTGATCGGGCCGTAACCTAGGAGGCAAGAGCCGTGAGCGCACAAGTGAAGGTTGCTATTGTCACCGGAGCTGGAACCGGGATCGGCAAGTGTACTGCCCTGGCTTTTCTGGAGGACGGGTACGCCGTTGCTCTGGCTGGACGCCGGGCCGAGTTGTTGGAGGAGACTGCGGCAGAGGCCGGGCCGGCTGCCTCCCGGACGCTGGCAGTGGCAACTGATGTGGCGGACCCCTCATCAGTGCGCGCCCTGTTCTCTGCAACCAAGGAGAGATTCGGAAGGGTAGATGTCGTATTCAACAACGCCGGATCCACCGCGATCGGCGTACCGTTGGAGGATCTGACCTACGAACAATGGAAAGCCGTGGTGGACGTGAACTTGACTGGAACTTTTCTGTGTACCCAGGAAGCATTCCGCATCATGAAAAGTCAGGACCCAAGGGGCGGTCGGATCATCAATAACGGGTCCGTCTCGGCTCACGTACCGAGACCCAATTCCGCACCTTACACAACAACCAAACACGGGATAACTGGGCTTACCAGGTCGACGTCGTTGGATGGCCGCAAATACGATATCGCCTGCGGCCAGATCGACATTGGCAACGCTGAAACTCCGCCGCTGGCGGCGGCCGTTAATGCAGGGCTTCCCCAGGCCCACGGAGCCGTGGTCACCGAGCCGACCATGGACCCGCACGACGTTGCCCGGGCAGTGGTCTTCATGACAAGCCTGCCCTTGGACGCCAACGTACAGTTCATGACCGTCATGGCAACGAAGATGCCCTATATCGGCCGCGGGTGACGTGACCCTACATATCAGTTATCAGCAGTGGCGGTCGCAGAAACTTGCAGACCTGGGCCTAAGTTGGTGGTCTGCTTGATAGGCAATCGGTCTTTTACGTCGGCCGACTCAATAGCCTAGCGATTGTACCCCACCGAATCAGGCTGATCCTAAAGCTTGCCCGGACCGACGGCGGCGAAGGCGGGCAGGCGGACGGGGGCGGGGAATGATTAGGTAGCAGGCGGACGCCAGCCCGTAGATAACCGCCAAAGGAATCAGCGCCCAAAAATATCCGGACTCGTTATGGTCAAAGATCCAGCCCATCCACACCGGAGTGCTCATGGACATCAACTGGTCGGGAAGATGTTGCCATCCCCGAAGAGTGGCGTAGCTCCTCCGTCCAAAGTAGTCGCCCATTATGGCCCAAGCCAGCGGATTTGCGCTTTCCGAGAAAGCCAGCAAAACGACAAATATTGCCAACTGCCAAATGTGGCCGCTCTGGTTCAAGATCGATAATATGGCTACCACGCCCGTTGCCATCGCAACCGAGCTAAGCTTCTCCTTGGACCATTTATCTCCCATCCACCCCACCACGGGGTTGAATATCATGGTGCCCAGGGACAATCCTCCGATAAAGAGGGCGGCGAGGGCAGCGCTGGAGAGACCAACCTCTCCGCGAGTAATCTCGCCCTCCAGGAACCAGACCATCACCGGAGCCAGTAGAAATGACATTCCCGAATGGACGGTGTTGCGCAGACCCACGGCCAATACGACAAGCCAAAAGGAGACGGTGGATAATGCTTCCTTAGCGGTAAAGTCGGGGTCTCTAGGCAGCTGCCGTAGCGGCGCGGCGACTCTCGACGCGTCATGGGCTCCCCTTCCTCGCCCGCCATGCAGCCCCGATTCCGTTTGGCGGGAAACCACAGCGTCCGGCGCCGGGTCCCCATCCGGTAGCAAGCCCATGCTCTCTGGAGTACGCCGCACCAACAGAGCCAAGGGAACAACGATGATGATGATTCCGATGCCCGACACCAGAGCCGCCGTGCGCCATCCTACGGTGAGCACCAGCAATCCCATCAGCGGCGTCACCAGAAATCCGCCCAGCCCGGTGCCGGTGGAGGCGGTAGACATCGCCAGGCTCCTTCTCCTACGAAACCACTGGTTCAAAGCGGGAACTGTCGCGTTGTTGTAGCCGGCCCGGAAGCCCAGGGAAAGCAGCCCCACGAAAACCAACAGGAAATACCCATAGCTTTTGGTTAACGTCAGCAGGATAAAACCCACGCCCGACGCGACGCCGCCAAATATCAGCATGGTCTTCGCGCCCAAACGGTCGGTGGCGTATCCGGCCAGTGGGCCCAGGATACCCGCCACCAGGCGCCCCAACATGTCGGCGACAGAGATAGCGGCCACACCGATGCCCAGTTCTTGCCGCAAGGGGAGAACGTACAAGGTGAAGCCCCGATTGAAGGTACCGTGCTTCAACGCATCGATAATCGCGCTGACGACAACGATCCACCAACCATAGAAGACGTTGTTACGGCGGCCCCATAGAGTCTTTGGATTTAATTCAACCAATATCTTTCATTTAATCCGAATCTTGACTAGACCGCGGCTAGCGGATCCATCACGCCGTCGCAGATTAATGCCGGTCACCATTTCATCTTTAGTGACCTGCTCTCAAAGTGCACGCCAGCACAGCGGGTGGCTGTAAACGAGGGTCTCGTGCCAGAAGAGAAAAGTTGGACCGAAGAATACTAAGGCATGACCGGCAACGGATGCCTCAGTATATAACCTTTTCCGGCCGCAGTAGTTCCAGCCGCCCATTGGGCACGCCCAAGAGATGATGGAACACAGATTCGTTGTGCTATCCCCGTGCCGGCGCCGGTGTATGTACCGGTTCTCCCAGAGAAGCGGGAACCGGAGCACCAGTCCGGGTTGCCGAGAGCCCGGCAAAAGCCCCGCCGTTCCTCTTGCGTGGCCACGGCGATGGCTACCCACTTGTCCTCTCCGGCGCACGGGTAGTTGTTGTGGGTCAAGCTGGATCTCAGCCGGGACTTATCAACTGGGCAGTACAAATTATCCACGTGCTAGGGCGGCGTATCGAGGAATTGGACACGATAATGGGCCGGCTATCAACCGGTGTGAAAGGCGTTCCTCATAGGATTATCCACTCTCGTACGGGTATAGTGGATAAGTCGCTTCGTCACCCGATAGCACAGCCATTGAAATATCGCCTTCTGTGCTATGGTTTCTGAAAGACAGAATCCTGTTAGGCAGGAGGCCCCTGGATGGAGATCACCCGTAGAATCGCCGACTATGTAGTATCCACGCAATTGGAGGATTTTCCGCCCGATGGGATCCAGGCGGCCAAGGGCGCGATCATGGATTGCCTGGGTTGCGCCTTGGCGGGTAGCCGCGAGCCATTGGCGGACATTTTATCGGAGTTCGTCCAGACCAACGGGGGCGGGGCGTCGGCCAGCGTGATCGGGCGGGGCTTCAAGACAACCGCGGCTGACGCGGCCCAAGTCAACGGAGCCATTTCCCACGCCCTGGATTACGACGACATTACCCGTGCTCTCAAGGGTCACCCCACCGCCGTACTTATGCCGCCAGCTCTGGCATTGGCTGAATCCGAAGGAGCCACGGGTTTGGAAATGCTGATGGCCTATATGCTGGGCTTCGAAGTGGCCTGCAGCATCGGTGAGGCCATGAGCCCGGAATATTACGACGAATTGGGTTGGCATCCCACGGGACCCGTGGGAGCTTTGGGCGCGGCGGTTGCCGCCTCCCGCATCTTGAAGCTGGACCGGGATCAGACCGCAATGGCCATCTCCCTGGCCGCGTCCCAGGCCGCCGGTCTCCGGCAAAACTTCGGCACCATGACCAAGCCATTCCACGCCGGGGCCGCTTGCCGTACCGGAGTCACCTCCGCCCAGTTGGTAGCCGCCGGATTTACCGCCAGCCTGGATGCCATTGAGGGACGGTTCGGCTTCTTGCACGCCTTTTCCGGGGGAGGAGGATACGAAGCGGACCGGATAATAGATAATCTCGGCAAAACCTGTTATCTGGTCGAATCGGGAATCGAGATCAAAAAATACCCCTGTTGCGGCAGCGCCCACCTGGCGTTGGACGCCACCGCCCGAATCTTGGACCGCTCGCCGTTGAATGCCGCCGACATCGAGAAGATCGACGTGCTTGTGGACTTCGACCCTCCCCGCTCCCTGATCCACGACCGGCCGCGATCAGCCTTGGAAGGGAAGTTCAGCATGCAGTACTGTCTGGCCGCCGCCGTTCTGGACGGCAAAGTAGGCATGGACGCGTTCACCGACCAAAAGGTGTTGCGCCCCGAGGCCCAGGACCTCATACCCAAGGTCACCATGCGCCGCTCGGCCGATTTCCAAGGGCAGCCGAGCTGGGTAGAGGCCTACAACCAGGTGGCAGTGCACTTGAAGGACGGGACGGTATTAACCGAGAGAGTTGACCGGATCAGCGAAGGCGCTCTACGAGGGGTGACCATGGACGAAATTATCGACAAGTTCCGTGATTGCGCGTCAACTATCCTAACCACGGACGACACCCAAACACTTGTGGCCGGACTAAACGAACTGGAACAACTACCGGACGTCCGCCATATAGCTGATCTTTTGCGAGGAGACGGGGCTGGCTAAGAATAGCTGTTAATCGTCGCTGCGGATTAGTCGAAGATTATTGGCAGCAGGGCAAATTTCTCTGGAGTCTCTGTGCCCTCCGTGGTGAGTCTTAACTCTGTACGTTTCCTTAAGGTCCGGGTGGCTGACTACCGCCGTTCACTTGATCCGCTTTGCGGTAGAGATAAGACCAACGTTGTCCCGGATCTGCAGGTTCCCGAAAGAGTCGACAACCCAATGGCGGCCTAATTCGGACCCACTTTTCGATTCTAACCGTTGACCTGAAGGCGACGGCTTCTCAACCAATTCGTCCTTCAAGAAACTTCCACCTTTGAAGTAGTGTTCCACGTACGATTTGCCGCCCTCACTGTACATCACGATCTGGTTACCGGTGACATCGTCCAACCACGTACCGATGTCTTCACGGGTGGAGACGAGAGGCCCACCGGCGTCGGCTTGTTCTTCCTGCCCGGCCAGGCCAAGGATGCGCACCTCAAGCGCAGGGTCGAAATGAGTGGTAGCCCAACCTCCGGCGCCCACCGGCATCCCTGGCAAGTAATACACAATGAAGGTACGTTCGTAGTGGCGCGAATCACCCGACTTTAACTCAAGGGCGATGGCTCTGAGTGAAGCTTCGGACACTTCGTTGTCTAGACGGACATCGAAACTTTTCCTGATTCCGGTGACTATATTTGTTTGGATGACCGAATAGCCGATATCGGCTGGGATGACTGGATCTTGGCCTCCCGACTGCGTATTGGCGGCAAAGGCTGAAGTTATCGTTGCACTGATGTCGATGGTTGCAACGGGAATCAGCGGTGCCGTTGGCTCCGAAAATACCCGTTGAAACCGCAGTGCCCGACTTGCCGCTTGGCCCGGGTCACCGTCACAAGAAGACGCAGCAATAGATATCAGGCACACGGCTAGAATCATGATTGTCCGCTTGGAAATTACGAGAGAAGGGTACATATAATTCCTTAGCCATCTGGCTCCGGGCCACATTTGTCCACCATACAAATTATACTTTGATTCTCGGACCCAGGGACTTCCTTAAGTCAATATTTAGAGCTTGTCTGCGGATCATCCCTCTCAAGCCACTGGATCCAATTCCCGTGGCTGTCGTTGTCCGCCAGATGCCGGGTCGTCTTGAGGCCGTTTTGGTACTGGGTCAACTCAACGGCGCAGTGGTGTCCGCCTGCCCGGCCTTCCACGGATATCAAACTCAGATCCCGGATAGAACCGTGATCTTCGACCAACTCAAGAAATCTTTCTCGGGCCTCCCGAGGAAACTGGTTCAATGTATTAGTGTGATACAGGCACAAAGGCGAATCGGACGGGATAGATTCTAATACCTCGGGCAGCAACTCCAGGGCGTCGCCGGCCAATAAACGAGGTGGGTCGTCCTTAGCGATTTCCAATGCGTCCTCCAGCATCTGGGCTTCGTCGACCCGCTCCGGCCAGACCAAAGCCCGCAGCCAATCGACCGCATCCGGGTCACTAATATCCACCGGGTTAAGGTCCAGACCAACTCGAAAGACAACCTGAGGGATGGATCCGGGCAACGGAAGGCGCAGGCTTCCCCGGATAACTGACGACAATTGGACCGGGGAATCGGGGTCGCCCCAGCGACGCCCATCGCTATTAGGTATACGAATACCTGTCCCATAGCAGGTTCAACCCGGCGCTGGCCCCAATTTCCACCAGAGAAAGAGGCTGTCCCGCGTCACGGCCCATGGCTACGGCAAAGGCGGGCAGAAGCACCGCGCAGCGCCGCACCACGTTGGTCTGCACCAGCCGGGTACTTACCAGGTCGACGATTTCCTCGCTGTGTTCCAGGCAAAACGACCGGAAAGATGGGTACGGGTCTCCATGAGCTGTCATCTCCGGGCTGATGTCTGGATAGTAGTCCTTCAGCGGGTGTTGGGCGCCTTTCATCAACAGCCAATGAACCGCGGCCATGAACAGGTTCGGTACCGGCTGGCCCGGACGCGCATCGGCGGCGATAGCCAACAGGTCCCGGTCTTCGGCCAGGCTATGGCACAGACTTTCGTAAAGGGCTGACATCCCCAGACATTCCAGTTCGGCAAATCGGTGAAACGTCCGGGCAAGCCGATCTGATTCTTGCATAAGGAACCGCAGGTGATAATGCGTAACATTTTTCCGGATTAAACGAGTCCGGCGGTACGATCGAAGTGTATCCTTCCGCCGTTTTCCGGTCAAAGCCGTCACCTTGTACACGGCCCCGCATCGGTTGACAAAGATAGGTGCGGGTAGCTAATATTTGTGAAGCTACGGTTCCGTTTACCGGGGCCGATGTTCAACGACCAAAATCCCATCTTCTTAAAGGAGCCTAGAAACAATGGGTAATAACGATCTAGCACTGATGGCCCACCTGATGCGCCGGGCCGGTTTCGGCGCCTCCAGAGACGAACTCGAGACCCGCGCGGCCAAAGGCTACGAGGAAACAGTAGATGAACTTCTGAATCCCGAAGCCCAGGAACCCACCGACCGCATCGAAATGATGCGCTACCACCCCTGGACCTGGCGTCCGGGCACTCTGCCTGGCATGGGCGCGGCCGAATGGATGCGCGATTTGCTCAACACCAAGCGGCCTCTGGAAGAGAAGATGGCCCTGTTCTGGCATCAAGTCTTCGCCACCGGCGTCTCGAAGGTGGACCATTACGACGATGTTATGGACATGATCGTCAAATTCCGGAAGTACGGCCTGAGTAACTACCGGGACCTGCTCCTGGAAATGGCCAAAGATCCGGCCATGATCTACTGGCTGGACAACTGCGACAACCACGCCACCGCGGTCAACGAAAACTGGGGCCGTGAACTTCTGGAGCTGTTCAGCATGGGCGTAGGGAACTACACCGAGGTAGACGTTCGGGAGTGTTCCCGGGCCTTCACCGGCTGGACCATCAAGCCCAAACTGCCCAGAGGACCCATCGGCCGGTTCGACTGGTTCTTTGAGTTCCGGGAAGAGGACCACGACGACGGCGAGAAGACCTTCCTGGGAGAAACCGGCAACTTCGACGGCGAAGACATCATTGACATCATCTGCCAGCAGCCGGCGACCGCCGGGTTCATCTGCCGGCACCTATATAGCTTCTTCGTGGCCGACGAGGCCCAGGTCCCGGCGTGGGGCGTGACTCCTCCCAGGGACGAAGCCGCCATCGACC
>Ga0208879_1003402_pt1 | contig 13091 bp, 5 predicted proteins | sample Knorr_S15_td_Bot_FD_185605 | JGI IMG/M metagenome (GOLD analysis project Ga0208879, IMG submission 185605) | Marine microbial communities from Southern Atlantic Ocean transect - Knorr_S15_td_Bottom_ad_5009_LV_A (SPAdes) (version 2) | ecosystem: Environmental > Aquatic > Marine > Oceanic | place...
GGGTATCGAAATGGGAGATAAGGCTATGAAAGGCTCTGGATTGATGGGTAAGTTAGCTTTTGATGCTGGTAAAAAAGGACTACAAGCTACTAAATTCACTAGAGATATTGGAGGATTTGTTGGTGGAGGTATGGGTGCTAATATTGCAGAAGGAGCGTTCTTAGCAGGAGAGTCTTATAATGAGATGTTAAATGAGGTAGATGAGAATGGTAATCCATTATTTACCCCAGAAGAAGCAGCTGATCATGCAGCAGGAGTAATGAAAGATAATGCTAAATGGTTTATGCTTGATGCCGCTCAATATGGATTAGTATTTGGTGGAGCTGGTAAAGGATTAACAAGAAAATTAATGTCTGGAAGTTTTAAAAACACTCCATACAAGGCTAGTGTAGGTCATTTATTAAAGTGGGGACTCCAAAAGGTAGCGCCACATTTAGCTCCAACAGCTGCTTATGCTGGATTTGAAGGAATATCAGAAGGTATTCAAGAGTTATATCAAGAATGGATTAAATATACAGCATTAACAGAAGCTAAAGGAGAAGAGTATAAGTCTTATATGGCGTGGATGAAAGATGAAGGTGGTAATTATAGACCTGAAGTTAGAGATATATTCTTTACATCTGTAGGGTTAGGTGCTGCAATGGGGGGTTCTAGAGGTTTCTTTGATTCTATTGCTGAAAGAAAGAAAATGCAAGAAGAGAAGCATGCTAAGTTTATGGATCATGCCGCTAAAATTGATGCAGCCAAAACACCAGAAGAAGAATACTTAGCTATGCAATATGCTATTGATGATGTTATAGCAGATAATGTATGGAATTATGGAGGTGATGGTTCTGTTGTGTTTTCTTACTTAGATAAAATGGTTTCTGCTGGTAAAATGACAGAGGAGGTTGCGAATGAGTATAAGAAAGCCGTAGAGACTTCTGAAGTTAACTATACTAAACATAGTACAAACACTATGTTAACAGAAGCAGGAGCTAAACAAGCATTCTTTAGAGAGACTAGATTAACTAGAAACGCTACACAACAAGCACAACAAGAGGCGTTATATGTTAGTGATGTGGAGCAAGCTAATAATAACATTAAGAACGAAACATCTAGAAACCAAATGCTAGCTCAACTAGAGTCTATCCATCTTGGTGTAATGGAAACATTAAAACTTGATGAGACGGTTTTAAATAGTGAGCTAGAAGATTTATATACATTAAGACTAGATAAAGCTCCTACAGCTAAATCTACTGGTAAGAGAGATTCTAGATTTAAAATACAAGGATTAACAAAAGACGAGAGTATTGAATATTCTCAAGCAGAACAAAAAGAAAAGAAAAGAAAAGAAGAAGGTAAATTCACTCAAATAGAAAGAGAGCAAGAATTACATAAACTTTCTAAATCAGAGATGACATTTGATAAATGGAAGGCAGATGTTATTAAAAGGGAAGGATCAGATTATCTAACTTCTTTTTCTAATGCAGATGTAATGAAGCTAAAGAATCCTTCTGCTTTAAGTCAAGCTAAAACATTAGGAGGGAAGGCTCTTGATATTGGTAAAGGTCTATTTAAAAAAGCTAAAGGTGCTGTTTCTAGTTTAACTAAATCTGCTGAAGTTAAAAAAACAGAAAAGAAAGAGGAGAAAAAGCAAGAAAAAGATATTGCTAGTAGACTTAAAGATTTATCTAACTATGTAAATAAGTACTTAAAACCATCAAAAGAGAAGTTATCTAAATTAATGGAGGCATCTTTAAAAAAAGGTAAAAGTGCTGTAGAGTTTATTAAAGAGTATAAAGCTAGTGATATATCTAAAGGAGCAAGCGCTAAAGCTATTGAAGCTATTAAACTTTTTTATGAAAATAAAATTAGTGGTAAGATATCTAAAACATGGGCTGAGTTTGTAGATGGTTATTCAGAGACTAATGAACAAGGAGAGACTACTATTGATGTGGAACAGGAACAAAAAACTCCTGAACAAAAAGCTCAAATTATTGTAACAAAAATAAGAAACAATGAGCCAATTACACAGGAAGAAAAAGACTTTACTTTAAAAAATGAAAAATTATTTACTAAAGTAGCTGATAAAGACATTAAAGTAAACGGCCCTATTAAACATAAAGCAGTCGTAAAAAAAAAAGATAAAACCCAAGAAATAAAGGTTTATCCTAAGAATGAGTTATTCAAAAAAATAGAAGACTTTATCAGGAAGTCGGGAAACTCTATCTTATTAAAGGGGTTAGAGGTTGTTTATGGTGGTAGCATGCAGTGGGGAGGTAAATCCATAATCATTAAAAGGCCAGGCAAATCAGACCTTACTTTCTACGACTTTAAAGGAGATATACTAAAACGTATAGAGAAGAACCTAGCAGAACCTACAATACTTAATGAAATAGAATTAAGATTATTAGATCCTAAAGAAGGAGGAGCTAATGTAGTTACTGTTAATGGTAAACACTATTTCCAATTCCCTAGAAGTGAAGTTAAATACGAAAGTATTGTAGAGGTGTATGTTGACGGTAAGAAAGTAGGCGAGCTTCTTCAGAGAGATTGGTCTCAAAGTATTGTAACTAAGAGAGCAAAAAAAGCTAAGAAGAAAGATACACGTACTATAGATAAGATTATAGGCAAGCTTAAAGAATCTAAAGAGAATATAAAAAAGCTTCTTAATTCTACATTCACAGAAGATCAAACCACAGAGATACTTAATATTAATAGAAACCTAGAGGTTTACAGAAACTCTGGTATTGGAGCGTGGGTATTAACAAATAGTATTATTCAAAAGAAATTCCCAGGAGCTAGAGGATATGTTGTAGCTGCTAAATTGTATGATGACTATGGTGCGGAAGGAACATCTTTAGCTATTGGATCTACTGTATTGATTAATGAAAATCAAGTTGAACAAACAGACTTAATTCACGAGCTTGGACATGTGTACTATGCTATAATGGAAGATACTGTCTTAATGAAAAGGGTTAAGAAATTATTATCATCTTCCAAAGTATATAAAGACACTCAAATAGAATATCCAGAACTTACATTATTTAATTATAAGAATGAAAAAGTTACATTAGGAGATTTATATAGAGCTATATCCGAAAGCTCTTATGGTTTTGAGAGTGATATTATTAGCATTGTAGATAATATTAAATTAGCTGAGAAAGCGAATGATACTCAAAGATTAAGTGATTTATTCCATTCATTAAGAATACAACTTAAAGCAAGTGGAGTTAGAGAGGTTAATAAAAGCGCTCAAACACATCTATTAGAAGAGGCATTTACTAAAACATTAGAACACTTCTCTTATGGTACGGTAAATAGTATTGTTGAAAATTCAGAAGCACAAGCATTACTTAAGAAAGACCTTATACAATTCTACAAAGAAACTAAGAAGTTAGCAACAGAAGATGAAGCTAGGGTATTCTTAGATTTATCTGTAGATAATATTCAAGGATTAAACCTTGAAGCTGCTATAAAGCATATCTTATTAGACTTTAATTCTGGCAACAGAAAAACCACTGTAGTCCAAAACTCTGGATATAAAGGTAAGATAAAAGCTAAGAAGAAGAGTATGAGTCTTCATTTAAGTTACAGTTCTGTATACTATCATATAGGTAATGTTATAGGGAGAACAAGTTTAACTAAAAAGCAAAAAGTTGATGCCGTATTAAAATCTATAGCAGAAGATTCTGGTATAAGCACTACTGAATTAAATAAGAAAAGAGGATATATAGCCGCTATAATCACACAAGTATCATCCAGAAATGAACTTAAATCAGCAGATACAGTTCTTGATTTAGAGTTAAAAAATATAGGTATTGTTATTGACGCTAAAGATGATATCACTGGAGAGATACAAGAGCATACCACTGAAACAGCTAAGTATGAGGAAAGTGAAAAGAATAAAGGATTACCTACTACAGCATCTAATTTTATTAAAAAGATTGTTGAGGTATTTAATCATAAGAATCCTGACCAGAAAATTAAGAGAAATAAATTATTATATGGATTATACGCTTTAGCAAAAGAAACAATGTACACCCCATTTGAGTACGTTGAGGATTTAAGAAGATCAGACAACCCTCATATTATGTCTATGCTACAAGAATTAGATAGAGTCTATAATGGAGATAAGCATTTGACTAATGCTAAAATGATGGAACTTAAAGGTTATGTAGAAGGTATTAACATAGAGGTTCTTACTAACGGAGTTTTAATTATCAACGCTAAGACACGTGAAATGTCTTGGAAGAAATATAAAACAACAAGCAGAACATCAGAAGCTTTTGTCATACAATCAGTATTAGACCACGTTAAAGACAATGAGGATATTCAAAATAAATTAGCTAACGTATATAACGATTTCTTTAAAAAGAAAAATCCTTCTATTAAGGATAAATATAATGCAACTAATAGGTTTATGCATATATTATTAGATGTAAAGAATAATCCAAAAGGAGATCTTATAGATATCCCATCTTTACTTAATAACACTATTCTATATAAAGGTAAGGAACAATACTTGTACGACATATTATTCAATCATACTAAACATCCACAATATGGGAGTATAGAGCTTGAGAATAAGTTTATGTCTTATGATTCTAATCAAAAAAAGTTTGTCCCTAAAACAGATAAGTTCACACCATTCGATTTATTCTTTGGCTCACAAAATACATTAAGAACTATAGTTGATGAAGGATTAGTTCACTCAAGAGCAGTAAACTATTTATCTATGGTAGATAGTGTTACTGGTGATGGTATTAGCGTATTCAACAAGGAGAACGGAATGCACAATAGAATCAAGAATGTTGCTAATGTTATAAACGAAGGTGTTGAGATAGATACAGATAACATCATCCACTCTGATAATAATATCTATTCTCATATCTTACAAGAAAGAAAGAATAAAAATAAACTAGCAAATAAGAAAGGTAAGGTTGTAAATAATCCATTAAGACTAACAATTCATTCAGGACTAATGAGGTCTTTAATTCTTAAAGCAGAAGCTAAGCATGATATCAATTATGAGAAGAGAGCTAATAAACTTAACGATACCACCCCTAATGAGTTGATGGCTAATGACTTCTTTATGTGGCTTGGTAGATATCAAGACGGTAAGAAGAATAAAGATACTACTATAATCTACGATCAGCCTATTGCAGTATTTGCTGATAAAAGTAGAAGATATTACATAGAGAGTATAATGGCTCATGATGAGCAAAGCAGAAAACTGATTCTATCTAAAATAAAGAATAACCCTGCATATAAAGCTAAGTATTCTAACGGAGAGAGAGTGTTTCCATTCAATATTGAAAATGGTAAAATTAAAGAAATCGATACACTCATTAAAGAGTTTAGTCAATATATAGGAGAGAACCAAGATCTATTTACAAGTAACAAAGACTATAAAGATATAGTAAATAAGAAAGAGGTCTATGAAGCGTTCTTAACCTCTTATATTGCAAATAGGTTTATGGCTCAGCAATTATTTGTTCATGACCATAGACAGTCTAAAAATGAGGTTGACTACGTTAAGAGAGCAGCAGGAGCTATTGCTAGCCATACTGTATATGACAGAAACTCTCAAGTGGAGTTTATAGTAACAAAAGATTACTATGTAGATAAAGAAGGTAAATTATCTTTTGAAGATAACAAAAACACTGCTATTGAAAATGATGCAATGGGATATGTATTACCACATCAAGCTGAAGCTATACGTAATAAGTATGGAGAGATTCAGAAGGTAGGTAATGTATTTAAGTTTGTTTATCATTACACTGAAACCGAAGGAAAGCTAGCAGGCAAAACAACATACATGAAATTTGCTGTTCATGTTTTAACTCCAGAATTAGAAGCACTAAGTCCTGAAATGAAGAAGATTGGAGATATGCTTAGAACCAGAGAGTCTAATGTTAATGAAGTTTCTAAAACATCAAGCAATTTAATTATCGCTGCATCTGAATCAGCTGCTAAGTTATTTAAAGATGGTATTAGAAGTGATAGTCATATATATGATATTAACGAAATGGATGCTCAGCAAATTAGTGATATGCAAGATGAAATCCATTTAGATGAATCAGGTTACAGAGGTTTATCTGGAGAAGGATTAGGTATTCAATTAGAGTTAGACAAGCAAGTAGATGAAAGATTCTTCCCTTCTCAGTTGTTTTATAATATAGCAACTAATATGAATACTAAAGAAGATATTCAATTAGCTAACGAGATGTTTGTTCTTAGACAGAAAGTGATGGACGCTAATCATACAGGTAGAAATCAATCTGTTATCATGAATGACTCAGCTTCCGAGAAAGATGTTTTAGATGAGAGAGATTCATTTAAGTCATCTGTATCTGCTGATGTATTTGGTATTATGGTAGATAGCGCTTATGGATTAGTGGACCCAAGATATCCATTTATGAATGCTTCTCACAATTCTATAGCACTAGGAAAAATAGTTAAGAGTAGTACTAAGATGTATACTAAAGGATCTATCGCTTATCAATCTTCTAGTTTAGGTATGGGATTAAGATCTTATGAAAAAGGATTATTTAAAGGCGATACTAGTATTGTAGCTTCAGAAGCTTATGTTCCTGGTTATTTAGAAAAACAAGGAGTTAAGGTTGGTGATCTATTTATAGGAACAAGAGTTCCTGCTCACGGTAAAGTAAGTAGTTCTACATTTGTAGTTAAAGGATTCCATAAGCAAATTGGAGATTCTCCAACATCTAATATAACCATTCCTGCTCACGTTAGTAAGAATTGGGGAGCCGATTTAGATGGTGATTCGGTTCATATGAATTTCAAATGGACAAATAAAGAATTATCAAGTAAGAAGGATGGAGAGTGGAGAGGATGGTCTAATGAGTTTTTTGAGAAATATATCCAATTGATTAGTCAAGATAGTAAACAATCAGAAATAACTGCTGATATTGATTTCGTAGACGCATCTGATAATGCAATAGCTTTATCAACAAAATTACACGGAGAAGGTAAGGTAAAAAGAAAATCTCAACTAACTCCTATTGGTGATGCTCAAATGTTTGAAGATAATGTCCCAGCTAAAGACTTAGTAGGTATGGTTGCTGCATTACAAAGATCTTTCAATATATTCTCTAGTGGTAAAGGAGAAGCTCTTCCTTTTGATATATCAATTAAAGATATAGATGGTAAAGTAAATAAGCATAATGATGGTAAACCAATCAAAAAATACTTTGATAATAAAGAATTAGAAGGAGGTGTTGGGAACTGGTTTGGTGTAGCTCAATTACTTAATATAGTACTTGATAATGCTAAACATCAATATGCTAGTAAGCTTGGATTAAATAGAAACAGTGTATTTCCTTATGTATTATTAAGAAGACTTGGATTCTCCTTAGATCAATTATCTTTATTATTTAATTCTCCTATAGTTAAAGAGTATATGGAGTTTAAAAGAAATCGTAGTAAGAACTATATATCTAAAGGACAGGATATTAATGATATGTTTAATCAGTCAGATGAAATGAATCTTAATGAGCTTGTTGAATTTTTAGAAACTCAAAATATTAATTCTTTATCTAAATATTATCTTACGGAGAATGCTAAAGGAGATCCTATTAGAAAAAAAGGGTATAATAAAACTGCTTGGAATAAATTAACTAGCAGATTAGATTCTGGTATTGAGATTGATTTAGATGGTCTTGTTAAAAGAGATAAGAAGTCTGAAGTGGATGCTATTCTTGCTTTATACGCTTTAAGTAAATATAATAATGAGATAGTAAGACCTTTCTCTAAAGCATTTACAATACACCAAACCATTGAAAAGAATCCTATAGAGCTTCAGAAAATATATAACGATATATATAAGATACAGAACAACCCTATAATGATAAACGAGAAGAGTAATGGAGGGCTTAACATTTCTTATTCAATGAGCGCAGCTACTTCTAATAGTCCAATAGTAAAACATGCTATGGAATTATTTAACGGTATACTAAAGAGGGCTTCACGAACAGATATTAGATTCACTCCATATATACAGAGTATTTTAACAACTGAAATTGCAGAGGATAGATTAGATAAATATAAGGATAATAAAAACAAGATTATAAATCAAGTTATCGTAAATGACTTAAAACAAAATATATCTTTCCTTACAGATGAGAAAAGTAGAGAAGCTTTAATCTCAGACTTAAAAGATTTAAGAGTTAAATATCCTGACAATTATTTCCTAAAGAATGTATTAGATATAAGCGAGAAAGAAGACTTCATATCTACAAATCGAGTAACCATCACTAAATTTACATCAAGAAAAGCAATTAATGAAATTAAAGAATCCTTTGCGTTATTATCTGAATCAGATAAGAATACCATCTTTGATATGGAGTATGAGTTTAATAAATTCGGATTTAGTGGTAATTATGCTGGGGCAACTTCTTTTATTCCTTTCTTTGATAATAAATATGTAGCTAAGATTAATAGTGAGATATCTAGGATAGTAGAAATGAATCAATCTAAAAAAGAGTCTACAACAGAAAAACTTGACATTGCTATTGATCAGGTTATTAATCCTAAAAAAGGTAATGTAAAAACTAGGGCTAAAAAAATGGCTGCTCATGATCATGTGATTACTATTGAAAGACCTAATAAGAAAGCTAAAAAGATAGGGCCTGAAGTTTCTTATAATAATTTCACAGACGATCTTGACAGTAGAATGATGGACTTTACGATGTGGGCTGCTGATAAAGGTATTGATTTAAACAAGATAGATAAAGAGTCTAAGACTTTTGAATTACTAAATAATAGATTTATATCTTACCAAAGACAAGTAGGACTTGTTAATGAATTTATCTCTGAATTAGATAAAAAACCATTATCTTCATATAACATAGAAGCTCTTTATGATATTGCTCAAGACTTTAGAAGTATGGATAATTCAGCCACTAAAGGATTAGCTAATGCTATAGAAAAAGAGATAGGTCAGAAGGCATTTAAAGAACAAGCTGAATTCTTAAGAAAAGCTGGTAAGAAACAAGGGTATAAATATAATGTTCCTGGAGAGAATGGAGTACCTCAAGAAGACTTAACTAATTATAGAGCATGGTTAGGTTCTAATAACATGACATCTAAAAGGCCAGAGATTCAATACTTAATAAATGAAACTCAAAAGCAATACAGAGAATATCTAGTATCATTCAAGAAATATAAAGATATTATAGAGAAGTCTAATCAATCTTTAGTTAGGTCTAAAAGACAAGGCTTAACTATAATGGAGAGAGTTAGACAATCATTTAATTCTTATGATAGGTATAAATACATATATGGAAACCTTATTAGTATTAGTGGGGATAAAGTTAGAATGCTTGACAAAGAAGAGATCACTGAGAAATGGAACTCTTTATCTAAAGAAGAGCAAGAGTATTGGACTAACTATATGACTATTGCTAAAATGCTTATAGGAGCTGAAGAGTCTAATGGTATGAATATCCCTGGAATGCAAATGGGTAATTTAGAAGCTATATCTAAAAATGGTTTATTTGGATTATATAACTCTACTATTGATTCATTTGATTACCAAAGAGTGAAAGTTTATGGTACAGACATAGATGGTAAAAGAGCTTTAAAAAGTTTTTATGAATGGAAGAATGATGTATATAAAGGTAGGACTGGTAAAATTACATTAGCTTCTGGTAAGCAAATTTTAGAATTAGATAAGCTTAAAAAGAAAGCTCAACAACTTAAAAAGTTAGGTAAACATGAAGATGGATCTCTAATACAGTTATCAGACAATGAATATGATGCTTTAGTTAACAATGGATATAGACTAAAACAAATGGTAGGCCATAAACCAAGCGAAATAGATGCAGAGTTAATAAGAGAGTATGATATGAGGCAAGGTATTAAATTAGAAGATGGTACTCTAAATATTAATACAGCCTTACTTGAATTTATTAGAAGCTCTTTATTTATGCATGGAGAAAACACTAATGTTAATCCTGATGGATTTAAAGGAATGGGTCATATCTCTATCCTCACTGATTCTATTATAGCATTTAATAAAGGACTTGACAATGAGAATGCTGTTAAGTATTTAACTAAATGGTGGAAGGAAGGGTTCTTAGAGAAGAAGAAACAAGATAGTATTTTTGGAAAAAGAGCTGATAAAGTTATTGATGGCTTTGTTAGGTTAACGTCATTAAGACTATTAGGTTTCAATATTAGTGTAGGTATTGGTAATATACTTGCAGGTAAGTATCAAGAACTCCGTAAAAGAGGAGGAAAACAATTCATTACTGGTGAGGCTAGGTTCTGGAAGGATTGGTCTAAGTCAAGAGCAATACTTAAAAAACATAGAATAATAGAACATAGTTTTGATGAGTTTGTTCATTTATCAGAAAAGAAAGGAGCTTGGGGTAAGATTGAGAAATGGTCATTTATGTTTATGGATCAATCTGAACACTATATACAAGGTTCTGCTTTCTTAGGTATGTTAACTGAAGAAGAGTTTAATTCTGGTGAAGTCTCAGAACAAAGAGTTATGTATATTAATCATAAAATATCCACACTACATGGTGAGGGGTATTCCTCTTTTGATGCCAGTATGCTTTCTATGTACTCTTATGGTAGAGCATTATTACAATTTAAGAAATGGTTTATAACATTAATGCAAGATAGATTCTCTGCTGAAGAAATAGACAGATTTGGTAAAGTTAATATAGGTTCTTATAGGGCTGCTGGAGAATTTGCAAATAGTACTATGAGAGATCTATTCTCTGGTAAGATTAAAATGAAAGATATCATTAGTATATATAATAACTCTAGCGTACATAGACAAGAGGAAATTCAGAGCTACTTAAGAGGTGTAGGGATAGGATTAACATTAATAGCTTTAATAGCGATAATGGAAGATGATGATGAGCCAGATACTAAAACATTAAGAAATCTTAAAAAGCTATCTCACGATATATTTGTAACTACAGATGTTAATAGATTTGTAAACTACACTGCGGTTCCATCATCACTAAGCACTTTAAAGAACGCTTCAAGAGGTATACATGAAGCCGTAAGAGAGGATAAGATTAAAAGGTCTGGCCCTTATGGTGAGGCGGGATCTTCTAAGGCTATAAAAACATTTAATTTCGAAGTTGGTCCTTACGCTGAGGTTAGAAAAGACTTTGCAAATGCTTTTTATTCAGGACCTAAAGAGAAAAAACAAAGCAGTTCATTAATTAGATAATTTAAAATCGTATATTTGTAAAAAAATAAGATATGAATATAAATGACTTATTTAAAGCGTCATTCGGAACTTTTGGTTCTGTTTATTTAAACGGAGATGGAGCTCAACTTGATTTAACTGGAGCAACAGCAAATAGATTTATTATGTCTATTACTATGATGGAGAATGTTACGTTTCAGACTATCACAACATTAGATGGTATTATAGGTTCTATTAGTACAGATGATACCAATGAAACTCAAATTGATGATGCTTTTGGAGCAGTGACTAACTTAGGAGATGATGATGCTTTAGCTATAACAACATCTCATATATTTCCTAAAGGTGTAACAATATATGGAAAGTGGGACTTTATAGAATTAAATAGTGGTTCGTGTTTATGTTACTTAGCACCAGTGGGATATTAATTAAAATAAAAATAAAATAAAATGGCAAGAAATTTATCAGACACATATGCAACTAGAGCTATCGTACCTACACAAAGCGATTCAGCTAATGAGCTTTATCCTGGTTTTATATATGTTGGGACCAGTGGAGATGTGAAAGTCACAACACTAGATGGGGATGATGTATTATTTAAAGCAATAGCAGCAGGAGTTGTACACCCAATATTAGTTAAAAGAGTGTGGTCAACAGGGACAACGGCTGTAAATTTATTATTAGTTAGATAATGAGAATTACTATTGCTAATATACCATCTAAATCTCCTTTAAGAAAGAAGAGTAGAATAGCTAAAGACTTATCTGATTATAAGAAAATAGGTAAAAAGGTTTCAAAGCCAAAAGGAAGATAATGGGATTTGTACAAAAATTAGCAAAACGAAATCCAAGGGTTTATAATAAATCCATAGAAGAGTCGCCTAAATATGTTGTTCAAGATAATATATTGTATGAAATTGTTATTAGTAAAAAAAGATTTATTGATTATATAAATCCAAAGAATTGGTTTAAATGGCTTTAGGTCTAGGTATAAATAACGCACCTTTATTAAGGCCTTTAGATTGGAGTCCTTTAGATACCGATAACTGCTTATTTTGGTATAAGAATAATACTAATGTTTCTACAGACGGATGGTTAGACTCGTCTCCTAATGAAAATCATACATTACAAGTAGTAGAAGATAATCAACCAGCGCTATATGAGGGTGGATTAAGATTTGACGGTGAGAATGATAGGTTAGATCTTCAGGAGAAAATTGAAATTGAGTTTGATCAACCATTTACTATTGCATTAACTTTTAAGTTAAGTTCTCTTAGTAATAATTGTATTTTATCTGATTCTAATGCTGAGTTTTTTGAAATACAAAGCCAATCTAGAATAAGATTTAAAGGAAATATTGGAGCTAGTACAGTAAGTGTATTAGTTTTTGATGAGAATATATTTGAAGTTGATAGACCAATATCTTTAATATTTAAAAGGGATTCTAATCAGCGGCTGGATACTTATGTGAATGGTGTTTTAGTAGTTCCAAATGCGGGCGAATCAACTAATATTACAAATAAAGCTGGCTTTGATATATATAATATAAGTTCAAGGAATGATAATGATAGATTTTTTCATGGAGTTATTTATGAAATGTTTTTATATGGTAAGGAGTTATCACAAACACATCATGCAAATTCCTTAGATTATCTTAATGATAAATTTAATACATAATGGCAACAACAGCACACGAAATAGCGTTAATGAAAAAAGATATAGAAATGTTAAGCGAAGACGTCAGAGAATTGAATAAAAAAATTGATAAATTAATGATAAAATTACTTGACCCAGATGAGGGCTTAGTTGTTAGAGTTAATAAGAATACTGATCGTCTTAATGAGAGAGATGGGAATATGGGTAATTGGATGAAGGATGTTGAAGATTTTCATCATATGAAGAAATGGAAG
>Ga0208879_1003403_pt1 | contig 13088 bp, 6 predicted proteins | sample Knorr_S15_td_Bot_FD_185605 | JGI IMG/M metagenome (GOLD analysis project Ga0208879, IMG submission 185605) | Marine microbial communities from Southern Atlantic Ocean transect - Knorr_S15_td_Bottom_ad_5009_LV_A (SPAdes) (version 2) | ecosystem: Environmental > Aquatic > Marine > Oceanic | place...
GAGGCCGGTGAAGAGACCGCGAAGGATTACTCAATAGGTGACGAAGAGAGCGAGTAATCACTCGATATCGACTAAATCCTTGCCCTCTGAGTCGATGCCACCCTCGCCCAAGTCGAGCATGCTCGGAACATCGGCGACCTCGCCGGTCGGTGCTTCTTGTTGCGGCAAACCCTCTGTGGGGAGCAAACCTTCCTCAATGGTGTCTGACCGCTCTATCTCGGCCTCGACCACACTGGCTTGGTCAACCCCGGTAGTCACATCACTGAACGATGTCCACGATTCTATGACGTCTAGTGAAGCCAAGCGACGGCGGCGCCAGCCGATGAATAGATTGATTGCCACTATCAACAGAAATATGCCGCCAATGGCACCGCCGATCTCAGTCGCGCCAAATCCATCGTCAATCGACTCGACGATGAAATCGGCGGTAATCTGGTCGACCTTCGGCTCGCTCTGGCCGACCGATAATTCATCGATGGCCAAGATTCGCATGAACGGCCGGCCAACCCCCTCGGGTTGTATTTCGACCTGAGCAGTCCATATGCCATCGCCAGCAATTTCATCGCGCCCTTCCCCAGCATCATTCATGATGAATTCCCATGATTGGATACCATGGGTTATCTTACCCTCGACATTCTGCAGGGTGCCATCACCATCGAAGATCTCGACCCTGATGGTCACTTTCTGCAATTCCCCTTCGACAAGGTGGGTATCGCTGACCCACAGGCTCGATTCATTGAACTTCGGGGCCGAGTCGAGCAGGGAGATATTGGCGTGCGCCCAGTCACTATCGCCGCGGGTATCCTTGACCAGCAGGGCGATGTGGTAGTCTCCGGGGGGGAGGTTGACCTCACACCAACGGCCGCAGTCGATTTCCTCAAGCAGGGTATTGTTGACGATATACCAATCATAGGTGGAGATGTCATTATCCCAGTCGACCGAGGCATTGGCCGACAATGTAAGCGTGGTTGCAGGGGGATAATCACGACCGTTCTCCGGGCTGGTCATCGCCGCATAAGGACGACTCTCGTAGACCTCGAATGTGAACGCGGTGGTGCTGTTCAGGCCCGTGGCATCGGCCAGAATCACCGAAAGTGTGTGCAGGCCGGAAGAGAGGCGGAAATTGTAGATGTAAATCGAGTCGACCGCCGAAAGCAATTCATTCCCTTCTTCATCCAAGACGGTCATGGTGAAGTTATCGCCATCGTAATCGATACTGCCGCTGGCATCCCAACTCACCTCTTCATCAGAGGTGAAAAGGTCACCATCGCTGGGAGTGAATAATCCGAGCACTGGAGCGCTTTGCGCCACGTCGATGGTCATCGAGGCCACCGCCGGCTGGCTCAGGCCATCATCGACGGTCAAGGTGATGGTGTGGTTTCCAGCCGCCAATCGCCCGCTCCAGTTAAGATAATCCTCAGCTATCAGCCCGGAGATATTGCTCTCCCACCTGACTTGGAAAAAGTCCGAGCCACCGGTGGGCTCGACCGGTGAGCAGTACCATTGCGCGCCATCGACATCCGGGAAGGTCCCACACCATGAATCCCAATCACCGGTGCCCGAAGCGGTGAAAGTGAGTAAGGTGGATGAGTCGACCACAGAACCATTGCCGGGGGAGGAGATCATCGCATGAGGAGGGGAGTTATCGATGCCGAATTGCTCGGTGGCGAGATCCCACAAGCCGGCATTCTCGACCGCGTTGTCACCGACGTACAACGATATAGTGTGCTGACCCTTACTGAGATAGCCATTCCATATCAGTGACTCGTTGCCACTGCCGTTGAAGAGCAGACCATCGAGGCTTGAAATCCACTGTACCTGAATGAAATCACCCTCGGGGTCAAAGGTGGCTGAGCCGTCCAAGGTCACAATATTCTCTGAGGCATTGCCGGCGCGCTCGACCACAAAGGTGGCATTCGGTAATTCGTTATCCAACTCGATCTGAATTATCCAGTCAGCGACAGGATTGACGCCGTCACTGAACGAAAGTGTGAGCGCGCAGGAGTAGGAAATCGCCTCGGCAAAGGTGATGTTCCATTCCATCTCGGTACCTGAAAAACCACCATTTCCATTCCACCAACCATCACCTGAAAAACATCCGCTGGCGCTTATCGTCGTCTGTAATTGGTCTCCTTCGGGGTCGTAGGTCGCATTCGCATCGACCTGCACCAGTTGCGTCCAAGGTACTCGCAGAACCCCATCGGCGTCGACCGGAGGGGAGGTATCGACCGAGATGATCGGCGGCTGGTTTGTCAGTTCAATCGTCCTCTGTTCACTGGAACATAGCCCCTGATAATCGCACACTTCGAGAGTGATGACATGCTCACCATCTGAAAGCGGACAAAACCAGCCCGTCCATTGAACATTGGTTTCAAGATACATCCAAGAATCATGGCCATTACTACCTTGGCCCCAGCCTTGGCCACCATAACATCCGGCGAATAAATCTCCATCAATACTGCTGGTCCAAGTTGAATTCAACGCTCCAGGCTCCAAATCCCAAGAATCCGTGGAGTTGAAAATAACCGTTCCACCACTGGAGAATTGCTCACCATACTGAGGGGTTGACCAAATGATGAAAGGTGCCTGATTGGCCAGGTCGAGGCGACAATACATGACTCGGTCCTGGTCGAGGGTGGTGCTGGTCGAATTGGTGGTGTTATCGTATTCACAATCAACGTCAACAGTGGTATGCGGGCCAGCGCCTGCAGACGTCCACACTTGACCTAGGTAATTGGGAAAGAAATCGTAGCCGATGTAGGCGCTGTCGTAGGTGTGGTCCTGATTGAGTTGGTCGAAGGTGACGCTCATCTCGGCATCGGGAATCCCCTTGCTGACTTGGTTGACCACCCAGATTCCGTAATCCCATGCCACCCCTATCGCCGCATTTCCCGCAAGGGTTGCTAGGCTCATGTCGACATTATTCGGCTGGTGCAGGCGCATGTCGCTCGAGGCGTCGAGCACCAGGGCATGCGCTCCGGTGGCATCGGCCAAGCCCGACCAGTTGGCCTGAGTATTGGCCAAGGTGATGGTGCCGGTGCAGTCGGCGGTTAGATTGATGTTTGAGCCGAGCAGGTAAGAGTGGTCAGACAGGTCGAGACAGGTGCCGCTGCCCGATAGTTCGGCATTTGATAGATTGCTGAAAAGGGCTAGATTATGGTCGCCATTCCAATGCAGTCCGGCGTGTGTGCCGCTCATCTCCAAGCCGTTTATCTGCGCCGCGGCATTATCGAGTTTGAGCGCATTGGCGGTACCATTGGTCCACGTATGGATATCTATCATGTCGACCCAGCCGCCCTGTTGTGTGCCCGACAGACCGCCATTATCGACCACGATGGCTGGCACATCGTTGTCGGGGTCATGAATCTCGAATTCCTCGAGTATCAGGTCGACGCTATCCTTGGCCCAGACCCCACCCCAATTATCGCTGATGCTGGAACATCGCATGCAGCGGACGTCGCCGGACTGAGATTCGATATCATTGGACTCGATGAAAACGAATCCAGCACCGCCGTCTGGGCCAGTGGCAGAATCGCCGTTATTACTGCTGTTGACGTTGGATAATTCCACATTACGACCCTGTTCCACCCGCACTGCTGAACGGCCATTACCGTGTAATTCGAGCGAATCTGCGGCGACCGTGGCAGCGTCGATATACAGACCCTCATCGGTATTGTTGAAAAGATTCCAGCCACTTCCCTGCAAGGCTCCGCCACCCCACGACCAGATTCCGGCACCGGCTGAATCGTTTATCGACAGGTCGTTGAATTTCGGGGCGAAATAGGATGAACGTACGGTCAGCCCGGCGGCGTGGGCGTTGGCGCCACCCTTGCCCGAGCGCTCGATGGTGACATTGTAAGCCTCGGTATTCCAGTCGACGAAATAGAGTCTGATTCCCGGCGCCTCGTTATCGGTGATGCTAGCCCCCTCAAGCCACATTCCACTGGCGTTTACCTCCAATGCCGCCTGGCCCAGGCCCTGGGTCTTGGCGCCGGGACCGCCGGTGCCTCGAATCGTCAGATCGGTGATGACCGCGGCCGGATAATTGGTGTAATTGGTACCATCGTATTTGTCAATCTTCAGGCCGCGATACATGCTGTCTTCGATGGTCACTCGACGCATTACCGCTCTGGTGGTGATGTCATCGTCATAGTGGCGCACATAGATTCCACTATCGCACCGCTCAACCAACAGGTCTTGAATCAACGGTCGGGAATCCATCACCCAGACTCCTACCGAAATAGCATTGATGCCGCCGGTGACATTGCGAATCGTGATATTGTTGAACAATCCACCGGCATTACCCCAGAAGTTCAGTCCACTGGTGACCAAGGTATTCATCGTCGCACGGTTCACTATCGGGGTCGAGTAATTGCCAACCGACATGCCGATGCCATAGCGCCAATAGGATGGGGTGGCGATGAAATCCTGGCCCGCTTCCTCAATGACCAGATCGTTGATTCTTGGTGATGCACCGTCGTATAGGTCGATGCCGACATCGTCGGCATTGTTTACGGTGATATTATTCAATATCGGGTTACTTGAGAAAACGGTGATTCCGTAAATCGCATTATTGATTGTGAGATTGTCGACAACGCTCCCCCTGCCATTGGAGGTAGAGTTGAATCTGATACCCCAGTGGTCGCCGACTCCCTGTGAATGTAATTTCGCCGGGCAAGCCGTGGTTCCCTCGACAGTAAGACGGCCATCGACGTAGATTCGGGTGAGAACGTCCATCCAGATCTGGGTGCAGGAGGTGATTACCAATTCATCGGTGATTGCGACCGTGTACGAGTCGTTGAGCCATACGTTGCCACTCCAGGAGGTCACGGCACGGGCTGAGATTGCCAATTTCTCGGGAATTTCTTCCCCCCCTCCACCCAAATCGGTTTCCGATGGTGAGAACATGGTCGTCGACCATGAAGAGAGCAACATGAGGACAATTATTGGGATGACCGTGAATCTCTTGCCGGTCATACTTCCCACATCAGCGCCACCAATCTTTGGCATATCATACCTTTCGCCACAAGATTCAATCATTCTTCAGCGCTTTTTTGAGTGGATTCCACAGTATCTCACCACCCGTTGTAAGGGCAACGGTCAAAAGCCAATGGTCGGTCGTCGGCTCGTGGAGAATCATGCCACCTGAAGCATTCGTCCTTTTCAAGACCCAAACCGCACATGAGGTACAGGTCTATATCGAGTTGCGCGACCATCCTCTCGTCGCTGAAACACACGCTCTGTACGGCGAATTCGACCTCATTGCCAGAGTTACATCAGCCAGCCAAAAAGAACTCTCTAAACTTCTGTTGACGGGATTTCGTCAAATCGAAGGGGTCAAGGAAACCCAGACTCTCATCGTAGTCGATTATTGAGGTGAAAAAATGCCGATTGGATTTGTATTGATAACAACCAGCCCAGGATGTGAACGCGAAGTTCGAGATACCCTCGATGCGGTCGAACTGGTAACCAACCGCTGGATGCTGTTCGGGGAATTTGACTTGATCGTCCGCATCCAAGCCGATGATGAATCCCTATTGGCCCGATGTATCGTCGAAGAGATTCGTACCATCGATGGTGTATGTGATACCCGCACACTACTCGGTGCTGAACTCTGATATGGCGCCGAAGACGCCGCCGCGAGGGCGGCCAGACAATTGGTAGCAATACGTATGTCACCCGAGAGGGTGGCGGGTGCAGAAAAAAACTACATCGGCAATCCGGCCAAACATGGTTGCCGCCGCTAGGCGAAAGCGAAGGCAAAGCGAAGAGAATCGATTCTAGAGCAGAAAAAGCGATGCTATTTCCTGCTCGAATCGCGATTTGATGGGCGTTTTGCCCAAGCCTCTGGAGTGGACTACACCGAAGGCCACTATGTAATCATCATACAACGTTCGGCCTTCGGAGTCAGCGGAGCATCTGGTGCATCTTCTGCGTCAGTTCCTGCGCCGCGTGAGCACATTCCGCAGCGCGATATCGGTGAATCGCCTCGCGCCAATATTCCAAACCATCTGCGCTGTTGAGCACCCCCTTCCAATACCACAGTTTGGCCTGTAGTCGGCGAGCGGTCGGTCCAGCGGGTAAGCCCTCTCCGGCACCTTTGAGCAGTTTTCTCGCCTCTCCTGCATCGTGTTCAGCGATTTTTTCGACCAATGTCAAACGTAGTGAAAGGGCTCGAAGGGGTGGAGATGAGGTCAGATGTCGACGCATGGCCTCAGATTCTCGATGCCAATCCGGTGTATCCCACTTGGCGACTGCAAGTGCGGCACGCAGGGCCATCTCAGTCAATAGCGGGTCGGACTCATCGGTAAGTGCACCCAGTTGCTGGCGAACCTTCTCGGCCGCCGAATAGTCCTGTTCAAGCAATGCCAGACGATGTTGAATGGTGGCTATTGCAACCAAGGCATGCTGACGGGTATCGGCACCGATTTCGGCAAGTTTGACCTCGCCGAGTCGACGCTTGATCTCGGCGCCGGAAATAGCCGGCATTCCATGCGGCAGCCGGTCATCGAGAATGCGCGCCAGATGTGATATCACAATGCGAATCCGGTCATCTGGCGGGGCGGTTGCCGCCGCCTCTTCCTGCAATGCATCGGCCGCTTCCCGCCGTCCCTGCTGCAAGGCTTGGCGAGAGCGCAGTGCTAACGCTGGCGCAGAATCTGAGTTCGGCATCTGGGCAAATAACTCCTCTACCACTTCTCCCTCGCCGCGGTCGAGAGCGGTTTTGGCGGCTAGATACCACAGCGCATCCACCTCAGGGCGTTTGTCGATTCCATCATGCAACAAGGCCGCCAAAGCACCATCATCGCAATTGCCGAGGTCGTCGGCATGCAAGGTGATGAAGGCCGCCACATCTTCGTCACCGGCTTGTAGGCGGTGATGGAATTCAACGAAGCGAGCCTGCGATTCAGGATGCTCGGCCCAACGCTCGGCCGCCGCCGCATGCACTCTGCGAGCGGTCTCCTCGTCCCACATCTCCCGCCGTACCTGACGCACCAGATGTTGCAATTCCACTGCGCTGGCATCCTCATCCGACCAACGTAGCAGCGCGTGGTCATCAAGAACTCCGATCGCAGCATCATTTCGTAGTCTCTCGGCGCCGACCGGAAGTGGCTGAGCCGCCAATTCATCCAGTCCGTCGATACAATCCGCGGGTAGGGCATCGAGGACTGTCCGCTCGATGAATTGGGAGATATCCTGCCCTATGGTATCGTAATCCGCTTCGGCATCGTGCAGTTTCAGCGCTAGTGGGTGACCACCCAGTGAGGCGATGATTTTTACCCCCAACTCGGCATCTATCTCATCGCCGAGTAGAGCGAGCGCCGATTCCTCAGCCAATTCACCAATGAGAATCGGCTCGGGTGATTTGAGTGGTGATGGCGCTCGGCAAGCGACGATCAGGTTCGGGCCGCGCACGATGATTTCGTTTATCAGGCTGAGAATCGCGCCGCTGTGGCGGCTATGAATTTCCTGTAATTCATCGATGATGAGCACACCACGGCCAATTTTTCGCACTAGCCAGTCGACCGTGGCGTCAGGGTCTGTAGGTGGCTCTCGACCATCGAAAGCTCCGGAAAACAAGGCCGTAGAATCGTCAAATCGGGTGCATCGCGCCCATGCTATATCTTTGCCAGCATCCATCAATTCTTCGGCAACCGCCCGCAGTAGCGAAGTTTTGCCGATTCCGGGCAACCCGGTGACCATGGCACAACCAGATTCTTCAACCGATTTGATAACCTCTGCCATAACCTCATCTCGGCCGATTATCGCTATCAGCGGCTCCGCATTTCCGCTCAGTATTCCGCGCTTCGCCGCCGCCCCAGCTGGATTCTCATCAGCAGGAAGTTCGGCGAGATGATCCCATCCCGCGGCGGACAAGTGGTACACATTACGGCGCCGCGCCCCACCGCCGCTAACGTGCGCCAAGCGGCTCTCGAGCAGGTCGAGTTCGACCAATTCCTTGAGCGGGGCGTGCAGTGCCGAGCGAACCACTCCCATCGCCTCGGATAGGCCCGGTAAGGAGACTTCGCGGGGGACATCCCAAGCCTGACTCAGGTCACGGGGAAAACGCCCCAACCAACGGATTATCCGCTCCTGCGACGGGCTGAGCATGACCACCCCAGGGGCGGTTGGTTCTTTGGGGTTCACCCTCTACATGCACCATGGCGGTCAGCCTTGAAAGTCTCGACCTGCCGCGCCGACCTGGGGTCTATCTGTTTCGCAATTCGGATGACCGGGTGCTCTATGTCGGTAAAGCCGGTGACCTGCACAACCGGGTGCGCTCCTACTTTGCCAGCAATCCCGACCGGGTGATGATTCCCGAACTGGTCAGTAATTCGACGCACGTCGACTGCATCGTCACCAACAATCCTTCCGAGGCACTGGTGCTGGAGCGCCAACTCATCCGCGAGCACAAACCGAAGTATAACTCGAGGCTCAAAGACGACAAATCATACCCCTTTCTGGCACTCACAAATGAAGATGTCCCGAGGATTCTCTATACCCGCAATCCCCCGACTGATGCGAGAATCTGGGGGCCCTTTCCCAATGCCGGCGCGGCCAAACGCGTGGTGCAGTTACTGCGCCGGCACTTCGGAATTCGTGATTGCAAGGAATTACTGCCACAAGGTTGCCTATCGATGCATATCGGACTTTGTAGCGCACCCTGCATCGACGGTACCGGTTATTCACAAAGTGTCGCGGCCGCGGCGCAGGTGCTCGACGGTGATGGTCGACAACTTCTCGAAACGATGGTCGAGGAAATGGAATCCCAATCAGCGGCGATGGATTTTGAGTTGGCGGCACAGACCCGCGACCTCATCGATTCGGTACAGGTAACCTTGCGACAGCAGGTAATCAGCAGTAAATTCTATCGCGATTGCGATGCACTGGGATTTGCCAGCCGCGGCGATTTGGCGGTGATCACGGTCCTGCACGCCGATGCCGGGGTGGTCAAGGCGCAGGAATCATGGCCGATGATTCATCGCCAGGATATCGGTGAGAGCGTCGCCCGCTTCGTCGCCGAACATTATGCTAATCACACCCCGCCCCGGCTGTTACTGAGCCCCACGCCGCTGGGAGAATGGATTGAGGGGTGGCTTTGTGAGCGCCGCACCAGACCGGTCGAAGTACGGGTGCCGGAGCGTGGAGACCTGGCAACTCTGCGCAAATTAGCCGACCAGAACGCCCAGGTGCAACTCGAAAGAACCGGTGATAAGCAGTCTGGCAGTCTTGAACAGAGAGCCGCCGATGATGCGGCCGAATTACTCGGCCATGAGTCACTTGACCATATCGTCTGTTTCGATATGGCACAATTGCAGGGTGCTGAACGGGTCGGCGCCAGCGTGGTGTTCAACAATGGCCGACCGGCGAAGAAAGAGTACCGCTCATACCGCATCAAGGGCGACGCGCTCGACGACCTGCAGATGATGCGCGAGGTGGTTGAGCGCTGGCTGAAGCGACAGCAATCATGGCCTGACCTGGTTCTGCTCGACGGCGGCAAGGTGCATCTCGATACGATGTGGAAATTGCTCAAAGAAAATGGCGTCGACGACCGCTGTGAACTGGCGGCGCTGGCAAAGCGCGAGGAAACCCTGCACCGGCGAGGCCGAGAGCCCATTATCCTCGACCGGCGTGGCCGAGTATTGGTGCACGCCCGCGACGAAGCCCACCGCTACGCCAACACCTTCCACCGCAGGCGGCGCGGCCGGGTTGCCCTATCCGACCCCCTGCAGGAGATATCTGGGCTCGGAGCGAAGAAATTGCAAGACCTGATGCGGCATTTCGGTGGCCGTAAAGGTATCGAACATGCCGGTCTCGAACAACTTACCGCGGTCCCGGGCATTGGCCGAGCCTTGGCGCAGAGGATTCTCGATTCAAGGCGAAAGTGATTAGTCCCAGCCCATCATATCCTCAAAGGATTTTCCCCTCTTGCCATGGGGACTTGCGGGCATATCAGGACCTTGCGGTTCATCTTGAACGGTCGATGGAGGCGCTTCGACCTCTTCCTTCTCACCCCATTGTTCTGGCGTCGCGTCGTAATGACCTTCGGAGGAAAAACCATCGTCGACGGCAAACTCTGGAACCTCTTTCTCAAATGCCGGATGCGAATACTCCTTTTCAATCAGTTCGTCCTTCAACTCGCGCTTGCGCTTCTTCTTCTGTCCGCGCTTGTAGATTAACAGAGCAATGAGCAGCACCGGGATGGCAATATAAGCCCATATCTCACCGATGATGAACATCCAGGAAATCTTGAAGCCAAAGGAAACCGTGTCCGATTCTCCGGGGTCGGGGAAGGTGTAGACCAAACGCTGTTGCCCGTTCTCCATCGATATTTCCGCATTATTGCCTGAAGATTTGAAATCGTGGAATAGCAAGCCTTTGGGGAGTTTCAAATCAAAGGTCAGATCTGGTGTGGTGTTCAATTGCTCGAGTTCCAATCCCGGATTTTCTATGGTAGTCTCAAACCCCTTACCGCCGTCATCAAAGACAATTCCATCGCCTCCAGCGTTTACCGCAAAGGCATTGGTCAATCGGTTAATCGCATTGGCAAATGTTGCCTCAAGCGCTGAATGAGCGTTGAGCGAAGCGGTCTTGGTATCCAGGTCCAGCGCCAGGGTGAAGGTGGTTTTCGGGATTCTCACCGAAATAGAAACTGGAGTTTTATCGCTCACCGATGAGGGATTTGGCACCGGTATTTTCCCGATATCAACGATTACTTTCATGCCGGTCAAATCCATCTCCATTCCCGTATCTTTATCGCCAAGTGCATGTAACATATCGGTTGCTATCTCCCCCATGTCGTCGCCGAAACTATCGAGGCCATCCCTTGAGAACTCGACATCATAAGTCTCATCGCCGATATCGAAACTGGTGGAGAAAGGTTCAGCCATCCGGTCGCCCATATCGACGATCAGGTGAATCATGTCAGCGGGGATGACATCGAAGGAAATCGACGCTTCATCAGTGGTCAGCATATCTGAGATAGCGGGAGGAACTTCAAGTCGATAGAACTTGAATTCGAGCGAGGCATCGACGGTCAGGGTCACGGTCTGCGACCACTCATTTATCGATATATCTTCCATGTTTAATTCGACCACCAATGAGGTGCAGGTCTTTTGATACATCGTGCAGATTTCCTTGCCTCCATCGGTGATGGGGTCGAATGATCCTGTGCTGGGGTAAGGGTTGGTCCCCTGTAATTTGATGCGGGTCGAGTCTTCACCACTGAAATTATCCCGCAGAACTATTCGGTCACTTGCATTTTCACCGGCAATCCAAGGTGGCAGAATTATAGTCAGCATCATATCGGTTGGGGGCATATCTTCGGGCATGAATCCACTGAGGAAACTTTCGCCCAAATCCAATTCTGCAGCCAGGCCGGCATTGAATATTGCTTTGAGGTCGTTGGTGTCCATAATGTCCATAGTGGAGGCAGGAATATCTTCGCTCAGGTCTCCTATCATGTCCTTAATCATATCCAATAGTGAGAAGTCAAATGGCTCAGTGCTCTCGGTGGTCAGATAGATTGGGTGATCCATATTCATGGCACCACCACCTTCGATACAGTAATACTTGGGTTCGATGAGGGTAGAAATGTCATCACACGATTCGGTGGCATGGATATTGTGTACGAAGTCCATCCCACCATCCTTGTAGAACGGTTGAATCTCGACCTCTTTCATCGTCACCGGGTTGCCTTCCAGCATTGAATTTATTCCCGTTGCAAGGGCCTCGGTGGGAAAACTATCCTTCAACAGACTATCGTCAATCATGCCATTGTGTTTGGCCAATCTGATACCATCTGCAGTAACCAGGGGAATCGACGCATCGGATGATAATTCGACCAGATTGATGCCCCAATTTTCCATGGTGGCTGCATCGATGTAATAGATTGCCACCTCGACCATCAATTTGGAATTCGACTCGTCGCGCATATCCAAGATGATCTCAATATCCACTCCTCTTTCAGTTGAGGTATCCACCGCGACCGCAGGAGTTGAGGCATTGGCTTTGTACTTCATGCGCAGAGATACATCCAGAGTCTGGTCTTCATCATCCTGATCAAGAGCCTTGCTGTTTATTTCCCACGTTGCATAATCCGGGCTCGAAATAATGGAGAAGGGAGTCGTGCTTACTACCTGGGCGTAATCAGGTGGTATAATCTTGAAATTAGAGTCATGGCCGGATGGCGATTGCAGGGAGAAACCGGTGGCGATTTCGGCGCCCATTATCAGTAAGCCGCGGTAGGTTCTCTCGATATCTGCATCCGAATCGATATTCACTGCCGAGGCATCGAGATCCACCGTAGCGGATACTTTCAGGCATAGAGCAGGCCAATATGCATTATCTTGATTGACTCCAGGCTCGCCGATGGCATCCTTGGTAGGTTCTTTTTCACACGATATGGGCGAGCCAGCGACAATTGCTGAATCGACAAATTCCGCAGAGGCCTGAGTTTGCGCACCAAAACCATTATTGAGCATTTCGACGATGAGTTCTTCCGCCTCACTCAGTAGTTTATCACCGACCGACTGGACTCCCGGTGTATCTAGGTCGGTATCGACGAAGATGTAATTACGAATATAGTCGGCAGGAATACCATCTCTCGCAATATGAGACTCACGACCGTAGACATCCGTACCAAGGTCGAATAAATCAAAGATTTCCAAGTCTAATGATTCTCTATCAAACTCATGTATCGCCCATACCATCTCAAGTTCAACTCGGGAAGTATCAATCATATTGAAGTCATATTGAGAATTAATCCACGTCTGTGACGAAGGTGTCTGGTCATCATCTCGATCCCATTTATCACAGATTCCGGAATTTATGCCAATACACAAATATTCATGGTCGGAGGCAGAAGAAGTTGGCACCAATGCCAGCATCGCCGGTAGGAATAGGAGTAGGGTCATCAAAGTTGCAGAATGGATTTTTTTCAGACCGGCACGCATGGTAAACCCCAATTGCACACAGGGGGTTGTGTCGGCATATAACAGACTTTACTGCACGACCTGCTCAGAGTGACCGAGGAGGAATGGTATCAATGCAAAATTTGCCCGACATTGGCCCTCATGAGCGTACTT
>Ga0208879_1003404_pt1 | contig 13086 bp, 9 predicted proteins | sample Knorr_S15_td_Bot_FD_185605 | JGI IMG/M metagenome (GOLD analysis project Ga0208879, IMG submission 185605) | Marine microbial communities from Southern Atlantic Ocean transect - Knorr_S15_td_Bottom_ad_5009_LV_A (SPAdes) (version 2) | ecosystem: Environmental > Aquatic > Marine > Oceanic | place...
TGCGGGCGGCACGTTTAACCAAACGATGGCGATGGATTCGTCCGGCTCCTATTCGGGCGCGGGCACGCATGCAACGGTGTATGCTTCGCACGGGATTGAAGGGTGGTTTTTTGAGACGAGCGCGTCGCTCTCCTCGGCTTCGCTGGCGTTTGAGTCGGACGGGGCGTTTGAGGTCGATGCCGACTATACCGCGACGGATCTGATTTTTCGTTTAGGCACCGGCTATATTATGCGGAATGAGCGCAGTTCCTGGACGCCGGAGGTGGGTCTGGTGGTCAATATGTATAGTCAGGATGCGGTGACCGATAACTCGGTCAACAGCGTGCCGGTCGAGCTGGACGCTCTTTCGCAGATGGGCTTCCAGATGCAGCTGGGGCTGACCGGGGCGTTCCGGCGCAACTTTATCGGGCGCGAGCTGCTGACGCAGCTGAAAGTGCGCTGGATGAACAGTCTGGGCATCGTTGACGAGGAGATTGACTTTCAGCTTTCCGGCGGGGGCGACAGCTATCAGATGCCGTTGCTGACGCCGGCCAAAAGTCTGATCGAGATCGGGGTGGGCACCCAGCTGCGGATGAACCGCTCCTTCTCATTGCTGCTGGGATTTGATTATGAATTTGGCGGCGGATATTCGGCGAATCGGTTGAACGCCGGCCTGCGCTATAATTTCTGATGAGATCTAAGGCCGTTCAGCCATCCGAAGTCTGGCATAGTTGAAAGCCGACCAGACAAACATCGTCCTCAAACGATTCTTTGCCAGAAAACAGCAATACTTCATTTAGCACATGAGGAATAAGCTGCTTCAACGGAAGGTTGTGATGCCGTTGAAACGCCTTCAAAAGACCTTCCTCGCCAAACTCGTGGTTGGTCCCGTCATCCACCTCACAAACCCCATCGGTAAACATGACCACCGAATCGCCGGGGTTTAACTTCCGGCAGATGGTCTGGTATTCTATCTCTTCGAAAATGGCCAGCGCCGGCCCGCAGATGTTGCGCTCCTCCATCATCCAGTCCGCCTCATCCCCCGCAATCACCACCGGCATCGGATGCCCCGCATTGGCCATTTCCAGGTTTCCATTTTTCAAATCAACCACCATATAGCAGGCCGTGACATAAACCAGTTCATCGTCCTGCCGGAGCATGGGGTACAGCATCCGGTTCATCCGCTGCAAAAAGCGCCCCGGATCCCTCTCCTTCTTAGAAATTTCCTCCACCAGCGCCCGCACCAAGGCGGTCCCCAGCGCCGAACGCACCCCGTGCCCCATCACATCGCAAAGGAAGATTCCGGTCATCGTGTCGGACAGCGGAATAATGGAACACAGGTCCCCCCCGACCAAATCGCCTGAAAAGTGGCAATGATGAAATTGAACCGTACTCTGTTCCGGCGCCACCCCGCGCGGAAAAACCGGATAGGTATGCGGAAAAAACGTTTTCTGCAACTGGCCGGCAATCTGCAGTTCCTGCTCCATCCGCAAGCGGAACTGGCGGTTTTCCTCCGCATATCGCGCCGCCCGAATCTCTGCCTTCTTGTGTTGCGTGATATCGCGGGAAATCCCAAAGGTACCGATGATCTCACCGGCGTCATCCCGCAACGGCATCTTGGACGTGGAAACCCAGGCATCCTCGCCATTCTGCCACACCTCATACTCTTCAATGCCAAGCAGCGCTTCCCCACTTTCCAGGATCTTCCGCTCATCCTCCAGCATGCGGCACGCATCCTCTTCCTTATAAATATCAAAATCGGTCAGCCCCTTGGCCGCCTTGGGCGACTCCAGTTTATGCCATTCGGCGGAGGCCTTGTTCATCATGATAAACTGCGAATCCTGATCCTTGAAATAGATATGATCGGAGGTGTTATCCAACAGGTTGAACAATAGGTTCCGGACTTTTTTATATGACTCAGGCATTGCTATCTCCAGTATGGACTACTACATATCCGCCGTAAAAAAGGGGTATCCTACACAATTCGCCCGTAGAACTCAATTGCATGAGCCGTCATTTTTCTTACCGATATTTCCGCTATATCGCCCTCGGCAGGGACTTAGAAATAAAAAAAGCCGGCGTCCAATCGGACGCCGGCTCGGGGTCGTTAACTGCGTAACAGCTACTTCGCCATCTTGCAGGCGCGGGCGTAGATGCCGATCACGTCCTGCGTGCGGTGGATGATGATTTCCTCCACATCGTTGGCAATGGTGCCTTCGCTGACCGCATTGTACTGGTTCGGCATATACTGGCTGAGCAACGACAGCGAAATATCGGTTTCCTTGAGATTGGAAACTAGCTTCGCCACCGCCGCCTGGATCTTCCCGTTCGGCCAGTAGTAGCGCGAGCGGTCGGAGAAGCTGTATTTGCGCTTGTAGGCCTGCTCCACCTCGTCGCCCGGATAATATTTCTTCCAGTATTTCGGCTCTTCGAGCATGACCGCGTCGATCACTTCGCGCAGCTTGGAGGTCTCAACCCCCTTCGGTGCGAGCATTTCCTCTTCGATCATCGCCAGCGCGAAGAGCGCTTCACGATAGCCGAAGGTCAGCCACGGCCCCACCTTGAGGATGCAGTAGTGGTCTTCCACCAGCTTGGTCAGTCCGGTTTCGGACTGGTAGTCGGTGGAGTGCGCTTCGTAGACGAAACGGTTCTGCTTCATGATTTCTTCGCTGAGGCCCTGGGCGGCTTCGCGGTCGTAGTGGAACACCTGGTCGTCGCCAAATTCAACGCCCGGCTGTACCACCACGCCATAGACGCGGTTCCACGCGTCGGAAAGCCCTTCGGCTTCGAAGGCGGCCTTGGTGACTTCGATAGTTTTAATCGCATCGGCCGCCGTGGTCGGCGTGACCGTTTCCTCTTCTTCCTGGGCACCGCCCGGAATCGGAACCTCGGTGCCGATGATGTAGACTGGAGCCGGCTGATCCGCACGAAACGCCTGGTGGGTTTCCTCGGCCACCTTCGCCATCGCCGCAGCACGCGAAGCAACGATTTCATCGGCCAGCGGCTGATGGCGGTCGCCGGCGTCGTCGGCGCAGAACATGGACGCGTCGAGGTGGATCTTCTGGTATCCGGCCTTCACGTATTCCTTGATCAGTTCCAGCGCCTTCGCCATGGCCGGCTCGGCATTTTCGGACTGCCAGGCGTTCGGACCGAGGTGGTCGCCGCCGAGCAGGATATCGTCCTTGTTGTAGCCGACCTTGTCGGCAATACCATACACGTAGGCCACGAAGTCGGCCGGCTTCATGCCGGTGTATCCGCCAAACTGGTCCACCTGGTTGGAGGTAGACTCGATCAGCAGGATGGATTCATCCTTCTTGGCCTGGAGTATGGCAGCCTCCAGAACGGTGGCTTGGGCGGAACAGACGGAATAGATGCCCGTTCCCTTGCCGGCGCGGTTATCGGCTAGAATCTGTACATATTTATCTACTGCACTCATTTATATCTCCTAATTAAGAATGGTGATTTTAGAATGTAGAATGGTGGACCCTGCGGTTCGCCTTTGTAGAAGCTGTCGCAGACCCACCATTCTACATTCTGAATTCTGAATTGTTCATTGATCAAAAGTTGATCATGACTTTCGCCCAGAGTTCCTTGTTGTCATAAATGACATCATAGGCGTTCTGGATTTTCTCGATCGGGAAGGTGTGCGTCTGCAGGGCGTCGACCTTGATGAGACCGGCTTCCATCATCCACGCGGCGGTCTTCCATTCCGTACCGGGGAACGGCGCGGAATAGTTCATCCACGAACCAACCACATTGAGTTCCTTGCGGGAAATCGCCTCGAACTGCGGGCCGGTGAAGGTCAACGGCGCATGCGCCGTTCCCACGAGCAGAATGGTGCCCCGACCGCGAGCGATCGCCATGGCAGAAATCTTGGCCGGCCCCGCGCCGGAGGATTCGAACACGACGTGGGCGCCATCTTCGAGCTCGCGTTCGCACACATCTTCGAGCGGTTCGGTGATGGGGTTGCAAACGATATTGGCCCCCATGGCCTTCGCCAGCTCCAGTTTGCCTTCGGCCACGTCCGAGGCGACGATGTTTTTGCAGCCCATGGCCTTGAAGATCTGGATCGCCAGCAGGCCGATGGTTCCGGCGCCGGTCACGACCACATCTTTACCGATCAGGTTTTCGAGGCGCAGGATCGGATGCAGGCAGACGGTGATCGGTTCGATGAACGCGGCCTGGTCGTAGGACAGGTTACCGATCGCCACGAGGTTCTTGGCCGGAACGCGCAGGAATTCACCAAATGCGCCCTGAACGCGGGACCCGATAAAGCTGTAGCCTTTGCAGAGCGAATAGTTGCCCTGTGCGCATTTGTCGCACTTCATGCAGGGCATCAGCGGGGCCGCGGAGGCACGGTCGCCCACCTTCCAGCCCTCGACGTTTTCGCCGACAGCCACGATTTCGCCGGAAAACTCGTGCCCCAGCACGATTTCGTCCCAACGCGGATTCTCTTCCTGAACACGCACGATATCCGATCCACAAATCCCGCAGGATTTGACTGCGACGAGCACCTCGTCGGCAGCAGGAGACGGCTTATCCATCTCGATGACTTCTACTTTTTTGAGTCCTTTGCGTAATGCAGCTCTCATTATTCAATCTCCGGTTATTTTTTCATTTTACCAAACTTATGATGAATCTCGGCGAGCTTGTCGTACTCGCCCTTGATGTTTTCGTACAGACTGCGGAAGACGCCGTACATTTCGGTGTAGTATTTGTGGTTGTCGGCATCGGGCGTGAAACTTTCCCGCACCGCGATTTTTTCGATGCCCTCCTCAAAGCTCTTGATGGCTCCCACGCCGTAGGCCGCGGCGATGGCGATCCCGAGCGGGGGCAGATCGACCGCACCGGGGATCTCGATCGTCTTGCCGATAACGTCCGAAAAGATCTGCACCCACTTGACGGAGTTGGCACTGCCGCCGGTGATTTTGACGGTGTTGATCTCGACGCCCTCTTCTTCGACGATGCTCAACACATGCCGTGATCCGTAGGTCGTGCCCTCCATAAAGGCGCGCACCAAATCCTGCCGGTTGGTGGTTGGCTTGAGGCCGATGAGGACGCCGGTCGTGTTGTCGTTCCAGACCGGGCAGCGTTGCCCGACCATGTAGGGCAGAAAAATGACCGAACTTTTGGCGCACACCGACGTGCTGCTCAGCTTGAGAATTTCATCATAGCCGTCCTCTTCCATGATCGCTTCATTGAACCATTTAAGGCCCGCGCCGCCGAAATCGACACCGCCAGCGGTGATCCAGGTGCCCGGAACAATATGCGGATAGATGTGCAGGTTTTTGTTGTATTTCGGCTCGCTCAGGCAAACGTTGTTGGTCGTAACCGTTCCGCCGGAAATGAACACTTCGCCGCCCGTGGCAACCCCCGCGCCGAGACCGGCCGCGACGTTGTCCATGGAACCGGCAATAACCGGCGTACCTTCAAGCAGGCCGGTCTTGGCCGCCGCTTCGGCGGTCACCTGGCCGACGACGTCGGTACACTTGAAGATCGGCGGAAGTTTGGCGCGATCGATTCCGCAGCCGTCGAGCAACACGTCGGAATATTCGCCGGTCTTGGTATTGCACATCTGCGAGAGGCCGGTTTCGGAAATATCCATGGAATATTCACCGGTCAGGCGATAGACCAGATAGCCGTTGGCGTGCAGGAACATGTGAGTTTTTTCGTAGACCTCCGGCTCGTTTTCCTTGATCCACATAATCTTCGGCGCAATGTTGCCCGCATCGCTGATGTTGCCGCTGATTTCCCACGTTTCGTCTTTGAGGTTTTCGGTAATCCAAGCCGCCTGCTTGGAAGAGCGCCGGTCCATCCAGATCAGGCCCGGACGCAGGGGATCACCTTCCCGGTCCACCGGCAGCACCGTGGTCGAAAAGGCGTCGATGCCCACGGCGATGATCTTGGCCGGATCGACCGAGCTCTTTTCCAGTATTTCCGCGGTGTTGTCCTTCAACGCCCGCCACCACTGATAGGCCGGCTGTTCGGCCCAGCCGGCATGGGGGTATTCCGTGTCGTAGGCCTTTTGGGAGGTGGCCACCACATTGAAATCGGTATCGAACAAAACGGTTTTGCAACTCGTTGTTCCCAAATCCACACTCAAAATATATTCAGCCATTTCAAACCTTCGCTTTTAAATTCGTAATGCTATGCGCGGGAAACCGCGCGGGCCGCATCGCCCAGAAAAAGGGATTCCACTTGGTGGAGGTTTCCCAACCCGGCAAGCTGCACTTTCCAGATTTCGCCATTCTTGGCGATCTCGCTCGGATATTCCGGCAACGTCTGTTCGAGGATCGCCCGAATCAGCCGCATGGTGACGGCGTGTGTTACCACTAGAATACTTTCGCCGTCGAGCTTTTCCAGCGATTGGAAAAACGGCTCCAGCCGCCGGGCAATCATTTCGTAGGATTCACCCCCGCCTTCGGGCACCCACGTCCAGCGCTGGGTGCGGTCGTGCATGTAGTCGGGGCGCTCATCGAGCTCGGCATAGGTCAGGCCGGCAAACACGCCGAGTTCCTGTTCGATGATCCGTTCATCCGTTTCGACGTCCAGGCCAAACGCCGCGGCGATCGGCGCGGCGGTCTGCTGCGCGCGAATCAGCGGCGAGCACACAATGCGGTCGAGCGAGGCGATTTTCGGGAACTCCGCAGCAATCGCCGCGGCATCCTGCCGGCCCTGTTCGGTCAGCGGAAAAGCCTGGCGCGACGCCAGAATGTCCTTCCGATTCGCTTCGCTCTGCGCGTGTCGGATGAAATAGATCGTCTTCATAAAAAATTGATCCACAGATTTCTCGGATTACATAGATTTTAATCGGTGTAAATCAGTGAAATCTGTGGATGCCATTACTTAGCCAATCGGCGTGACACCCTTCTTCAGGATGATGTTGCCATACTTGCAGGTCGTGCCGGTGATCACGCAGGCATAGGCCTTTTCCGCGCGATCATAGAACGCAAAGCGGTCGATGCGGTCCACGCCCGGCGCATCGGGAGCCCCCTTGCGGATGGCGGCCAGATAGTCGGTTTCCACCTGCGGATCGAGCGAGTCGCCTTCCACCGAAGCCATCATGATCAGCGGATCGGCATAGCTGTCGAGCTCGAAGATCGGGATGATGCCTTCGAGCAGGGCCGGGATTCCCAGCCCATCGCCGCGCAGCACATTCTTCGGGCAGAAGGTGTGCCCCGGAAAATGGGCATCGGCCAGGATAATTTCATCGCCATGCCCCATTTCGGCGAGAATCTTCAACAGCTCGGGGCTAACAATCGGGTCTATTCCTTTAAGCATTTTTTTCTCCTAATACCGCGTGGCTACTTAGTCACCAGCATGGTGAATGGTGTAGGTGCGGAAGCCAAAGATGGCAATGATGATGAATGAAACAAACGGCATGAAGAACGATGCACTGACGCTGTTCAGTGTGATGAAGCCTAGATTGAAACTGTCCTGGTCCATGATGGTTCCCATCGCCAGCGGCATCAGCGCGCCGCCCACAATGGCAAATACAAGACCGGCCGAACCGAGCTTGGCATCTTCGCCGAGACCGTCCAGTGCGATCCCGTAGATCGTCGGGAACATCAGCGACATGCAACCGGAAATGCCGACCAGGCAGAGCAGACCGGCATAGTTCTGCAGGAAGATGCAGCACAGCATCAGGATGGCCGCGACCACAGACAGCTGCATCAGCAGCTTGCCCGGCGATAGATATTTCAGCAGGAAGGTGCAGATAAAGCGGCTCACCAGGAACAACATCATGGCGATGAAGTTATAATCCTGCGCCTTTTCCAGCGTCATACCGGGCACGTTGGCCATGGCGTACTGGATGACAAACGTCCAACAGGTAATCTGCGCCGCAACATAGAAGGTTTGAGCAATCACGCCTTCCCACCAGCGGTTGGTTTTGAACAGACGTTTTGCCGTATCGATCGGGTGAATTTCCTCGCCCTTGTGACTGATGGACGGGAATTTCTTGAACGCAAAAATGACAAATATCACCAAGATAACACAGCCCAAGACCGCGTAGGGATTGCGGATGATGGAGACGTCGGAAATCTGATTCGCCGCGAACACATCCGGGCTTGCCCCCTTGAAGGCGGCATAGGCGTCCGCCACTTTGGCATTCAATTCCGCGGCGCCCATGGCTTCCGATTCCGGATGGTTTTCAAGCCATTCCGTACGGAATTGAGACGTGGATAGTTTGGCCAGAATCAGTTTGCTGGCCACCAGCATGCCCATCAGCGAGCCGATCGGGTTGAAGGCCTGCGCCAGGTTCAAGCGCTGGGTGGCGGTCTTTTCATCGCCCATCGAAAGGATGAAGGGGTTCGCCGTGGTTTCCAGGAACGCCAGCCCGAAGGTCAGGATGTAGAGCGAAACCGGGAACCACATAAATTCCATGGTCACGGCGGCCGGAATGAACAGCAGCGCGCCCGTGGCATAAAGGGCCAAACCGAGCAGGATGCCCGCCTTGTATGAGAACTTACGAATAAACAACGCGGCCGGAATCGCCATGGTGGCGTACCCGCCATAGAACGCGAACTGGATCAGGCTACTCTGCGCATTGGTCAGGTTATCAAACACCGACTTGAATGCCGCAACCAGCGGGTTGGTAATATCGTTCGCAAAACCCCACAACGCAAACAGGGTGGTTACCAGGATAAACGAACCCAGCAAGGCCTTTGGCACAACTGGAATTTTTTTGGCGGAATCACTCATTCTCTTCTCCTCGATTATTTATAAACCCCTACTCATACAGGAATAGGAACCCGGCCTCAACCGGGTTCCTATTGAATTCAACGTCCGGAAACTAGTCGGCAATGACGCCGTCTTCGTCCCAGAGGTCTTCCCAGGTCTGGTTGTCCTTCCACAAGAATACCTGGCCCTTGATCAGGCGGCAGTTCTTGTCGATGTTTGCCAGCTCGACCATTTCCTCAGCGGTGATGGCCATGTAGTCCGCCAAGGCGCACTTCAGGTTGCTCTGGTATTCCGGCCCAAAGACCGAGAAAGGAATCGGAACCTGGCCACGTTGGATCGCCCACTTGATGCAGACTACCGCCGGGTGGACGCCGAGGCGGGCCGCGATTTTCTTGACCACGGGATCGTCGATGTCAACGGTATCGTTTGCCGTCTTGTCGCGGTCCGGACGGGTCGGGGACCCGATCGGGCAGAAGGCGATGGGCTGGATTTCGTTTTCCACATAGTAGTCGAACAGCGCCTGCTGCTGGAAGTGCGGGTGGATTTCCATTTCGGTCACGACCGGCTTGATTTTGCAGTCGCGCAGCAACAGCTCCATTTTGGCCTGCGTCATGTTGGACGTACCGATGCTCTTGACGAGGCCCAGTTCCACGAGTTCTTCCAGCTGCACCCAGGTCTTCATGAAGTTTTCATGGATGTAGGGCTTCGCGTCCGGGCTGCGGGAATCAACGTCACAACCAATGGGATGGAAGTTCGGGAACGGCCAGTGGACGAGGTAGAGGTCGAGGTAGTCCAGCTCGAGGTCTTCGAGCGACTGCTTGCAGGACTTGATCACCTCGCCGGCGCCGTGCATATCGTTCCACACCTTGGAAGTGATGTAGAGCTCTTCGCGCGGCACGCCGCCAGCCATGATGACCTTCAGGGATTCGCCGATTTCCTTTTCGTTGCCGTACACGGACGCGCAGTCGAAGGCACGCTGGCCAAATTCGGCCGCACCGATCACGGCATTCGAAACCTGGATGGGCGTAAAACGGTCGGAACCGAACGTGCCCATGCCGATGGCCGGCATCGTTTCGCCGTTGTTCAGCGTCTTCTTAGGAACAATGTTAGGATCAACGCCATCTTCCGCCATCACGAAAGTGGTTTTCTTTGCTTCGGACATGATGTCCTCCTTGCTTTAGGTTATTTACGTTATAAAACCAATTTGCGGATTCCATCGGGAACTCCGCGCTGCCCCCCTGCCTGCGGGCCACGCCCATCGTGCAGAGGAAGATCAAAAGTATCATCCCCTCTTTACTTCGCCAATGTACCGTCTTGACCACATAATGGACATTTTTGACTTCAATAAATCTATCCAAGAGGGCACTATCTCGCCAAACAACCCCATTGGAATGGTAACATGCGTGAAAAAAAGGCTTCGTTCATATCAACCCAGGTTGCTTCGGGGGAATACTACTATCTAAATTTGACCCGAAAAAAAGATACCCAGGAAATGGTGGTCTGCGGCGGGCGCGAGCAATGCGCCCCGAATTACCGCATCGAACGCGATCGGTTTAAATTTTACTCGATTGAGTTTGTCTCGTCCGGACGCGGCACCTTGACGATGAACGGGGAAAGTTTTCCCCTGCGCCCGGGCGCCATCTATTGCTACGGCCCGCGCACCAAGCATACGATTGAAACCGACCGGGATAACCCGATGCTGAAGCACTTTGTGGATTTCACGGGAAGCGCGCTTGTGGAGCTGCTGAAAACCACCGACTTCCTGAAGGGCCAGCCCTTATTCGCGGCGCGCCCCTTCCGCATTCGCAGCATCTTCGAAAACTTGATCGCCACGGGGAATACGGAAAGCAAAAACCGCGACGCCCTGTGCGTCCTGCTCCTACGCCAACTCATCCTTTATACCGACGACTCCTCGATCGACCAAGACGCCGCGTATTCGCCAGCGTGGCAGACCTATATGCGCTGCCGCCACTACATGGAGCGCCATTACATGGACACGGCCAGCATCCATGAGGTGGCGGAACATTGCTTTGTCGACCAAGCCTATCTATCCCGCCTCTTCAAGCGGTTTGCGGAAGAAACCCCGCTTCAGCTGTTAACGCGTTTAAAGATGGGCAAGGCCGCCGACCTGCTCAGCAACCGCGAAGTGCTCGTTAAACAAGTGGCCGAAGAGGTCGGCTTTGCCGACCCCTACCATTTCTCGCGCGTCTTCAAACGGGTCTATGGAATCTCGCCCGAAACGTTCAGCCAGGCCGCCCGGCGAATGGATTAGACCCACCAGCTAGTCGATGGAGATCCGCAGGCGGCTAAACGAGTTGGTGATGCCCTTCATTTGCAAGGATCTGCAAACCGTTTAACGGTTACTGAATAACCAGTTTATAGTCTTCCACCTCACCATAGGTGAAACTGCCGCTGCCAGCGTTGCTGAGCCCCGCCTGCGGCGCATAGCTCATGGCAATACGCATACGGGTTTCACCCAGCGAAGCACTCAATGGAATCGTGATGCTGCCGCTTGCACTGTTTTGCTGATTGTCTACCGTCAGGCAGTGCTCACCGGCATCCGCAAAGTCGCCGTCGCGATTGAAATCAATCCAGACATTCAGATCTTCGCTCCAGGTCGTGCCCGCATAGGTGTAGGTCACCGTCATCGTATGGCTGGAGCCCGCGCTGACGTGGGCGGAAACCGAGGTCCGGTCCGCATAGCCGCCATCGGCGCCGGAAGGTTGGTCGATCGTGCTGAACTGAACGCGGCCGATCCATTCATCGGATACATTATTCCCGGTTGCCGCAGGATACCCGGTCGGCATTCCACCGACCGCGTCGACCGTAATGTTCAGCGTCGCGGTATCGCTGCCGCCGGTGGCGCTCACCTGCACCGTGAAGACATTGGCTCCCACATCACCCGCACCCGGCATCCCACTGAGCGCGCCATTACTGGCTACACTCAACCACGCCGGCCCCGAAACCTTCGAGAAGGTCAGCGGATTGCTTTCCGGATCGGACGCGTTACCTGCGACAGAACCGCTATAGGCTGCGTTTACAGTGCCGCTGGCCTTGCTGAACGGATCCGCAGAGAACGCCGGCGGCTGATTGGCAACCACCGTAATGTTCAATGTGGCAATGTCGCCGCCGCCGGTGGCGTTCACCTGCACCGTGAAGGCATTGACTCCCATATCACCCACTCCTGGAGTGCCCGAAAGCGTACCGTTGGAAGCGACGCTCAACCAGGCCGGACCGGAAAGCTTCGAGAAGGTCAGCGGATCGCTTTCCGGATCGGACGCGTTACCTGCGACAGAACCGCTATAGGCTGCGTTTACAGTGCCGCTGGCCTTGCTGAACGGATCCGCAGAGAACGCCGGCGGCTGGCTTCCATCGATTTCGATGCGCAAGCGGATGAAGCGATGGGCGTCGGTGGTGGCGATTTGATTGGTTACCGCCTCAAAACCGGCTTCAAGCGGAGCCGTTCCACTCGGTGCGGCGAAAATGGCACTCCAACTGCCGGAAACCAGATTGGTGCAATCTTCAAGGGTGTAGGTCAGCTTGCGCGTGGCCGCATCGGTGCGGCGGCGATAAACAAACTTCATGTTTTCAAACGTCGGGGAGATTGCAGCCACATCGCCTGGATCATCCGGTGCTCCGCCGAGGGCATATTCAACCAGGTTGTTGAAAAGGTCGCCGTCGGCATTGTCGAGACGGCCGGTTTGGCTACCCAGAGAATATCCAGCGCTCCAATCAGCGAATTGATCCACCGGTGTGAATGTAGCAGAGGTGCTAAATGCCATTACCGAGCCGGTTACCGTACCGGTGGGCGTGACGGCATCCACGCGCCAATAGTAGACCGTATTGCCCGCCAGCATTCCCGGATCAAAGATATTGTTGGACTGGTTGCCCTGAAAAATAAGGGATCCCGCAGACGTACCAAAATAAACATCGTGCGAGGTGGCCTGATAGCCTTCCAGCCACATCAGGTCAGCATCCGATTTAACCATCGTACTTCCATTCGGCGGAACCGGCGTGGAAGCGGCCGCCTCCTGACGGCCCGCGATCCAATAGCTGGAAGCGCCGTATTCATACGCGCCGATATCCGGCGCCGCACCGAGATAGCCATCGGTGATTCCGGAAATCACGGTGCCGGCATCCACCAGGGCCGAACCGGCTTGGGGCCGAAAGTCCCAGTTCTCCGCGTCGCGCACCTGGTCGCGGATGTCGGTTCCCGTCCAGCTTCCGTTCCAGTTATGGCTCTCTGTTCCGGGCAGCGGATCGCCGGCGGGAAGCAGGGTGGCCGGGCTGATGTTGTCTGCCGCATTGTTCCGGGTGGTCGAATTGGCATTGCCACCCTTGTCGGTGGCAATGTTGATAATCCCCTTGTTGCCCACCCCGCCGAAACCAAAGTTGTTGTAGACTTGGTGCTGGTCGCCCTTGAGC
>Ga0208879_1003406_pt1 | contig 13080 bp, 8 predicted proteins | sample Knorr_S15_td_Bot_FD_185605 | JGI IMG/M metagenome (GOLD analysis project Ga0208879, IMG submission 185605) | Marine microbial communities from Southern Atlantic Ocean transect - Knorr_S15_td_Bottom_ad_5009_LV_A (SPAdes) (version 2) | ecosystem: Environmental > Aquatic > Marine > Oceanic | place...
CTTCCTCTTCTTCGAATAATGCCTCATTTGCATTTTCAATGCTCATATCAGACTTTACCACTTCAGGCTCAATTAGTGGCGTCTCAATCATCTTTTCTTCTTCCACTTCATAAATTGGTTCAAGCACAGGAAGAGGTATTGAGTCATCTTCCTCTTCTTCGAATAATGCCTCATTTACATTTTCAATGCTCATATCGGACTTTACCACTTCAGGCTCAATTAGTGGCGTCTCAACCATATTTTCATTTTCAACTTTCGCCTCGGTATTCACAACTTCAAGCAGGGCATCATCTTCTATGAAATCATCAAATTCCTCATATGGTTGTTCGATATATTCCATATCTTGAATGGCTGCTTGTAATACTTCGAGATCCATATCTTCCAAATCTTCAACGATGACATCTTCAGATATTACGCCTTTTGGCCTCCAAAGGTTGGCTCTTTTCCCTTCTCCTTTTGCTTCGATGGCGGCTACAGCGGCCAATTCAGAAAGATTAAGTTTCAGATTTGCCAACCTTTCAGGATGTTTAAGGTTGCCTTCCAATTCCTTTTTTGCATTTGGTGCTGAACCGTAGGGAAGACGCTCAAACCTCCTCATTAGATTTACAAAATCCCCCATCTCTTCGCGAATTGAATCCATTAATGCGCCCACATGAAGAGGGTCGCTGTGCAATAATTGAAGCAGACTTGACACGTTCCAACCAGAATTAGACCAATCATTTATTTCATTTTCAATTGCACTTATTGGCATTTTTGGTATTCGTATAGTTGAAGTTGCTGAAGAAAGCCCAATATTACTAGTAGAAGAATGAACTTCATATTCTAATTCTTTAAGATTAAGGGAATCAATTTCAGTCGAAATTATCTCGTATCCCCCCAGCCTCAATTCTTTAATTTCCCGAATCAACATTCTCCTATGGCGTTCATTTCGAAGTGCCTTTTTCTCAACATGAGATTGGGCTAAAGCAACTAACTCTGGATCTTGGATTGCCATTTGTAAGTTTGAAACATGATGCTCTACCTTCTCTATTCCACTAAGCGAGGTGTCCAACTCTTCAAGGCGCCTGACTAATTCTAGAGATGACCGGAGATTATGCGAGTTTGCCTGCCATTCAATCATACTTTCAACAGGGCTACTTTCTATTTTTGAACGCCAAGCAGACATATCAAACCCTAACTCCGACCATGAAGATATTTGTTCTTCAGCTTGAATCCTAATGGTTTTCAGTTCTTGTTCAGCAGCGGCAATCAACTGCTCTAACTCTATTGTTTTACTCAAATTTCCTCCAATTTCAAGAATAGACTCATTGAGAGGGTGCCATAATTTTGCAATATTTGTTGCCCTTCCGATTATCTCATCGTGTTGTGCAGACCTTTTTTCTAATGAGTCGATAACCGATTCCAAATAGAACATATCTTGACGTTCTGAATTTATTTCAGGTGGTAAGATGAAGCCACTAATAGTCAGTATTCTCAACCGTTTTCCGACTTTGAGGTGGCGTAAATCCAAATCTCTCACAGTGGCCTCAACTTCAAGCATCATGTTCCTAATTTCTTCTTCAGAATCGATATTAAGGCTATTTATTCGAGATAACAGATCTTCTGCTAAAACACGGCTAAATGGTTCGATTGAAGCCGAAACCTCCTTTCTAACAATATCTATTTTTTCTGCTACTTGTTCCAACTTTCCAACCAATTCATATGCTTCACCTAGGTTTTTTGTCAGAACTAATTCTGCATTAACACCCTTTTCATAAAGGGAAGCAACCATATTTTCAAGATTATTCCATCTTAATACTTGGCTTTCTTCAAGTCCTTGAACTGCATCATCTAGTTCGTTCAACAAATTAGAGTTGTCAAACAATTCCCCTAGTAAAGACCCCTTTGCAATAAATACGGGGTCAAGCAAATCTAACCTAGAAACGATAGATTCTAATTCTTCTATTTTTCCTGCATTTTCCCAATTTCGCACAGAGGCTTTGGCATCTATTGCCCAAGGTCTATTATTGAGATTAAATTTAGCAAACTCTTCCTGAACAAGTTCAACATTTAATGGGTCATCTAAGAGATCGAGCCAAGTAATTGCAAACTCAGCATGTCTATCGTTCAGGGAGGAAATTTCATTTCTCAAATCTTCAGCAAGGTTAACACAGCGTTCAACAAACAAAACGAATTCACTAGCGTTTTGTTTGTCATTTAGTAACTTTGACTCAATTTTGTCGGTTTGGTAACCCCTCTCTTGCCATTGTGATAATCGTTCTTGCCACCAAACCAAAGGGGTCGTTTTCTCGTCCATGGCCGCCACCCCTTATCCAACCCTATGCAGAGGATGGGCTTTTCCTTTACGGCTGTTTATAGGATTGGAAATAGGGATTTACTAAACAAATCATCCTTTCAGGCTAAAGATTATGCGGAGTTCATAAAACCCTCAAGGCGCGGTTAGCACGTAATGGATGTACTCTCTATACTGTTTGGTCTAGCAATTATTGCCGTTGGTGGCGCTTTAGGATGGCGGATTAACCAACTCGAAAAGAGCATTATTATTTTAAAAGAGGAATCAATTCAGAAGATGGATGAGCAAAGAGCCTCGAGCAATTCTAGTTTAGTAGCAGTGCATCATACCCTTGCATCTCTTGATGCTGGAGCAAAAACCCTGCTTTCTACCCAACCTCAATTAGAAGGAAGAATAATGCTCCATTCTGCTATTGCAAAATCTGAATCGGTTTTAGACCGCCAAGGAGTTTCTTCAAGCGATTTGAAAGAAGGAGGACAAAAATTAGTTTCAGCAGTTAGGGATTTGGTTGCTAGTCTGCAAGGCGACGGCTCATTAGAATCGGCCCCGCAGGATGATGTTGGATTGAGTACCCTTTCTCGACGACTTTTCATTATCTTAGATAAATGTGGACTAGGGCCTGCAGATTTGGCATTAAATGGACTTGAATGTCGTAGATTAGGTGCATTGGCTCATTCTGTTGGTGAAAATAAGTGGGCATTGAAATCCTTTGAATGTGCAAACCTCCAGATTCCAGGTGATACATCATGTTTGAAAATACTTGAAAATCTAGCCAGCCATATTGGAGATACTGGAGCCAGATTACACTGGCTTGAAGAACAATTATGTCTAGCCCCAGACAATCCAGAACTACTCAGGAGTCATGCTCATTTGATGGTTAATATTGATGATGCAGCAGCAGAAAAAGACGTTAAGAGATTGGAAGCCTTAGGAATCGACACTCCTGCAGATAGGAGTCTACTATCTGGATTGAGAGAACGTGCAGGCGCTCGTAATGAAGCTCTTGAATCCTTAGATAAGGCATTAGAAGAAGACCCTACAAGAGTTTCAGATTGGTCTATTAAAGCTAAAATGCATTTGGAGATGGGAGAAATGGATGAAGCACTCATCGCAGCAGATGCTTGTTTATCCCTAGATAGGCAACAAGGAGAAGCATGGGTGGTTAGGGCTCATGTTCTCAAACACCGACCAAGCGAGTTGAAAGCTGCCTTGAAGGCAGCAACACATGCGGTTGCTCTTTCAGCGGGGGGTAGTGAATCCATCTTATTGAAGGCTGATTTACTAGCTGCATCAGGAAGAAGCAAAGAAGGAAAGGATTGTCTTGAATCCTCTTTACTATCAAACCCAAAGGATTCTGAATTACGTTCAGCTATGGCTGCAATGGCCCTTCAATCTGCGGAATTGCAAAAAGCCACTGATTTGCTAAGGTCAACACCCTTGGAATCAATGTCCGACCCATCTATTCACATTCAATGGGGCCGCTTACATCTTGCTAGTGCAGATTTGCATAGAGATGGAACTGGTGAAACCGATAATAGATTGCTATTGGTTGCTAAGGAATCTTTTGATGAGGCATTAAGGCTTGATCGAGAACAGGGTATTGGCTGGCTAGGAATGGCGAGGATACAGAGGCGCTTGGGAGACAAAGAGGCAGCGGCAATTTCCTTGACGAGAGCGCAAAGATTACTCTCTGAAAATCAACCTGCATTAGCAACCGAATGTGCGTTATTAGCATTAGATAATGGAAATATTTCAGAAGCAGAAAGATTAATCGAAAGCGCATCAATTCACGATAATAGGTCTGCAAATATCCCATACCTGAAGGGAAATATTGCCAGCGCAAGAGGCTCTTTTTCAGAGGCAAAGTCATTTTATTCAGAAGCACTAACAATTTCTCCAGGACATAGCCGCGCATTATTGAATAGAATCGCCTGTTCAATGGCAATGGAAGAGGCTCACCTTGCACTTGATGATTGTAATACACTGCTTAAGAATGCGCCATCATTACATCTTGCTCGATTAAGGAGAGCTGAGGCCTTCATGCATTTGGCTGATTGGACTCAAGCAACAAAAGATCTTGATTTGGTATTGGAAAACAACCCACGCCATTCTCATGCACTAACTTTGTTGGCTGGCTGCAATATCGCAATGGGACGGCCAGAATCCGCAGAGTTGCCATTAAATGAGGCTTTGAGAATTGACCCCAATAATGCTGAAGCATGGTACCAAAGAGGACTATTATACATGGAATGGGGAAGGTCTGATGCAGCGTTAGCGGATTTCGAAAAGGCTGCAAAAGCAGACCCTAATCACCTTGATGCGAGATTATACATTGCAGCAAGCCAACACGGCTCCGGTGCTTGGGAAGAAGCAAGAGATGCTTGGGCAGAAGTTCTTGAATTGAATCCCGAAAATGAAGTTGCTAGACACCGATTAGGCCAAGCCGAGGCATATCTATTCGATACTATCAGCCAATAGAATAAGATAAGGATGCCATCTTTCATCATTTCATGGGCCTTGAACCTGGAGATGAAGCATTAACTTTTAATTTGACAAATGCCAACGCTGAAGTTGGTGGAGAAGAGGTATCACTTTCTGAAATCGTTACCGAAAGCGGGGCTATCGTGGTTTTCGAATGCAACCATTGCCCATATGTAATCGGCAATATTGAAAGGATGGAAAAAATGGCCAGTAGGGCAAGAGAATATGGTTTGGGATTTGTGGGAATAAATGCAAATGATGCAGTAAATTATCCAGACGATTCTTTTGGGAATATGCAGAAAAGAGGCATTAATATGTCATATTCTTACTTACATGATGAAAGTCAAGAAGTCGCTGAACAATGGGGAGCAGAACGTACTCCAGAGTTCTATCTTCTAAACGGTAAGAGCAAGGTTGTTTACAGAGGTAGATTAGATAATAGCCCAAATGATCCAACCAAGGCAACTACGAGTGAATTAATGGAAGCAATGGATGCAATGCTAATGGGTGATAAACCGACAGTTGAACGCACTAAATCAATAGGTTGCTCAATCAAATGGAAGTAAAAACCGCCTTTTCTCCTTAACAGGAGGTTCAAAGAGGTTGAGGGGTTCGGATGTAATATGCAGCCGGGTAATGCCCTCGCCGAAGAGCGCATTCAGGCATTCATTGATGACGTATCTGTGATGAAGTTGAAACCATCACATCTAATGTGGTATCAAGTAGATGTGGCAAATCTTGTCCAAGCAACAAACATCGTCCATCATGAAGTTAGTCCAGCCTCTGGTGAATGCTTACTATTCCTTGAAAAAAGCTTAGTGTGGTGCAGTCCAAAAACGGGAAAGATTCAACACCACCCTAAACACCTAATCCATTGTTTCGTTGACGATTATCGTTTGGGTGAAAGGAAAGCCGGAGATCCATTGATTAGGGGAGAATTATTCAGTATAACTCCTCAAAACGAACAATTAAGTTGGTTACTCGAATCAAATGATGAACAAGATTTACCCTTAATCCAAGAAAAGGTATCGAACTGGATGGCTTGGTTGAACCGCTGACCCACCCGTTTGCTTGAAGAATCAACCACCACTCGCGATGAACGGAGAGATTGGATGAGCGACCTCATCAGCGGCCTTGATGCAAGAATGATTCTCGATAGTCGCGGCATGCCTACCTTGGAGGTGGATTGCTATGTTGATGGGGTATTGATGGGGCGAACTGCCGTTCCTAGCGGGGCTTCGACCGGTGCTTATGAGGCGGTTGAATTGCGCGATGGAGACAGTTCTCAATGGTTGGGCAAAGGTGTTAATCAAGCTATTCTGAATGTGGTTGAAAATATCCAAGAGGCAATTGTTGGAATGCCAGTTGATGCTCAAAGAGAAATTGACGAGATTCTGATTGAATTGGATGGCACACCCAATAAAGCAAAACTTGGTGCAAATGCAATTTTAGGGGCGAGCATGTCTTGTTTGCATGCTGGTGCAGCAGCTCATGAACTTCCACTTTGGCGATATATTGGCGGTGTTAAAGGCGGCCAAATGCCAGTGCCAATGTTGAATATTCTCAATGGGGGAGTGCATGCAAGCAGCAATGTCGATGTTCAGGAATTCATGGTCATACCGCATGGATTTGATAATTTTTCTACTGCATTAAGAGCAGGTGTGGAATGCTACCATTCACTCAAAGCCTCTTTGAAAGCCGATGGCTTACTTTCTGGAGTTGGAGATGAAGGAGGCTTTGCTCCAAATTTACCAAGTAATGAAGATGGCCTGAAGTACATGGTAAAGGCAATCGAAGGAGCAGGATATAGCACTGAAGAAATCGGTATCGCATTAGATGTGGCGAGTACCGAATTCCATACTGAAGCCGGTTATGAGTTTGATGGGCGGATGATTGATGGAGAAGAATTGGCTGGAATCTATTCGGGATGGTTGGATGATTACCCATTAATTTCAATTGAAGATGGCTTTGATGAGGATGATTGGTCTTCATGGTCAAACTTCATGCGCAGTGATGGAGATAGGGTCCAATTGGTTGGCGATGATTTATTCGTTACTCAAGCGGAAAGACTTGCTCAAGGCATAGAGAGCCGTGCTGCCAATTCAATTCTTATTAAGGTAAACCAAGTTGGTACAATTACAGAGACATTAGAGACTATGGCGATGGCTGACAATGCAGGGTTCAACTGCGTAGTTAGCCATAGGAGTGGTGAGACAGAGGATACAACCATTGCAGATTTAGCAGTTGGAACAAGGGCAGGTCAAATCAAGACGGGTGCACCTGCTCGAAGCGATAGGTGTGCAAAGTACAACCAACTTCTCAGAATCGCAGAGGATGTTGAGGAATACGCACAACCATTCTGAGGTGCAGGCTTGGCATTAGAGCACCATACCCAAGGACCTGGGTGGGTGCCTGATGAAGCATATATTCACAGCCGCTGGGAGGCTTTGAGAAAACCACTAAACCTGTCAATTTCTTCAGCATATTTAGATGATGACTATGATGCAATTCATGCTTGGATAAGCAACAATAAAAAAATAATTTCAATAGGAAGGATTCACCTAATTCCTCCCCAAAGTGATGGTGCAATGGCAGACCACTCCGGAGAAGGAGCACCAACATGTCCTGCATTTTCTCCTTTGAATGGGGAAAATGATTTCCCATCTAAGAATAGTTTGAGACCGGCAGCACACATTCGGCAAATGGCAACTGCTGAAAACCAAAGGAGAAAAGGTCATGCAGCATCAGTACTCCATTTGTTAGAAAGTTCTTGTGTTGAGCAATGGGGGTGTAATAGTGGTTGGTTACAGGCGAGGTTGGAAGCAATTCCATTTTATCTCTCTCAAGGTTGGAAGCAATTTGGCAGCCAATATCATATTGAAAAAATAGGCCCTCATATGTCGATGTGGAAACAGTTCAGAGGTGTTTGAATGGAATCTGGAGAAGGATTATCGAAATGGAAATCCGCAAGCCTTGATTTAGAAAGGCCACTATCTGCAGAAAAAGAAACAAAACGTTTGCAACAAGTTCCACATGAACTTCTGATAATTGAAGGAAACTGTATTGGCCACGCTGCGTTGAGAAGGCTTGGTTCAACTATTGAATTACACACGGTTGTCATTTCACCTGAACAAAGAGGTAGAGGATATTCACATATTTTGGTAGAGATGGTGCTCCGACGATGGCATCAAGACAGAATTTTACATTCAGTATCCATTCAACCCTCTGTTGACTTAGCAGCAGCGGTGAGAGGTGATAAACCAGTAGAAGAAGTATGGCGCAGGTCAATGATATCTTTCACCCGCCATCCTTCTTTGGCTGCTACCCTAACAGCAAGCGGATTTGTACATGCTCACAAAAAGAGGCGCTGGTGGACATTGTGGTTGCGTAGACATCCACTTGGGATATTATCAACTAGGACTTTGATTTCTCTATTATTGAACAGATTCTCAAGGGCGGTGAAAATGCTTGTCTTGGCTGAAAAACTACCTGAAAAAACAAAAAACACAGGAAAAATACGGACATTCTTCCAACACAGAAGGCGCTTATTCCATCAATTATCCCATCTCTCAGATAACCGTCTTTTCATCCTCAAACCGAAATCATCTCTAAATCTCCATTCCCAAAGAGATGGAGAAGACATTGAAGATAAACTCAAAGCAATGGGTTTGGATATAACGATTCATACTCGAGATAGAGATAAAGACCTCAGAAAAGAGGAAAGCGAATCTTGGGATCGAGGAGCCAAGGATGAAACCCCTTTGGTTGATTTAACTGAAGAAGAATGAAACTACTTTTGGTTATTATAATGCAATAAAAGGAGCACGGACCGAGATTTGAACTCGGGTATCAGGATCTGCAGTCCCGCACATAGCCGCTCTGTCATCCGTGCGCAAGACGGGCCAGAAGCAAGTTGTATTTCAAGGCGTTTGAATAGCCACTGGGCTCCATCACCTTGAAGTCTGATAAGTGTGTGGGATACTGTCGAGTCACGTCCTCGGTGGTGAATCTCATGCCGGACCTCAATGATAATATCGACCAAGTCGGCCGTGGTTTTGCTGATTTTTTGGCTCCCCCTCCTGAAGGAGTGATTCGCTTTACAGTAGGACAACCAGATTTCGTTACTCCTGAAAAAATCAGGCGACGAGCAATTCAAGAAATTGAAGATGGTAACACCTTCTACACCCGTTCAGCAGGAGACCCTTCTCTTTGCAAGGCGTTGACTTCTTGGTTAGGAGAAAAATTCAAAATCAATGTTGATTGGGAAGATGTAGTAATTACACCTGGTTGTAAGCAAGCATTATTCTATGCATTTTTGGGCTTAGGGAATCCTGATGATGAAGTTCTCCTATTAGCGCCCGCCTGGCCCTCATATGCATCGATGATTACTCATCTTAGCATGAAACCAATTCATGTTCCAGTACGAAAGGAAGATTTCCATCCAGATATGGATGCACTTGAGGCTGCAGTTTCTAAAAACACCAAATTCATCGTTATCAATTCCCCAAATAACCCAACTGGAGCGGTTTATACCGCTGATGAAATCGCCGCCTTGGTAGATTTTGCTAATCGCCATGACCTATGGATTATCGATGATATGATTTACGCAACGATGGCTTGGGGGGATTCCTCATACACATCACCTACCATTTTCTCTGGTGGTGCTGAACGCACCTTGACTATAGGTGGGTGGAGTAAGGCGTGGGCGATGACCGGTTGGAGAATTGGTTTCATCACTGGGCCAAGTAAAGCGATGAAAGCGATTCACCTCTGTCAAAGTAGCATCGCATCTCACGCTCCAACATTTTTGATGCCCGCTGCAGAGACCGCTCTTGAAGACGAGGAGAGTAGATTGGAAATGCAAAATTCATTTGCTAAACGGCGAGACTTTATCCAACAGGAATTACAGACAATCCCAGGTATAACAACTTGGAAACCTGAAGGAGCATTTTACATCATGATAGACATAAGTGGAACAGGTATGAATTCTGTAACTTTCGCTAACCGTGCTCTTGCTGAAGCACAAGTACAATTGATTCCATGCTCATTAATGCCTCATGGAGAAGGAATGTGCCGTATTTCATATGCTACAAATATTGGAAACATAAAAGAAGGGTGTCTGAGGTTGAGAACATGGCTGACCTCCTTGCAAAAGGCATGATGCTTCGCGCAGCATCATTGATATAGGGTCTCGTAAGACCACTACGCAGAGGGAACGTTGGGTTCCCTATGAACGACCCGTGTAAAAGAATGAGCGAGGTAATTGACGAAATCAAGGAACTGCGGACAAATTCAGGGCTAATAAACCGCCCTGTTACAGCACTGTTTGAGTGCACCGCAGTCGCCCTAAATTCGAGTAGACCCAGTGTAAGCACGGTAAACCTGCAAAATTGCGTACTGAATAGCCGTCCAAATAGCCGGCTTTCAGGCGTAGAGAGAGAACAGCGGGTTCTCTGATCAAAACAAATCTGAAAAAAAAGGAGAGATCAAGAATGAATATGAATAGAAAGACAATGAGCATGCTTGTGGCAATGTTCCTCGCCATGTCCGCACTAGCTGCGGTCAGCGGAGACGGTTCAGACCCTCTAGACGGCACCGATGGTGGAGCCGACTGGGACGGAGACGGACTAACAAACGCAGAGGAGCAAACCCACGGAACGAACATGAACAACGCGGACAGTGACGGCGACGGAATGCCTGACGGTTGGGAAGTAGCAAACGGACTAGATCCATTGAATGCTGGAGACAGCAGCACGGATTCAGACGGTGATGGCCTTTCCAATTACCAGGAGTACCTAAAGGGCACCAATCCACACAATCCCGACACCGATGGTGACGGAAAGGGCGATGCGACGGACCAGTTCCCGACTGACCCTAACGATGGTGAGAGTTCCGACTCCGATGGAGACGGAATCCCTGATGCGTACGACCCAGATTACCAAGAGTCTAACGCTGGTTCAGGAGACGGTGGCACCCAAGGTGGCGGCGAATCTGAAGACCAGGGTCAGGGCGAAGGCGAAGGACAAGGTCAAGGACAAGGTCAAGGACAAGGTCAGGGACAAGGTCAAGGACAAGGTCAAGGACAAGGTCAAGGACAAGGTCAAGGACAAGGTCAAGGACAAGGTCAAGGACAAGGTCAGGGACAAGGTCAAGGACAAGGTCAGGGACAAGGTCAAGGACAAGGTCAAGGACAAGGTCAAGGACAAGGTCAGGGACAAGGTCAAGGACAAGGTCAAGGACAAGGTCAGGGACAAGGTCAGGGTCAGAACGGTCAGCAGGGTCAGCAAGGTCAGCAAGGACAGCAAGGTCAGCAAGGTCAACAAGGCCAGCAAGGACAGCAAGGTCAGCAAGGCCAAGGTTCCCAGCAAGGTCAACAATCAGGACAGCAAGGACAGCAAGGCCAACAAGGTCAGCAAGGTCAGCAAGGTCAGCAGCAAGATAATGGACAAGGTCAGCAAAACCAGGGCGGCGAACAAGGCGGTCAACAAGGTGAGCAAGGACAACAGGATCAGAACGGAGATAACCAGAACGGTCAGAACCAGCAACAGCAGGGTCAGACCCAGAACGGTCAGCAAGGTCAACAAGGCCAGCAATCCGAACAGCAGCAGAACCAACAGGTTGGAAACCAGCAGGAGAACGACAATGACGGGGACGGTATCCCAGACGACATCGACAACGATGACGACAACGATGGTATCCCAGACGACATTGACCAGAACCCTAACGATCACGACAACGACGGCATCGATGACAATGAAGACAACGATGACGATGGCGATGGCATAGACGATGAACTAGAAACCACAGATGGTGATCCAAACACCAACATCTACGATCACGATAACGACGGAATCCCAGATGCAGTGGACCTAGACATTGACAACGATGGTATCGACAACCGCAACGACAAGGGACCAAACGGCGAGGATTACTCCCGTGACCACGACAATGACGGAATGAACGACGCAGTGGACGACGACGACGATAACGACAACATCTTGGATGTTGACGAAGTTGACGGCGCTACTGGACAGTACAGGTACGATCATGATAACGATGGTATATGGGACCTCTCGGACACTGATGACGACAACGACGGTCTATTGGACTGGTTCGAAGCCAACGATGGCAACGACCAGACCGGACAGTTCGATCACGATAACGATGGGATTGATGACCACCTAGACGACGATGATGACAATGATGGCATCCCCGACGTCTTAGAAGTCTGAATCGGTTAAACCCGAGCGATTGTTCAGAATACCCGTCGTCGAAGATGAACGGGTTCATGGGCCCTCTCAACGTTGAGGCGTTGGGAGGGCCGCCCCCTCGGGGTCGGCGAATGTCCATGAAACAGCTCAGATAGATTATCATTTCAGATTATTTTTCAACTCACAAGGGCGTTAGTACGCCCGCCTTCCGTAGTACTCTACTCTCAGTGAGGGTGCAGCCGCGGAGAGAGGGAACAGTGGGTTTCCTAGAAAAGCATAAAGGGAAAACAAATGCAAAAAAACAATAGAACAGAAAAAAGAACGAATAAAGAAAGAAGAATAAGCAAAGTAATACTGCTAACATCATTGATGTTATTGAGTACAGTATCAGCCGATGGCTCAGACCCATTGAACCTAGACACCGATGAAGATGAAATAGGCGATGCTGAAGATAAATACCCACTCGACCCAAATAATGGTAGAAATGATTGCCAAACCTTAGAAAAGCAATTTGAAGATGACCTCATCAACGCATCATCAACCTTCCTTCAATCGATGAGAGAAAGGGGAGATTTGTTTTCCACTGCTGAATTATGGCATCCATATTACAGAATTGGATCGGCTAATTGGTGGATGCAACAAGGCCAAGGTCAGGGTCAAGGCCAAGGACAGGGGCAAGGTCAGGGACAAGGCACTTCAGATGCTGCTGATGGAGGAGCCTTTTCTACTACCAATAACCAAGAAGAGAATGTCGAAGAAGGCGACTTTGTCAAAACTGATGGCAAATACATCTATTTGCTCGAGAAAGGCAAGTTGATGATTTTTGAAACCCATCAATTTGGTGATTTAACCCCATTATCAATAATGGACATTGAGTTAAACCCCCTCCAAATGATGTTGAATGGGAATAAATTACTCATTATCTCAACAGGATGGAGTGCGCAGAGCCATGGCGTGGGATGGCAACCGACCATCAAAACCACGTATGTTGATATCGAAAACAGGAGAAACCCGGAAGTACTGGATGAAATTTATTTTGAGGGTACCTTCCAAACCAGTAGAATGGTCGGAGACTCTTTAAGATTTATATCTCAC
>Ga0208879_1003409_pt1 | contig 13071 bp, 10 predicted proteins | sample Knorr_S15_td_Bot_FD_185605 | JGI IMG/M metagenome (GOLD analysis project Ga0208879, IMG submission 185605) | Marine microbial communities from Southern Atlantic Ocean transect - Knorr_S15_td_Bottom_ad_5009_LV_A (SPAdes) (version 2) | ecosystem: Environmental > Aquatic > Marine > Oceanic | place...
ATCTGGGGACGAATCTTCCGGCCCCACCAAGTCAAACTTAACATCAGGGAATTTATCTTTTACAATTCTTGCAGCAGCAGCATATTCTCGCAACCCCTTCTCTCCAAGTAAACGAGAAACGCACAAGAAGCTAACATGGGACTCAGGGAATTCTGTAACACTGTATTTTTTAATGTCCACACCCGATCCATTTACAATATACGTTTTTGATCTTGGCACAATACCTTTCTCAATAAAGATATTGCAATTATCTTTATTTTGAAAGATAACAGCTTTCGAGTCTTTTAATGCGACTTTATAAAGAAAAGTGACCAACTTTGTTAAAAGTTTTCTTTTAAACGAGTCGCCCTGAAAAGAAAAGCCAAGCCCTGTGATTAAGGCAAAAAATGGAACATGAACAACCCTTGCTGACAAGCCTCCCCATATAACCAATTTAACACCGTACGCTAAAATAAATTTTGGCTTGGCGTTTTTAACAAGTGAAAATATATTAAACAATGTTTTAATATCGTTATAAAAACTCAAGCCATTTCGCTCTAGATGAATAGTTCGATATTCAATATTTTCCCAATGGTTAAAAACATCAAGATCGCTAAAATCAGGCTTAGAAGAAGAAAGAATTACATGCAAGCTTTTATTAGATAAAGACTTTATAAGGTCCCCCCTAAAGCTACCTAATGACCTTGCATTAGTTCCTAATACAATACAACTTTTGTAGTTAGATCTCATTAATTACAACCTTGTTGCTCTTTTAGGGTCTGCATCAAGCCAAATTTGAACCATTAACACGTCCCACAAATGAGCGGCATTATTCTCTTCACCACTTAAATGCTTGGTTAGTTTTTCAGTTATCAATTTAGGGTTGTACAGTCCTTGTCTAGTCAAATGACTTTCTGAAAGGAGATCACAAGCCCATTCTCTTAAATCATTTTTAAGCCAGTGATGTATTGGAACGCTAAAGCCCATTTTGGGTCGATCCATCATTTTTTGTGGCAAGTATTTATACAAAACTTGTTTCAATGCCCATTTATTGCAATTCTCTTTTTGTTTCATTGATGTTGGCATACGCCAGGCAACTTCAATTACTTCAGGGTCAAGAAAAGGGATGCGACTCTCTATACTAACAGCCATACTAGTACGATCTACTTTTGTTAATATATCTCCAGGTAAATAAGTAATTGAATCCTGGTACATCATTTTTTCTAATTGAGATGCTAGGGTGTCATTTTTTGGAGACCAAATAGTTGAATGCCCCCCACCAATAACTACGCTATCGGCATTCTGCCAGTGCTTCATGCTTATCATGTATAAATCATCGATGCTTTGCGCATTCAGCCATTCACCGAAACGCTTTACTTTAGGCCCTAAAGCGCCAACTTTGCCATAACGTGCAGCATAAGGTTTCAAAAAAAAGAATAGATTTTCCAAAACACGCACAGGTGCATTCTTAAGGATTTTTGCAAAAACAGATTTACAAGGAATGCGGTCTATTTTTTTCCAAACTTCTGGAATAGCTAAATAACGTTTATAGCCAGAAAACAATTCATCGCCGCCATCACCACTTAAACAAACAGTAACATGCTTTTTAGCCATAGCACTGACTAAATAAGTAGGTATTTGTGATACATCAGAAAAAGGTTCATCAAATATAGCGCCTAATTTAGGGATAACATCTAGTGCATCATTTGATGATAAATATTGCTCGTGGTGATTTGTACCTAGATAATTTGCCACTTCTTTAGCATATTCGGCTTCATTATAACCTGGCACATTAAAACCAATTGAGAAACTATTTACCGGCTTATTGCTTTGACTTTGCATTAATGCTAAAACCAAACTTGAATCTATTCCACCAGATAAAAAGCCTCCAAGAGGTACATCAGAAGCCATTCTCAACTTAACAGATTTTTTAATGGCCGCTTCCAAAGCTTCAATCGCTTCATTTTCGCAACTAAACGTGTTTTGCTTAGCGCACTCTATTTGTGCAGCCAAATCCCAGTAGCTATCAAGCGCAACCCCATTACCTAAAGAAAAGGTTAAGATGCCACCTGGTGGGATTTTTTTTATATGAGTGTAGACAGATAAAGGTGCCGGAATGTAGCCGGTTTCAAGATGATGTGTCAACGCACTGCGATCGATTGTTAATTCTAAATCAGGATTAGACTCAAGCGCCTTAATTTCCGAAGCAAAAGCAAATACCCCATTACAATAATAATAATAAATTGGTTTTTCACCAAGACGATCCCTCACCAAAGTGAGTGTGCGCTCGGAAGCATCCCAAAGAGCAAAGGCGAACATGCCATTAAACTTCTCTAAAGCTTTATTAAGACCCCATTTTGATATAGCCTCCAGCATTACTTCGGTGTCGGAATGCCCTTGCCACTCGGTAATATTAAGTTCAGCCCGTAACTCTTCAAAGTTATAGATCTCACCGTTAAAAACTATAGCAAAACGATTATCTCGACTGTGCATAGGCTGATGGCCTGTTGCCGTTAAATCATGAATAGACAGTCTTCTATGCCCTAAAGTCAAGGCATCTTTCTGCCAAATACCAAAGTCATCAGGCCCTCTATGCAAGATAGCATTGAGCATGTTATTCATAATATATTTAGCCTGACTAGGTGTCTTTTTTAGATTATAAATACCCGCAATTCCGCACATACTAATCCTAACTCCTATCTAGATCAGTGTAGAGGTCTTGATATTGACATACCATTTTATCCAACGAATACTCATTTATAATTCTTTGGCGCAAATGTATTCCGATCTTTTCACGCTCTAATTGGGATTTATTAAGTATTTCAATTAACTTATTCGCTAAATCTTCATGATTGCCTACTTTCGCAATTGGGACGCTTTTCCCACCTAGAACTGAAGCATCTCCCGCATCAGTAGATACGCAAGGAATGCCTGCAAGCATAGCCTCACCTAAAGAATTTGGAAACCCTTCACTTCTTGATGGCAAGCAAAATAAGTCCATTGATTTTAAACAAGTTGGAATATCAGAACGCTCACCGAGTAGAATAAAATTATTAATATTTGAATGATTATTTATTAAGTGAATAAAATTCAGATTACTATAATCCAACCCTCTGCCGATGAGTAAAAAACGAGCATGTGGAAAAACTTTTAAAACAACCTTTGTGGCCTTCACAAAAACATCTTGCCCCTTAACTTGAGAAAACCTACCCACACAACCCACCACCAACTCATCATCAGTCAACCCAACTTCTTTCTTAAAGCGCGCCAATTTATCTGGTGAGACATCAAACTTACCAACCTCAAAACCATTTGAAATCACAACCATTTTTGAAGCTTGATAACCCAAATCAATATGTTTTTTCTTTGATTTTTCAGCAACAACCACCACTTTGTCAGGAATCATATCAGATAATAAAGCTAGCAATTTTCGAATGCCGGACGTAACATGTGAGCCTTTTTTTAACTCAGTAGTACGAATGCTCCATACAATACTCTTTACCCCGATAATTTTTGCAGCTAGCCCTCCAAGAAAATCTGCATGATAAAGCCAAGTATGCACAACATCAGGCTTATAGCCTTTAATAATTCTACACAAACGCAAGAGAACAAAAAGGATGTTAAAGGGGGTTAAATTTAATGCTATCACCTTATATCCCATCAATTCAATATCCTTGCCTACACTTCCATTGGATGTAAGGGAAATAATCTTGGCATTGAATACCCCTGACGATAATAAATTCTTTAACGAATTTTCAGCACCGCCTACATTCAAACCTGTAATAACATGTAATATTTTCATTAAATATTGGATTCTTCCAAGATAGACGCGTTACCTTGGAGGACTATATTTTTCTTATGAAAACCTCCTGCTATTAAAAAAATAATAATACTAGGAACAAGAAAGGCAGAGTTTTGTGACATTAAATGAAATAAAATAGCAATATATATGAACGATAAAAAAAATTGTTTTAAAAAATATGTTTTAACAATCATATAAACAATAAAACAAACTAATGCAATTGGTATTGATATACCAAAATTTAAGATCATATCTGCAAATGTACTTTCAGTATAAAAAGTCACATCATTAAAGGCGTTGAATCCAAATAATAATATACTTGGGTTTTCTAATACCAGCAGGAAAAATTCGGACCATCTTTCAAATTTAATTGACGCAGAAAGCAGCTTTCTGGCTAATTGTGATTCGAAATTCTGTGCCAAAAAAAACCACACAACCCCGAATATAAATAAAGAAAATACTACGGCAAAAAGAGGCAAATATCCATTTTTTCTTATAATCCAAAATAATAACCCAAGAAGCCCAATTATGATCCCACCTGCTGAAAATGTCATCAATAGCAATAAAAATGAAAGAGATGACAAAAAATAATACCACTTCCTCTCTCTGTTAAATAAACCCAATGTTTCTATATGTAGCAACAAGATAAATATTATGGAAAGAATGGCGCCTGCTGCATTTTTTTGACCAAATAAACTATTATTTTGGAATCTGATGTTTTCTAGCCCATTAGAAATTAAATAATATCTCATTTCAGCAATTGGATTCAGTGAAATATTAAGGCTTACATCCAGTATTCTCGCAAGTGAAAGAAATATTAATGCAGTTATAACAATTGTTATTATTTTTTTTAGTTGTATTACATTTAATGAATGAATTAATGGTGCTAACATTAATACAAGCCCTGTGATCATAAAATTCATATCTTGACTAAAAAATAACGCACTTGCATTAAATATCGTCATGATCACACCAAGTCCAAACAAGAACATCGCATCACGACAGATCGGTTTACTAATCACTCTAATAGCTCCTGAAAACAATAAAGCTAAAAAAACGACTGCTAGAGAAATCTTATTAATAATAATATTGAAATGAACTATTTCATAATATTGCCCCTCAGACATTATTGGAATAAAGGCTAGAAATAGATAAACTATAAATAGTATTTTAAAATCAAAATTAAATTTTCTATACTGGCCAATCATCATAATGATCTAAGAAGTCGAAGTATCCTAATAATCGATTCACTTACAATTCTCGATAAAGAGAAATTGTTAGTGAGCACTTTGTCGTTAGTTATGTTTTTGAAATCGACAAAACGATCCTTGTGTTTACTCACAAAAACAAGGAGTTTATTTATTTCACTGTCATTCATATTATTAATATGAATGCATATTGTTGAAATTCCGGGGAGCAATCTGAACGGTTTTGAGAATAGTTGTGGAACAAGGACAATATTAAGCAACTTATATGGAAAAAACCCATATCCGTCTGAAATGGCAACAAAGTCCAGATCTGACAATGCCTTTAATGTGTTTTTATCAAACGAATGGGATGGTGCCATAAAGTATGGCTGCCAACACCCCTCACGCTCAAGAATATTTTTGCCTTTTTTAAGAAGCTGATACTGCTCCTTGTAACTACAACCTGCAAACTCAGAACTATTATTTATCTTCAGAATTCCAGAACTTGTTGTTTTATAAAGGTGGTGCGTTCCGTGCTGGAGAATGGCATCGCCATAGCCTTGCCATCTACGAATGTAATCAAAAAAATTATCATCAACAGCTTCTATGGCCAATGATTCATCCAAACATTCTGGCACAACGCCCAAAATCGATTTGACCCCTAACCCCTCTAGTTCTTTTTTTAACGGAAGAAACTTACTCCATGCCATTCCAGGCGTAATATCATCAAATCTTATAATGTACCTAGATGGATACATAATTAAGCCATATCAAATAAATATGTATGCAATTTATGTTCGATTGCACCTTTTGACATATATGGAAGCTTTGAGTAAAACGATAGGCCATTACTGCTGTTATCGTATGAAAAGCATATGAAGGGCTTAATGTGATCTAGATCTAATTTAAACTTTGTCTTACCCAGTAAAACATACAGGCCTTTCTTCTTTAAACTAAAAATGTAATAAATTTCATTTTTCTTCATGGTGTAATACCTTGCCTCAGGGTTGTTTTCGAAACGCCATCTCAAAGATTCAATCTTCCAATCTATTACTGTAGAACTCTTTAACATTAAACTTGTAAAATTAACTTTAATCGAGTTGGAATCTTTAATGGCCTTCCAGCCATACTTAACATACGCCGGACCAGACAAATTATTTGGGTAGTTATAAATCAATTTTCCGTTTAAAATTTGTAAGGCAACTAAAATTGTTTTTCCAAAAATCCCTTGACCTTGACACTCTGGCAAAACAGAAGTATCTACACATTGGTACGCTTCAATGCCATCTATGTCCATACGCCAAAAAACTCTAGTAGAAATTACTTTATTTTTTTCTAAAACAACGATATGTAAAGACTCTCCAAAAGAGTTGTCACGAAACTTCCATTGAAAATAATTATCAGACTTGGCTTGTGAAAATGTCATATTAAAGCATGACATTATTTTCTTCTCAAGGGCAACATCTACCTCACTAGTCCACAATGAAATAATCTTCATGAGCTTTTCTGTTTTTTGTTTTTCAACATAATAAATCGTGCTATCGTCCTCGGAAATAAAATAGACACAAGTCTCAAAGCCTTAATAATAATTCTTCTTTTTTTGTAAATCTTTGTACCACGAGATAGCCTTAAAAATCCTTTCACGATTGAAGGCTTCTGCCAGCATAAAGCGCCTATAGCATGAGAAAGTGCATATCGATGCCTAAACTCTAATAACTTACTTTTAATCTGATCAGAGATGTTTGTATTTTCATCAAGTATCTTGTTAATTGTTAGCATACAAGCGTCTTCTGCCTCGGATGCAACTAGTTTTGTAGATAACGAATTATCATATACATTGTAAATTGCAGTCTCCAAGAAACTCTTTGCAATATACCCGTCTATACACATTTCCAGCCACAGCGCCTGGTCTTCACCATGAGAAATTCTTGGCATAAAGCCATTTGTCTTATTAAAAACATCTTTATTTAATAATGTTGCTGAAGTCCAGGCTATAGAGGTATTGTTTAATCGATTATCCAAATAAGCTTCTATATAAATTTTTTGAATAGATTTTTTTGATAAGTTAGGTTTTTTTGTAGACTTTCTATAACCACTAACCCACATATTGGCATCAGGATACATTTGAACTAAATGTAATAAATTTTCTAAATGATTTGGTAGCCATTCATCATCAGCATCTATAAGTGCAATGTAATTACTACTAGATTTTTCTATCCCAACGTTTCTTGCAACTGATACACCTTTATTTGATTGCTGATGTAGGGCAATTCTATTATCATTGAATTCATTTACAATATTAACGCTATTGTCTGTAGAGCCATCATCAATAATAACAATTTCAAAATTAGAATGAGTTTGTTTTAATACTGATTGCAAACACCTTCTAATATATAACTCTTTATTATAAAGAGTTACAATAACTGAAAAAAACATCTAATTCTTATTTTGAGAAAGATAATTTTCCAACAAACTGACCCATAATTCCGGATCTTTTCCACCAAGCTCGATTCCGTTTACACTTGAACATATTAAACTCTGACCCATGTAGTATTTTTTAGAAACCGTGAACAGACTAGCCTTTCCACTGAAAAACATGTGCCTTATCAAACTATCGTGAAGCCAGGAAAACTCAAAATAATTCATATTGACAACATTTCTTGTTAACTCTTCAGTACTTATATCTCTTACATATGACTCTACATCAGATCTCGTTAAAATAACGATAGATCCAACCTTATTGCCAATATATGTATCAGCCTTAAACCTTTCTGTTGACTTGGGGTTCAAGGTAAAAGGGCATGAATATACCTTCATTGTATTTTTATTTATAAAAATAATATCCTCGGCAATCAGTTGGCTTTCATTCTTAGTTGCCAATGATACTGATGTGGTGGTTTTTCCCGTGTTAGGAAGCCCCATAAAAACTGTCGAATCACCACTCTTATTGTTAACTGCTGCCGCATGAAATGCTATATAACCTAACTCTGTAGCAAAATGCATAATCAAATAATTGAGTAAAGTGTCAAAAGCTGAATTCTTAGTTAAACGACTTCTACTTTCATATAAGTATTGCTTGGTTGCATGAACCTTTACAGTTATTTTTCCCTGCTGTTCTTTCCATGTAATGTGTAAATACGACTTAAATAATTTCCCTTTATAAAATAATTCTTTTCCTTGTGTAGAAACTATTGTATTGCAATTTCTATAATATACTTTATTATTATTATTTAAATACTCTGTCTCGGGCCCTTGATAAAGGCTTGATATTCTTTTTGTATCCACATTACTATCAACTTTTAGAATCAAAGATATATCATCTTTACAAGGTTTATTAAAAATATCATATTGGTAGCCAATATTGCCGACCTGCAAATGATTTATACTTATATCTTTGAGTATCAACATACAAAATGACGTGGGGTAAAAATTTATGTTGTTACGCATTATTTTTTCCAATTAAATAAATAGTCTCTTTTTTTCTTCTTTTTACATCCAACTCACCCATTTCATCATGCCCACATTCAGTTGGCTGTATATCGCTAAATCCTGCAGATTCTAGTAGAATTGTGAGTAGATTTTGATCATACATAAACTGATGATTCCACCCATATATTAAGCTATTTTTGGCCAATATAGGTGTGGCAATTTTTTGATTATCTGGTATTGGTAATTTTCCATATGCGTCCAAACTTGGCACGCTAATTCTTAAAGTTCCACCTGGTTTTAAATATGACCTTAAATTCTCTAATGCCGCTATAGATAAATGTGGAGGAAGATGCTCAAGAACATGGGAGAATACAATGCCATCAACTTTTCCCACTAAGAGTTTATCGTTATAAAGTATGTTAAGAAAATAACTATATTTGATCTTTTCTCTTTTTGTAATAATTTTAAAAATTGTTCCTAAGGTTGGAAATAAATCAGTATTAATGCACTTATCAGGAAATTCATCGCCACTACCGATATTTAATATTAATTTACCTTGATTTTTACTTATTACAGATCTTTGTGCTCCAATATATTGAATCAATATTGTTATATTGAGAGAAAGCCAAACACTTATATTATTGATTATTTTTCTAAAACCTGCGGGTTTTGATAATCGCTCAGCCAATGTAAAAAATTCTTTTAAAATTTGTTCGTTATTCATTCTCTCTCCTAGTATGCTCTATAAATGCATCCCAAAATAAATCTACGTTTTCATAAGTCATCATTTTATCTTCGCCCTCTCCAGGAGACCTTCCTAAGAAGTCAGAACTAACAGCATAAACCTCTGATAAAAACTCAATAATGCTTTCTTTTTTAACTTTCCTGTGAATAGCTTTCTTAAGGCGATTTGGCAATGCATCTATCGTACAAACCCCCCCTAAACAAACATCAAAAAAAGTAGGACCCATTACCAATGATGGTTTACCATACAAAAAAGCTTCAAATGCAGCTGTACCTGTAACTGATATTACAAGCCGAGATTTCTTTATCAACTCTTGTGAATCAAGATTATGTTTAACAACTATCACACCAGCTTTATGCAATAAAGATTTTACAAATTTTCGAGGCCTTACTTCCATGCAAACCGGATGCTCTTTTACCACAAGTAAAAAATCACTAGGCATGGCCATGCGAATAGCATCAATAACCCTTAATTGATCAATAAAATATGGGGATGGTATGTTGATAGAAGATTCTGGAGAGTATTGAATCGGATAATAAATAAAATTTTTCGGCAAATCATTTATTGATTCACAATTGAAGTGTCTTTTATTATTAAACTTTCTAGCACCTCTGTATATATTGCGCCATATGGGAAACCAATTATTTAACAGAGAAACCCTTAAAGTTCCTAATTCTCTACTTTCTGATTCAGAAAAAAATCTTGAAACACCTGACATTAAGCGAGCCATTTTTGTTTTCTGTTTGTATGGAATATAATTAAACTCTTGATTGTCTTCTCTAAAAACCGAAGGTGAAATAAAACTTTCTCTAAAATTTTCAAGGAAGTGTTTTGCTTTATCTATATATACCTGGCTGATATGATTAGCCTTTGGAAGTATTTCTTGTCTGTGAAATGAGAAAAAACTTAGGCCTATTTGTCGAGTATGGTGTGGAATCGCTAAAGGTACATTTAACTCCTTAGCCAGCCCTCCTATTAACATCCCTTCCATATCTTCAGGGTGCTGAAGATAAAGAATGTAATCTGGACTTGTTTGCAACATAAAATCCTTAATCAAATTATATGTCCAATAGGCAATATGGATTTGATTATCTGATTTTCTATTTTTTAATGTTATTTTCTCAACTTCTATATTTTTAAAAATATTGTCAGGATAATTAGAAAGGTTTGATAACTTTATTTTTTTATCTTTATATTTAGGCAGTAGCTGATGCAAGCATAAAACTCTATCGCCTCCAAGCAAACCACTCATCATTTTTAAATGGTGAGAACTCGACAATACAACAGAAAACTCAACATTGGAATTTTCTATTTGAGTTTTTTCCACCAATGCTTTTAAAAAAGGAGGCGATGAACCAAATCCAAAAACTAATACTTTCATGCCAACTTTTCCTTAGTTAAAATTCATATCATGGTAATCATTATATGAATTGTAAATTCTATGAATTGCTCCACTCTGAATTTCTACAATTTGATTACAATTTTTAAGTGTGGTCGTTCGGTGAGCAATAATTAGTACAGTTATGTTTTTATCAAATTTCTCAATAGTCTCCATGATTTTGCCCTCTGTCTCACTGTCAAGCGCACTGGTTGCTTCATCCAAAATAATTACATCGGTCTTTTTATAAAGTGCGCGAGCTATGCCAATACGTTGGCGTTGACCACCTGAGAGACGAATACCCCTTTCACCAACAAAGGTTTGATATTTGTCAGGCCATGATTCAATAATATCTTCAATTTGCGCCTGTTTAGCAGCATTGACAACAGACTCGTAATCTATTTTATCCTTGGGTATGCCAAATGCAATGTTTGCTTCAATACTGTCATCTGTTAAAAAAATTGCTTGGGGCACATGTGATATATTTCTTTGCCAAGATTGAGTATTTAAATCAGTAATTTCAACACCGTCAACCAAAAACTTACCCTGCGCTGGAGGCAACAAACCCATAATAATATCTATTAGTGTACTTTTTCCACTACCTGTAACACCCACAAATCCAACTCTACTGCCTTTTTTAATTTCAAGATTAATATTTGTTAATACAATAGGGGTATCGTTTCCATAATGAAATCCCAACCGCTCAAGCACTATATTGTTACTAAATTCGAACGGGGTTACTGTATAGCTCTCATCGGCATAATTTGGCAATGGTTGACTTAATAATATGTTGATATCGTTTAGTGATTCACTACTACCACGCAAATTTGCAACAGCTGCATAGGCCTGCTGCAGAACGGGCAGCATACGTTGCGCACCAATTGCAAAAGTTCCCAATATAGGAATGACACTCCCACTCTCATTAACATCGCCAATGAGAATATATGCAAACGCTGCAATAAAAACCATGCTTAAAGCCTCCATTGCAAATCTCGGACTACCCGCAATGAATTGGTTTTCACCTTGTGCTTTTCTTAATGGATAATCAGAATTTTTATACATCTTGCAATATATTTCTTGATAACCATCAATCAATATATCTCTAATTCCTCCCAACCCCTCTTGCAAAAACTTAACCACTTTGGTTGATTCTTGCGCCACTTTTACACTATTCTTGGAAAGTTTATGACGAGTTAAAATTGCCACTATCATGTATAGAGATCCAAAACCAAATATCGCAACAATAGCAATATACGGATCAATCAATAACAGGACAATAAGCACAAATAACAACATAATAGTTGAGCTAATTATGGTTAGGACTGGCATGACTACACTATAGACAATGGTGTTTATTTTGGTTGTTATGCTATTTATCACTTCACTACTGTTGCGACTAGCATGAACCAAATAAGGTTGGTATAGTGTTCGTTTGTAGATGTTAGCACTAAAATCAGCGCCAATCATTACCGAGAAATTAATCGTAAAATATAGCAATAATAGCCTTACTGCACCAGCAAACAAAGCGGCGATAGAAAAGATAATAGTCAATGGAAGTTGTAATTCTTGAGGTCTTGAAGCCTGTAGATAATCAGCCAATATCTGCACAACTGGATACTCAAATACCAGCTCTGGTGCAACCAATATACCAAGAAACGGTAGCACCGAACCTATACTCACAACCTCAGCTATCGATGCAACCATCATTAAAAACGACAAACGAAAAAACTGCCTTTTCCTAGTAATACCAAAATGCGCCCAAAGTTCAATCAATGAGTGAATTAATGTCGTCATAATGAGGTAAGGTTGTTCGCAGAAATACTCAAATATTCAACAATCACACCACTGGCATAGGTTCTTGTCACTCTCTCGATAATGTCTATGTTTAAATTAGCCTGTTGATACATTACATTTCCAGATCCATTATCTAAAATACATATTTTTGATCTATTCAAAATTTATCCTTGTGTTACTTGTAAAATCTTCCTTATTTACTGGACTACCCTTTGCTTTTGTATGCGTAACCGTTCCTCCAATCACATCATCTAAATATTTTGGCGCTAATCCATACCCAGGGCGAATACTCTTAATATGCTCTTTGGTAATGATTTTCCCAGCCTCTATATCTTTTACAAAGTATAAAGAGCGTCTAAATTTAATATTACTTAGCTCACTTGATTTGAGACCATAATCAACTTTTCCAAGTGCTTCCCATGCCGTTTTAGCTCCTGTACACAATTCTGTTAACTCTTTCGATTCAAGTGAAAAAGAATCGTCAGGACCGCCGCCGTTTCGATCTAAAGTTACATGTTTTTCAATAATTGATGCGCCTAATGCTACGCTGGTTATTGCAGTTACATTATCAATTGTATGGTCTGATAAGCCTGTAACTAATCCAAATTTGTCCTGCATATCAACAAGCGTTCTTAAATTGTAATCTCCTGCTGGTGCCGGATAGCCGCTCACACAATGCAGTATCGCCAACTCTTTACACCCCCCTTCTCGAGCGGCTGTAATAGCTTCTTGAATCTCCTCGGAATCTGCCATGCCT
>Ga0208879_1003410_pt1 | contig 13059 bp, 9 predicted proteins | sample Knorr_S15_td_Bot_FD_185605 | JGI IMG/M metagenome (GOLD analysis project Ga0208879, IMG submission 185605) | Marine microbial communities from Southern Atlantic Ocean transect - Knorr_S15_td_Bottom_ad_5009_LV_A (SPAdes) (version 2) | ecosystem: Environmental > Aquatic > Marine > Oceanic | place...
TGCATCGAGGTCATGATCTTCGGCAATACGTTCTAGGATAAAGTGCTCTTTGAGGGCTCGTTCGGTTGTACCGAGCATATTCTGCTGCAACTGATTAACTTGTCGTCGAATTTCTTCATCGGGAAACCCTGCAGCTTGTAGTTCGAGAATCGAGCGTTGCAATTCTCGTTGTGCTTGTCGTCGCAACAATTGTGGCGGCAGTTCCCAAGCAGCTTCAGCGGTTAGTTGTTCGGTAATCTGTCGACGCACTCGTTGTTGTTGGTGATAGGTTAACTGACGTTCAAGTTCATTACGTACTGCATCATGTAGTTCAGCTTCGCTGCTAAACCCACCAATTTCTTCAAGAAATTCAGGTGTGAGTTCTGGGACAGTGACGCGTTTAGCGTCGTTAATTTTGACGTTTGCAGTATATTCTTTGCCAGCAAGTTCGTCGTTGTCGAGATCGACGCTCAGGCTAGCGGTGGTTTCTTTCTTATCACCAACATTGGCTCCGACAACGAGTTTATCAAAGTCGTTAAGATCTCCGTCGGAGAAGGTTATTTTGCTGCGGACAGGCACTCTTGCATCTTCGAGTGTGGTCACAACTTTGTCACCGTCTTTGAATTCGATGGTCACATTGACAATGTCGCCAGTTGCGATTTCGCCATCAACGTCTTCTTCGTTACCGTAGCGTTGCAGTAGTTCTTGAGCCCGTGTACTGACTTCGTCATCAGTGTAATCGTGCACAACAGTTTCGAGTTTCAGTCCTTTCCATTGTGGCATATCGAATTCAGGTCGCACTTCTACGGTGAATTCGAAGGTCAACTCGCTATCATCAGGCATTTGGACGGCGTCGAAGTTGAAGTCGGGTTCGCTGATCGCTGAGAAATCTTGTTCATCGGTAACTTGACTCATAGCATCCATGATTAAAGAGCCTTTAATTTGGTCGGCCACATCAGTCTTGAAACGAGTTTCCACAAGTTTACGCGGTGCACGCCCGATGCGGAAACCCGGAATTTGTGCTTTGGGCATCAAGTCGTTGTAGGCATCATCTTTGTAGCGGGCGATATCTTCTTTTGATACCGTGACAACAACGTGTCGTTCGCAAGCGCCTGTTGTATTGACTTGGACTTCAACGTTAAGACGCTCGTCGACGTCTTCGCTATCATCATCATCGGAAGTAGAAGTTTCAACTTGATCTTCAGTAACCTCAGCGGTTGTCGCTAAAGATTCATCAGCGTCATTTTCGACAGCATCTGTCTTTGTATCTAAAACTTCGTCGTTGATGTCGTTTGTTTCGTTGGTGTCTTGTTCAGACATAGTGCATTCCTGATCCAAATGGCCCGATTGATCCAATGTTTAAAGCGTAGTGCTTGTAGAGAAAAATCTGAGTAAACCAATCGTTGTACGCATAGAATCGTAGCTTGATTAAGTTCTCGAGAGGTTTGGATCTATAAAAAGGTGGTTTAATTAATGGTCTAACGAACTGTTTACAAGCAGTTCATTTTCGATAGTTCACGTGTACAACTGTGCACACAATAAAGAGCGGGTGATGGGATTCGAACCCACGACAACAACGTTGGCAACGTTGTGCTCTGCCAACTGAGCTACACCCGCCGATTCAGCACAATCTTACTGGAATATACTACACAAGACGGAGCTTTTTATTATTTGGTATTTCAGTGTAACCCAGTAAGGCAACACGCTAAAGGGGGCATTTGCAGTGGAAAGTAGTTTTTTATTAGCGTTATTGGCAGCTGGTCACGGCATCGATGTTGAGTGCCCTGTGGTGCTTAGTACAATCCATCATCGTTTGAAAAACCTGTTGTTGTGAACTGGCAGTAGCAGCTTTCTATAACTTCGCTTGTACGGATCTGGGCTATATGTTTTCGGTAGGTTCGAGCACATGGGGTTGACGGTACCCCCCCCATTTGTACACGTAGGGTTATAACATTTGGGATAAGTGCGGAATGAAAACAACGACAAAAGAGTAGTTTTTACCGATTGTCGATTGTTTTTCTGCAGTATAGACTAATCTAGTGCAACTATTTAATTAATTAATTTAGGTGGTTGTATAAACCGTTGTTGATATGTTACGCTTCGGTTCTATTCTTTGGCACGAACCAACAATTGAACAATCTACTCTTCTTCGTTGGTATTACCTTCTAAAGCATTAATCTATGAACGTTGATTTATTAGTTTACAAAGACGGTCAGCCGCTTAAAACAGTAAGCGTCACATTGCCCGTAATTATTGGTCGTGGCAAAGACGCGACTTTTACAATCAAGCACCCATTGCTAAGCCGCAAACATTGTGAAGTATTTGAGGATAGTGGGTCCGTTCAGGTCCGAGACCTTGCTTCGCTCAATGGTACTTTTGTGAATGGTTCGCGAGTTGAAAGCACTTCAGCAGTCGATTCAGGCAGTCAATTGAAGCTTGGTGCAGTCGTTATGGAAGTTCAATACAATGGTGCATCGTCTGAGGACACGATAGCCTCGGATCATGCGTCCGAAGTCGAGGCCTTTGATTTAGGCACAGTCGATACTGCGGATACCGAAGTCATGGCGGCACCCGCTGCAACGGAGCCAGCACCTGCTTTAACGGAGTCAGCACCTGCTGTAACGGAGCCAGCACCTGCTTTAACGGAGCCAGCACCTGCTTTAACGGAGCCAGCACCTGCTTTAACGGAGTCAGCACCTGCTGATATACCAGCTCCGAGTGAGGCTGCTGGAAACATGGTGGATTTGGGTGATTTCGAAGTGTTAGCTGACGCTGCAGACGCTCCCGCCTCATCAGAGCCAGCCGAGATCCTTGATCTACCAGATTTTGAAGCGAGCACCCCTGACACACCTCCATCGGAAGAAATGTTGGATTTAGGTGACTTTGAAGTCTCTGCTACTGCGGTCGAAGAAGGACTAGCTGCTCAAGACTTGCCATCATTGACTGAATTGGCCGGAGCGGTTGATGAAGAACCAGCAGAAACTGCCGTAGATACTCCAGTTCCGGCTGCTCAACCAGTCGCCGCGGATGATCCTTGGGCTGCACCTAGTGAAAAACCCAAAGTGACAGTTGATGATGACGATGACCTAGATGCATTCTTAAAAGACCTTGGTTAATCGCGCCGAATAGAATCGGTCTTCCGGCTATTAATTTGAGAGGTACTCTCGTTTGTAATAAGATATCAAACAAGAGGATTCTGCTTAGTCTATCTCTGTATCTGATGTTGGCTGATACACCCTGTACATTCTATTCATGGTATAAATGGAAAGCAGTAAGTAGGTAATGCTATGAAAAATAACTATTTGTTCTTGATGATAATTTCCCTGACGTTATTTTTTGGAGCTGCTGTTGTATGCTCCAGTTTGCTGTTTGGTGCTGACCCAGAAAAAAAAGGTCCCGTGAACCACCTTGTTAATGAAACCAGTCCCTACTTACTTAGCCACGCTCACAACCCAGTCGATTGGTATCCCTGGGGTGATGCAGCATTCGCCAAGGCCAAGAAAGAGAATAAACTCATATTTTTGTCCATCGGCTATTCCAGTTGTCACTGGTGCCATGTCATGGAACGGGAATCGTTTGAAGATAAGGAAATAGCGGATTTTCTTAACAAGCATTATGTTTGTATAAAGGTAGACCGTGAAGAGCGCCCCGACGTTGACCAAGTGTACATGGCAGCAGTTCAGGTTTTAACACAACGTGGTGGCTGGCCGATGAGCGTCTTTTTGACACCGGACTCGAAACCATTCACAGGTGGCTCGTACTTCCCCGCTCGAGATGGAGACCGTCGTGGTATTCCTGGTTTCTTGACGATCATCCAAAAGCTGTCCCAAGTGTGGATCGACGATCCAGAATTGGTCAGTAAACAGGCGGTCGCAGTTACAGATGCGGTGAAGTCAGAATTGGAAGCACGTATCCCACGCACCCTCGAGGTTCTTGATGAGAAAGTATTCACAGCGACCGTTGATGCTTTGCAGGAACGATTTGATTCTCAGTGGGGTGGTTTTGGATACAGCATCGCCAATCCGAATGTCCCTAAATTTCCGACTCCCTGTAATCTCGAATTTCTATTATTCGAAGTAGAACGACTCAATCGCGCCGGCAAAGATAGCGAACATGTGCTGCAGATGCTAGTTGGGCAACTGGACCATATGGCGATGGGAGGAATACGAGATCATTTAGGTGGTGGATTCCACCGCTACAGCGTAGATCGATATTGGCACATTCCCCATTTTGAAAAAATGTTGTACGACAACGGTCAATTAGCGAGCATTTATGCAGCAGCTTACAAATTGACCGGCAATCTAGAATATCGTCAGATAACCGAAGAGCTATTGGAGTTCGTGCTGCGCGAGATGACGGATGAAAACGGTGGATTTTATTCAGCGCTTGATGCGGATAGTGAGGGCAGCGAAGGTAAGTATTATCGGTGGTCGCGGGCGGAAGTTAAATCGCTGTTGTCCAACGAACAATATGAGTTGTTCGCCGATATTTATGCGCTCAGCGGTGCTCCTAATTTTGAGGAAGATTACTATGCACTTTTGATGAGCAAAACCAGAGCGGAAGAAGCAGTCGCACGAAAAACCGATCTTGCTGATCTTGAGAAACAACTATTATCGATGCGACAGTCATTGATGCAGCATCGCAATAAGCGAATACGACCGTTGCTTGACAATAAGATCATGACGAGTTGGAACGGCTTGATGATTCGCGGTTTTGCCGATGCTGGGAGATTGCTGGAGAAGCCTGAGTATATTGCAGCAGCTTCGAAAGCCGCTAAGTTCATCCTGGAAAACATGCGTAACGATCAAGGTCAACTATTGCACAGTTACAATCGAGGTGAGGCTCGTTTTAATGCATACGTAGTTGACTACGCGTTTTTTATCGAAGGATTGCTCGCATTACATCGAGCAACTGGCAAGGAAGAATGGCTGTCGCAGGCAGATACACTGACTCAAGCCCAAATTAAAAGATATTGGGACGAGAAAAACGGTGGCTTCTTCTTTACTTCTAGCGACCACGAAACCTTGATTGCTCGAGCCAAGAATCCAATTGACAGTGTCCGCCCTTCTGGCAACAGTGTGACAGCCGCCAATTTGCTGTATCTATATAAACAGTTGGATAAACCAGAGTATCTTAAAACCGCTCAACGCGCTATTGATAGTGTTTCAGGCATGTTGGATTCGTCACCAACAGCAGCTCCACGAATTGTCATCGTGCTTGGTGAGATTTTAGAACTGAATAGTGAGCGCTAAGAGTGGATGGCTTGGACATTTGCACTCGTGGGTTGTTGAAAAATATAACCCGTAATTAGCCACAAATCTCAGACGCTCTTATGTATCGCCAGCAGTGGGTTTGCGATTGGCTGCGGCAAACAAAAAATATAGCGGCAAGCTACAAAGTAAGAAGCCGCCACTGAACAACACGACAATGATGTCATCGCTGCCGACGAGAATCAAGAAGATTGCATTGGCGATCAGTGAGATCAAAGGGATGAGCGGGTAGCCTGGGACTTTGTAAGGTCGTTCCATATCAGGATGTTTGCTGCGTAAAATGAAAATTGCACCGATCGTTAACACGATAAAAATGGTCGCGCTAAACACGGCAATGTTGGTGAGATAATCAAAAATCCCCTTGGCCTCTGATCCAGCTGGCAATCCAGAATCCGTTGCTTGATTTGTGCGATAGACGACATAGCCAGACACAATTAGCAAGAGAATAACGGTAACGAACCCTTGCCCCATCACGGCGATGTGCGGTGTTTTGAAGCGCGGGTGGATTTTGGCGAAGGCGGGAATAAACATTTCATCGCGGGCCATCGCAAACAACACACGTGGCGGAGTTAGCAGGCCAGTGTTCAAGGCACTAAAGACGCTTACTAAGATGACACTACTGAGTACGGCTTTGGCAAGTTGTCCTAAACTAGCGTTAACGGGTGTCAGGTAAATACTGATTGCTTCTTGTGGCACTAACCTTACAGGATCGTTCTCAATCTCGACCATTTGCTCAAGTGACAATGCGCCATGAAATGCGATGTTGACGGCAATATAGATGACAAACAAAAAGATTGCTCCACCGATCAATGCTAGCGACAGGTTTTTCTGCGGCTCTTTGATTTCCTCTGCAATTCCGGTCACCATCCAGCCGCCGGAATAGGCCCACATTACATTTAACATGACGAGTGTGAATATCATAACTAGTGAATCGGGCGTTTTCTCCGTGGAAAAATTTGCGGTGTAATTGGCTGCGTGGACTTCTGGAATTTCCACGAACAGTAGTAATATCGGTAAGAGTGCGATTAGCGCTAGGAAGCCAACCTTGATAACCGTCGTAATGTTTTGCACTAAGCCGCCCCAGAACACACCGAGGCAATTCACAACGGTGAGTACGGCGATTAGCGAAATCGCGATTCCCACAGTTTGAACATTGGAGAATTCAACTCCTATTAGCGCGCTTAGGTTAATGACAAAGAAGATGGCGAGTGCCGAATTACCACAGGATTGAAAGAATACGGATTCGTTCCATCCAGCTAGAAATGCTGGGATACGCCCGTACGCTTTACGAATGTAAACGTATGTACCACCAGCTTTGGGCATCATTAAGGCGAGTTCAGCAAGGCATACTCCACCGATGACCGTGATGATACCGCCCACAGTCCAAGCGATCATGATCAAGCCAACGGAGTTGCCGACGAGGGCATTAGCGCCAGGTTTTGCAAAGATACCTGACCCAATGACTGCTCCGACCACCAACGCCATGGCCGACCATTTCCCTAGTACTTTTACTAATGCGGGTCGACTGGAAATGTCGAGAGATGTGGCACTGCCAACGTGTTGTTCATGTGTAGAGGGTAGTTCAGTATTCACGTGGGTATTCCGATTTAGCAGTGCAGTAAATCTATGCTGTGATTACAGCAGGTCACGAATTTCATCGGGAAAGTCGTGCTTCTCCGAGTCGATTTTCCGTTCGAGATGATCGACGCGGTCAGAAAGATCCTCGATCTTTTTTTGTCCATCAATGACGACATCATCTAGATCCACCACCGTTTTTTCGAGATGGGTAAACAGTGACTCCAGATTGGAGACTCGTTTTTCGAGTTGTTTTCGTTTTGGGGGGGTATCAGACATAGCATCAAATCAATTATTGAAGCGGATCAGATTTCTTTTGGGGGGAATAACCTGTGCAAACTTTACAAAATAAGTGTTGTTTTAACAAGACGTTTTGGCGGGGCGACGGGTAATCCAAAACCTGCCCGCTTTCAGAATCATATCAATACTCGCCCGCTCGAGCCAAAGGTGTTTTTTACGGGCATTATGCCAATGCAATAATCGTGATTCGTTGGCGGACCAGCGCAGCGTAGGAGGGTTCTTACAGCCAATCGCGTAATTGGTTGTATACCAACGAGTGGTTCTCGATGATTTGTTGAGCGATTAGGGTTCCGAGTACCAAAGCTACGGCGATCATTGAAATAGCGTACGGGTTTGTGGTGACTTTGACATTGGTTAACTCAGTGGCTAATTCGCGTTTTAGTTTTGACCAATTAGCTTGATTTTGTTCAATGCCAACAGCGATGATCTGACAACTGCGCATGGCATTGCGTTTATCAATGCTCAGTTGCATGCCAAGATTGGGTAATTCGACGCTATCACCGGCCCACCGCGCATCGGGATCAAGTTGGGCGACAAGGCGGCCAAGGACACTTTTGAGTTGCTCACTCGATAAGTTGTAGATAACTAATCGTGGACGACAGGAAATACCGATGAGCAGTGAAACTAGCATATAAAGTGCAAAGAGTAGAACCCAAGCCCAAGGTCCAAACACCGATAAGGCACTATCCGGGACAAACAGATTAACGGGGCCAACCATCACTAAACCTGAAAGAGCAATCGAGAGTGAAAATAAATCGCGGGCACCAGTTGTAATAAACGGTCGGCGCAGAGCATTTATGAGTCCCATCAATAATAGATAGACTGCTAGCGGGCCAAAGGCGATGCAAATATGAGCGGATGCCATAAGTTCGACGGTTTCGTATAGATGAGTGTTGTCCCCCTAATTCTAGTGAATAAATCCGATTAAACCAATTATAGTATGGTTGAAAACATTGATTTTATATTGCGAGTGGACCCAACCTACACTTTTCCCAAATTCGGTGGTAAACTTTAAATTTCACGGCATTCACGCGATGAAAAATAAAACCGGACGAAGGGTGTCCTACGGTTAGATGTAATAAAAGTAGGCATGCGGCAAAAAGTTATTTAGAGTGAGGGTACAGAACGTTGGATTCATCAAGCATTGAACAACTATCGATTAATACAATTCGCACACTTTCCATGGATGCTGTGCAAGCGGCCAATAGCGGTCACCCCGGCACTCCGATGGCGCTGGCACCGGTGACATATGTGTTATGGAACGAGTTTCTACGATTTGATCCAGTCCACCCCGAACTACCAAATCGAGATCGCTTTGTGTTGTCATGTGGTCACGCGTCGATGTTGTTGTATGCGACATTGCATTTAGCAGGGGTTGCGCAATCATCGTCAGACGCTACTGCAGCAACTCGACCAGCTATTTCGCTAGAAGACATTCGTAATTTCCGTCAACTTGATAGTCCCTGTGCCGGTCACCCAGAGCATGGTGAAGTGTCGGGAATTGAAATGACAACGGGTCCTCTAGGTCAAGGAGTTGCCACGAGTGTTGGCATGGCGATTGCCGGAAACTGGTTCGCCGCTCGTTATGACCGAGCCGACCAAACCCTGTTCGGTTTTGATACTTACGTGATTTGCAGCGATGGCGACCTCATGGAAGGGATTGGCTGCGAAGCTGCTTCTATGGCTGGTCATCTGCAATTGTCCAATCTGTGTTGGATCTATGACGACAATAACATCACCATAGAAGGTGCGTGTGATCTGGCGTACAGCGAAGACGTTGCTACCAAATATCAAAGCTTAGGCTGGTCGACGGTTACAGTCGCAGATGCCAATGATCTGGCTGCAATTCGTGCTGCGTTTGAGCAGTTTAAATCGACCAACGATAAGCCAACGTTGATTATCCTGAAGAGTATTATTGGTTTTGGTTCCCCTAACAAAGCAAATTCTCATGCTGCCCACGGGGCACCATTAGGCGCAGACGAAGTTGCTTTGACCAAACAGACCTATGGTTGGCCTGCTGAACCGAAGTTCTTTATTCCCGAGGGCGTGATCGAGCATTTTCAGAGTGGTGTCGGAGCACGTGGGCAGGCCTTGTCGCAACAGTGGCATATTGATCTGGCAACTTACACGGCTGCTAATCCGACGGAAGCAGCTGAGCTGGAGGCGATTTGGCGGGGAGCACTACCTGCGAATTGGGAAGATGGCATTCCTTGTTTCCCAGAAGATGCCAAGGGGCTGGCGACGCGAGTTTCATCTGGACAAGTACTCAATAGCTTGGCAGAAAAATACCCGTGGATGTTAGGTGGCTCCGCCGACTTAGCTCCCTCGAACATGTCGATGTTGAATTTTGACGATGCTGGTGATTTCAGTTTGGAAAATCGTGGTGGCCGCAATTTTCATTTTGGAATTCGCGAACATTCGATGGCGGCGATATGTAACGGCATGTCGTTATCCGGATTGCGATCCTATTGTGCGACCTTCTTTATTTTCACTGATTACCTGCGGCCAGCACTGCGTCTGAGCAGTATCATGCGGCAAGGTGTGCTCTACATCATGACTCATGACTCGATTGGTCTTGGTGAAGATGGTCCGACGCATCAACCCGTGTCGCAGCTGGCAGCCTGCCGTGCATTGCCTGAGTTATTGGTATTTCGACCAGCAGACGCCAATGAAGTTGCCCAGTCATATCACGCTCTGATACAACACCAGCAGCAACCGGCAATGTTGGTTTTAACTCGGCAACCGCTACCGACCTTGTGTCGTGAACAGCATGCGTCCGCCAGTGGTGTTCATCAAGGAGCGTACACATTGAAGGATTGTGATGGCGAGCCCCAAGTATTGCTGCTAGGAACTGGCAGTGAAGTCGGTTTATGTCTCGCTGCTCAAGAAACATTAGCAGCCGAAGGAATTGCGGCTCGTGTCGTCAGTATGCCTTGCTGGAAACTCTTTGAGGAACAGGATCCAGCCTATCGAAATGATATTCTGCCGCCACAGGTGACAGCACGTGTGGGTGTTGAAGCGGGCCTGCGAATGGGCTGGGATCGTTATATTGGTGTCGATGGTCGATTTGTGGGCATGGAAGGCTTTGGCGCTTCGGCTCCCGCGGACGAGCTATTTGAGCACTTTGGAATTACGGCAGCGCACGTTGTAATGGCGGCGAAAGAAGCGATTGAAAATTCCCAGAGGTAGTAAATTACCGGTTGACCTCAAGTGGAGGTCGGCTAGATTGAAAACTTAATAAAACATTTATGCGGTCAATTAAAACGAATTTTATTTAAAGGCAGAATCCTATGAACGTCGTGCCCCTTGGCGACAAAGTTGTTGTTAAACGAGTTGAAGCAGAAGCAGTTACAGCTGGCGGTATTGTCTTGCCTGATGCGGCTCAAGAAAAACCACAGCAAGGTCGCGTACTTTCGATCGGTGATGGTATATTGCTGGCCGATGGCACTCGTCAACCGCCTGAAGTATCTGAAGGCGATCGAATTCTGTTCGAATCTTTTGGCGGAACAGAGATTCAAGTAGCCGATGAAGATTTGCTGATTATGTCGGTAGACAGTATCATCGCTGTTTTAGACTGAGCCCGTATAACTGCTTAGCGACCGTGGATTATGCACGAATAGGTACTTTTGCCACAGGGCATTGATACCCCTTGGTAGTTGCTCGTATATAATGAAGCATCGGTTTGCTGCGTTGTTCGAGTTTGTCATCAGAAGGATATTGATTAATGCGACAGAATACTTTTTCGGCTTTGAAAATTTTTGTGCTAAGCACGCTTGTCATTTCATTATGTGGTACAGCAGTCCTACATGCCAAAACTGTCCAGCTTAGCGACAAACAAAACAATCAACTTGATGCGATGCAACGCAAGGCTGTCGCGTATTTGCAGGACATTGGTCAAGCCGCAGACGGTTCGTTTTCCGGAGAAGCGGGACCTGGTATAACATCGATTGTTACAGTAGCTTTATTACGCAACGGCGTAACCGTAGCAGACCCAGCGGTGGCTAAAGCACTTAATTATTTGTCAGGATTCCGTCGACCCGATGGCGGTATTTACCAAGAGGGTTCCTTATACCGAAATTATGAAACTTGTTTAGCAATCCTCTGTTTTGTCGAAGCAAATAACAACGGCAAGTATGACGAGGTCATTGAGCGAGCCAACGCCTTTGTGCGGGAAATCCAAGTTGGCAGTGACGGTTCGGTTGCACGCAATAAAGACGAATTCGGTGGTTCCGGTTACGGTAAGCATAAGCGGCCAGACCTCAGCAACACGACGTTTTTAATTGAGGCATTACGCGCGGCTGGCGCGAGTGCCGATGATGAAGCGATTCAACGAGCGTTGGTGTTTGTTTCGCGATCTCAAAATTTGGAATCTGAACACAACAGCACGAAATTTGCACCCAAAATTAATGATGGTGGGTTTTTTTACACGCCAGCGGCGGGGGGTATGAGTCAAGCCGGAGAAACAGCTAACGGTGGGCTGCGCAGTTATGCATCAATGACGTACGCTGGTTTAAAGAGCATGATATATGCCGGCGTAGATCGAGACGATCAGCGGGTCAAGGCTGCTTTATCTTGGATTCGCAAAAACTACGATGTATCGGAAAATCCTGGGATGGGCGCGTCGGGACATTATTACTATTTGCACACGTTTGCCAAGACGTTACGAGCGTTGGAAATTGACGAGGTGCAGAGTGCTGACGGTCAGCGACACAATTGGCGTGGGGACTTGATTTCAGAACTGTCCCGGCGACAAAAACGTAATGGCTCTTGGTTTAATAATCGAAATACTCGCTGGCTCGAAGGCGATGAAAATCTTGTGACTGGCTATGCATTACTCGCTTTATCATATTGCCGCGACTAGTTATCACGAAGACGAAGTGTCACGTACCATAAATTATCGCTCGGCCTCGCAACGGGTGAGGCAAAAAACAAATTGAGTTGTACGCTAAGATGAATGAAATATCAAATCCATTGTTTGACCTGATGGAGCAGGATCGTCGGTATAAGCCCGAGGCATATGAGTTTATTCGTATGGCGTTGGCATTTGCTCATGACGTAATGGAACACGGTTCGATGTCGCAAGAAGATTTGGCTGAAATCACGAAAGATACGACGTCGGGCGATGACATTCCGGAAGAAGCACATTTGACGGGTCAAGAGCTTTGTGAGGCGATTCGTAGGCTAGCATTGCTACAGTTTGGTTTCATGACAAAAACGGTGCTTAACAGTTGGGGAATTCATGAAACGCTTGATTTTGGGGAACTCGTTTACAATATGATCGAGATCGGATTGATGAAAAAATCAGCAACTGATTCCAAGTCAGACTTTGCAGATGTGTATGATTTCAAAGCAGCGTTTGTCGAGGGCTTTGAAATCGCGGATGTAGGTGACATCGATATATAATCAAGCAGAAAGGACTCGAGAACGATGTGTTGCTCGAGCCCTTTTTGATTTGCTTATTACCTTCAATCGTGTCAGCATTCTCGGTGACTATTTGTTCGACAGCGATTCTTCCTTGCCTTGAGCTTCACTTCGTAGCTTCGCTCGCTGTTGAGCAATTTGAACGTATCGCATGCCCATGGCAACTTGATTGGGGTGGAAATATCGTTCGCTGGTACCATTAAGATGAGTTGCTCCGATTTTTTGCACGAGTTGTTGCCAACTGAGGTTGTCTGTCAGGTGCCAAGCGGCTGCTTGAGCTGACATTTGATCGAGTTTACCACTTCCGAGCATACGGCAAAGTTCGATGACTTGAGGGTTGCGAGTAAAGTTTTCAATTGGCACGATATCGTACTTGATACGTGGGTTAGGATCTTTTTTGCCATGTTCCAGGCAAACGGTTGTGACTTTGACTTTGCGTACTCGGCCAGGCTCGATGTTTTGGAAGCCGCCCATACCGCCGCCGCCCATGCCCATGCCGCCGCCACCCATCTGG
>Ga0208879_1003412_pt1 | contig 13057 bp, 10 predicted proteins | sample Knorr_S15_td_Bot_FD_185605 | JGI IMG/M metagenome (GOLD analysis project Ga0208879, IMG submission 185605) | Marine microbial communities from Southern Atlantic Ocean transect - Knorr_S15_td_Bottom_ad_5009_LV_A (SPAdes) (version 2) | ecosystem: Environmental > Aquatic > Marine > Oceanic | place...
CGGCTGAATGTGTCCCTGCTATCTGCCTCCCCTGCTAAGGGGTCGTTATGATTTCCATTAATGGGCTGGTTAAAAAATACGATTCGGTCCTGGCGGTAGACGGGCTCGACCTGGAGATCCCTGCTGGAGAGCTGTTCGGTTTTCTTGGTCCCAACGGTGCGGGCAAAACCACCACCATCAAACTTTTAGTCGGTCTTCTCAAACCTTCTTCCGGAACCATCCGCATAGATGGGGTCAATCTGGAACAGGACCCTATTCGGGTAAAAGAAATTATTGGCTATATTCCCGACCGACCTTTTCTTTATGACAAGCTGACGGGGTGGGAATATCTGGAGTTTGTTGCGGGCCTGTATTCCCTGGACCCGGACATCGCACGCGACAGAGCGGAACAGTTCTTCACTTTTTTTGATTTGCAAGAGTTTGCCCATGAGTTGATCGAAGGCTACTCGCATGGCATAAAGCAGAAGCTCATCATTTCCGGAGCGCTGATCCACAAACCCAAGGTGATCATTGTCGATGAGCCTTTGGTTGGGCTCGATCCCAAAGGCGCACGCCAGGTGAAACAATTGTTTCAGGATTTATGCGAAAATGGCACCACGGTTTTTATGTCCACTCACACCATGGGGGTGGCCGAGGCCATGTGCCACAGGGTGGGCATCATCCAAAAAGGAAAAATGATAGCATTGGGGACGGTGGACCAGTTGCGTTCCCAGGCCGAACACCATCACGGGGATCTGGAAGCAGTGTTCCTGAAATTAACTGAAGATCAGACGGCACCCGGTGGAGACTTTTAATCCTCCTGCTCCCCTTGCCAGGAGGGCCGAGGGGATTTACCGTTCTAATTTTCAAAAAGGAGTGGCGCGATGAGTGAAGTCAAAAAGTATATGAGTACCCGGATTTTTTCAACCAGTCCGGATAAATATGCTTATGAAGCGGTTGACGAAATGTATAAGAACAAAGTCAGCGCACTTTTAGTCAAGGAGGGTGGGGAATATGTGGGGATCATCACAAAAACGGATTGGATGTTTCTGGTTTTAAAAGGGGAGTGCGACCCCAAAGTCATGAAGATACCATCCGTGATGACAAAAATTGCTAATACGATTGACGAGAATCAAACCATTGCCGAGGTCTGTTCCATTATACAAACAAAGAAAATTCGCCATGTTCCCGTAACCCGAAACGGTGAAATCGTGGGAATGTTTTCAGTAAAAGATTTAGAAAAATACTATCTACAATTGCACAATAAAACCGATTTTTAAATTAGATAAGTCGCTGAAAACCCTTTTCAACCACAGATATACCCCTTCGGGGTACGCGGGCAATGGTCAAATATAACTAGCTCAGGGTGACATCACTGGGTCCAGCGTCACGCTGGTTATTTTTCTGGTTTTTTGAACACCACTGCGACCGTCAGGGTTTGTTGATCGCGTTGAAGCTGGAACGTAGAGTGGTCATCAAAATTTTTCTTCCCCAATATTTCCAAAACATCGTCTACCCCGGAAAGGGCCGTGCCGTCCATGCTAAGTAGCAGGTCTCCAGATTTCATGCCGGCAGTTTGGGCGTTGGAATTTTCCGCAACGAATTTGATACGTACGCCACCGTCTTTTTCCTGGGCGAGCCGTACCCCCAGTTTTACTTTGTTACGACCGGGCACCCGGTATTCCACTTTCCAGGCATAGTCCGAGGCGTAAAGAGGGATAGAGACTTTTTCCACGGTCATTTCCCGGTCTTTCAAGTTTTTCGGAATTTCGGTAATGCTGGGCTGAATGATGGAATAATTGTGCGGCACTCTTCGGTAAGCACGTTTGGGGATGCCGAATCCATATTGAATATGAAATCCACCGGCAAGCACCACCAGCTTTTTGTCTTTATTGACTGGATTGCGTAAAAATTCTGCCACGGTTTGGGCCATGGTTTCTTCCCACAGCAATAACATTCTATAGGGTTTTTCCAGTGCTGTGCCCCGGTGGCCGCCGAAAGCGGACAGGGTGAAAGCCCGGTGATAGGGGTCGGTGTCATCTATTTCCGGATAAAGCGTGTCGCCGGGAGCCGGATCCCCTGCGCGAAAATGGTTTTCCACCTCATGGGTAGATTTGAGTCCGATCAACGGCAGGTTTTTGCTTTGGGCAAATTCGAAGATGTGTTGATAAAGTCCAAATCCTTCTCCCCAGTTTGAGTGGAAGAGGTTTTTAAATTCCCTGAGTGAAAGCTGACCCCGGTTCCAGAGGTACAATTTTTCCTGGGCCGAGCGGCGGAACATTTCCAATCCAATAGCCACCTGATATTTTTCCGATAGAAGCTGGATGATTTGCAGTTGCACTTTGTGGGCTTCAATGTTGTCGTGCGTTTCTCCGATGTAAATGACACGCGAGGCCGAAATGGAATCCATCATCTGTTTCAGGCTGACAACCATTCCGGTTGGAAGATGGAGGATTTGGCCCACGTCCAGACTGCCCAGGTCCAGGTAGGGAGACCCGTGATTGGGTACCGCAAATTCTTCAGAGTGGCCCTCGCGGGAAAAAACCAATAACCAGATTAAAAACAAGGTCGCCAGGATGATCCGAATGGTTTGGGTGACCGGATTTGGGCTCATAAATTTGAGGTATTGACTTTATGCGGGTTTTTGTTGATAATCCTAGGCTTCATATTTAACATGGCTTTTCCGTAATTGACGGAAGCATTGATGCCGGGAAATCGTTATTTTGAGCCATAAAAACGTTGTTCGTCCCGGCTAAAAACTCAGGGTAGGAGGTAAAGGTTTTTGATAGTAACAGTTTACCAAAATCAAGTCGAAAAAGCCTTAAAAGTCTTGAAACGACAAATGACCAAGGAAGGCCTGCTGAAAGAACTCAAGCGGCGCCGATTTTACGAGAAACCTTCCGTAAAGAAAAAACGAAAGCAAAAGGAAGCCAAGAAGAAAAGAAAAGCCGCCTTGCGCCGCATGCGATCCTACAACCGGCTTTAGGCTTCGTACTATTCCTTTTTATCCTGCGTTAAGGTGTGGGTGGCATCCGTTTTACTCTTTGCTCGCATCCCGCAATTTTTTCTGACGTAAATTTTCATAAAAGACTACCGCACTGGCTGATGCCACATTCAGGGATTCTAATTGGCCTTTCATGGGGATCGAGAGCGTGACATCGCAGGATTTTTTCAGCAAAGGCCGAATGCCTTTTTCCTCTCCTCCAAGTACCAGTGCCAACGGAGTATTGAACTGGTACTGGTAGCATGGTATTTCCCCATCGGGCACGATGCCCGCAATCCAGAATTCAGCCTCTTTGAGTTGTTCGATACAGCGTGTTAAATTCGTGACCCAAGCGATCGGCAAATGTTCAATAGCTCCTGAGGAGCATTTGGCAACGGTTTCGTTTAGGGCCGGTGTGCCATGTTTAGGCAGAATCAGTCCCTGAATGCCAAGGGTTTCCGCTGATCGGATGATTGCTCCGAGGTTTTGTGGGTCCTGAATTCCATCCAGAATGACGAGCGTAGGCAGGGAAGTTTTTTGAAATGCAATTTCGATCAGGTCTTCCAATTCCAGAGTGACGATGGTGGAAAAATATCCAGCGATGCCTTGGTGAACCTGGTCGTGGAACTTTTTTTGGAATACCGACTTGGGCAGGGGTTCGATAGGAATTTGTTTTTCCTCGGCTAATTTGAGTACAGCCTGGATTCGTGGAGAGGTTTTGCCCTGTTCGAAAACTAGTCGGTAACAACGGCGTTTAGAGGCTGAAAGAGCTTCACGAACCGAATTAATTCCAACAATCAGAGTTTGTTCTGTAGATTTCATCATCGGTAAAATGGAAACTTGCCCTAAAGAGTGACAGGGTGGTTTATGGGATTTTTCTGGACGGATAGTCCTAAATGATCTATAACTTTATGATAACATTAGATTTATCTGTTTAAAATCCGATGTTGATCCTTGCGCGGTTACGCACGGGTGTTACAATTTCCTCGAAAAAATTTTCTTTCCCGCGAAAAAACCGCGAAGGCTATTTTAGCCTTTTTCTGTAATCCGTAAACCTTATATGGCGATTTTCCGAAAAAGGGTTATTTTCTACTCCCTGTTTACTTTGATTCTTGTGGTTTTCTCCGTCTTTTCCCTGGCCTACTACCAGTTGCGCAACCTGGGAGAATTCAAAGCGCTTGCTATAGAGAAGCTTGAGGAGTTGACCCGGCGGAAAGTGAAAATCGGTGAGGTGAAGGTGGATATTGTCCGCGGCCTCAGCATTCGTCTGAAAGATGTAGCGGTCAGGTCTCGAAGGGCCGAGGAACCGGAACTGACGGCACGCAGTGTTTGGGTGGTGGTCCAGTTACTGCCGTTGTTAGATAAACGTGTTGAGGTCAAGAAAATCATTGTCCAGGGGTTATCTCTCAGGATGGTCCGTGATGCTAAGGGGCGGTTCAGTTTAGGAGATGTGAAAAAGTGGATCATCCGGCCTGCCGAAAGCAACTTGTTCAAAATTCTAAAAGTCAGTCTCATGAACCAACTCATAGTGGAAGACGGAGCCATACATTTTCAGGACTATTTTAATCGTTCCCCTGAAGACCCACTTCCATTGAATCTGGAGCATATTTCTTTTTCCGTGCGGAAAAGTCTTCTTGATTCACCCTTCCAGTTCACCTTGAAAGGGGAGATCCCGAACGAGGGTTCACCGACTGCTTTCCAGGTTTCCGGGGCGTTCGACAATTTTTCCGAAAACCAGGGGTTTACCGGTATTTCCATTAATGGCAAAGTCCGGGTCCATGAACTGAATGTTTCAATTTTTCAGCCCTATTTGAAAAAGGTTCTGGCTAAAACTCCTCAGGACAGTTGGTTGTCTTTGGATTCCAGCTTTTCAGGAAATCTAGGTGGTGCCTTGAAATCTGAGGGCACGTTGAAATATTCCTTGAATAAAAATCGAGCAACATTGAGCGATGCTCGTGTGCCCTACCGTGGCGGATTGGAGTACAAGATCTCCCTTAACCAGGACTCAATTTATATCGAAGAATTAAAATCAGAATCGAGCCCATTTAAATTTACGGCCAAAGGCTCCCTTAAAAATTTCCTTTCCAGTGATCCTTCCGTATCTTTTGATCTGGTTACCGATTCATTTCTGATTAACAAAAGTATCGATTACCTGCCGTTAAAGTTTTTCCCGGAAGAATATCATGCCTTGGTGCAGTCCCGGTTTAAAAACGGTTCGATAAAAATAAAGTCTTTGAAATTCGAAGGAAGCTTGGATCAGCTTCGGGAACTGGCACAGAAAAAAAACCGGGGTTTAATTTCTTCAGAATTGGAAATGAAGCATGTGGACTGGCAGGCCCCCCTGCCAGCATTGCAGAATGTGACGGGAACTTTTAAGGTGAACAAGGGAAACGCCACCCTGCACATCACCAAAGCCCGGTATGAAAACCAGCCCATCACCAATGTGCATGGAACTATCAATGACTTTCTGACGCGGCCCATGGTGGATCTTAAAGTCGAAAACGAAGTGGAGATGAGCCAGTTTCATGAAACGCTCAAACGGATTTTTAAGGGTCACCCCTTGCTCGATTCCATTGCGGTCTACGATAACTTTGAAGGAACCGCAAAAGTCCGCCTGAACGTGAAAGGTCCGCTTGATGATTTTGACAGGCTGGCGATCACCGGTAGAATAGGTCTTAAGAATGTTTCACTCAATGAGGAAGGATTTGGGCCACGGCTGGAAAACCTCAGTGGAAATATTATTTACTCCCACACTCCGGAGGCGGCCAAGCGCAAGGATGCCTACTGGATTCCGGTCATCAAGTATGACAACCTTTCCGGTAATTTTTCCAAAAGCTCTTTTTCAGATATAAATGGGGAGATGGGTTTCAGCAATGGAGAACCCCTGGAAAAAATGTCGGCGACCTACAAATTAGCTTCCAGCGATTTACATTATATCTTATCTGAAGATTCTGAAGATGCTCTGGTGGGCTTGAAAGAAGGACTGGATTTTATTTCCGGCCGGCTGGTTCTGAAATACCGGTCGCAGGGCAACCCCACCAAGCCAGAAACCGAAAAAGAGTGGGGAAAAATAGAGTTGAAAAATCTCTCTATGAAGTATCCGGACCGCTTGATGGCGATGATGGACCTGAACGGCAATCTCTCCTATGGAGATGGAAAGATAAGGCTGGAGAACTGGAACGGCCGCTATGGTGATTCCCCATTTCAGCTTGAAGGAGAAATTGACCGCAAAAATATTAAGAAGCTGGAATATGCTTTCCGCCTGAACTTCTCGGAACTTGTGCATACCGACTTGAAGGATATTCCTCTCTTCAAGGACTTCAAATTTACGGGCCCTGCCCACGTTTCTCTAAATCTGAATGGAAACCTGGATTCCTTTAAGTTTGAACATCAAGCCGATCTGGCGCGGGTGGGATACCAGATTCCCGGATTTATGGAAAAACAACCTAATGCGTTGAATAAACTCAAGGCCAAAGGGAGCGTTTTAAAAAATGGTGGTCTTATCATCGATAGCTGGTCGTATGAGTTGGGCGGGAACCAGATCTCCGGAACCGCCGGTATTCCCGATCTTGATAACCCGGAATTCACGATCAACATGGCTTCCGATAATTTTCAGATTTATCCTTCCCGGCAGTTTTTTCGTTTTCTTGATGCGGAGATGGACGGGACCACCGATTTTAAAATTACCGGTTCTGGTAACTTGAATAACCTCCAGAATTCAAAGTTTGAAGGTGAAATGAAATTGAAGGGCCTGAAAATCCGCCTGAAAAATTTATTGTCTTCCTTGACCGTTGATGCCAGCCTGAGATTTAAAGAAAACCGTTTGGACATTCGTTCCGGAAATATCAAGTCCGATCAAAGCGAGGTCAAGTTTTCCGGTGTTTATAAAAGAGGCGATGTCCCCATCCTGAATCTGAATCTCACCGGAGGGAGACTGAATATTGATGAGTTTTTACCTGAACCGCAAGGCGAAGAGACTTCTCTTATGGACCGATTGAACCAATCCGAGTTCTTCGCCAAGGGGAAAGGCGAGATAAGATTTAACCTGGATAAATTAGACTACAAGCTTTTTGCCTTGGATCATGTCGCTGGAAGCATTGTGCTTAATAACAGGGGAATCGAAATGAAGGACCTGGTTTTTGATTCCAATCCATCTATCAACAGTGGTGGACGGATATTAATAGATGCAAAGGGTGTCGGCCATTTTGAGGGAAGCGTTCAAGCTCGGAACATGGAAACAAAAAACCTGTTCAGTTTTTTTGGCGATATTTTTGAAAACGGTTTGAGCGGGAATGTGAAAACGGTTGATGCTCTTCTGAAAGGCAGTGGAAAGGATTGGCCGGAAATTCTCAGGTCCTTGTCCGGAAATTTATCCCTGGATATCCAATCTGGAAGCATAGATATGGAAAAACTTAAAAGGGGGGTTCGCAGGCTGTTCAGTGCGATTCCCCAGCCGAATCTTTTGGAAAAGGACGCATCGTTTCCCTTCAAACATATCTCCGGGGATTTTGTTGCTAAAGACGGGGTTTTTGAAACGCAGAACTTTGTGATCGAAACAGAAAATCGAAGAACCTCCATAGTCGGTACTTTTGACCTGGTGAACAATCAAATGGATACGGTGGTCGGAATCGCTCCCTTGGCAGGGCTGGATCGGTTCCTGACCCAAATTCCCGTAGTAGGAACAATCATTACCGGCGGGGATGAAAAAAGTATATTGAAAACCTATTACACCGTAAAAGGAGATTTTAATGATCCAGATATTACAGTGACTCCTTTTACGTCCTTGGGAAAACGGGTCATAGGAATTTTACAGGCAATTCTACAGGCCCCGCAGGAACTTCTGGCCCCCATCACGGACAACCTACCTGGGGCAACGCAATCACCAACCCCTGCGGACAATTAGCAATTTTCAAAAAAAATTCAGGTCAACTTAAGGTTGAGAAATATTGACGATACGGAATTCGTCAGGAGACTTTCCCAAGTGTATGGCCAAGGTTGCTGTAATGACGGCAACATGATCGTCACCACTTGCGGAAGGAGCGGATGCGGGTTGACGACGTGCTTTAGGAGGCGGAGCTTCGTAGGGGACTAACCTCACCAATACCTTAATGGTGAAGATCAAAATAACCAGAACGGTAAAAATCACCGCCATAGCCAGGACAGAAACATTGACTGCTGCAAGAAATGAAGCTTCCATAATTTTCCTTTAGCGGAGGCTCTCCGCTACGCCAGCCACTTGGGCAATAGCGGTTTTGATTCCGGGTTCTACGGTGCCGACGATATCCGCGATCGCGGCATGCGATTCCAGGGGCGCGACATCCCCGAACAGGGAGATGAATACTCCGGCGGCCACGGCGCTACCGATAACACCTGCGACATTAGGTCCCATGGCGTGCATCAGTAAAAAATTGGAAGAGTCCGTTTCTGCGCCTACTTTCTGGGAAACCCGTGCCGCCATGGGGACTGCCGAAACCCCTGCCGAACCGATGAGCGGATTCACCCGGCCTCCAGTCATTTTGCACATGAGTTTGCCAAAAAGCACTCCGCCTGCCGTGGCGATACAGAAAGCCAACAAGCCCAGTACGATAATTTTAAGAGTTTCAAGCCGCAAAAATGACTCAGCGGTCATGGAAGAACCCACGGCCAATGCCAAAAGAATAGTAACGATGTTGATCAAATGAGTTTCCGAAGTTTCGTGCAAGCGGGCGGTAACCCCGGATTCGCGGAACAGGTTGCCCAGCATCAGCATGCCTAAAAGCGGGGTGACGCCGGGTAGCATCAAACAACAGACGATGGTTACCACCACGGGAAAAATAATCTTCACCGTTTGGGATATCGGCTTCAACTGCGCCATTTTGATTTTTCGCTCTTTCTCGGTCGTTAATAACTTCATGATGGGAGGCTGGATAAGCGGTACCAAGGCCATATAGGAATAAGCCGCCACGGCAATGGGCGCGAGCAAATGCGGGGCCAGCTTGCTGGCTATAAAAATAGATGTAGGCCCATCCGCTCCACCGATGATGCCGATGGCACTGGCTTCGTGCATGTTGAACCCAAGCAGTACCGCGCCAATGAGGGTGATATACACACCTATCTGGGCGGCGGCACCCAGAAGAAGAGTGGTGGGATTAGCCAGAAGCGGACCAAAGTCTGTCAGTGCCCCCACTCCCAGAAAAATCAGAGGAGGAAGCACCTCATGCTTGACTCCCTGATAAAAAAAGTTGAGCAATCCTCCGGCATCGGTGTTTGCCATCATACTCATGGGGATGTTGGCAAGCAGACAGCCGAATCCGATGGGAAGAAGCAGTAGCGGTTCGAATTTTTTCCAGATGGCAAGGTAGATCATGAGGCAGGCGACCCCAATCATGAGTATATCGCCACCTTCCAGTTGGGAGAACCCGGTCGTGGTTAGTATCTTGGTAGCAGATGCGCCGAAACTAAATTCCATTATCCTATAATGACGAGTTCATCCCCGGTTTGCACGTTGTCGCCTTCTTTAACCAGGATAGATTGAATGGTGCCGGATTGATGGGCATTGACTTCAGATTCCATTTTCATGGATTCCATAATGAGAACGGTATCGCCCTCATTAACCGCATCCCCTTCCTTGCATATCATGGTGAAGATGGACCCCGGCAAAGGTGCTATCAGGGGAGAACCGCTTGCGGCGCTAGGTGCGGGAGCAGGTGCCGGCGCGGCGGCCGGAGTGGTTGTTGGGGATGCGCTAACTGCCCCTCCGGTTGAGACTTCAACGGTATAATCCTTTCCATTGACCCGAACCTTATATACAGCAGATCCTGCTGGAACTGCGGGTGCGGCAGATGGAGCAGGTGCAGTAGCTGGAGTTTTTGCCGGGGCTATTGCTACGGGTTCGGCTTGGGGTTTGCCTCGTGTTTCAAAAAATTTCAGAGCCACTTTTCCAAACAGGGCATAAGTCAACCGGTCATCCTCGCTGGTGTATTTGTCCCCCAGTTCTTTGCAAGCTTTGCCCCATTCAGGATCCAGCAAATCAGCGGGACGGCAACTTGTGAGCTTTTTGCCTTCAGAAACTTTAGCCAGCAACTCTTCATCGATAGTTGCGGGCAGTTTTCCGTAATTGCCCAACAGGCATTGCCGGGTCTCTTTGGTAATCATTTTATAGCGTTCCCCTGTCAACACGTTCAAGGTCGCCTGAGAGCCAACAATCTGGCTCGTGGGTGTGACCAGGGGCGGATAACCCATGTCTTTTCGCACTCGGGGAACTTCTTTCAGTACTTCATCGAGTTTGTGGAGCGCATTTTGTTCCCGCAACTGGTTTTCCATATTGGAAATCATGCCACCGGGAATTTGAGATTTAAGGATATTGATATCTACACCCTTGAAATCGCTTTCAAACGCCACATATTTTTTTCTCACTTCGGTAAAATAATCGTTGATTTCCTCAAGCAGGTCGAGATCCAGGCCCGTATCCCTGGGGGTGCCTTTCAGAGCCGCCACCAGGCATTCCGTTGCGTAATGGGAAGTTCCCATGGATAACGAGGATATGGCGGTATCTACCATATCCACTCCTGCTTCGATAGCGCATTGCATGTTCATGCCTACCAGTCCGGTAGTCGCATGGGTGTGCAAATGGATCGGAATCTTGACGATCTTCTTGATTTCACTAATCAGGGTTTTGGTTACATTGGGAGTCAGCAGGCCAGCCATGTCTTTAATGCAGAGAATGTCAGAACCCATGTCCTCCAGCTGTTTGGCCATTTTCAGGTAGAGTTCGACATTATGAACCGGGCTGACGGTATAGCTGATGCAACCTTCAACGGTTTCACCACAATTTTTAACAGTTTTTATAGCGGTTTCAATATTGCGAAAGTCATTGAGAGCATCGAATATCCTGAATATATTGATTCCCACTTCCACCGATTGTTTGACAAATCGTTCGACAATATCATCGGCGTAATGCCGGTAGCCCACAGCGTTTTGCCCTCGCAGCAACATTTGGAACGGAGTGTTGGGCATTTTTTTCTTGAGAGCCCGGGCACGTTCCCAAGGATCTTCATTGAGAAACCGGATGCAGGTGTCAAAGGTTGCCCCGCCCCACATTTCCAGGGAGAAAAAACCAACCTGGTCGAGCTTTTCGGCGACGGGAAGCATATCCTCGGTCCGCATTCGGGTCGCGAGAAGGGATTGGTGTGCATCCCTTAAGACAAGCTCGGTAATTTTAAGTGGAGCGGTTTCCATTCTATTTAAATTCCTTTACGAATTAGAGATACCTTTAACCCGCTTTTCCTTTTTTCCTGAAAACCAGAGAGGTCTGTTCCCCATGAATTTTTATGATTTACCAAGGTCAAAGTCTAAACAGGGAAGCCGAAATTCTAAATTATTGCTTATTCAAAATCAAATCTTATTTCCGCCAGGTCATAGGCAGAAAAAGAAGCATAACACCGTATATTTCAAGCCTTCCCAACAACATAAAGATGATAAGGATGCCTTTTCCCATAGCCGGGATTTCTGCATAATTCCCCATCGCACCTACATTGCCAAGACCCGGGCCTATGTTGAACAACGAAGCCACTGTCGCCGACAACGCCGTGGTGAGGTCTACGCCCATTGCCGAGAGCAGCACTCCGCCCAAGGCAGAAAAGCCCATAAACAGGAAAGTTAAAGCGGCAACATTGGAAAGGTCATCTGGGTCAATGGTTTTATCCCCCACTTTGACAAGGAAAATGGCGCGCGGATACACTAGTTTTTTAAGTTCCCGCATAATAATTTTTAACAGGATGATAAAACGAATTACTTTGAAAGACCCACTGGTGGAGCCTGAGCACCCTCCCACCATCATGATCGCGACCATAAAAAGTTTCAAATATTCCGGCCATAAATTGAAATCGTCTGTGACGAAGCCGGTGGTGGTATTGATGGAAACCACCGTGAAGGCGGCACTGCGAAATGCCTGGCCCGCGTCACCCGTAGCGGAAATTCGGGTAAGGCTCCAGGTGACAAACAAGATACCGGTGAGAAGCATTGCGCAATACGCCTTAAACTCCGGGTTCTTGAAGACAACCGCAAAATTTCTTCGAACCAGTTGAAAATGCAAGGCAAAGTTGATTCCTCCCAGAAACATGAAGAGAATGATGATGCTTTCAATATAAACATTGTTAAAAACACCAATGCTTCCGTTATGCGGCGAAAACCCGCCTGTTGCAACGGTGGAAAAGGTGTGGCAAACCGCATCGAACCAATTCAGGCCGGCAAACCGTAGGGCCAAAATTTCGATAAGAGTCAGAGCCAGATATGTTTTCCACAGGATTTTAGCCGTCTCGACCAGGCGGGGTTGTGTTTGTTCCACGGTAGATCCGCCGGGAATTTCCGCCTTGAACAGATGGAAGCTCCCGATCCCCAGCATGGGAAAGATAGCCAGAGAAAGAAGAATAATTCCCATTCCCCCGACCCACTGCATCAGGTTTCTCCAGAACAGGATGCCGTGAGGTACCACATCGATATCCTGAAGGATGGAGGCTCCGGTGGTGGTGAACCCGCTGGTACTTTCAAAAAACGCGTCAATGAATTCCGGGCAAATGCCGCTCAAATAGAGTGGGAGCGCACCGAACGCGGATATCGACAGCCAGGAAACGGTGACAATGGCAAATCCTTCACGATCTCGAAGTTTATTCAATCCGGAGGGGAACAGTTTCCACAATATCAGGCCGGACGCCAGGCTGAGACCAAACGTCCACTCAAAAGCCGATGTCTCGGACATGAAACCCTCAATAGGAGCATGACCGAAATATAACGAAACGCCTATGGGGGCCAGAGTCAACCCGGAAAGAAGTACCAGCAGAACTCCTACGACATTAAAAATAGCCCGTATATTCATCGGAAGGGAAGGAAGGATCTTTTGCGGTCGAACAGTTTTTCGATTTTTTCAATCGTTCCGGGCAGAGCCACCACGATGACCGAGTCACCCGCTTCTAAAGTGACATCATCATTGGGGAGCAACATTTCTCCTTTTCTGAGGAGAGCCCCGATGATTGCATCTTTGGGGAATTTGATTTTACCTATTTTCTTGTTGACGATGGAAGAGTTTTCATCCACCCCAATCTCCATCACCTCGGCGTC
>Ga0208879_1003416_pt1 | contig 13049 bp, 9 predicted proteins | sample Knorr_S15_td_Bot_FD_185605 | JGI IMG/M metagenome (GOLD analysis project Ga0208879, IMG submission 185605) | Marine microbial communities from Southern Atlantic Ocean transect - Knorr_S15_td_Bottom_ad_5009_LV_A (SPAdes) (version 2) | ecosystem: Environmental > Aquatic > Marine > Oceanic | place...
CGTGATATTCAAAACAATGTTTTAACCAGAAAACATATTTATCAACTTATTCAAGACAGGCGACCAATGAACGAGCAAGATACTAACCCTATCGAAGCGGATACAACGGCTGCTGAGAAGAAAGGTTTTTGGACTTTAGATCGAATTATTACCTACTCCGTTTTAACGATCGCGGTTGTTGTGGTGTTAAATGACTACCGCGTACGCAGCCAATGGGAGTCTGATTTCGCAGAACTTCTGGCGGCGGTCACCGTCGCGAATACTCCGGGTGTCATGGATGCGGGTGATGCTGATTCGACACTTGTTTCAACGATTCGAAGTGGCACTGGGGTAAGTGGGTGGATGGCAGATCGTGGATATGCGATCGATGATTCCCGGTCGACGGAATTTGAACTAGTATTTTCCACGTCGAGTGGTATTCGCACGTTTTTCGTAAACGTGGATGTTCGTCGCTCCGGCACGGAGGGTAAACGGCGGGAGGAAACTATTTTGGTCAGTCGGGACGATTTCTACGCGTGGAATGCAAGGCCGGTGATCGAGACAGAGAGCAGCGACAGCGAAGAGACAGATGGAGAAGGTTCACGAGCTGAGCAGCAAACGGCAAATATGGGCGGCGGCGATGGTCAACGAGGTGGCGGTGGCGGCGGTCGCAGTTTTGACCCAGAACAAATCTTTGCCGACCGAGATAAAGATATGGATGGACTGCTATCCGGCGATGAAATCAGTGAACGGATGCAACCGCGGATAGAAGAAATCGATGAAGATGAAGACGGTGCTATTTCTAAAGATGAGTTCCTTAAAGCAATAGCGGCGATGATGGCTTCCCGTCAACAAAGAGGAGGCGGTGGCGGAGGTGGTGGAGATGAAGCTGGAATGATGAGCCTCCCCGCTGACCCTTACGAACAAGGCGAATTAGGGTTTCCCGATGCTAACGCCTTGCCCGAAGATATTGAAAAACGAAAGAAAGAATTGGACGCTGGTCAATAGGTAAGCAATCGAACTGTTGGCAGGCAGATTGTATTTATTCGAAATGCGAAATATGATTTTACGGAGATACTATGAGTAAGAATACAGATAAGAAGGAGTACATTGGCAATTCCATTGGCAATACTCAGATTAGGCGACGGCGATTTATCGGTGGTGCCGCAATGGGAGCCGTTGCGGCTGTTCCATATTTTGGTTGGCAGAAGTTAGCGTTTGCCAACGTTAGCCAAAACGATAAACCCAATATCGGTTGTATCGGTGTTGGCAGTATGGGCTCTGGGGATGCTCGCGCTCATGCAAACTTTGGAAACATAGTCGCCGTGTGCGATGTTGATGAAGCGCATGCATTACGGGCTAAAAATGACGGCAATATTGGGCGAGGCAAATCGGATCACTACAGTGATTACCGGGAAGTGCTTGATCGATCGGATATTGATGTCGTGAGTATCGTTACCCCTGACCATTGGCATATCAAGATTGCTGTCGAGGCATTGGAGGCTGGTAAGCATGTGTTCTGCCAAAAACCACTCACGCTGACCTTGGAAGAAAATCGACTTATTCGAAATGCCTGTAAGAAACACCCTAAGCAAGCATTTTTAGTGGGGACACAACAACGAAGTTCCCGAGGCCGTTTTTTGCGTGCCGTTAATATGGTGCAAAAAGGTTTGCTGGGCGACATCAAACGTGTCACTGTTGGGATTAACGGATCTCCAACGGGAGGGCCATTCCCGGTTGCTGAAGTTCCTAAAACGCTGAACTGGGACATGTGGCAAGGACAGGCACCTGTCCAAGCATATCGGACTAAACGCTGCCATTACCAATTTCGTTGGTGGTATGAATATTCCGGAGGTAAATTTACCGACTGGGGTGCTCACCATGTCGATATCGCGATGTGGGCCTTGAACCGCAACGCAGTCGGCGACGGACCAATCGAAGTCGACGGCACAAACTGTCAACATCCAGTTGATTACAAGGATGGTCACGCGGTGGTCGATGATGCCTATAATTCATCGCACGTATTCTCCGTATTGCACACATTCGCAGATGGATTGGTGATGGACGTCACGAGCCATGGAGATAATGGAATTACGTTCGAGGGCACCAAGGGTAAGATGTTTGTTAACCGAGGCAAGATTACGGGCGTACCGATTGAAGAGAACTGGGACAAAGACCTCTATTCCGATGAGGATGTTGTCGCGTTATATAAAGGTAAGCCTTTCGAAGGACATAAGAATAATTTCTATCGATGTGTCCGTGAAGGCGGACTGACGGTCTCCGACCCGTTTAGTCACCTGCAGGCGATGGCTGTGTGTCACCTAAGTACGCTCACCGCAAGACTAGGTCGCAAGATTCGCTGGGACCCCAAAACGGAACAAGTTATTGGGGACGAACAGGCCAATTCGTTTACGAGTCGCGAACGTCGTAAAGGATTTGAGATTCTAGAAGTTTAGTTTAGTGGTCATTAGCCTACTGCCCGCAAAGCCAGAAATGGCGGCGCGGGCGTAGGGCTTGTGTCCGTCCGTCGAAGAAATTGGGTGGTTGACCACCTAGCTATTGTAATTTACCGAGTTTGATTTCGATGACTCGTTCGTTGTTTCCGTCGGCATCGCGCAGCGTAGCTTGAATAAGATCACCTGGCTTGTGACTCCGGATAATTTCAACAAATGAGTCGCGGGTTTCAATGACAGCGTCATTGATGTGCGTCAAAATTGTATCTGTGGAAATCTTGGCCGTCTCCAGAGGTGAGCCTTTCAGCACGACTTTGATAACCACGCCGCGTATGTCAGGAGAAATATTTTCCAAATATTCGGGCTTTTGCTCGGATAACTCTTCTACGGCGAATCCAGCGGTGGCTGTTTGTACTAGCCGGGGATTGTTTAATAGATCTTTGATTGCAGAATACGGCGAGGCAAAGGCGACACCTTGCGGTGCTTTGTTGGTCCACAACATAGAGGATTGTATTCCAACGTAGTGGCCCCAGCCGTTGACCCAGACGGCTCCGGAAGTTCCGTGAGGTGAAGCGGATTGAATGTAGAATATTTGAATATAATGAGGATTGAGAAACTCTGCTGAGGGTTTCGCTTTGGCTACGGTGCCACTGAAGAGTAGACGGTGTCGAAATAGTGGTGTGCCGATCATATAAACGCGGCTACCCGTTACTAGTGGGCGTTTGGACGGCAAAATAAAAGGGTACCCTCCGCTGCGTGGTTTTAGCTTCAACAAGAGGGCGTCGTGACCGGCGTCCTTGGCATGAACTGTGACGGGAATGCGTTGCTTGTCGAACATTAGGACTTCGATTGTGGCGTCTTGATTCGACATAACATGTGCGGCCGTGGCGACGATCCCTGATTGCGAAATGATTGCCCCAGAACCGCTCATTCTGCCATTAACCAGAATCTCAACGACGGCGCGGTCGATTCGCTCCGCAATGCGTTCCGGAGACAACTCGCGGCCTTGCGCTCGTGCCACAGAGGGATGATGCAACAATAAAAATATCGTGGAGATTGCAATGGCGACAGAAATGTTAGATGTTCGCAACATGATAGTTCAATCTCAATGGCGGGTGGATTAGCGGAGAGCAAAAGTCGTTTCTGCATCCGAAAGCAACAAGCTCGAATGCGACCGGATACTCCAATTCATATGTGGGTATCCTAGCAATCCGTTAGAGTAGCGACAAGTGAAAACTAGGCTGTCGTCGCAAGACACTGTAATCAATACGTAAATATTGGTTAAATGACGCGATGTTGATGCCTTTTACGATTCTACTACCCCCTATCGAAAATGTTATTGTCCATTACAGTACGGCGTACCCTGAGATGGAAATATTAATGACCGGTGACCTGCAGATGGGTCGAGTCTTGTTCGAGACGACGGTGCCGGTGAAGTAATTGCAGTCTTACGGCAAGACCATTTGCTTGTTAGGTAGGCCCCGAATACCAACGAATTGACGCGAATTACCACGATTGGATGTATAATGTCATTGCTAATCTGATGTTCGCCACAGCTATAGAGGATGCAGTATGAAAATCATTTTGAAACACATCGCAATAGCTCTTTTTCTTGTGTCGCTGTCTAACCAACATGCGACGGCCCAGCAGTGGGAAACGGCAACTAAGCCGCAGATTGAGTTGGCAAAGAATCTTCACGAGTGGCTGAAGACCGGGAACCAAAAAGGCATCTTGGAAAGGTACGTTCAATCTGCTGAGTTGTCCAAACTTGTTAAAGAGCAATCAGGTAACCTGCACCCCGATTTGGTAATGGAGGTGCTCGCTACTGCTGGAAAGATTCCTATCAAGAAAGGCGATAAAACGCTCAGGGAAATCATTGGGGGCGGGAACAAAATGATTGATTGGTCACGTGTCTATCTGAAGTATGTTTGGCAGGAATCAGTAATAAACACTGCAGCGTTAGAGCTGGACATGATCATGATTCAATTTAGCCATGGTGCAGCTAAAGTGTGGTTGCAATTGACCGTTGCTCGCATGGATGGCAACCTTCATTTATGTTTAATGAAAGGATGGAAGATCACGCGCGACGGCGTCATTAACCTGCCGATTCCCGATTCGACTAAGGATGTCTCCAAATATGCTGCGCTCAGACGTTCAATGGGACTGGTATTTGACTTAGCTAGGTTCCCCCAGCCGATATCTAAAGTTGACGATGAGGTTCCGACGAGTGCACGGGCGGCTGTTGCATCGTTTGAACGGGCGACGTCCTTGGAAGAATTAGGGCGGCATGTATTCAACTGTTGCGTTACGGGGGATTTTAATGCGGCCGGAAAAATACTAGTACCAGCGTCGATGAACACGGGCAGCGAGGGGCTGTCGGCGGGGCAGTTTGAAGTGCTCGCAGCGCTAGATCTTGAAAAGTTATACGCCAATACAATGGTGTATTGGGGATTTCATTGGCAGGATTGTGTGATCAAGTCCGTGCAGCAGAGGGACCGCAAAATTATCGTGACCTTCAGCACGTTGATCCAACTTAAGGACGGAAAAAAGCGCGAGGCTGAACTTGAATTTGCGATATATGGTTTCAGGCATTTTGAAGGTGTTTGGTATTTAGCCACTAATCCGGAATATCCTACGGGGATTTCCCGCGTCACCATGCAGGGCGTCACGATTGATGTGAGCGGGTTGGTGGAGGTGTCGGGACGCTTGATGCTTGACGGGAATCCTTTGGCCAATGCAGTAATCTCGCTGACAGCGTGGACTCCGATGCCTCGGAATGGCAAGGCGGAGCGCGGGCTAAACTCGCGGATACCCAGTGGGCGTACAAACGCGAAAGGTGAATTCACGATGACGGTTATTTACAGTTCAGATAGCGGAATGCCAGTATTGTTCAACAAAATCGCAACGAACAAGTACATTGTGGGTGTGTTTGATGGGACGCCGATGGATTCCAAAGATTCAACGCTTGAGCTGCCACGGGCTGATCCGGTTGACCCCAAGTCCGACGGCGGAACAAAAGCTGCGGGCAGCAAACGAGTGCCTCAAGTATTTGCAAATCCGTTTGGTCTCAAAGGAGACGGTAAATTTCTCACCGTGGATAAACCGCTAACCTCGGTGCTGATCAAATTAACCAGTTACGGAAAGATGGAAGTTAGCGAATCGTCGCCCTGAGCGATTGGACGGGCGTCTATTTGTCGAGGATCAAAATTTCGACTTTGCGGAACTCAATCGGGTGGCTTTCGGATTGCAAGGAAATGTAGCCACCTTCGAGGATCAGCGATTCGGTTTTGCGTTTAGATATTAGACGTTTTGCATCCGCATCTCTGGGGTCGAGTTGAGGTTGGCTGTACTGTAGGACTACCTTGCCATCGAGAATGTGCTTGATGATTCCGCCCCCACGTACTTCGATTTCAGCGGTAACCCAACGATCACCGCGATAGGTCGCTGAAGATGAGGAAATACAGTGTCGTAGTTGCAGTTCGTCTTTCATCACGACATTGGTTCCAGGGGTACACAGATTCGATGTCGTGCGGTCGCCTTCGGCTTTGCCGCCAAGCAGTTGGACTTCAATGGATACTGGGAACTTTTGGTCTTTCGTCATGGACGCCGGGGATTGGCAGTGGATCATGATGCCGCTGTTACGATACGCCCAGCCTGGACCGCCTTTAGATTGATCGCCGATAAAGCGATATTCAAGCCGCATACGATAATGTGAATAGCTGGTTTTGTAAAAGATGTGGCCAAACCGTTCCTGGTATTCGTCATACGCTTCATAGCCGACTTTCATCACCCCGTCTTCGACCCGAAACGTGTCACCAAAATTATCGCCCAGTTCGTAGCCACGAATTTTTGGAGTCCAGCCATCGAGGTTTTTGCCATTAAAAATCTGCTGCCATTTATCTTCGGCCGAGGCGCTGCCAGCAATTGCGAAGGTACCGAGTGTCAGGATTAATAAGGTTGCGAGGTTACGGGTTGTTTTTGTCATGTGACTATAGATTCCGGCTAGCTGAAGGGAGATGGTCCAATATATTGACCACGGTTGGTGGTTCCAATATCATACGTACCCGTCACATCAATTGCAACGGGCGACGGGTAAAGTACGTTTTACGATTTCCCTGCAGATAAATATATCGGGTAAAATGAAATAGTTATCGTTGGAAGACAATTTTCGCTTACTGAACAGAAGGCAGAGGCACAATTGAAGGTTAACCGCAAACTCTGGCAACCTGCTGATGACGCGTGTGTCTCGTCCCACATGGGTCGATATCTTATACACGTGCAAGAAATGTTTCCCGAGGAGGGGGTTGTTGATTTTGACACACTATTTCGCTGGTCAGTTCGCGAGTACCAACAATTCTGGGCGGACTGGTTGCAGTATTGCGGAATCCTTTTTGAGGGAACTGTGCTACCGGTGTTAGAGCAAGCTACGATGCCCGCGGCGAAGTTTTTCCCAGGAGTTCGCTTGAATTTTGCGGAAAATCTTCTCAACAAGCGACAGGCGGGTCTAGCAATTCTGGGGATTTCGGAATCCCGCGCGACCGAGAGACTAAGTTGGGATGATTTGCGTCAACGAGTTTCACAAGTTGCTCAGGCTTTGCGTGACGAAGGAGTTGGCGTGGGTGACCGCGTGGCGGCGGTTTTGCCGAATATCTCAGAGGCTGTAATTGCAGCCCTCGCGACGGCAAGCATCGGTGCGGTCTGGTCCAGTTGTTCTCCAGACTTCGGTCAACAAGCGGTTCTTGAACGATTTGGCCAAATTGCTCCTCGAGTTATCTTAGGAGTGAATGCTTACGTCCATAACGGAAAGATTATTGATTGCGGCGACAAATTCAAAGCAATCCTCGATGAACTACCAAGCGTAGAACGAGCGATTATGGTGGAATTGGTTCCGCCCTGTGACGTGCAAAAACGACACGATAATCCGAATATACAAAAGTGGGATGATTGGATTTCAAGTGATCCGGCTGAACTAGTATTTGAGCGATTGCCGTTTGAACACCCGCTGGTAATTATGTATAGCTCCGGTACGAGCGGTCCGCCCAAGTGTATTGTGCATGGCGCTGGCGGAACACTGTTGCAGCAAGCGAAAGAGTTATTGCTGCATTGTGATCTGCGGGCGGGTGATAATCTGCTGTACGTAACTACTACAGGTTGGATGATGTGGAATTGGATGCTCACCGGTCTGTATGCTGGCGCAAGTATCACTCTGTTTGATGGTTTTCCTGCGCGGCCGTCATTAAACCGTCTGTGGGATGTGGTTGCTGATTGTGGTATCACTCATTTTGGTACAAGCCCCAAGTTCTTATCCTCTTGTCGTCGTCGGCTAGACCCCAAGTCTAGTCATGATTTATCCAAGTTGCGGGTGATTCTAAGTACAGGTTCGCCACTGGCAAAGGAAGAATTCGAGTGGGTATATGAGCACGTTAAGTCCGACATACAGTTGAGTTCTATCAGTGGCGGCACGGACATCATTTCGTGTTTCATGCTCGGTAATCCATTATTGCCGGTGTTTTGCGGTGAGCTGCAGTGTTTCGGATTGGGTATGGATGTTCGGATCGGTGAAAGTAATGGCTCTCAGGGAGAACTCGTATGTTGTGCCCCCTTTGTGAGTATGCCCATTGAGTTTTGGAACGACACAGATGGTAGTCGCTATAACGAGGCCTACTTCTCTCGTGCGGATGGACATTGGTGGCACGGTGATCTGATCGAGCTTACAGGCAGTCAGGGGTCGTGTGGCGGAATTGTAGTCCACGGTCGCAGCGACGCCACTTTAAAGCCAGGCGGCGTACGTATAGGAACGGCAGAAATCTATCGGGTCGTGGAATCGTTGCCCGAAGTCGAGGATAGTATCGTTGTAGGGCAACCGTGGCGGGGCGACATCCGCGTGGTGTTGTTCGTTAAACTTACTGCGAATGTTACGTTGGGTGATGAACTACGGGGCAGAATTCGAAATTGGATTTGTCAGGAAGCGTCTGCCCGTCACGTACCGTCATTGATTATCCAAGTACCGGAAATACCGTATACTCGTAGTGGTAAGAAAGTCGAATTAGCGGTGCGGGCGATCGTATGTGGTGATGAACCTTCAAACCGCGAATCGCTTGCCAACCCAGCATCGCTCGACAACTTTGAAAAGTTATAGCAGACGAGGAGTGGTTTAAAGCTCTGTATTGTGGAGTATAGTTATGGATGATTCAGCGTATCTGAATTGGTGGAATTTGGCCTCTGCGCTGATTCTTCTAGTGATCTTTATTGGTTGTTGGGCATTGAATTCACTATCGGCACCGGGCAACTGGTTGATGGTCCTATGTGCTGCGTTGTATTCATGGTTAATGCCCTCGGCATCACCTTACGCGTTTGGCTGGTGGGTGGTAGTCGTGCTGGCTGTGCTAGCTGGAATTGGTGAATTGTTGGAATTGGCGACGAGCGCCCTCGGCACGCGGAAAGCGGGTGGTAGCCGCAAAGGGGCAATATTAGCGGTGGTCGGGTCTTTTGTGGGTAGTATTGTTGGTGTGATAATGGGTATTCCCATTCCGATTCCGGTAGTTGGGTCGCTAGTCGGCGCGTTGTTGTTTGCAGGCTGCGGGGCGATGTTGGGTGCCTATTTAGGTGAACGCTGGGATGGCAAAGAAAATCGAGAGGCCTGGCGCATTGGTTTCACGAGTTTCTGGGCAAGGTTAGTTGGTTCATTAGCCAAGTTGTTAGTTGGCCTAATCATGATTGCTGTTGCGAGTGTGGCAATGCTGGTACCTTGACGTCTTTACGGGTGGTAGCGGAGCAACGACCAATCACTTTAAGGTGTCGTGTCTAGGGTACTTGGCGTTGAGTCCCTTCAAGTTGATTGAGAGCGCGATTCAAGACGCGGATTACATATTTTCCGTTGGCATAGAGATCCGTACGCGGTTTCAATGCCGCATGCATTAGGGGAATAACGGGCCGCGCCTGATCTTCAATTTCGTCCAATACGATTGCCGCATGTAGCCGTTCCCACTGACTGCCCTGTTTCAATTCATGCGTTAAGACAGGCAGAGCTGCGGTGGGTTGGCCAAGGCGGCATAATGCCCGCGCCGCAGCGGTGCGGCAGACGGAAGATGGATCCGTTTGCATGATCTTGGTTAGCTGTTTGGCAGCCGCGCTCGCGTGCTGGGCGTGATTCCCTAAGCCAATTGCTCCCCAATAGCGGACGGCGGCGTCAATGTCGCCTAGAGCTCGAGTTAACTCGGGAACGGACGCGGCGTCACCGGACGAAGCTAGCAATGCTGTCTTAGCGACTCGTTTATACAGGGTGGGATCCTCGGAACCTCGTAGGATGTCATATTGATTCCCGACAATCTCCTGTCGGGTGATCAGGATGGGTTCGGCGATTAGTCCCAAATCCTTGGTGTCCGTTACCCAGCGGATGTGGGCAGCGCGTAAACGCTCTAGGATCGTTTGATGATCGGGGCTGGTGGCCAGATTGACCAGTTCATGGGGATCCAGCGACACATCGTAAAGTTCTTCAACGGGTTTGTTTGGGCTGAAGAAGAATGCCGCGTGTTTGGAGAGTTGGTCGTTTAGATAACCTTGCCGCAGCGCTTGCATGGTTGCACCCTTTTCGGGCGTATTCATATACTGATAAAATGTCTTCAATGGTTCGTAGTTTCGTATGTATTTATATTGTTTGTCACGGACCATGCGAATGATGTCATATCGTTCGTCCATACGATCACGAGCGGCAAATACGTATTCCCTTGGGGAACTAAGATTTTCTCCCAAAAAGGCGCGGCCTTGGACGTGTTGCGGCGTTTGAACTCCGGCCAAACGCTGCACGGTCGGCCCCAAGTCAATTGAACTTATTAGTTCGTCAGTTTCGGTTCCTGGTAGTCCCTGCTGGGGTTGTCGGAATCGTTCCGGAATACGGACAATTAAGGGGATATGCGTACCCGAGTCATAAAGCCAGCGTTTACCGCGGGGCAGACCAACGCCATGATCGGACCAAAAAAAGATAATCGTATTCTCGTAGAGACCGGTCTCTTTCAGGTCTTGGATGTGATCGCGGCACCAATGGTCCAAAGCCGTGATTAATTCATAATTCCTTTTCCAGTCTTCCCGCGTCGCCGGAGTATCAGGATAGTAGGGCGGCAGCGTTGTCAGCGCGGCAGCGTCCTGACGCTCTGCGGGTGAGAGTTTGCTCGTTACGGACTTGTACTTTGCGGTCCCGGCAATGCCGCTTTCATGGCAGCCAGTAAAATTGAATATCGAAAAAAATGGCGTGGATTTATCGGGCCGGTTTTTCCAATGGGCCTTGCCCGATGAGGCATCCCAGGTTCCCGCTGGGGGAGTGAACTGATAATCCGTTTTTGAATTATTGGTGCAGTAATACCCGGCATCCTGCAGCTGTTTTGTGAATGGCTGTATGTGTTCAGGCAACGTAGCGCGACAGCGCATGTGGTGCGTGCCTAATGACGTCTGATACATCCCTGTAATGATTCCGCTGCGGCAGGGCGCACACACCCCGGCCGTTGTAAATGCATGGGTATAGCGAACGCCTTCCGCAGCCAACTGATCCAGCGCTGGCGTAATGGCGTGTGGATCACCGTAACATCCAAGGTGCGGAGAAATATCCTCAGCGGATAGCCAGAGGATGTTCGGTCGGTCAGCGGAATGCGCCAACAACGGAAAAAATATCAAGAGAAACAGTAGCGGGCGTTTCATAAAGAACCTGTACAAAAATAGAGTGCGGTTTACCAATTTAAGAGTCCGGGCTTTTGGGAGATCCACCCAGAATCGCTGGGAAACAAGGTTTCCATGGGTACAATCAGCGGTTCACGGGCAAACATAGATTCGACCTCGGCCTGCCACTTCAAAAAGTGAGTTGTTTCCAGATGCCGCTGAAATGCTGCTTCGTCGGCATAGACCTCGTATAAATAGAAGCGGGATTGGACGGAGGCATCACGGTGCATATCAAAGCGGAGGCAGTCGGGTTCGTCACGGACACTGCCCTCAGCATCGCCGTAACTGGCCTGCATGAAGGCCTCCATATCTGCTTCGTTGACGTCAATGGTGACAAAAATGGAATACATGTTTCTAGGTCCATTCAAAGATAAAGATTGATATACAATCGGCAGGAATGAGTCTGGCTTTCATCGTAATATTGATACTACATCCAGATATCGGAAATGAATTTTCCATCGGAAACCAACTGAGGTCGCCCACCTATACCGGGCATCATCCACGCCGGGTCTACCCCCAGAGCCTCTAAAATGGTTCGTGAAAGATCTTCGGGGGTGACCATGTTTTCCGTGGCATAGGCTGCATCTCGGTCGGTACGCCCGTATACAAAACCCTGTTTAATACCGCCTCCGGCCAGTACGGCTGGAAAAAGGGTACTCCAGTGATCTCGTCCCCAGCCGTCCTTGGCTTTAGGTGTCCGCCCCATTTCGCCCATGCAAACCACCAGAGTTTCGTCCAACAACCCGCGATCTTCCAGATCAAGTACTAACGATGACAGTGCGGAATCAAGTGTGGGAAGGAGGTGTTTGTCCAGTGATTTACAGTTACGGTGGGAGTCCCAACTGTAACCATCGACACAGTCATAATGGACCGTCACAAATCTGGTTCCCGCCTCAATAAGTCGGCGTGCGACCAACACGGATTGTCCAAACAGGTGGCTACCGTATTGTTTTCGTAATTTGTCAGGTTCCTTGGTGACATCGAACGCGATACGGGTTTCTTCCGAGGAAACGAGTTCGAGTGCTTTTCTGCGAAAGTCATTCATAGCCCCCACGCCCGCGTGCGATTGCAATCGATCTCGCTGCCGATTGAATTGTTCGACCAGCGTGTTGCGATTGATAAGGCGTTCCATTTGAAGATCGGGATGTAACTGCAAGCCGTCGATTTCGAAGTTCAATTCCTCGTCGGCCATGTCTCGCCAATAGGGATTGTCAGCAGAATCCTTTTTGTCAATTCGTGTAATCAGCGGTTCATCCAGCGGCGGTAAGAATCCAGCTGTTTCGCCGGGACGTTTTAGTCGAACTTTGTATTCCTGTAGTCGTCCGAGTGAATTAGGAAGAACGACATAGGGTGGTTTATTGCTGGTGGAACCCTGCCGTCGTTGAAAGTGTTTTACGACGGATCCCATGGATGGCCAGTCCTGTGGTGTAACATTAAATCCGCCGCCAATCGGAACCTGCCAACGGTGTCCGGTCTGCACGTAATGGGCACCACCGCTATGGTCGTTGAAGTCGTGGCTCATTGTCTTGATCACGGTAAGCCGATCCGTAATGGAGGCAGTCAGGGGAAGTTTTTCACAAATTTGTAAGCCGGGGGTTTTACACGGCGTGGGTTTCCATGGTCCGCGAATGGTTGTTGGTGCGGTTGGCTTCATGTCGAAGGTTTCCAGTTGACTGGGACCACCAAACAGAAACAGAAAAATCACGTTTTTAACTCGAGGGGTTGGTCCGGCACTGATTTGCTGCGCCGCTAGAACATCCGGCAGATTTATACCGAGCAGCCCGGCGCCGGCGGCCTGAATCAGGGCGCGTCGTTGATGATTCGGTCTGTTGTGGGTCAGCGTTAACATGAATTCTTGATGGCTAAATTACTACCTAAAGTCAGCGTGAAAACAAAACCGTAGCCTAC
>Ga0208879_1003417_pt1 | contig 13046 bp, 9 predicted proteins | sample Knorr_S15_td_Bot_FD_185605 | JGI IMG/M metagenome (GOLD analysis project Ga0208879, IMG submission 185605) | Marine microbial communities from Southern Atlantic Ocean transect - Knorr_S15_td_Bottom_ad_5009_LV_A (SPAdes) (version 2) | ecosystem: Environmental > Aquatic > Marine > Oceanic | place...
CAACTGAAATTCCATCATTTATGTTCCAAGCATTTTGTAATATTAAGGTTCCAATTTTTTTACCTATACCAGGTAATTTTAATAATTCTTTTAATATTTTTGGAACATCATTATTATATTCATTTTTTAAAATTTGACAACAATCTTTTAAATATTTACTCTTTTTATTAGCAAATCCAACCGGTTTTAATAAAATTTTTATTTCATCTAAAGATGTATTTAAAATATTATCTATATTTAGCCCGTGTTTTTTTAAATTATTCATTGCTAAACAAGTTTTTTCATCACGTGTTCTACTACTTAATAATGCTGCTACTAGACATTGAAAGCGATAAATTTTTGGTGAAGATTTTTTATCTGCTAATACATGAGCACCCATTATATCAACTGGTGCATTTTTTTCTTTTCTCATAATTTTAATTTTCTTATAGTCATTTAACCAATTTTGTTTATTAGTCATTTTATAAAAACTAAATAAATTTATTATATATTATAAAATTTTTAATAAATTTTTTTTTTTTATAAAAATATTTTTATACTGTTGAAGATTTTCAACTCCATTTTTTATTCAGTTTATTGAAAATTATAAAAATAATTATGACATTGAATATAATTCAGTAATTTGAGCTGAAGTAAGAACATCATTATAAACTCTTAAATCATCAATTGAACCAGCATAATAATTGCTTAAGGCTGCATTAACATATGATATACCAATTGTAGTTTGTAATATTGCAAGATTCGAATTTCCTGGACCATTTTGTGAACCGTCTGATACATCAGTATTATCAATATATATCTTCCATGCTGATGAAATTCCAGCTATTGTACAAACTATATGATGCCAACTATTATTATTTATAGTATTTGTACTATTAAGAGTTGTTTCAGTTTCTCCGTTTTTTTCAAAAAGTTGAATTTTACCGCTATTTATTTTTACTGCTCGTTCAACATTATTTGAAGCACCACCTCCAAAACTAAATATTGTTCCATTTGAATCAGATGTTTTAATCCAAAATGAGAAAGACATTGTATTATTTGGCATATTAGTTACACCACCAAGTGTATAATGTGTTGTACCATCAAAAACCAAACAACGAGAACCAATACGAGAACTTGTTGATTGTGTTGGTGTTGCTCCGCTTGGTTTACCAACGCTATGTACATTATTTTTCCAATCCCCAACAACAGTTCCTGCAGTTTCTTCAAAATTGTGCCATAAAACTAATTTTGCGTATGCACCTCCTGCTGATACAGATTCTAATTCTAAATTATTACATGTTTCGCCATTATACAATGAATCAGATTCGTCGCCATCGAATCTTATTGTAATTAAATCATAATTTTTATTAGGCCAAGAACCAAATAAACGTTGATAATAAGTTACACGATCATAATATTTTACAGATTGAATTTCGCCTACTTTTTTGAGTATATTATCATATACTCGCGCACTTTCTATTAATGTGGATTGATACGAATAAGTAAAGGACATATTTTATATTTTTCTATATTAAATACTTATATAAAAAAAAAAGTAATGGAAATGTCTTATATATAAATTATATAAAAGATATATTACTAAAAATATATTTTTTATAAAAATATATTTATGAAAATAAAGCATATAATTTTGCTGATATATAATCTGATATCATCAATTTGGACATCTTTTGTCCACTAATTATATACTCTACTAGGCTAGAACTGGTACATAATATATTTTAATTTATTAGTTTTATATTATAATCCTGCTACTGTGGATGTACAGTGATTCTCCAATGCAGTTGGTAATGTTTCACATATCTGTGAAGTTATACTATTTTTTAGTGTAGTTTTAGCACTAGTTACAGCATTAGTTATTCTAGTTGCAACACCAGTTGCAGCATCAGTTAGAGCATCAGATACACGTACCGTACATTTTTCATTATACCAAGCATCCGTCATTGCAGCATTACTAGTATAGTCATTTGCCGTACATTTTTCATTATACCAAGCATCCGTCATTGCAGCATTACTAGTATAGTCATTTGCTACTATTGTGTTAGTAGTATAGTCACTTGCTACTTTTGTGTTAGTAGTATAGTCACTTGCTACGTCTGCGTTACTAGTGTAGCTAGAACTTATTTCAGCTGCGATTTCATCATCACAGTTTTTCTTTTTTTGCCATGAAATTTCATTAATAATTATTGCAGCTAATATACCAGTAATAATAGAATTCAATTTGCTATCAAAACGGCAACATAATAATAAAGCAAAACAAATATTAGTTACTAACTGAGATGTAACAAATGTACCATTCTTTATTGTTGGCATAAAGACAAATAATGCTATAATAATTAAAAAGAATACTGAATAAGGCAAAAGAATACCTGATTCATATGCATTATAAAATATATAAATAAGTACTGTAATTAATAAAAGTATAATAATTACTAATCCAACATATGTAGAAGTTGATACTTTTTTATTTTTTATCAAATTAAGAATATTCTGTTTTATATCAGATATTCCTGAAATTGATTTTAATTTTTGAATACTAAATGTTGCTCCATAAAATATTATAGTAAATAATAAAAAATTGATTCCCTTTTTAAGAGAAAATGTATTCAAAAAATTTCCAAAAATATAAGCGAAAAGACATTGTAAGATGATTAACATGATATCCTTACCAATAATTTCTTTTTTAAAATCCTTTCTTTCTTCTGAAGTAGTAATATGAGGAAAAACTACTAATTTTTGAAGAATATATCCAGAACAAAAAATGAACACAAATATAATTAGATTTATAAAGTTTAGTTTAATTGGAAAGTCATTTGTAAAAAGATTTTGAAATATATCATCTGGTTGTTCTTTATCTATCATAGAAGCAAAGTTTGCTAAATAATCTTGACTGTACATATTAAATGTTTAATATTATATAATATATAATTATATTATATAATTTATGTATAAATTATATAATATAATTATTAATTTATAATATAATTATAAATTTGCTGATATATTATCATCTGTTATTTGAATGATAATTTCTTCATCACAGTCACTAAGATTTTCATCATTTATTTGTAATATAGATAAGCCGAGAGATAATACGCTATTATCTTGTGTTTTATCTTCTTTTATTAAAGATAGATTTCTAGTATTGATAGTATTATTATTGATAGTATTATTAGGAATAATTTCAAATGAGTTATAATTATGATTAAAATTTAATTGTGATTTTTTAAGTTTATTTTGATGACTATTTGATATATTATTATTATTAATCATATTAGCAAAGGAACACATATTTCCAACATTATGATTATATAAAGTATAATTTATAAAAAAATTAACAATTTTTTCACTATCTTTTCTTAATTTAAAAAATAATATATATGGAGTTATAATAAAACTTAGTAATTCTTCGAATAGAGAGAACATTTTTATTTGAAATATTTTTGAAAATTCTTGATAAGTATTTATATGATGTTCTTTCCCAATCCATTGTTCTGGAAAATAGTGTGTATAAAGTGAAACTCTTTTTAACAAAATTTCTGGTTTATACATTTTATTATTATCAGTTGTTCTGATATATTTACATATACCAATTATTCCTCCAAGAATACCAATATACCAAAGAACACTTTTATTTGGTGTTATATCATTAAAAAGTATGTCTTCATCATAAATACTAATTATAGTCAAATATATAATAAAAGAGCTTGCAATAAATACTATAAATTGTTTAATCATAATAGTTATTTTATTTGAAAAATGTGATATATATTTATTAGCATTTTCATAACTTAGATTTAATCTTTGATTAAAAATATGTGGCAATTCATTATATTCTCGTAATTTCCATTTTGAATAATGTGAATATTGTCTCAATCCAAGTAAATGAGGGTCTCTTCTATATTCTTCTGCATATTTAAAAAAGAAATATGTCAATTGAAATACTAATATAAATGGAAGGCAAAGTAAATTTATAATTGTCATTGTTAGAAATCTTTTTTCTAATTCTTGTTTAAAATTATTTAATATTTCTCTTGAATGTGATGAATTATGAGGTTTTAGAAAGTTTTTTTTTAATTGGGAATTACTGTTAAAAAAATAATTTGATATACATTTATGTATATTCCATTCTAGATATTTTGATAAGAATGAATATTCACCATATAGCGGAATATTTAAAGTTAAATCAAGTATATTTAAATCAACCATCGCAATAAAATAATTATTTTTACGCATTATACGATTAATAATATCGAGTTTACTAATTTTGGTAAGCAAGTTATTATCACTTAACTGAACAATTTTATTAATAATAGTAGACCATTTAATAAATTTTATTTCAGTTTCGTTTATATTTAAATTATTAATATACCAATCTTTAACTTTTTTTGTTCTTTTCATTTTGTTAATTAATCCTAATAATTTATATATAAAAATAATAGATGTCATTATTAAACATAATATAGTAAAAAATGAAGCATTTTTTATATTTGAAATTTTTATAGCTTGTCTTAAATTATGTTGTTTATATAAAATATTATAATCTATGCATTCAAATATAAAAACTGAATATAATATAAGAAATAATAATCCAAATATATTTAGTAAATTATCTATTAAGATACATAAAAATCCTTGTCCAAAATAATAATTATATATTTCAATTAAAAAATTATCATTTATTAAAAAAGTATTATCAACAAACATTGAAACATCTGGTTCAGTTGGTGAATTATTATTATTTTCTAATAATGGTGTGTAATTACTGTCGTGCATAATATATATTATTTTAAATAATGAGTATAATTCTTAATTAATAATTTGGATATTCATAATATAATTTGTATAATAAAATTATCTATATAATTTAAGAAATATGTTTAAATAATTAAATAAATTTTTTAATTTGTATAACAAAATTATCTATCTATAAGTTTATAGATATGGATATGTCCAAAGAATTAAATAAAATTTTTAAACTTTTAGATAAAAGTAAGATTTTTTTATCAATAATATATCTTGTATATATTATTGGTGGTAAATATATTGAAGAACAAATTGGTGATGGTTTTCGTGATATTCTTAAACACCCATGGATGAAAGGAGTTTTACTATTTTGTGCTAGTTTTGTTGTTACTAAAAATTGCCAAATTTCTATTGCTGTTGCTGGAATAGGTTTTATAATATTTAGATATTTTCTTCAAGAAGATAGTCATTATTGTATTTTCAAAAAAAAAAAATAATTTCATAAATATTTATTTAATATTAAATATATATGAAATTTTCGCTGAGCGAAAAAATATTCTAACAATTTGTTAGAAATTTATACTATAATAAAAATATAATTCTATTTAGATATGAATATCTTTTATATGTTGTTTTTATTGTTCTTCCATGTCTGGTTCATCATCAGTAAAATCTTCATAGTCTTCGTCATTAGCATCAGTAAAATCTTCAATCTCTTCATCATCTTCATCATCTTCATCATCATCGTCGTCAAGATCAATATCATCATCATCTTCATCTTCTTCTTCATCAAGAGATTCAAATGCTTCTTTTACTTCGGCATCAGCCCAAAGTCCATTAAGAATCATAAATACAACTGCGCATACTAATGCTACTTGAACATTCTTTTCAGCAATATAAGCTAAGAGGAATACATATAATATTCTAAAGATATCATTTGCAAGTAAATCTTTAATAAAATTTGGAAGAGTTGGTCTAGCAAGACCGCCGTATAAAACTAAGAATAAAGAAACAATCGTTCCTATATATTTATTTTCTAATAAACCAAGTGCATCATTAATAATTTTTGGGATAGCCATTTTCTTTTATATTATAAATAAAAGAAATTAAATTTTTAATAAACTATATATTAATTGTGATTTATAATAAATTTTCGTTATTATTATTATTAAAATTTGGTTTTCCTTTACCAGTTTCACTTCTACATATTGGGCATTTATAACTATGTTGATTTAACCAAATACTAATGCAACTACTATGAAATCCATGATTACAAGGTAATATAGTTAACATTTCATTATTTTCATAAGGTCCTAAACAAATTGTACATTTTATATGAACATCATTATTCCTGTGTTCATTATTATATTTTATTTTTTTAAAATTATCGAATTGTTTTTCTTCTAAAACAATAGGTATATCCTCCATAGTTCCTTCCCCTGTATTCATTATATTTGAAATTATATTTCTAAAATTTCTCATAGAAGAATCTTGAAGAATATTAGTACCAAATGTTCTAAATATTTGATTTGTTTCATGTAGAGAAGAACGTGAAATTTGCGTTGATTGGGGAATTTGGATTGGGGTACTTAAAGTAGATAAATTACTATTTACTTGTTCAGGATTTGTTATATTATTATTTGAAGTATTTCGATTTATTCGAATTCTTCCATCTCGTGATTCTAATTGACTGTTCAATGTATTATTGATACGTCTTATTCTTCTAATTACTGGTATTTGAGGAGGTGTAGATATACTTGTATGTCGTGAAGATAGCATATATTCTTGTTGTTGTAATCGTAAAGCATATTGAAAATCTTCATCGTATGTATTGTTTTCATCTGTGCCAATGCCAATGCTATGTCTTTGGTTATCTTCTGTATCTTCTGTATCTTCTGTATCTTCTGTATCTTCTGTATCTGGAATTTGTCCTCCGAACACTTGACTTATTCGATTACGAGCTCTAATAAAACTATCTCTATTATGACTCGTATTATAACTAGTATTTTGAATTTGTCTATTTAAATTACCAGTTTGAATATATTCCATATAATCACTTTCTAACATTGGAATTTCAATTTGATTTTCTTCAATATTTTCCTCAGTTTTTTCTTCATTTTCTTCCTCATGATTCATATTATCTGAATCATTATCGGTGGTTGATGTTTCTTGAATATTTATATTTTCTACTATATTATGTGATGAATTATTTTCTAAATTCATATCTATATTGTTTATAATATTATTTAATAGTGATGGAATTGTTACATTTGTTCTGTTTCTTAAATCACTATTCAAATTATTAATTAAATTATCTAACAATGGTATTTGAGAAATATTATCATTTGATTGATTTGAATTTGTATTTAATAAATTTTGAATCACATTTATCATATTAATACTTGAATTAAATATTTGATTTTCAGTTGATGAAATATCTTGTAAATTATTATGATTATTTTCTTCTAAATTATTATTTGACATTTGTGTAGAATTATTATTAATATTATTATTTTGATTTTCTATATTATTGAATGTTAATTCATTATCAATATTTATATCATCTACGATATTTATATCAATATCATTTACAATATCGTCTATTATTATTTCATTATTAGGACTATTATTATCGATGTCGTCGCTATCTATTTGGTTATTTTGTTGAGAATTTATTTCGTCATAATCTGGATTATTGTTTTCCATTTTATACTTTAAATATAGATATATATTTTACTATCAATATATACCTATATTCAAAATATTAATAAATAATTTTAATGTATATATTGATAGTAAAAGATATAATTATGATGATGGTAATGGTAATGGTAAATTTTCCAGCCCCTTATATATATTTATAATGAATTAATATTGTAATATTAATTATGTCAGAATCGGATAATCCTCAATTATTAGTTGGTCCAAATACTAGTTCTAGTTTAATAAGGAAAGATAGTAGTTTTTTGAGTAAAAAAATAACTTTAAGTGGTGATAATGATGGTATTGGATTATTATTAACAAATACGAGTGATACTTCTATTAAAAGTTTAGGTGGTGCGAATTTAGATGGAAAAATTGTTTGTCAATCAGTTGAAGATGTTTCAACATGTGAAGAAACGACACATGCCTCTGTTGAATTCTATGGTGGATTACACGTAGCAAAAACATTAAATGTTTCAAAAAATCTTTGCGTTGAAGGAACTATTTTAAATAAAGATTTGGCAAAAAAAAATAATTTAGTTTCTGCTGCTAAATATGTTTCACTTGATGCATTATATGGTAAAAAACTGTATTGTATAAATATTCATGGAATATCTTCAAATCCGCCGTCAGATATTACTCAAACAACACTCAGTGGTAATGGAGTTTTAGATGTTATAATTGTACAAAATGTTTATTGTCCTAATTTACATGTATTAGAAGATGAATCTGTTGATGTTGGAGCTTGTGCTGATTTAGATATTGATACAGTTTTACATTATTATTTAGGTCCAAATTATACAGGAGAATATATATTAATAGATAATCTCTATGTTAATATGATATATATTCCAGAAGTATATACAGTTAGAGGCAGACCATTTGATAATGGATTTGGTGGATTTGGAACTGCGTCATCAGGAACAAATTTAGGAAATACAGCATATATTGGAGGTATTCAGTCTTTTGATTCGTGGAAATTTAATTTAGATGAAGAAACAAAAAAACTAAAAATACAACAATTTAATGGAGAACTAGATTCATATGTAGATCCATTAAGTGAACATCGAATTTGGATATCATATAGAGATTTTGATTTTTTAAATGGAGATTGGTCTGTTATTAGAGAAGAAAACAATAGTAATGCTATAAATTATTTTTTACAAAAAACACCATCTAGTGGTGTATCATATATAGTATCAGATATAACTATGAATATTAAAGGTGAATTAACAAAGGGATTTTTCTTAAAAAAAATATATGTTTCATATGAAATAAGTGAACAAGAAATTGAATCAATTAATATGAATGTATCAAAAAAAAATTTTGATAGAGAAAATCCAAATGGAAGTAGTAGTTCCACTTTCATTTCCTCTTCTAGTAATAATTTACAAGAAGGTACACAAATTGGTAGTCATTATCGTTATGTTTCTTTTAATCAAACAAATTATGCTAATTATCATCAAATTTTTACTTTGGAACTTAAATGTAATACTAAAATTAATAGTTTATTTAAATTTCATGGTTGTTTTATTGAGTATGAGAAAGATGAACAAATTATTTGAATTGAGATTCTGTTGAACCGTCTTCTAATGATTTTGTAGTACAACCAACTAAAGTTAAAACTTCATCTAATACTTCGGCACCACTCCATTTTTGATGAGTTAAAAGTTCCATTCCATCTTTTCTTTCTTGTCTTTGAATATCTCTTACATATGCTAACATACCTTCTTTACAATATGCTTCGGCAAATCTTTTTGTTGCTAAACCATTTAAATGAAATCCAGCCAATGTAATAAATTGCCAACAATATCCATAAGTTGCTAATATTTTAATAAATTCTTTGAATTCTTGATTATTCATTTTGGTATTATCCCAATTGAATGATGGAGATAAATTGTATGATAAAAATATATCAGGATGTTTTTGTAAAATTTGTTCAGATAACCATTTAGCTTTTTCAAGTGTAGGAGTACTAGTTTCACACCAAAGCATATCACTATAATCAGAATAGGCAATTAAACGAGAAGCCGCATAATCAAATCCACCATTAATTTTATAATAACCTTCGGGACTTCTACATAAATCCCAACTCCAATTACATTTTTTATTTGATTCTTCTTCTAATGCTTTTTGATTCTCAATACTCCAAATATTATATTTATTTAATGTTTCCTCACTTGGTGTTGTTAATAACATACTAGCAGCTTTATTAAAAGTACATTCTACTGTTGTATCATTAATTGTTATTTGACCAAGAATAAATGGTTTATCTCTATCATCAAAATTACTATTAATATATTGAGCACTTACTGCATCAGTTCGAGCAACGATTACTAATTCATTTTCCATTATATCTGCTTGAAGACGACTAGCCTTTAATCTTTTAATATGTTCTCCTGTTGAAACTAGAACTTTACCACCCATGTGACCACATTTTTTTGTACCAGGACATTGGTCTTCTATATGAATACCAGCAGCTCCTCTTTCAATAAACATTTTTGTTAATTTCATTAATGCTGTTGTACCTCCATGACCTGTATCAGCATCTGCTATTATAGGTCTATAATAATCAATATTATTATCTGAACCATTATATCTTTGTAATCTTTGTTTTTTATCATGAAATTGTTGAGCCTTAAAAATTTGTTCTACTTTATTTGGAAGAGTATCCATTGGATAATCAGCAATATCTGGACCAGGTTCATTATTTGTTGAAGCCGTTGAAGCACATTGCCAACCACTTATATAAATTGTTTCTAAATACGGGCACATATGAACTACCTGAACTGGATCTAAACAACCAAATGTTGAAGTACACGTTTTATTTGCTTTATGATTTGTTAATATATCAAATAATTTTTTTGACATCTCATTACTTGCATATTTCGTTTGAAATTTAGATTGTAATTTCCAAACATCAATCGCTTCATATTCCCGATTATATCTACAAAATCGTTCTTTATTTAAAAAAATTTCGATTTTTTTAACTTGCTGTTGTTCTAAAATAGTTAGTTTATTCATTATATAAATCTAATAAACCTTTTAAATTTTTTAAAAGTATTCAAATTTTTTAGATTATAATTATATAAATATTTATAAAAATATTTATTTTAAATTTTTATAAACTTTTATAATCTTAATTTTTGACTAATTTATTAATTAGTCATTAAATGCTTCTACTATATTTTTATATTTATGATTACTAAAAAATTCTTTTCTATTTTTATTCATTGCTTCATCATTAATAATATTATTAAAAATATTTATACAAGATTTTCCTGACAATCTTTGAATTATAAAAAATAAACTATAAATACCACATTCTGAACCACTATATTGATGTTGGTTTTTATTTATTACCGTAATTGGTGATAAAACTTCAATATCTTTACATTGTTTAACTAATTTATTTATTAATTCTGTTATTTCCGGAGGTGGTGTGTCACCAGTTGAATCAAAAAAACATATCGTTTTATCATTTAAATCTATAAACATTGAAATCCAATGCTCACCTGGCATATCATGAGGATCTGTATTGAAAACAATTCCAATTCTTTTTTTTTGTAAACTTAATGATTTTAAATTTATTTCCCCGACTTCTGTCATTATTTCATTAAAATCTATTGGAACTGGTCCAAAAAATATAAAATCTTTATATTTTTTTTCATATTGTTTCATTACATCAGCAATATCTATCGAACTTAACCAATCATATTTTCCTTTTGGTGATGGTGGTTTAAAAAATTTTCTTATTAAAGAACCTATTTCTTCATTACCTTTCCATTTATCTTCATTTAAGATGCAAAAATCTATTGTATCATATTTATCACAAAATTTTTTACTCAAATCTTTTATTAAATTTTTTTTATTTTGTGTTAATTTTATTTTCCCCATATTTGTTGATTTGTTATTATATGCCCGTATTATTTTTCTTAAAGCTTCAGTAGTAAAACATGAATTTTCATAAGCATTTGTTGGTGAACATATTTTTTTATTTTCATCAATAGAATTATTATTTCCTCCTTTTTGTTTCCTTGTTATATTTTTTTGATTTTTTCTATTTTTTACTACTTTTTTTTTGTTTGATTTTTTGATTCTAGGCATAATTATCTATTATATTTATAATAGATATTTTAATACAATATAAATAATTTATGTTTAGATTGTATTAAAATTATAATTATAAGTATAATTATTAAAATTTACAATGCGTGTTATTAAAAGAAACGGTAAATATGAGAATATATCCTTTGATAAAGTAATCAAAAGAATTCGTAATATCGCTATGAGCTGCGATGGTCTAAATGGTGTTGAGTTAGATGAAATTGCTCAAAAAATTTGTAGTCATATTTTTGATGGAGTGAAAACTTCTGAATTAGATGAACTTACGGGAAGACTAGCGGCATCTATGATAACTCATCACCCAGACTATGGTGTGTTAGCTTCTCATATTGTTATTTCAAATCATCAAAAAAATACATTAAATACATTTTCTGATAAAATGATGTTATTATATCACAATACTGAATGTTTATCCAATGAATTTTACACCAATTTAAAAAAATATAAGAATCAAATTGATAAACATATTGATTATAACAAAGATTTTTCATATGATTATTTTGCTTTTAAAACTTTAGAAAGAGCTTATCTACTTAAAATTAAAACTAAAATTATTGAAAGACCACAAGATATGCTTATGCGCGTATCTCTATTCCTTCATGGAAATACTGGAATTGATAAAGTATTACAATGTTATGATTTATTATCTGATAAATATTTTATTCACGCTACTCCTACTTTATTTCATGCTGGTTCCCCTAAATCTCAATTACTTTCTTGCTTTTTAATTGGAACCAAAGATAGTATTAAAGGTATTTATAAAACAATAACAGATTGTGCACAAATATCAAAATGGGCAGGTGGAATTGGTGTACATGTGTCAAATATTCGTGCTAGTAATAGTTTAATTCGTGGAACAAATGGGAGAAGTGATGGAATAATCCCTATGCTTAAAGTTTATAATTCCACCGCATTATATGTAAATCAAAGCGGTAAAAGAGCCGGTAGTTTTGCTATATACATTGAAACTTGGCATGCTGATATTTTTGAATTTTTAGATTTAAAGAAAACTCATGGAGATATGGAAAAAAGAGCTCTTGATTTATTTTATGCTATGTGGATTTCTGATTTATTTATGGAAAGAGTTGAAAATGATGAAATGTGGTCTCTATTTTCACCAGATGAAGCACAAGGATTAACTGATGTATATGGAGATGAGTTTGAACAACTTTATATTCAATATGAAAAGGAAGGGATCGCAAGAAGACAAATAAAAGCACGAAAATTATGGAATGCTATTTTAACCGCACAAATTGAAACTGGAACTCCTTATTTACTTTGTAAAGATGCTGCGAATAGAAAGTCGAACCAAAAGAATTTAGGGACGATAAAGTCGTCAAATTTATGTGCCGAAATACTCGAGTATTCCGACGATAAGGAATATGCATGTTGCACTTTAGCTAGTATTGGTCTTCCAAAATTTGTTGAAGATGGAAAATTTAATTATGAAAAATTAATGGAAGTTGTTG
>Ga0208879_1003422_pt1 | contig 13027 bp, 8 predicted proteins | sample Knorr_S15_td_Bot_FD_185605 | JGI IMG/M metagenome (GOLD analysis project Ga0208879, IMG submission 185605) | Marine microbial communities from Southern Atlantic Ocean transect - Knorr_S15_td_Bottom_ad_5009_LV_A (SPAdes) (version 2) | ecosystem: Environmental > Aquatic > Marine > Oceanic | place...
TTTATGCAGTTCTTTTATTTTTTTTTCGATCCCAAAAATACCTATGCCAGATATTCGAGATATCATGCCTGGAAAATATTCAGCTACAACTGCTCGACTTAGCCCGACAGTCTCAAAATTACATCCACCTCGATAGGCACTTAAAACTGAAATACCCATTTTAGACATAATTTTTAACAAACCATTATCTACAGATTTGATATATTGTCGGACGCATTCCTCATAATTAAGTTTGCCAAACAGTTTTTTTTTATATCGTTGGTAAATTGAATCAAAAGCCAAATAAGGATTAATGGTTGTCGCTCCAGCTCCTAATAAAACTGCAAAAGAATGTGTATCTAAAACTTCTCCTGTCTGAACATTAATCGAAACAAAACCTCGAATACCCAAATTAACTAACTTCGAATTTATTGCCCCAAATGCAAGGATCATTGGGATTGCTGCCCTATTTTCAGAAAGTTGTTTGTCGCTTAAAATTAAGTGTTTATATCCCTCTCGAACTGCGGTTTCAGCTTCGGAAGACAACTGATTCAAATTTTCTTTTAAATTATTTTGAACGTTAAATGTGCAATCTAAAACTTTTATGCTATCTCTAAAAAAATACATAAATTTTTCATACTGAGAATTGGACAAAATTGGACTTTCCAATACATAAATATTTTCTTTAGTTAAATTTTCAAAATCAAGAATATTACCAAGATTACCAAAACGAGTTTTTAAACTCATCACCTCATTTTCTCTTAGTGAGTCAATTGGAGGATTAGTTACCTGACTAAAGTTTTGTCTGAAAAAATGTGATATAGGTCTGTATCTATCTGACAATACTGCAGTAGGTGTGTCGTCACCCATAGATCCTACCGCTTCTTTCGCTTCCTCCACCATTGGATGCAAAATAAGTTCTAGATCTTCAATATTCATTCCAGCTAAATATTGTCTTCGTCTTAACTCATCACCAGAATAAATGAATTTTTCTTTTGAAATATTAAACTTTTTATCAAGATCTATAATTTGTTCATTGTATTTCTTATAGTCTTTTGAGATATAATTTTTAATACTTTTACTATCATACACTTTCCCTTTATCTAAATTAACCGCGATAATTTGTCCTGGGCCTAGCCTTCCTTTAAAAACAATTTTATCGTTTGGAATCGGTACCATGCCAGTTTCAGATCCAGCAAATAATAGCTTATCTGAAGATACCGTATATCTTAAAGGACGAAGTCCATTTCTGTCTGTGGCTGCAATAATCCATTTTCCATCTGTAGCAGCAATGGCCGCTGGTCCATCCCAAGGCTCAATTGTGCTATTTAAAAAATTAAATAGATTTTGATGAGCTCTTGGAATTGTTTTTCTTCTTTTCGACCAAGCGTCAGGAATGAGCATAAGTTTTACTAACGGAACTGATTTTCCTGATCTAATTAGTAATTCAAATACATTATCTAGAGATGCCGAGTCTGAATTGCCAGGTGTAATAACCGGTTTTAACGATTCAATATCATCAAAAAGTTCATTGCTCATATCTTGCTCATGAATTTTCATCCAATTGATATTTCCCTTCAGAGTGTTAATTTCACCATTGTGAGCCAATACTCTAAACGGTTGGGCTAACTCCCAGCTCGGAAAAGTATTGGTTGAATATCTTTGATGAAAAATTGCAAATCTGGAAATAAATCGTTTATCCATTAAGTCGGGGTAAAACTCGGATAACGCTTCTGCCAAAAACATTCCTTTGTAAATAACTGACCTTGAACTAAAAGAACAAATATAAAAATCTTTGAGATTTAATATACTAGATTGTTTTTCAATTTTTTTTCTAATAACAAATAAATCTCTTTCGAGATCATCTCCTGTCAAATTCTTATCGTTTGACTTAAAGATTACTTGTGTAATCTCAGGACGATTACTTTCAGCTTTAACTCCAAGAACACTAGTATTAATTGGAACCTGTCTCCATCTATAAATATAATAATTTTTGCTTAAAAGTTCCGTTTCGATCAACGTTTTGCATTTTTCTTGAGAGCTATAATCATTTCGGGGAAGAAAAATCATACCAACACAAATTATTCCTTCATAATGTTTGCGACCTGCAAATTCAATCCTTTCTTTATAAAAGTCTGTTGGAATTTCAACTTGAATTCCGGCTCCATCTCCTGTCTTGCCATCAGCGTCTACTGCACCACGATGCCAAACGGCTTTTAATGCTTGTATGCCAAACTCCACTACTTTTCTTGACTTTTTTCCTTCTGTTGAAGCCACAAAACCAACTCCACAAGCATCATGTTCAAGACTTGGGTAGTATGCGTTAGCTTCGGTTAATTTTTTTAAATTTTTTTTATAAAGATTCATAGTTATGCTGCTTTTACATTTTTGCTCTGCTTGTGTTCTAAATATTTTTGAATTGATATAGTTGCATCCCTACCATCTCTAATTGCCCAAACAACCAAAGACGCTCCTCTGACTATATCTCCTGCGGCAAAAACGCCGGAAAGATTTGTTTCCATAGTTTTTAAATTGATCTTTATAGTCCCCCATTTAGAGATAGATAGTTCTGGGGAGTTAAATAATTTTGGTAAATCTTCAGGATCAAAACCCAAGGCATTAATTACCATATCCGCTTTCATTTCAAATTCAGAATTTGGGACAGGCTCAGGTTTTTTTCTTCCAGATGAATCCGCCCCACCAAGTTTCATCCTCTCTACTAATACTGAAGAAATTTGCGATGTACCAATAAATTTTTTTGGATTCGATAACCAGATAAACTCAACCCCTTCTTCTTCTGCATTATGTACTTCTCGTGTAGAACCGGGCATATTTTCTTTATCTCTTCTATATAAACACTTTACTGATTTTGCGCCTTGTCTTACTGCAGTTCTCACACAATCCATTCCAGTATCACCTCCGCCAATTACAATAGTGTCCTTGTTTTCAGCATTGAGTATTCCGTTATCAAAATTTTCTACTATATCTCCTAGGCCTTTCCGATTAGACGCCGTTAAAAATTCCATAGCTGGAAAAATATTTTTTAAATCAGAGCCAGGTAAATTAATTTCTCGTGGTTTATAAACGCCATTTGCAATAAGTATTGCATCATGTTTTTTTCTTAATTCATCGAGAGATATATCTTTTCCAACCTCAAAATCTTGTTTAAACTTTATTCCACTCTCTTTTAAAAGATTGGTTCTCCTTTCAACAGTAAATTTTTCTAGTTTAAAGTTTGGTATTCCGTAAATCAAAAGTCCACCTGGTCGATCGTATCGATCGTAAATAGCTATTTTATATCCTAATTTTCTTAGCTCTTCTGCACATGCTAATCCCGCTGGTCCTGCTCCAATGATACCAACAGATTGATCTATTTCTTTCAAAACTTTAATTGGTTTAATCCACCCCTTTTCCCACGCAGTATCTGTTATGTATTTTTCAACAGATCCGATTGTAACGGTTCCATGTCCTGCTCTTTCAATTACGCAATTACCTTCACATAAACGATCTTGGGGGCAAATACTTCCACATATCTCTGGCATATTATTTGTGCTGTGAACTAATTCATGAGCTTCTTGAAGCCTACCTTCGGCAGTCAGCTTCAACCAATCAGGAATATTGTTGTGTAAAGGACAATGAACTTGGCAAAAAGGAACCCCACATTGTGAACATCTGCTGGATTGTTCTTTTGCTTTCTCATGAATGAATGCATCATAGATTTCTTTAAAATCTTTAGTTCTTGCACCACCGGTTCTTTTGGTTGGCATTTGCATGCCAACGTTTACAAATTTAAGCATTTTATCTGGCATAATATTTTCTTTATAAACGCTTACTTTTATACCAATAAAAATAAGGCTAAAAGGCTTTTTAGGACATAAATACTGACCTATATTTTTAAAAACCCAGTAAATAAGTGATTTATTTTGCATATCTGCTATGCAATACTATTTTAAATGCTTCCTTCAGTTGAAATTTTAATTCTAGCAACGATTCAAGGTATTTCGGAATTTTTGCCAGTTAGTTCTACTGCCCACCTTGTATTATTTTCACAGTATTACGAATTCAGCAATCAAAACTTATTAATAGATATTAGTTTACATCTTGGATCTTTAATCGCGATTATATTTTATTTTAGAAAAGATTTGTTTAATTTTGTTCAAAACAAAAGTTTTTTAATCAAAATTATATTAGGAACTATTCCGATAATTCCTGTTGGTTACATTCTTTACCAAACAGGATTAATTAATCATTTACGAAGCTTAGAAGTTATTGGATGGATGAGTTTAATATTTGCTATCTTATTATATATTAGTGACAAGTTTAAAATCACTAAAAAAATTGATATAGAATTTACTAACAGATCAGCAATCATCATTGGTTTATTTCAAATACTAGCTTTAATACCTGGAGTAAGCAGATCGGGTATTACTATTACATCAGGAAGACTCTTGGGATTTAATAGGTTTGACTCAGCTAAAATTTCATTCTTCCTTTCAATCCCTACTTTAGGAGCAGCTAGTCTTTTAGGAATTTACAGTATCTATAAAGAAGGTAGCGCTGAACTCAACTTTCTAGCAATCATCGCTGGTATATTTTCTTTTATATTTTCATATTTTACAATCGCACTTTTCCTAAATTTTATTAAAAAATTTAGTCTGAACATTTTTATAATTTATAGAATAATACTCTCTTTATTTTTGTTAGCTGTAGTTTATTTATAACTTATTTTTTTCGTAAATTGGCGCAAGTTGAGATAATAAAACACCACCAAGTATCAATGTGCAACCTATTATATTATTTAAACCTAAAAATTGATTTAAAATTATCCATGCGGCAATTGCTGCAAAAACACCTTCAAGTGACATTACAATTGCAGCAGGAGCTGGTGAAATATTTCTCTGGCCGAAAATTTGTAAAGCAAACGCAGCTCCTCCAGATAGAATACCCGCATACAGAATTTCAATAGTTTCTAATTTAATTTTAGAAATATCTATTTCTTCAAACATAATTGCTAATATAAAAGATAGTATTGCAACTATCAGATTTTGTAATAAGGCAATGAAAAAAGGTAAATCAAAATGTTCTATTATTTTCCCTATATAAATAATGTGAAGTGCCCAAAATAAAGCTCCAATTAATACTAAACTATCTCCAAACCTAATAGTAGCATTGCTAATGTCACTTAAAAGGTAACCCCCAATGACACATGCCAATACGGATGGCCATATAGACCAATGTAATTTCTTGGAAAATAAGAAATAAACAATGATTGGAACCATTGGTACATAAAAAATAGTGAAAAAAGCAGAATTAGCAACATCGGTATGAAGTAATGAAACTTGCTGGAATACAGTCCCCAGAAATAAAAATATTCCAATAATTATTATAAGTTTGGAAAATTTATTTGGTTTAATTTTTATTTGTTCATATATTTTTTTTTTTTCTAATAATAAAACAAGTGGAGAAACAACCAAAAAACCTACAAAAAATCTAACAGAGTTGAAAGTAAACGGGCCTATATTATCCATGCCCATATCTTGGGCAATAAATGTCGTTCCCCAAATTAAGCTACAAATAATCAAATAAATAAGCGACATTGTTTTTTTCATTGAGTAATAACTATACCGCTAATTTATAAGCAAAATCTTTTCCTAAACTTTCTTTTAAATGTACACAAAAGCGAGCACCTTCAGCACCATCAATGATTCTGTGATCATAAGATAATGAAAGTGGAAGCATTATTTTGTTTTCGTATTTACCATTTATAAATACTTGTTTGGTTTCAGCTCTACCAATACCAAGAATAGCTACTTCAGGTTGGTTAATGATTGGAGTAAAAAAGCTTCCTCCAATATTTCCTAAGTTCGAAATTGTAATTGATCCACCAAAAAATTCTTTTTTATCAATTTTTAAATTTTTACAGGCCTCGCTTACTCTTTTTAAATCTGAACTAATTGCATTTATATCTTTTTTATCTACATCTCTGATTTTGGGAACCATTAAGCCATGGGGAGTATCAACTGCTATACCGATATGAAAATATTTTTTTAAAATTATTTTCTGATTTTCAATATCTAAAGATGAGTTAAAATTTGGAAACTCCATCAATGCTTTAACTAGAGCTCTTATAGTAAATGCTAATGGTGTAATTTTAATTTTTTCACCAGTATGAATATCTCTTAGTGAAGTTCTAAATTCTTCCAATTCTGTAATATCTGCTTCATCGTGGTGTGTAACGTGAGGGATCTCATTCCACGATTTTATTAAATGCGGTCCAGCAATTTTTTTTATTCTAGGAATTTCCTGGATATCAATTTCTCCGAATTCCGAATGATCATATTCTTGAGTTACTATAGCTTGTTTTTTTGTAACTTTTTCAGAAAGAGAAGCTTTTATAAAAGATCTTATATCGTCTTCGGAAACTCTTCCTTCTCTCTGTGAACCATGTATTTGATGTATGTCAGCTCCTAGTTCTCGTGCAAATTTTCTTGCTTGTGGACTTGCACTAATGATGGGTTGTTTTTTTTCAGGCATGTTTATAATACTGTTGGTATAGGTTTGTTCTTATCTATCTTGTATTTTTGTATTGCTTCTTTTGCATACTTTGAAGGAATAAGTTGTTCTTTAGACAGTACGCTTAATGCATAAGTTACAATATATTCTTTATCAACTTCAAAAAAATTTCTCAATTTTTTTCTACCATCACTTCTACCGTACCCATCTGTTCCGAAAGAATAAAACGGTTTTGAAATATAAGGTCTTATTTGATCCGAGTAACTTCTGATATAATCAGAAGCTGCAACAATCGGTCCTTCTCTTTTTCCTAAACATTTTTCTACATGTGATTTTTCTGGTTTTGTTCCTGGATTAAGAAGATTTTTTCTTTCAATATTCATACCGTTTTTTCTTAATTCATTAAAACTCGTTACACTCCAAATATCACTATCAATATTATATTCTTTGTTCAAAATTTCTGCCGCAGCTATTACCTCCCTTAAAATTGCTCCACATCCTAATAATTGAATTTTATTTTTTCCCTTATTATTAAATTCTTTAAATAAATACATGCCTTTAAGAATGTCTTTCTCGCAATCTTTAGGCATTTTCGGATGCTTATAGTTTTCGTTCATCACTGTTAAGTAATAGAAAATATTTTCCTGGTTATCATGCATTCGCCTTAATCCTTCTCTTAAAATAATCGCCAATTCATAAGAGAATGTCGGATCGTAACTTACGCAATTTGGAATAGCTGAAGCCAATAAATGACTATGACCATCTTGGTGCTGCAATCCCTCACCAGCTAAAGTAGTTCTGCCTGAAGTTGCTCCTATAAGAAAACCTCGAGTTTGAGCATCTCCAGCTGACCAAGCTAAATCCATCACCCTTTGAAAACCAAACATCGAATAAAAAAGATACACAGGTATCATTTCTAAATCATGGTTCGTATAAGCCGTTCCTGCCGCAATCCAGGAAGACATCGCTCCTGCTTCGGTAATTCCTTCTTCTAATACTTGGCCTTTTTTATCCTCTCTATAAAAGCTTAATTGTTCTGAATCTACAGGCTCATATTTTTGTCCTTCATGAGCATAAATTCCGATTTTTTGGAAAAAACCTTCCATTCCAAAAGTTCTGGCTTCATCAGGAATGATAGGTACTAATTTTGGAGCAATATTTTTGTCCCGCAATAAACTTGTTAGCATCCGTACTAATGCCATGGTAGTTGACATTTCGCGATCTCCAGAAGATTTTAGCATATTTTCAAAAATATCTTTAGAAGGACTTTTGATCGATTTTGCGTAAGAAGTTCGCTCTGGTATATTGCCTCCAAGCCTCATCCTTCGTTCTTTAAGATATTTTATCTCCTCTGACTTTTCGTCTGGTTTATAAAATTCAACATTTTTGACTTGTTTATCTGTAAGTGGAATATCAAAACGATCTCTATAGTAAAGTAAGTCCTCTTCTCCTAATTTTTTTTGCTGATGGGTTATGTTGGTACTTTCTCCAGACTTACCCATGCCATAACCTTTAATAGTTTTTGCAAGAATTACTGTTGGTTGACCTTTGGTTTTAATTGCCGCATCATAAGCAGCATAAACTTTATGAGGATCGTGACCTCCTCTGTTGAGTCTCCATACATCATTGTCAGTCATTGTTGAAACTAAGTCTTTTAATTCAGGATATTTTCCAAAAAATTTCTCTCTGACATAAGCTCCCCCTTTAGCTTTAAATGCTTGATACTCCCCATCAACACATTCGTTCATTCTTTTTATAAGCAAACCAGTTTTATCCTTAGCAAGTAAAGGATCCCAGTATGATCCCCAAATAACTTTTATTACATTCCATCCAGCTCCTCTAAAGATACCTTCGAGTTCTTGAATAATTTTTCCATTTCCTCTAACTGGACCATCCAGTCTTTGTAAATTACAATTGATGACAAATACAAGATTGTCTAGCTTCTCTCTTGAAGCTAATCCAATTGCTCCTAAAGATTCTGGTTCGTCCATTTCTCCGTCACCTAAAAATGTCCAAATTTTTCTATTTTCTTCTTTTAATAAACCCCTATTAATTAAATATTTTGTAAACCTTGCTTGATATATTGACACGATAGAACCCAGACCCATTGATACTATTGGGAACTGCCAAAATTTAGGCATTAACCATGGATGAGGATAAGATGAAAGACCTTCTCCACCAACTTCTTGTCTAAAATTATTTAGTTGTTTTGCTGTAAGTCTTCCTTCTAAGAAGGCTCTTGCATAAACTCCTGGTGAGGAATGGCCTTGAAAATAAATAAGATCACCTCCAAATTTATTATTTTTTGCTCTCCAAAAATGGTTCATTCCAACATCATAAAGTGTAGCTGCAGAAGCAAATGTGCCGATATGTCCACCAAGTTCAGGATTTTTTTTGTTTGCTTTTACAACCATAGCTGCTGCATTCCATCTAATTAAAGATCGTATCCTTCTTTCTATATTTTGATCACCTGGAGACATAATTTCTGATTCAGGAGGTATCGTATTAATATACGGAGTAATCCGAGTTAACGGTCGGTGAGAACCTTCTTTATAAGCTTCGTCAATTAATTTTTTGAGTAAATAATGAGCACGGTCTGTACCGTCTTTTACAACCACTGCTGTTAGAGAATCTAACCATTCTTGTGTTTCTGTTGGATCAATATCAGCTCCGTTTGTACGAGCATAAACTTTTTGTGGTGATTTTTCTTTTGGTGTTTGGAGTATGGTTGATTCTGCCTCTTTAATAATGTTTTCTGTCTCTGGCAAAAGATCGTCTTCTTTTAACACTAAAGGTTTAGTTTTTTCTTTTTCTTGTTCTGAAGATTGTTGCTTAACTTTTGCCTTCTCATCATCTATTAGAGCCAAAACACTTCCTGTTGAAACTTTGTCACCTATTTTAACTTTTAATGTAGAGATTTTTCCCGCAAATGGTGATGGCACCTCAACGCTGGACTTGTCACTTTCTAGCGTAACGACTGGATCATTTTTGTTGATTGTGTCACCTGGCTTAACCAAAATTTCTATGATTTCAACACTTTCGAAATCACCAATATCAGGAACGGATATTTCTTTTGTCATAGTTTATTGTTTTAATTATAACACAATTTCATCTTTTTTTAGCCATGCAAATATTGACTATACAGGTGTGACTTTAATTTTAAAAAACTTAGAAAAATTATTAGAACCTAAACACAATAATTTAGATGCTAAATTTTGGGTTCAAAAACTACTTTTAAAAAAATATTTTCTAAAAAAGAATCTAAGAATTGCGCTCTAAACACATCGCAATTCCCATGCCACCACCAATACATAATGTGGCTAAACCTTTTTTAGAATCCCTTTTAATCATTTCGTGTAAAAGGGTCACAAGTATTCTAGTTCCAGAAGCTCCGATTGGATGACCAAGGGCAATGGCTCCTCCGTTAACATTAACTTTTTCTTTAGGTATTCCTAAATCCTTAATAACTGCTAAACTTTGAGCCGCAAATGCTTCGTTCGATTCTATTAAATCCAAATCAATTATTTTCCATCCTGCTTTTTTTAAAGCTTTTTTTGATGCTGGAATTGGTCCTGATCCCATTAAAGATGGATCTACGCCACAGGTTGCCCATGAAACAATTCTAACTAGAGATTTTAAATTTCTTTTGTTGGCTTCACTTTGACTCATTAAAACAACCGCTGCAGCACCATCATTAATACCTGAGGCATTTCCCGCCGTCACACTTCCGTTTTTTTTAAATGCAGGATTGAGTCTTCTAAGAGTTTCCAATGTCATTCCTGCTCTAGGATGTTCATCTATCTCGAATATGGTATTACCTTTTTTAGATTTTAAAATGACTGGAACTATTTCATTTTTAAATTTTCCATCTTTTTGTGCTTTTTCAGTTTTGTTTTGTGATAATAAAGCAAAATTGTCTTGATCTTTTCTAGTAATTTTCCATTTGTTAGCCACATTCTCAGCAGTAATTCCCATGTGATAGCCGTTAAAGGCATCCCAAAGACCATCTTTGATCATTGTATCTACAAGTTTTGATTTTATTAATTTGTTCCCATCGCGAAAATTAATTGCATGAGGTGCATTCGACATACTCTCTTGACCTCCTGCAATTATAATTTGCGAATCATTAGACATAATTGCCTGATATCCAGCTGCAACTGATCTTAATCCTGAGCCACAAACTTGATTAATAACATACGCTGTTTTGTCAATTGGAAGTCCCGCCTGAATGGCTGCTTGCCGTGCGGGATTTTGCCCAGCAGCTCCTGTTAATACTTGCCCCATAATTAATTCATCAACATCGCTTGGTTTTAATTTTGAATTTTTCATAGCCTTTTTGACCACAATAGATCCAAGATCATGTCCTTGCATATTTTTAAGAGAACCACCAAATTCTCCAACTGCAGTTCGTACCGCTGAAGTTATTACTATTTTTTTTTCGTTTAATTTCATAATTTAATTTACTTTGTTAAACAATAAAATAAATTTGATCAATAACAACATACTACATAAACATTACAAAGAAATTACGTACAAAGACGCTTTAAATAAGACATATTCTTTGATAGAAAAACACTGAGCGCCTGTAGCTCAATTGGATAGAGCGCTTGGCTACGGACCAGGAGGTTCTGGGTTCGACTCCTAGCAGGCGCGCCAAGATATTAAGGAAAAAAAATAAAAGCTTAAATATATGAACTTTAAATGGATAACTCACTTACCTCTACAAAAAGCAGTTATATATTTTTTTATATTGATTTTAATAATCTTATTAATTTTAACTATTTTATTATAAAATTTCATTATGAGTAAACAATTCGAACAACTCAGCACTAAATCAGGTTTTATGAAACATAATGGAGGTATCTTATTCAGAACTATTTCTGAAAATGAATATGAATTTAAAACTAAAATTAATGAAAATCATTTAAATGCTGCAAAAATTACTCATGGTGGTTTTATTGCGGCATTGACAGATGCTGGAGTTGGTACAGCAGCTCACAGAGCAACGGGTGAAAACATATGCGTAACTATTTCTTTAGAATTAAAATTCATTTCTCAAGTTAAATTAGACCAAGAATTAATAGGATTAGCTAAAGTTCAAAAAAAAACCAAATCATTAGTTTTTTTGACTTGCGAACTAAGAGCTGATGATAAAATTACAGCAACTGCTTCGGGAATTTGGAAAATAATCAAAAAATAGATTATTATTATATTTTAATTTCTAAGTCCTTATCCTGAATATATTTAAAACCATATTTTAAGGATAACTCAGCCTTATGGAGTTCAATACCCATATCAGCGGCATGCTGCAGTGTTGAAATAAATTTTTCTCTTATCAAAGTATTTACAATTTCTATTGCCGTTTTACCTTTAATTTCTGCTACCATATCATTAACAGGTGAATTGCCTAGCTTTGTGAATATACAATATCCTACCCTTATAATTTTCTTTTTTTTATCGACAGCAATCAAAAAATATCCTTTTGGGTCCATTTTCCAATCTTTGATCCTATGATACTTGGCAATTATTTTTTTTTTTATTTTTTTATTAATATTGTACCATCTACCTTTTATAATATTTTTATTAGTAAAATTTTTTGTCATTGATTAGATTTTTTTATCTCTTCTATAATTTAAATAACCAAAACCAAACAAAAATAATAGAGCAAAAGGATAAATAATTGCTTTATTTGGCCTATCTAAAATTTCAGTTTTAAATTCACTAATTACATCACCAGTTTCAACTCCTGATTTTTTTGCAAGACCATTCCATTTAAGTGTGTCTATGGTTATTCTTCCTTCTTTGTCGACAAGATTAACCCCATATTCCTCTAATGAGTAATTTTCCTTAAAGCTATCTTTGTTGATTACAAAAAGCTTATACCTATCCCCATATCCTGTTCGTCTCGTTACCCTTATATGGACATCTCGATCTGATTCTATATTAATAAATTGTAAATTACTTATTTGTAATTGTGTATACTCATACTCTGGATAAAATTTATCAAGTACATAGTCTGGCCTGAATAATGATAATGATATTAAAATAAAAATTATTATTTCATACCATCGTAATTTATTTATAAACCAACCCTGTGTTGCTGCTGAAAAAACGAGTATAGCAATCAATGATGTTGTTATTACCATCAGACCGTGCCAAATACTTTTGATTCCGATAAGCAAAAGTTCACTGTTAAAAATAAAGACCACTGGCAATATTGCTGTTCTTAGACTGTACCAAAAAGCTTGAATACCTGTTTTAATTGGATCTGCCTTAGATATTGCTGCAGCTGCATAAGATGCTAAACCTACGGGTGGTGTAACATCAGCCATTAAGCCAAAATAGAAAACATATAGATGTACCGCTATTAAGGGAAAGACATAGCCTGAGGCAGCGCCAACCTCAACGACAACATGTGCCATCAACGCTGCAACGACAAGATAATTTGCCGTAGTTGGCAATCCCATTCCCAAAATAATACAAAGAACAGCAGTTAGAGCTAATAATATTATTACATTACCACCAGAAATTGCCT
>Ga0208879_1003426_pt1 | contig 13020 bp, 8 predicted proteins | sample Knorr_S15_td_Bot_FD_185605 | JGI IMG/M metagenome (GOLD analysis project Ga0208879, IMG submission 185605) | Marine microbial communities from Southern Atlantic Ocean transect - Knorr_S15_td_Bottom_ad_5009_LV_A (SPAdes) (version 2) | ecosystem: Environmental > Aquatic > Marine > Oceanic | place...
CGTCACGGGCGTCGCACCCATGGCGAATATATCACTAAGGGAGTTAGCTGCGGCGATTTGTCCGTAGATGAAAGGGTCATTAACTAACGGCGGGAAAAAGTCTAAAGACTGGACCATCAACAAGCCGTTTTCTAGTTGATACACCGAAGCGTCGCTAAATCCCTCAGCTCCGATCAGCAAATTCGCATCGTCTGGTTTGGGAAGAGACTGCACAACCTGTGCAATAGCCGCTTGTGGCAACTTCCCAGCTCAACCTGCGCAACTTGCATAATCAACCAATCGTTTTTTCTTTCCCCATAAACCCATTTCATTGGTACTCTCAAAGATAGATCCACAAAACTCAAGCCAACTGCGGTCGACGTTGACACAAACACGTTAAACGCTATTATATCGGTTGATGAAGATCCTGCGGTAGCCAACACCACATATTTCAATTGAAAGATGCGCGGAATATCACCGCGATTTTATCTATGCCCGAGTTTATCATTCCGCTGTTTGCGCTGACTGCCATGGAGATCGTCCTTGGCATTGACAATATCGTCTTCATCGCTATCCTCACTGGCCGACTACCTGCCTCAAAGCAGGCTCTCGGTAGAAATCTAGGGCTGATCATCGCCCTTGGTACCCGAGTTGCTCTATTGTCCGTTCTGTATTGGATCAATACTGGCGAGGTATTCGAAGGCGCAATTTTTAAACTCGAGTCACTGTTTATCGATGTACAGGGAGTTTTCCATGCGCTTTCCAACGGCGAACATACGTTGGACGCCATATCATTTGCGGAAATAAACGAGGTCACCATGAAGGATATTATCATGTTACTTGGTGGGATATTCCTGATCGGAAAGAGTGTCCACGAAATTCACCAGAAATTCGACGATTCAAATGCGAGTAATCCCAACGTTAAGCAGGCAACGTTCGGTGCTGTTTTATTCCAAGTTGCATTACTCGACATCGTTTTTTCTCTCGACTCGGTCATCACGGCCGTCGGAATGGCACGCCAATTGTGGGTGATGATAACCGCGATGGTGATTGCAATGATCGTAATGCTCATCTTTGCCAAAAGAATTGCGAATTTTATTGAGAGTAATCCGACGTTGAAGATGCTTGCTTTGAGTTTTTTAATCCTGATTGGCGTCATGCTTGTCGCAGAATCCATGGGCACACACTTCAACAAAGGTTATATCTACTTCGCGATGGCATTTTCGCTGGGCGTGGAATTCCTCAATCTGCGTCTGCACAACAAAAAAAAGCGCAAACAGGCTCGCGCGTTGGAAAACGCGAATTAGTGCTGCAAGAGCGATCTGGATGACACCGGCTTTTCGCTTGGTGTGGAAACCATCTCCTTGATAGCCAAGGCGAGCAAGCCAAGCGCGATCCCAATTAAGATTACGTATATACGCGATTTCCAAGATCTGTGGGGCCGCGCCATCAATTAATTCTCCGTTGTGGGTTTCTTAAGTTGTGTCAGATACGCCACAACGTTAACGAGTTCTTGAACAGTCATGACCTTATGCAAATCCGCGGGCATTAGGGATACGTCCGTTTTGATAATCTCATCAATCTCCGCAACGGCTACGACCCGGTCGATGCCCTCCGCATTTCGGATCACAACTTCCTCGTCGCTACGGCTTACTAAGATCCCGGACAAAACATTTCCACTACCCAATACAATTCCATACGTTTCGTAATTATGACTAACACCAGCGCTAGGATCTAAAATTGAGACAAACATTGCCTCCTTGGACAGCTTGCTTCCAATTTCAGTCAGACTCGGACCAATTTCTTTACCGGCTTCACCTATCTTATGACATTTAATACAGGTCCCTTTTTTATCAAACACAACCTTACCGGACACTGGATCTCCTAGAAGCCGTATAAGTTCATTGACCGGCGGCAAGGGAGTCGCATTTACGGTTGTAGGAGGGGTAATCAATTCCTTGGCGGACTTCACAATAACTGGGTCCGAGCTAGCAAACAGCGCCGTGCCAGTGACAAACATTAACTCTTCCGGAATTCGCCCGGCAGACAACAAATCCAGTAGATACTGCTGACCCTGTTTAGTCGTTCCAACTCCTTTGATCGCGACGTTGCGAATTTGCCGAGAAGCTCTCGCATCAGTAACTAGAGGCTTGAGCACAACAAAGCGTCCGAGATGCCCGCCGAGCGATATCGCCTGCGTTATAGCCAATGCACGAATCTTGTCTTCGCCATACATCTCTTTTTGCAGCAGCGCCAATTGTTTAAAATCCAACAACAGCGATGCCGCGTTTACTCCAATGGTTTCCATGGGCGACGAGATGGCTAGTACCAACAAGTCTGGAATCGCATCACGGATTCCAAATACCTTGACTAATTCCAAATATCGAGGCGTCCCCTTAATCGTCAGCAAATGTCTACCGAGTGCAGCTTTCCATTTTTCATTCGCGGAAACGTCATACCGCTGTAGACGCAACAATGCCTCCACTATCAGCTTATCTCTAGAAGGAGATTCCTGACTGACGGCGTTATGGGTAGTACTCAACAATGTGACACAAACTGCGACGAAAACCAATACCGGATAAACGTTCGTTTTGCAGTGTACGTTCATAGAAATTCTTCTCGTCACGTTATCGCAACTGTCCCAGGAGAATCTTTTCTAGGGCAGCATCCTTCGCTGGTCCTTTGTGATAATCGAACGCTCGCAGATAACGTGGATGCGCCTCTTCCGGCGTATCCTCATCTAACAATATATCTGCCAACATTGCCGCTGCCGCCGCAGCCCTACTTCTCCACACGATATCTCTGCCCCCTGGCGTCCGCCATTTCCCGTCGATCATTTTTAGCCAAGCCGCGAAACGACTATCCCAATGATCCGCCGCTGCTACTCCGAGCGCTTCCAAATACCAGCGATCGTGACCGTTATGCTGAGACGCCATTATCGCCCAGAGTTGATCAGCTGCAGCCCCTTCCACGCCGTGTAAAGCCACCAATGCTTCCCGTCGTACAGCAGCACTCTCATCGCTGGCGACCTTACTAACAACATCCAGAATATTGAGATCCAGTTGTCGAGCTAAACGAATACCAGTTTCACGGATTTGCGGATTTGAGTCTCCAATTGCAAGAATGACGTAGTGCAACCCGCGTTTTGGAATTTTCCCCAACAGCCACAGCGCCCGAGCTCGTAAACGCTGATCCTTCCCGTTGTACATCTCCAGTAATACATCTTCGGCGGCCACCGCAGCGGAATGCAGTTTCGTCCAAGCTAGATAACGAGTTGCGAGATTCGGGCTGGTCAAAGCGTTAGCTGCTCCAGTTAGGGTATCCAAATCGATAGGCTTAATGTCGTAACTCGCATTAGGTGAAGAAATTCTGAACAACCGCCCACGAACAATATCGCCCATATTATGGCCCCCGACACCTGGGTCATACCAGTCGGTAACAAAGATAGAACCATCGGGGGCAGTGCAAACGTCGGCGGGCCGAAACCACTTATCTGCCGAATCCACCAACTGAATCTGTTTAGCGGTGAAACCAGCGCCAATGGATTGCACTGGATAGCTGCGAACCGTATTGGGACCTGGGTCACAATGAATTATTTGGTTACGATAGCGTTGTGGCAACATTTTGCCTTCGTACAGCATGATGCCGGCAGGTGACCCAGCGCCTGTTAACAACAAGTTGGGCATGATACCGGGATCATTCTGGTGCCAATGCCGGTTAGGGATATCTGGGGCCATTCCAGTTCGCTCGGCCTTCCATGCGGCGCCGGTTAACTCATCCTTGTATCCATAATTGCCAAACTCAATCACATAGTTAATCCGCACAGCCTTGTTACCGTCATCATCGTTGTCTGACTGCCAAATACGCCCGAACGAGTCAACGCTAACCTCGTAATTATTACGAAAATTGTGACCAATCACCTCGAAATTGGAACCATCAGCGTCGCAACGAAAAATCATTCCACCCACATACGGTTTTCGATTATCGATAACACGATTGCCGTTAAGGTCCACGATTGGACGCCCCTCCTTGTCGTGGACAAATTGACCCGTGTTGCCGTAATTCCAATAATATTTCCCGTCCGGTCCAAAAACAAAACTATGGGCCGAATGGTCATGTTGTGGTTGTCCTGTTTTTGTGAACAACAACTCCTTCTTATCCGCTTTGTCATCGCCGTCCTCATCTGTGAATATGAGTACGTTGGGAGAGCAACTGACGATAACCCGGTTGCCAAGAACACAAATCCCCATCGCCGAATCAACGTCATGTCCCTGATAAAAGACGGTTTGTTTATCCATAACCGCGTCGTGGTTAGTGTCCTCCAAGACCAGAATTCGATCACCCGCTGGACGTTTGCCTTGATTCTTCCTGTAATTCACAACTTCACACACCCACACTCGACCACGATGGTCAATGTCAAGGTTGGTTAAGCTTTTTAACTCAGGTTCCGACGCAGCTAACTTAATCGAAATATCCTGAGGGACGCGCATTGAAGCAATCGCTGACGCCGGAGAACGCGGATCCATTGTAGAAACGCCGCCTGCCAACTTAAATCGGACCCGGACTTTTTCGAAGTCAAATTTTTCAGGCGGCTCGTAATCCTGATTCTCCTTTAAGGCGTCCAGTGTAAGCCGCTTCGAACCAACTCCATCGCGTGGCACGTCACCATGTGCAGCCCACACTATCGCATTGAGCATCACCTTGCGAAAGTTATCGTCGGCCCAATTCCAGTGGTAGTGCCCCCCAGTAAAGCCGAAACCGCGCCCGCCATTTTGATTTTCCGACGCCCACGCCATATGTTGTATTTCACCCGCCGCGATAGCTGCTCGTACGTGTGGGTTGCCACTATGAGCGCCGTCGGGGCGCGACAGTGTTTCCTTCGGTGGTAGAGCGCTGAGAATCGGTGTTACCCCTTTTAGGTCCTTACGAAATCGCATGTGGTAATACCATTCGTCATTAATGCTGAACGGCTTAACGCCTCGCGAGATAGGATGTTCAGGAAATTGCGAGAACGTTGCCGTCCAATGCGGGTTGACCGACCAATTTGCCTCGAAATAGCCTCCGATCCAGTCTAGGAATCGATCGCCAACGTCACCTTTTTCTACTTCAACACCGTAATGAATACATACGATGCCGACACCATTTTTGGCGAGTTCATCGACTTCAGTGAGATGTGGCACCACGGGGTGTCGACCGCCGCCGTCAGCGTACATGACGATACAATCGACGCCGGCCAACGCCGCTGCATTCTTAGGCCACCCATTGCGGAACACATCAATAGCATAATCGGGTTTCGCGGTTCGAATGGCGTCCGCCAATATCATGCAGCCCGCGAAATGTTCATGACTTCCGTATCCGTGACTTCGATTTCCCGCTATTAGTGCGATCTTTTTTTGTTTGGCGGGTAAATTTCGAATTCGTATATTTTTGAATTGAACCGTCATTGGAGGCCCAGCGTGTAATTGTAGCGCCAATAATCCCTGCGTGGCTGCTTTGGAAACCTGGTTGTCTGTTACATCTATTGTGACATTGCCATTAACGATTTGAACCAAGTGATTCCCATTGGCGATAATCGTATAGTCATTCCAGTCCTCTTTCTTAATTGCCGCGAGGATATTTTCCTCACTTGTTGTAGCTCCAACGCGGGACTTTTTTCCCGCGCCATCAATGACTATTTTGTTTCCGCGTTTCGCAAGTACGCCCCGTCCACGTTCCTCATAAAGCGTACCGGTCCACCCGCCAGCACCATCAAAATCAGCTTGGTAACCACCCACCACCCATTTATTGACTTCTTTACTGCGATACTGCACTCCACTATTGCCCCCAACAATTCTAAACTGCAATCGCAACTCGAAATTACTCGGCTGCGCACCGCGGTAAATAATGAATGTGTTACCATCCGTTGGATTTTCTTTGCTAGTTTTTCCCGTGATCGCGCCGTCTGTTACAGACCAGAATTTCGGATTGCCGTCCCAGTTTGCCAGAGTTTTTCCATCAAAAATAGACTGAAAGCCATCATCGCCCCAGACCGCTGAGATGTTTGCAGTGCCACACCACATCGCGACAAACAACAGAATTACAAGTTTTTTCATGGGTTGATATTCCTTCTAATACATGTTGTAAACCAATACATTGTTCAGGGATGAAACAGCAAATGCATACTCATCTTGGGGCATTATAACATTGTCAGACCACTAGTGTGATACTAGAGACTAGCCATTATAGATAATCATTCCGTTTTCCAAAAATGGAACCGCTAGGTGCTTGGGCATTTTCGTCGCCGGATCCATAATAACCTCCGGTGAATATTGAGTTACATAAGCGCGCCGCATGGAATTTGTGCGATTAGGGCTGCTGCAATGGAACACAAGGCTGCTAAAGACAACAACCGTTCCCGCCGGGACAATGGCCTGGCGTCCCTTAGCGCTCCCAAAATAGCCGACCTTGTCGCCGGATTCCTCGTTGCGGATGTGTTCCACTGGTGTACGTATTCCGACCTCGGAATAAGGCAAGAGGGACACCGTGCCGTTTTCCTCTGTCATATCATCAATAGCCGCCCAAACGGTCACGTAAGGCGTGTGCCGGAATTCTAAATATCCACTATCCTGATGCCACGCGAACGGGCGGCCGACTTCGGCAGCCTTCGCGACGTACTGGTCGTAAAACAGATAGGCATCTTTACCAACCGTTGCTCTACAAATCTCGCCCATCAGTTCCCCAAATACATATTCATCGAGACCGTCAACTTGAGCGTATTGCTTGGCGATATGATATCGTTGATTGCGATGGCTGATATGAAGGTGGTCCGTTCCCAATCGGTCCATTTCAGCATGTATACGATCGATCAAAACATCGCAGGCTCCGCGGAGCAAATCCAATGTCTCTGACGATAAGGCTGACTCCAGGATGAAATAGCCTTCGTCCAAGTATTGCTGTTGTTGTTCTTGCGAAATCAATGGTCGTAACCTATCTAAATGCGGTCGATACAACGATCCAAATATTCACGCGCTTTGTTAATGACGCCGTTGGACTCGGCAATCGATGGCATGATCGGAATACCCCGCGGGGTGGGGTGCATAAATATTTCCGTCAGGCCGCGATATTCAATATCTCGCAAGGCCGCCAAGATCGGCGCGAAGTCTAGGGTCCCAAACCCTGGTAGTTGCATCAACTCGTACGCCTTGGGCATTTTGCGATGGCAACCTAGACCGTGTTCCCAGGCATAAAAATGGACAATACTTTCACGGCAATGCTTGATAAGTTCAGCTATCACCCGACTGTCCTGCGGTAGGTGATAAGGCGCCAGGGCTATGCCTAGATTTTCCGACTCGTTCAAATCCGCGAAGTGCCTTAGCGATTCCGGAGAATTTATCAACGCGTTACTGTGATTTTCAATCGCGATAACAACACCCGCTTCTGCCGCCAGGGATACATGTGGCCGCATCTTTTCAATAAATTCGGCTACTTGTTTTTTCAGCGATCCTTCTCGATTGCCGGTGGAACCACATACGATCATTTTGCCGCCGAGTTGCTTAACAACCGATATTTCATCCGCCAAGCCAAACGGTCCAAGATCGTAACGCGTCGTCATTTGTGATTTGACATTGGCGTCAGTACACGCTTGGAGGTAGTGATTGTGCCCGATCATATCAATTTGAGTTCGTTGGTCCCCGTGTGAGGGCGGCCATAGATCGATGCAAGTTGCGCCGATTTTCGAAACTTGCGCGATGCATTTCCGCACGTCAAGTTTTCCATACATGCATGAAGCCAGCATGTAATTGAGCTTAAACTCAGCAGACTCTTCCTCCGCGACTGCCCAATTCGACGATGTCAACGCGCCTGCACCTAGTGTCGCCAGTAAAGCCCGCCGCGAAATGATACTATCGCTGTTATCGTTCATAATTGCCTATCAACCTAAATATTCGATTCGATTCTGTAGCTTTACATTAACACTTTGATAAGTGTCATGCAAATTACCCGAATCAAACAGAGACTGCCGGATAAACTCAGTGTCATCCGCGCCAATTGCATTATTAAATATGGGTTGTAAGTATTGATGCGCAGTGGGTGTAATAGCTAGGTCGTCGAGGTCGTACAGGTCAGGGTGAACCGTCCGCGGGTGTATTTCTCCCCACTCGTCACGAAAGACACCCGCGTCATAATCATCCACCACAAATGCGAGGTCCGCGGCGTTCCATTGAAGCGTTGCCACGCGATTACTTTGACCACCAGTCAACATCTCGACGGCATGGTATCCTAATTGTGTTGCATGGTACCGATCAAATGACAATGGCCGTCCACCTCGCTGTGTATGTCCCACTTTTCTAGTAAATATTGCTGTGTCAGGATCGGCGAATCCTCCCAGTTCCCGCAAGAACGAATGGGGGATTGCATCCAAAAGCGAATGTTTCAGCGACTCGGCTGCACCGGCAAAACGTTGGTTGCCCGCCGGATCACTGCTGCGGAGCGAGTCACCAAAGAAATTGCCCGCTGTATCCTTAATGCCTTCGCCGCAGACAATAACCGCGTGCTGTTGATGCTGACATATCTCCTGCACTTTCCCGGCCAACGAACCCACGTCGACACTAGCCTCCGGTATCAGGACGATATCAGGTTGGCCGTAGCTAGCACCAATCGCGATAAATCCCGAATGCCGTCCCATCACCTCCACAATCGCTATGCGACGATGACTTTCCGCTGTGGTTCGAACCCGTTGAATTCCACCCGCTGCCACAAAAACCGCCGTCGCATAGCCGGGGGTTACGTAATTCACTACTGATTCCAATGAAAACCTGCTGCGTTCTTCATCTTCGACGCCGCGACGCGTATAGACTACCTCGGCACCTTTATCCTCTCGCGACCACTCGGAAGCTTCCCCCAAATAATTGAGCCCCAAGTCATTGTCAATTGTCTTGGGCGCTAAGACAGTTGGTAGGCATTCACACAACGGCTGCATTCCGTTCAGCGTGCCGTCACCGCCAACACATATTAGACCATCTAAATTTAACATGTTGAGTCGCTGAAAGGCTGTCGCCAGAGCCTTTGGATCAGTTTCATCAACATAGGTCCGCGAGGAGCCCAAGATCGTGCCACCGCGGGTTGCATCGAGTTCCGGTATCGCTGTTAGGCCTGGATTCAATACCAGATGGGGTACATCGGCGCGGTAGAGAGATTGAAAGCCTGACAGCAGTCCGACCAATTCGATTCCACATTCATTCGCTTTGTGTACAGCGCCTAGTAGCGTCGCATTCAAAGCCGGCGTATCTCCGCCAGCGGTCAAGATTCCAATGCGTTTCATCGTTTTTCTTATCGCGTACGTGATGCGAGGCGTTATTCAGAACTTGTGAGGCAGCGAAAAATGGCTAGATATTGAGTATACCATCAAAGTGAGTCAGGACAGTGGTCGCAATGGAGGAAGAATCCGATAACAATAGCAATTCAAGTGCGTCCAGTTCTTGCTGGCCGACCAAAGCCGTGACATCGATTACAGTGCGACTGGGGATCTCGACACCGTATACCAGCTCAGCCACACCCTCAATCAACACGTTCGTGTTGTCGTAGGTTTCTGCCAGAGCAAGCAAGTCCGGATCATCGCCGAAATCAAGTTCAACAACACTTCCATCTCCAAGGATTATGTTCGAACCGGTTGTTTCGCCTCCGATTGCCGCGACATCATTAAACACTAATTCACCAATGTACGCAGATCCAAAAATACCATCTAGCAAATTGATCAACTCCTCAGGAGTACCAAATTCATCAGTGACGAACTCATCGAGATCGAACCCTGCATCATACATATTTTCAATATCATCTATCAGTTCGCCAAAATCGTGACCTTCTAGAACGAAGATGTCATATTCGTCGGTTTCAAGAAAATCACCGACGAATTCATCCAACCCAAATTCCGTGTCATCGTAAGTTTGGAAGACATCATCGAAATTATCGATGACGTCGCCATAATCTGGAACTTCGATTTCACCCACGACGTCATCGATCTCATTGAACAACTCGTCAAACACATCTTCAATATTGTCAAACTCATCTGGATCAAAATCATATTCCTCAGGGAATTCATCTACGGTTGTTGGATCCGTTGGAAAATTAGCACTGACCAACTCAGTTAAACCGACGCCAAGCTCCTGAAGATCTAGACGATACTCTTTATCAATAACGCCTGTGGCAACTTCAATTTCCTGATAACGAGCGACAATTGCTGCATTGTTGTCTAAAGAAAATTCCAAAAAATCCGAGAGCGCTGTGTCTCGTAGTACTTTGGAACTTACAAATTCATTCGTGGCATCGATAAACTGCTGAGCAACAGGTTTCAGGCCCTCGGGAATATTGTCAAAATGATCCTCGCAATATTCTGACGCAAATTCAAACTCTGTATCGACGGCGTCCAATTCGGAATCAGTTACGCCATTAAGAAAATTAATGATGCCAATCACATCGTTGGGAGCGACCGTACTGTCACCGTTAGTGTCGAGATAGGCTCCCACTTTTCCATTGAACAAGTCAAATCCGTTGAGAGCATTTACGATCGTGAGTGCATCCGCTGGCGTAACAAATGAATCATGTGTCACGTCCATTGCATGTGCGGGGTTTTGGAATGCAAACACATCGGCGGCAAGCAAACGTCGTGGCTCTAAACATTCCGCACGAAGATCACGCACGTAATTACGGGGATCTGTTTTTCGGTGCGAACGCGACTTTGCCATTTGACATTTCCTCAATACGCTATATTGACAACAATAAACGGGATCCTAAAACCGTCATAAGCCATGCTCATAAGTTTATCCTCGAACAGTTGTTTACGAGCAGGGCACACTTAAGTTTATCATCCTTGAATCACTAAACTAGATATTAGTTGTTCAAAACCGACAAAGTCAATGCAACATGAACTCTTCCGCTGATTATATGCTTGGAATAACGGTTTTGCCAGAGTATTTTCAAGTAGAAGGTGCTGCACAAGTAATTTCCAATTGCGTTGAAACAGCCCACGCAAATGCTATAACCACTTCACCTTACGTCATGCGTCAAGCCGAACTGACGGAAGCTCATTCCGGACAACGCGAACCACCTATTGATGCGGGCGCGGGTGGCGTCCGCTTGCTTGACCGACCACTGTGGGGAAAGCGAGAATTATTTGTGCAAACGGCGCCGGCATTTTCGCCGAGCAAGACACTTTACCGTCACCTCAAATATCAACCGCCAGCTGAGTCTGAACTTACACAGCACCAGCAACATCACATCCATGAAGCATTAAAGCTGGCCCATGAAAACAATGTGCTAACATACATGCAGGTCCAAGCCGCAATCCCTCCGGGGTATCGCGTGCAGTTCGCGTCTACTTGTCCAGAGGACCTGCCGCTACTGCCCAATCAACAACCGGCGTTGAACCGCGTTGCGGCCAATGCTTCCTTAGCGAGCGAAGATATTCTCAGTTACCATTGCGCCCTAGTAGTGGATCTCTGTAATCAATACCCCAGCCTCACGGGAATCCGAGTGGATTGGCCTGAGTACCCCCCTTATCGACTTGACAGTGTTTTTTTGGATTTCTCACCCGCTGTCGAAAAATTTGCGGCTCGGGGAGATGGCCCATCATTTATCTCAATCCGCCGAAGCATCGCGTCGTTTTATGATGCGCTGCACGGTAAGCCACAGCCGCTACTTACTAACTCGCTGCTACAGGACATCATTGACTCAACCACCCCTTGGGAGATGCTCGCGGATCGGTTTTCTCATTTCGCCATTCGCGAGTGGTTGCTTCTTAAACAGGATCTTGTCTTCAACTACATCTACAAACTAAGAGTTGCACTTGACTCCCACGGACACCAAGACAAACAACTGGTGCCCCATGCATTTCCACCGCCGTTTAACACAATCAGCGGTTTGGATTTTAAGCGGATAGCGCCACTGGCGGATCATATTCCGGTCAAACTTTACACGATGCATTGGGCAATGATTGCGCGGTTCTATCTAGACCAATTACATGAGAATAATCCGCAGTTAACCGAGTCGCTACTAGTTTCGGCTTTATTTAAATTACTGCAGATTTCCGATGAGCCAGCTCCCACTGATATATCCAGCGTAAAATACCCCTCTCCGAACGAACCACACCTACCCAGTGAACGCGTGCAACATCAAAAAATAGCTACCGCACAAGCAGCGGCGGGCGACACTCCGATCGCAGCCCTAGTGCATGGTTACGGTCCGCTTGACGACACTATAAGTCGACTAGGTGTTGGATTACGAGCGTCGAACAATCGCATCTGGGTCAATCGCTACGGCTACCTCTCTGATGAAAAGCTCAGGAAACTCGGAGCACTTTTTAACAATCACGTACAATAGGATTTCATGGACCACGATAGTTCCCAAATTTCTGTAGATTTGCATGCCCTGATCGACTCAAGGGGGTTCCGCTGGTGGGGCCTAGTCCTTCCGTTCCTAGCGATCGTCTTCCTCTTTGGATGCTACGCTTTGGTTAACGGCGATATTTGGTGGCACCTTAAAACGGGTGAGTTAATTCTCGAGCAACGTCGGATACCCACCGAGAATTTGTTTACGTATACCAATCCCAATACATCATGGATTGATTTACATTGGGGGTTTCAGTGCTTCGTGGCATTTATCTATAACTATTTTGGCGCGTTCGGACTAATTTTCGCAAAGTCGTTGATCGGGGTCTTAACTTTTTTACTACTTTTGCTCACGTCACGTAATTCATTGCCGGGTTGGTTGACGCTGCTATGCTGGGCTCCTTTTCTCGCGATTTTCGCGGCGCGGTACCACGTCCGGCCAGAAATGTTTTCGCTGCTCTTCGTGGCTTGTACCCTCTGGGTACTCCATCATTCCGGCCAACGGCCCGCCCTGCTGTGGTTGCTCGTGCCAATACAAATCGCCTGGGTCAATGTGCAGGGACTGTTTGTCCTGCAACACTTACTAGTGGGAGCATTTCTTCTGCAGCAGCTAGCAACGTTCTTGGTTCAACGTCGCAATGGACAGTTACTCCGGCGATTGCTGCTGGCATTCATTCTCTCG
>Ga0208879_1003429_pt1 | contig 13009 bp, 6 predicted proteins | sample Knorr_S15_td_Bot_FD_185605 | JGI IMG/M metagenome (GOLD analysis project Ga0208879, IMG submission 185605) | Marine microbial communities from Southern Atlantic Ocean transect - Knorr_S15_td_Bottom_ad_5009_LV_A (SPAdes) (version 2) | ecosystem: Environmental > Aquatic > Marine > Oceanic | place...
TAATCTTCCTAATAAATTTATATATAGTTTATAAGTATTCTTGTAATTATTATCAAAAAAACACTAGTGATAAAATGTGGAAATTATGGGGATTAAGAACTCCCTATTGGGAAGGGGTTGTTATTGTTAGTAGTGGTTTTACTGCTATTGTATTATTGCTAATAAAATTAATTTTTTAGCATCAAATACTATTCTGTAAAATTCTCAGGAATTCCATATATATGAACTACTTCAATTTTATCGGAAAGAGACATAATTCCCGGATTAATTCCTAATTTATTTTGTGGGATTTTAACTCCTAAATCTGAGTAATATTTTTTCCAGACTTTTAAAGTATCTTTTGTTTCAGGATGTAAGAAAGTCATTGGCTGTAACTCAAATATATTATCGCTTTCGAACGATTCATAAATTAATTCTGAACAGTAGTATTTTTTATTTTTCATTAAAAATTCCTCATCATAAGGCTTTCCAAGTTGCTTATTGGCAAATTCAATAGCTTTAAATATTGTATGAGTATATTTGACTTTTAATCTTCCAACTATTACTTTCGGATTACCATTATTATCTAAAGAACGATTTAGAAAACTATCAACTCTAATTGTTCTGACTCTTGTGGGGAATGCTTCCAATATTCTGACATGATCATTATAGTTGTAATCTGGGTTAATACAATAAGGATCCCCCAATTCGACAACCATTCCAATATGAGAGAAGCTTGCTCCTTTATACCCTGGCGTGACCAATTCAATCGCATCACAAAGGGGAGAAGAGTCTAAATCCTGAAAAAGAAAATCCCCTTTTTGTAATTGAAAATCTTCTTGAGCACTTCTATTTAGACAACTAATCTGAAATAATAAAAAAACAAATAACCAATTTTTCATATTTCAAACATAAAAAAAGAGGACTAAATAAGCCCTCTTTATTCCATTTATTTTCAGTAATGTTACTCTGCTAAAACAATAATCTTATTGTTTTGCATTTCAATTACACCTCCATTAATTGCAAAGTTTTCAGTTTTTTTATCTGCAGTAATCACTCTGATATCCCCTTTTCCAAGTGCGGATATAATTGGAGCATGATTGTTTAATATTTCAAAACCCCCAGAAATTCCTGGGAATTTTACAGAAGTAACCTCTCCTTCAAATGCTTTTTTTTCTGGTGTTATTATTTCTAATATCATGGCGCAATTATTTTGCATCAGCAATTAATTTCTCTCCTTTTTCAATTGCTTCCTCAATTGTTCCAACCATGTTAAATGCAGCTTCTGGATATTTATCAACTTCCCCATTTAAAATCATATTGAATCCTTTAATAGTATCTTGGATGTCAACTAAAGTTCCTTTTAATCCTGTAAATTGCTCGGCAACATGCATTGGTTGAGAAAGGAATCTTTGTATTCTTCTTGCTCGGTGTACAGCTAACTTATCTTCATCAGAAAGTTCATCAATACCTAATATTGCAATAATATCTTGTAGCTCTTTATACTTTTGAAGTATTTCTTTTACTTTTTGCGCACAATCATAATGTTCGTTTCCAACTATATCAGGAGTGAGAATTCTTGAAGTAGAATCCAATGGATCAACAGCTGGATAAATACCAATCTCAGAAATTTTTCTTGAAAGTACTGTAGTTGCATCCAAGTGGGAAAAAGTTGTTGCAGGTGCAGGGTCCGTTAAATCATCAGCTGGAACATATACCGCTTGCACGGATGTAATAGAACCTTTTTTGGTAGAAGCAATTCTCTCTTGCATGGCTCCCATCTCAGTGGCTAATGTTGGTTGGTAGCCCACTGCTGACGGCATTCTTCCAAGTAGTGCAGATACCTCAGAGCCAGCTTGTGTAAAACGGAAAATATTATCCATAAAGAAAAGAATATCATTTCCACCTGCATTATCCTCTCTATCTCTAAAATATTCTGCAATGGTTAGTCCAGAAAGCGCAACTCTTGCTCTTGCCCCAGGTGGTTCGTTCATTTGACCAAACACTAGGGTAGCCTGAGATTTTTCTAATAATTTTCTATCAATATCATTTAGGTTCCATTTTCCCTCTTCCATTGAGTGGATAAACTTTTCTCCATATTTTATAACATTTGACTCAATCATTTCTCTTAATAAGTCATTTCCCTCACGAGTTCTTTCTCCAACTCCTGCAAAAACAGAAAGGCCAGAATATGATTTTGCGATATTATTAATCAGTTCCATAATCATTACTGTTTTACCAACACCAGCACCACCAAACAAACCAATCTTTCCGCCTTTTGCGTAAGGCTCAATAAGGTCAATTACTTTAATTCCGGTAAATAACACTTCAGTTGCAGTTGATAAATCTTCAAATCTTGGTGCTTCTCTGTGTATAGGAAGTCCATTGGATTTATCCAAATTTTCCATGCCATCAATCGCATCCCCAATCACATTAAACAATCGCCCTTTAATATTTTCGCCAACAGGCATTTTTATAGGGGAACCAGTCGCTTTTACTATGGTGCCTCTACTTAATCCATCAGTCGAGTCCATAGAGATGGTTCGAACAGTATCTTCTCCAATATGCTGTTGGCATTCCAGAATTAATTCTTCTCCATTTTCTTTTTTGATTACTAATGAATCGTAAATGTCTGGCAAACCTTGCTCGTTATTTTCAAAGGTTACATCAACTACTGGGCCGATAATTTGTGAAACTTTTCCTGTATTTTCTGACATGTCTTTTTTTGAATTTTGTTATTAATTGCTCTTTTTTAAATCGATTTTTTCGGCTGCAAATTTATTATTTTTAATTTGTTTTGACATCAATAAAGTAAGAATAAATTAATTGTTAATTTTGAACACTTTTTCAACATAAAAAAACACAAAAATAAGTGAAAGTATATCGGTCAATTGAGAATTTCCCCTCAGAAATAAATACAGTAATTACAATCGGAACTTTTGATGGCGTGCATTTAGGTCATCAAGTTATACTAAACCGACTAAATGAAATAGCCAAAAAAATAAAAGGAGAAAGCACCTTACTTACTTTTTTTCCACATCCAAGACATGTGTTACATAAGGATGATCAAGACATGAGGTTGATAAATACGCTTGATGAAAAAATATTATTATTTGATAAAAGAGGGCTTGATAATTTGGTAGTGCATGAGTTTACAAAAAAGTTTTCTAGGATAAAACCAGCTAATTTTGTACGAGATATTTTGGTTGAAAAGCTAAAAGTGCATACTTTGGTTATTGGCCATGATCATCATTTTGGTAGAAACCGAGAAGGATCCATTGAAGAGCTAACCACATTAGCAGAATTATACGATTTCAAAATAGAAAAGATTGACCCTCAGCTTTTTGAAGATGTAGCGGTTAGTTCTACTAAAATTCGGCAGTTGATAGAAAAAGGAAAGATGGTAAAAGTAAAGCAATATCTAGGCTATTCGTTTTTGCTAAGCGGAAAAGTAATAAAGGGAAATTCAGTTGGTAAAACAATTGGTTTCCCCACTGCTAATATTGAAGTGGAAAATAAATGGAAAATATATCCTGCTGATGGGGTTTATGCTGTAAAAATTTTCACGGAAGGCAAGGGGTATAAAGGAATGATGAATATTGGTCAAAAGCCAACTGTTGGAGATAATTCTAAAAGCTTGGAAGTAAATATTTTTAATTTCAGTAAAGATATTTACGGACAGATAATAGAAATAAGATTTGTAAAACGAATAAGAAATGAACGAAAATTTGAAGATTTAGCTTGCCTTAAAGAGCAACTCTTTATTGATAGAAACAGGGCAAGGCAGATTTTGGGTTAGTATAGTTTTTCAAAAATTAGCTGATAAACTATTTTTCAATCTCGAGTTTGGCAAATTTCAGAAGAAGCATTTTTTGTCCTACTGCTTCAAAGAAAATAATTGCTTTTTTGTTGGCGTCTTCCCCTTCAATTTTGAGTATTTTCCCACTACCAAATCGGCTGTGTTTCACTTTTAGCCCTACTTGCAGATGCTCAGTTTTAGTAGGGGTTACAGTTGCATTGGTAGCACATACTCTTTTTAAGTTCTTGGGGATGAAGTTGGATTTCTTTTTTTGTGTTTTTGTTTTGGCAAAAATTTGATAGGGATTACGGTTTTTCTTTTTTTGGGTTAAAGCAATTTCGCTCTGCTTTGTAAATGTCTTATTTAATTCTTCCAAAAATCTGCTTGGTTTACAATCAGTGTATTGTCCCCATTTGAATCGGCTTAAGGCATAAGATAAAAACAATCTTTTTTCTGCCCTTGTAATAGCCACATAAAAAAGTCGTCTTTCTTCTTCCAACCCTTCTCTGCCATCCATTGCCATAATAGAAGGGAAAAGATTTTCCTCCAAGCCTACCACAAACACAAAAGGAAATTCCAAGCCCTTTGCTGCATGAATGGTCATAAGTGTCACTTTATTATAGTCGTCCTCTTTTTCATTGTCGGCATCTGTCAGCAAGGCAACATCTTGCATGAAAAATTCCAAAGTATTATTCTCCTCTTCTGCCTTTTCGCTAAAATCTTTTATGCCGTTTAAAAGCTCTTGTAAATTTTCAAATCTACTTACTCCCTCCACCGTTTTATCGGAATACAAATCATAAAACACCCCAGAAGTTTTAGCAATTTGTTCGGCCAAAGTGTAGGCATCCAAACCATCTTTTTGCAACATATAGCTGTTTATTAAAGTGGCGAATTGTGAAAGTTTTTCTGCTGTTCCTTTGTTAATTTTTACTTCATATTTTTCTAAATTTAATATTACTTCCCAAATACTAACCCCACTGTTATTTGCTGCAATAATGAGTTTTTGCAAAGTGGTAACGCCAATTCCTCTTGTAGGATAATTAATGATTCTCTTGAGGGCTTCTTCATCTTTTGGGTTAATGCACATCCTGAAATAGGCCAAAACATCTTTCACTTCTTTTCGTGCATAAAAAGACAATCCGCCATAAATTTTGTAAGGAATATTTTTCTTTCTGAGCGATTCTTCCAAAGCCCTGCTTTGGGCATTGGTTCTATACAAAACGGAAAAATCTTTCCAATTTGCATTTTCCTTGAAATGCAGTTCGTCTATGGTATTGGCAACAATTCGCCCCTCCTCATTGTCGTTGAGTGTTTTGCAAACAATAGTTTTTTCGCCTTGGCTGTTTTTGGTCCATACCTCTTTCGATATTTGCTTTTTGTTGTGGGTGATTAAACTATTGGCCAAGTTTACAATATTTGAAGTAGAACGGTAATTCTGCTCCAATTTGAAAGTTTTAAAATCGGGATAATCCACTTTAAAGTTGAGGATATTCTGGATGTTTGCCCCCCTAAAGGAGTAGATGCTTTGGGCATCATCTCCCACTACACAAATGTTTTCATTTAGGGCTGCCAATTTTTTAATAATGAGGTACTGAACATGGTTAGTGTCTTGGTATTCATCCACCAAAATGTATTGGAATTTGTTTTGGTATTTGTACAAAATATCCGGAAATTCATTGAGTAAATGGTAAGTGTTCAAAAGCAAATCATCAAAATCCATAGCGCCCGACTTGAAACATCTTTGGTTATATTTTTGGTAAATATTGCCGAAAGCAGTTCGTTTTGCAATGGTGTCAGTTTGCACCAATTCTGGCGAATTTTCATAATCCTTTGGAGTAATAAAATTATTTTTAAGTCCTGAGATTCTATTTTGAATAAGTCCAACTTTGTAAATATCTTTGTCTAGCCCCATTTCTTTAATAATACTTTTTATCAAGCTTTTAGAGTCGGTCGTATCGTAAATGGTAAAATTGGAAGTATAGTTTATTTTTTCTGCTTCAATGCGTAACATTCTGGAAAATACTCCATGGAAAGTACCCATCCACAAATTGCGGGCTTCTGAGCTTTCTACAATGGTTTCTATCCTGTTTCGCATCTCTTTTGCTGCCTTATTGGTGAAGGTAAGCGCCAAAATATTAAAGGCATCCGTTCCTGATTTTATCAAATGTGCAATGCGATAAGTGAGTACTCTTGTTTTGCCCGAACCCGGCCCTGCAATCACCATTAAGGGCCCGTCCACGTGCTTTACGGCAGAGAGTTGCGATTGGTTCAGTTGCTCTAAATAGTTTGTCATTTGTCAAAAAAAGTGAATTCAAAAGTAACTTTTTAGAGAAGATAAAAAACCAAAAATCAGTAAAGTTTTTGTATGTTTGTCGGTTAACTTTATAAAGCAAAAGATTAGGATGGTAAAACGGCTACTATTTTTTGTTGTATTTCTTATTTCTGTGTCGGCTTTTTCTCAATGTACCTTACAATTAGATAGTGTGCCTGTATCTTGTTATGGAGGAACTGATGGGGAAATTATAATTTATGCTTCAAATGGAACTTTGTTTTCTAATTTTAGATTTGAACTTTCTTGCCCCAATATTCTTATGGCTACTCAAACAAATTGTTGTGGGCCTGTAGCTACTCCTTTCCCTTATGATTCAGCTATCTTTCCATTTCTTCCAGCTGACACCTTCATTATTGTTGTGACAGAAATAGACGATAATTCGCAAAATATTCCAGGGGGATGTGTTAGGCAAGATACAATTATTGTTGCAGAACCTCCGGCTCTGAATGCTGGTGCTAATAATAATATTAATATTTGTGAAAATTCTTCTACTTTTGATTTGTTCCCGCAACTAAACGGAACTCCTGATGTGGGCGGAAGTTGGACGGAAAGCGGAAATACAGTTTCAAATATGTTTAATCCTTCAACTTATGGTACCGGAACATACACTCTAACCTATACAGTTAGTTCGTCTACAACATGTTCAGCAGCTGCTGATGTTACGGTAATTGTAAATCCACTGGTTGATGCTGGATTAAATGGAAGCAATACAGTATGTGAAAATGATCCTGTATTTAATTTATTTAATTATCTGGCTGGTAGCCCAGATGTGGGAGGTATCTGGACAGACGTGAATAATATTCCTGTACCAAATATGTTTAACCCAAGTATTTCAGGAAGTGGAACATTTATTTATACTTATACTGTTTTAGGGACTCTTCCGTGTCTTGATGCTCAATCTACTGTAACAGTAGTTGTAAATCCGCAACCTGTGGTAACAATAAGTGGGACCACTACAATACCACTAGGAATGAGTATTGGAATTGATTTTACTTTAACATCAGGAACAGCTCCATTTATTGTAGTTTATGATGATGGAACTGGTCCAATAACTTCACCATCTTTTAATTCAACTACAGGCACGATAATTGTAACGCCAAATGATACAACCACCTACACTTTGGTTAGCGTGACGGATGCAAACAACTGTACTGCAACAGCAAATGGTTCTGTAACAATTACTGTAGTGGTAGTCTCTGTCAATTATACGGTAGATTCGGTTACAACAATTAACGAAAGTTGTTGTGGTAATGATGGTAGGATTCAAATTCATATATCTCCTCCCACGGATTCCTCTCTAAGTTATAGTATTGACAATATGCTCACTTGGCAAGATTCTGCAACGTTTGATTCTTTGGAAGCAGGAAATTATCATGTGGTAGTACAGGATACAAACGGGTATATAACAGACTGGGGTAATGTTGTTATTTCTGCTGATACAATCCCTGATATTGATATGTCCGTTCATATTACCGATATTATTTGCAATGGAGATACTAATGGGACTTTCCGTGTACTTTATCCGGACTCTTGTTATTCTTATACGCTTTGGCGATATACTATTTCGCCTCCTTACTATTTGCCAATTGATACAGGCACTTATTTCAATGGTTTAATTCCTGGGTCTTATGGAGTAGTTGCAATTACTAATTCTGGAAATTGTATTGATTCTGCTTTATCACCGATTGGTTCTGCTCTGTCACCACCGCTTGTAATAAATGAGCCAACTTCTCTTATTCAAAACGGAATTTCTGTGAAAGAAGTAAGATGCTCAAATAACGGAATTTGTGATGGAGAAATTACATTGTCATCTGCTCCAACTGGTGGAATTCCACCTTACTATTATTCTATTTTAGATTACGGTAATAACATTCCTTTTGGACCGATTGGAAGCGATTCTACTTTTAGTGGACTTTGTACGGATTCCTTTGAAGTTACCCTTTTTGATGCCAATGCTTGTAAAGTAATTGATACCGTTTTTGTTGCCGATTCTACCCTGTATATTGATTCTGTAATTACAACAAATGTGAGCTGTTTTGGTTTTGGAAATGGAACAGCAATAGTGTATGCACATGGAGGTTATAAACCATATAGTTATATTTGGTCCAATGGAGATTCTACTATGATAGTGGATAGTTTAACAAATATGCAATACTCAGTAATTCTCAGTGATACCCAAAATTGTTTGGCTTTTGATACCATAAATATTAGCCAACCAGGAGAGTTTTTTTTCAATATAAAAGTGGTAGATGGGTATAAGCCAGAAAGTTGTAAAGAGGTAAGTTATGATGGAGAATTTTATATGAATTATCAGGGAGGAACAGCTCCTTTTAATTGGAGTTGGATTGGCACTTCTGGTGCAACAGGATTTGGTATTGGTGATACTATTTTCAATTTAACTTTTGATACCCTTACTCTTTTTGTAACGGATGCCAATGGATGTGTTGGTCAGCCAGCCTGGATACATGCTGACTCGGCTAGAGTGGATGCACTTAATGCTTTGAACCCGCTAATTTTGGATACCATAATAGCAGATAGTATTTTGTGTTATGGAACAATGTTAGATACTCTTTTTATTGTTGTTAAAAGCGGGGAAGTTGCATATTCTTATTCTGTTCAAAATCTCTCAATAGATAGTGGCCTTACTTTTGCAACTGATTCTTTTTTTACAAATCTTCCTGCAGGAAATTATAATATTGAAGTTAGGGATACATTTGGTTGTTCGGTTTACGATACTGTTATAATATCACAAGCTACCGAAATTATAATCTTTTGGGATAGCACTAATCATGTAAAATGTTTTGCTGGTACGGATGGCTACCTTTCGGTTTCTGCAGCAGGGGGTTATGCACCCTATCAATATTCATGGAATCCTTCTGGTAGTTCAGGTAATATTGCTTCTAGTCTATCAGCTGGCATGCATATCGTTAGTGTCACAGATGCTCAAGGATGTATAAAAGCAGATTCCCTTTCTATTATAGAATTAACGCCACCGCTCACTTCAAATGCAATTGTTACTTCTCATGCATCTTGTTATGATTCTGCAGATGGAAGCGCAACTATTAGTGTGCAAGGAGGTATGCCACCTTATACTGTGAATTTGGGGGGTGGAGTAGATACGAATGCATTGGATTCAGGTACATATGTTATTGTAATAAACGATAGTTTTAATTGTGGCCCAATTTATGATACGGTTAATATTTCGCATCCTACTGAATTCTTAATAGATATTTTATCCAATATCCCAAACCTTTGTTTTGGTGATTCATTAGGCGAAATAGCAATTTCTGCAAGTGGAGGAACCATGCCTTACGATCAGTATTTTGCCAGAGATGTTGTGTTAGGAAATACAATGATGTATACCATTTCGACTATTAGTGATCTTGCCGCATCCAATTATGACATTTGGGCAATGGATGCCAATGGTTGCCCATCCGATACACTGAAAGCTGTTAAAATAGGTGAACCAGGAGAAATTCAAATTAGTGCAAGTAGTGATTCATTGACATGTTTTGGCTCTGATGATGGTGTTCTGGAGTTGACGTTAATAGGAGGAACTTCTCCTTACGAATATGTTTTCTCAAAAGGAAGTAGTATTCTTACATCTGGAAATATAAATCAAACTACACTACTTGTTTTTAATGCATTAGCTGCTAATACTTATACCTTAAATGTACTAGATGACAATTATTGTCCTAAAACATCAATTTTTATTTTATCAGAACCAATCCAAGTAATTGCGGCTTTTATTTCTAGTAACACAAGCGGCAAAGAAACTTTTACTGTAAATCTTACCAATAATAGCCTAGGAGCTAATGTGTTTTATTGGGATTATGATGATGGGAATCAGGAAATTTTGGGAATAAGTGAAATTCCAACTCATAGCTACAACCTACAAGGGCAATATGAAATAATGTTGGTAGCGGAGAATTCTCTACTTAGTCAAAATTGTAATGATACCACTTTTGTAACTATTGATGTTCAGGGCTTTGATGTGTTTAATGTTTTCTCCCCAAATGATGATGGCGTGAATGATATATTTGATTTTGATGTATGGAGTTTATCTAGCATGTATGTTGAAATTTATAATAGGTGGGGAGAGAAAATATACCATTGGGATTCTCCAAATGGAAGTTGGAACGGGAAAACCTATAATGATGATGATGCTCCTGATGGAGTGTATTATTTCTACTTAAAAGCAAATGGAGAGGATGGATATTTGTACCAGCAGCAAGGAAGTATTACGCTTTTAAGGTAGATGAACGAATAAGAAAAAGAAGGATTTATGAAAACAAGTCAGCAAACAAACAATAAAATAATAACTTTGTAAAAAATTATAGATGATGAAAAAAGTATTTTTAGTAGTAATAATAGCACTCATTAGCTTTGCTCCTGCAAAGGCATCTCACTTAATGGGGGGAGAAATTACTTGGGAGTGTATCAAAACAGGAGTGAACTCTGGATTATATGTTTTTACATTAAAAGTATATAGAGATTGTAATGGGATTGCGATTTCAGGACAAACCCAAACAATCACAGTTCATAATCACCCTATCATTTTCTCTATAAATGTAGATTTAATTCCTGGATCTCCTATTGACATTTCTCCTTTATGTGACCCTGTAAATAGTGGAAATCCGCAAATGTCTTGTGTCAATCCTCAGCAAGGTTCAGTAGAGGAGTATGTGTATGAATCTTTACCTATAAATCTTCCGGGTCTTCCTCCCGTAGGTGGTTGGCATTTTACTTGGGATGAGTGTTGCAGGAATGGGGCGATTACTAATGGATTTGCTAATGAGGGTTTTACACTACGTGCAATTATGTATCCTTATACCCCAGCTACTACTGGAGTACAACAAAATACATCACCATGTTTTGATTCTTCTCCTCAATTTAACGAGCAACCAAAAACAATTATTTGTGTTGGCTATCCTTTCTCCTATAGCCATAATGCTTCTGACCCAGAGTTAGATAGTTTAGTGTATGAGTGGGCTGATGTACTAGATGATGGGGCATACAATCCTGCAGCTCCTGTTACTTTGCCTTTTTCTGCTCCTTATACCACCACTTCTCCTATCCCTGGTAATCCTACGCTCAATCAGGCCACCGGTGAGATTAGTTATTTCTCTGTAAATACTTCAGGTAATTTTGTTACTTGTGTAAGGGTATCGGCTTTTAAGTGTGGGCAATTGGTTGCTGAGGTTTACAGGGAAATACAAGTGGTACTACTAAATTGCCCTAATTTAGCATCCGGTAATCCTAATGCGCCTCCAGTTGTTCTGCCACCTTTTCCTGGTCCATCTTACTTTTTATCAGTTACAGCTGGGACTTTAGTTAATTTTAATATTATAGGAACCGATAGTAATGTTTATGCAAATGGTTCTCCTCAAGATTTAACAATGGAAGTTTCCGGTGGGCAGTTTGCTGCAGATTTTGTAACAACAACTCTTTGTGATAACCCTCCCTGTGCTACTTTCAATAATGGGGCAGGGGTTATTCCGCCTTTTTCAGCCCCATCTATTGTTTCAGGGGTTTTCAATTGGCAAACATCCTGCTATCATATTGCTTCAAATGCTGGATGTAATACTACTTCAAATTTGTATACATTTGCTATAAAAGTTGTTGATGATTTTTGTCCTGCTCCAGCTATAAAGTTTGCTACAATTACGATTGAAGTGATACAGGCACCATCAAGTGTTTCACCAGATGTGAATTGTGCTACTGTTGATAATAATGGAGATGTTTTACTTACATGGAATCATCTCCCTGGATCAAATCCAGCTACCGTGTATCATGTGTATTCTGCAAGCAATCCTACGGGTCCTTTTTCTTTAGTAGATTCTATGTATTATCCAATAGATAATTTCCTGCATCAAGGTGTAAATGCTAATATAACACCAATGTTTTATTATATGACAACTTCTTCTGATTGTGCCGGAATGTCACCACCCTCAGACACTTTAGCAGCTATAATATTAAACGCAGGGAATGACTATTTTACTTGTGATAGCGTATTAATGTCGAACGCTATAGTAGTTGGAGGGAATAATTTAACTTATTCATGGACACCAACAATTGGCCTAAATGACCCCACAATAATACATCCTTGGGCTACACCATCAGTTTCAACTATGTATTCTCTCACTATTACCACTCAGAATGGCTGTACTCTAACAGATTCTGTTTTGGTAGATTATAATGTAGGTGTACTTAGTTATACTGTAAATGCTCAAAATGTAAGCTGTTGGGATGGTCATGATGGTCAGATTGCTGTTTATCCTTCTGGCGGAATACCGCCATATAGTTATTATATTAATGGAAATTTAAATCCAAATCCACCTCCTTTTGATTCTCTGTTTATTAACCTTCCAGTAGGTTCATATAATATTACAGTTATTGATGGTAATAATTGTTTTGATACCGGTCCACTGACCTTAGTTGGACCTGGCTATCCTTTACAAGTTATTACTTCCGATTCGGTTGCTATTTGTTATGGAGACTCCAATGGAGTGGCTAATGCTTGGGGGGCTGGCGGAACGACACCTTATAGCTTTGAGTGGTACAATGCCGCACAAGTTTCTTTTTCTAACAATGCTAGCGTGACGGATTTGCATGCTGGTTCTTATTTTGTAGAAATCACAGATGCGCTAGGGTGCGATACTTTCAAAACAGTTAATGTGGTACATCCACAAACTCCGCTTACAGCTTCCATACAAATTATGGATGTTTCCTGTAAAGGCGATAGCACAGGTTTTATAGTGGCATCTGCCGGAGGTAGTTATGCCCCTTACACTTATGTTTGGCTTTCTGGTCCTGACACACTAAGAACTGCAAGCCCTACTGTTGATATTACAAGAGATAGTTTGAGTAATTTGTCAGTAGGAAGTTATGAATTGCAT
>Ga0208879_1003434_pt1 | contig 13005 bp, 10 predicted proteins | sample Knorr_S15_td_Bot_FD_185605 | JGI IMG/M metagenome (GOLD analysis project Ga0208879, IMG submission 185605) | Marine microbial communities from Southern Atlantic Ocean transect - Knorr_S15_td_Bottom_ad_5009_LV_A (SPAdes) (version 2) | ecosystem: Environmental > Aquatic > Marine > Oceanic | place...
GAAGAGTTGATGGTTTGGGAGATCCCCGAAGAGTCCTCTCGAATAGCCGGGTTCCAGACCGGACAGCTGGATACCTTCCTGATGTCCTTCGACACCATACCTTTGGTGGAAAAGGTCAAGGGTGCCTCACTCGTGTCGGTGCCCGACGCCGTGGGGATGAACCTCAGGATCTACGGCAACTGGTACCCCATCGAGGGCGTTGAGCCGCGGCCGGGCTACGACGGGGATTTGCCCTGGGTTTCGCCCACCGCGGACGTCACCACTCCCGAGTGGGAAACGGCCGTGAAGGTGCGAATGGCCCTGCTGATGGCCATCGACCGGGACGGCCTGGTGGAGACCATCCTGTCAGGCCGCGGGCATACCAAGATACCCCTGCATGGCTACAACAACTTCATGCACCTCCTGGAAGGGCGGGACTGGCCGGCGTTCAGCACCGAGGGGGCTATCGCACTGCTGGCCGAGGCGGGCTATCCCGATGGGTTCAGCATCACCCTGACTCCCTCCATTAGAGGCGCGGCCGCCGAGGTTGAGGGCTGTGAGATCATCGCCCAGATGTGGAATGACATCGGGTTGGATGTGAACTTTCAACGGATCCCTTACGGCACCCTGCGTCCGCAACTGGTGGGCCGCACCTACCAGGGGGCAACCTGCCACGCCGGGTCGCCCCTATCGACGCCGGCCCGGGGCTACGGCAGTTACCTAAGCGCCAATCCCTTCAACCGTGGCTTGGAGCATCCCTACCAGGAAGATTTGATGCTCAGGGCGCAGAAAGAGGTGGACCCGGTAAAACGGAATCAGTTGGAAAAGGACGTTGGTATCTTCCTGCTGGACAACGCGCTCACCGATCTCCGCTATTACACGATGGACGCGGTGTGGCCGGTGGGCCCCCGAATCGAACCGTGGGGCGAATTTGTGAAGACCACCGATGTTAGGCAAATCAACGGGTATGAATTCATGCAGCACCGCAAGTAGGGTGGTTAATAATCACATAAACAGGCAAGCCAATACCGGAGAGACAAGCCCCAACGTACAGAAAGGTACGAAAGTTGATTGGACCAGGTGGTAGCTAACGCCCGGCGAGGACAGATGGATATTGTACAACCGGTCCTGGTTCTCGCCGGGCGCACCGTTTTGGGTTTGCTCCTTTCCAGTGTGTTCGGCGTGATTGGTATAGGGATAGCCTGGGCGATGTTCGTCTTTTTTGGGGCTGCCGCCCATACTACTCTACTGATTGTCTTCATGGCCGGCGCCGGTCTAGGAGCAGGACTTGGTAGTTACATTGCCTTTTTTAGGGTTGATTGGGCCCCACCGGCGCCCACAATGGCAGCCATGGGGTTGGTCCTGATGCTGCTCGGCATCGGGGGAGCATGGGGCGGGTTCCAATTCGGCGCCAACCAGGAGGTGGCCTGCTGCGTCGGACCCGCCATTACACCCATCACCTACACAGCCATGGGGGCCAGCGCGGCGACCAATGCGGTTGCCCTGGCGATGGGCATTGCCCGTGCGATCAAGGCCTGAGGAGAGTGCGCAAAGTTTCTCTCGATGGCGGCTAACTCGGACATCGGCAGCTCGAGCGAGGCCGGGCGCCTTCCCCATTGGCCTCTGCCGTGCCAGGTGATTCAATTAAAAATCCTCCGACTCCCTCCATCTCGATCATCGGGGGAGGGGCAATTTTAAGGGGTAACGTAGGGCTACATGCAGCGATATTTATTACGGCGTTTCTTGATGGCTATCGTCACCCTGTTTGCGGTATCACTGATCATCTTCATCATGAGCCGGGCGGCCGGGGACCCCAGGCACATCTATCTGGACGATTATTCCACCCAGGCGGACTGGGACCAGCTGACGTTGAACATGGGGCTAGACAAGCCCTATTACCAGCAGTACGGGATATTCATTAAAGATGCCCTTAGTGGGAAATTCGGAGAGTCCCTCAGCGAGGGCCGGCCCTCTATGGAGATCATCCTAGAGCGCCTTCCAGCTACCCTTCAGCTTGGCCTGGCCGCCTTTCTCTTCTCGGTGGTGCTGGGAGTACCTTTGGGCATTCTTTCAGCTGTGAAGCGAGGGGGCGTTCTAGACATAATTGGGAAAGTGTTGGCCTTGGTCGGGCAGTCGGCGCCTACTTTCTGGCTGGGCCTGATGCTCATGTTTTTGTTTGCGGTACAGTTGGAATGGCTACCGCCTTACGGCCGGCAGGAACGGACAAGTATTATATTGCCTGCCATCACCCTGGGCTGGTTCTATGTTGCCGCCAACCTGCGCTTGCTCCGTTCTGCTATGTTGGACGTGCTGGACTCGGAATACGTTAAGCTGGCCCGGGCCAAAGGGGTATCGGGCAAAGCGGTCATCTGGAAGCACGCCCTGCGCAATGCCCTGATCCCAGTCCTCACCTTCGCCGGAATTACGCTGGGCGGTCTGGTAACCGGCTCCCTGGTGGTGGAGACGGTTTTCGCCTGGCCCGGGTTGGGCCAGCTTGCCGTCAAGGCCCTGATCGGCGTTGACTACCCGTTGCTTCAGGCTGTGGTCGTCGTCTTCACTTTGATGTATGTGATCTGTGCTCTATTGGTGGATGTGATGTACGCCTATATCGACCCCAGGATCCGGTACAGCTAGCCGTAGGAGGACAAGATGGCAGAAGTTCCCGGCTTGATCACTGCGGCGCCGCTGCCCGTACCTGTACGCATAGCGAGAAGGGCCTGGCGGTTGCGGCGCCTGCCCCTGATTCCCATGTTGATCCTCGTCGTGTTCTTGGTTACCGGTATCGCCGCTCCCTGGATAGCGCCCCACAACCCCGAAAGAGGGGATATTCGGGCCCGAAACGTGCCACCCTTCTGGGTGGGTGATGACACCCAGCTAAAAGTAGTGGTGGAAACTGTGCAGACCGGTGAGGGTAGCAGCCAGATAAGCTTGGCCGACGCTGGGCGGAAAATGGCGGGCGCTGTAGTGGGTGACGAGATCGAGGTCCTATTAACAAAGGGGGGCTCAACTAAGTACTTGCTCGGCACCGACCACTTGGGCCGGGATATGCTTAGCCGTACAATCTATGGCGCCCGTATCTCTCTGATCGTGGTGGGGGTGGTCCTAATCATAGGGGGCGGTATCGGTGTCTCTATGGGACTGTTGGCCGGCTGGTACGGGGGTGTGGTGGACGAGACGATCATGCGCCTGGTAGACATCAAGCTGGCAATACCAACGATACTGCTGGCGTTGGTGTTGATTTTGGCATTAGGCCAATCCTTTATGATTATCGTCGTGGTCCTAGCCATTGCCATCTGGCCCCGATTCGCCCGCAATATTCGGGGCGAGGTGCTGCAACTGAAGACCATGGACTTCGTAGCCTTGGCCCAGGTGGCCGGCGCCTCCACGCCCCGTATCTTGATCTTCCACATTTTCCCAGGTGTCGTTAATACACTGATCATACTGGCCACTCTTGAAGTGGGATTAGTAATATTGCTGGAGTCCACCCTCAGCTTCCTGGGGGCAGGGGTGCCGCCGCCTACCCCTGCCTGGGGTTCGATGGTTGCCGACGGCCGGGACCGCCTGGCTGTTGCCTGGTGGATCTCTACTGTGCCGGGCTTGGCTATCATGTTCATCGTAATGTCCATGAACATTTTCGGTGACTGGCTGCGGGACGTGCTGGACCCCAGGCTGCGTCAGTTGGAGTAGTAGCGTGGCTCACCGAAAAGCCCCCCTTTCGTAAAGGGGGGTTGGGGGAATTACCCCCTCCCGCCATCAACCCTTACAGACCCAGACCGGGCGGTGGGCAGTAGCCCGAGCCGGTTGTCCTCGACCATACGGTCGTAGGAGCCCTGGATGCCTTTTAGGGTGCCCTTGAATTGGGGCATGACGTAACGGGCGAATAGCTCCAGAGACCGGTTCCACTTCTCCGACGTGGCCCACTCCACCGCTACCATCAGCAACCCGCCGAAACCGCCGGTGGCCTCTTCGAGCTCCTTGATCTTGCCCACGCAGTAGTCTGGGTCCCCGATGATCCAATTGCGCTGCTTTATGATCTGCTCCACAGTGATCTCTTCGGCAGGCTGTCCCGGATAAGCTTCGTAGGTGACCTTGCCTCCGTTGTTAAAGAAGTATTCCCTGACCTCGGTCATGATGCCCTGGGAGACGTCGTTCAGGGCCTCATCCATGGAGTTTGCCACGTAGATGCTGGTGGACAGCCGCCAATCTTCCCGGTTGGCTTGATGCCCCGCCGCCGCGGCCTGTTGCTCGTAGGACTTCCACTGCTCGGTGATGTCGATCGCTCCAGGCTGGGTGAACGCCCCGGATATCACCCCCAGACCGCGTTCCGCCGCCACCCGGATGCTGTTACCGCTGCCCGAGCTGACCATGTAGACCGGAAGATGGGGCTGCTGGTAGGGCTTGACCTGGATCTCCATGTTCTTGATCTGCCAATAATCGCCCTCGTAAGAGACCGGGCCGTCTTCGCGGTACAGTTTCAGAATGATATCCAAGGACTCGTTCATCATCGGGCGCAATTCCGTGGGATTCAGGCCAAACAGCTTTATGTCCGGGGCCAGGATTCCTGGTCCGCAGCCCAGCATGACCCGGCCGTAAGTCAGATGGTCCAGAAAAGCCATCCTTTCGGCTACGTCGAAGGGGTGGTGGTAGGACAGGTTGATCACCGCCGTGCCCAAACGGATCCGTTTGGTGCGGGTTCCCGCCGCCGCCAGAAATATGTCCGGCGCGGGGATGGTTTCCCAGCCGCCGGTATGGTGCTCTCCCACCCAGAATTCGTCGAACCCCAGGGTCTCAGCGTACTCGATAAGCCCCAGATCCCGCTCAAAAGCCAGGGTTGGGTTCTCGGTGTGGGAGTGGGACGGCATCATGAAAAAACCGAACTTCATAGCTTGCCTCTGGTTGAAGGTTGTGAGGAGAATGCATTGTGACCAGCGTTTTCAGGGTACTGTTTCACCCCCATCCTAACCTTCCCCCATAAAGGGGGAAGGGACTGATCTCCTCCCTCCTTGTGGGGGAGGATTAAGGTGGGGGGAGGGTGAAACGTTACACGTCAATTATTTGTCGTGAATAGTCAGCCGATTTACCCCGCCAGCGAACCCATGGGGTCCCAGGGCGGCAGAACTATGGGCTCCAGGTCCAGCGCTGCTTGCATGTCGGCGGTCAGGTAGCTCTTGGGGACGGCTATCTCAAACATGTACTCGGCGAACCATGAGTCGTTCATCAGGAAGAATCCCTTGTCGCCCACCTTTTCGTCCCAGCTATTCTCCACCCTCCAGCGGCGGGGTTGTCCGTCGACCAAGTCCACGCCGGTGAACAGCATGGCATGGGTCATTCGGGTCTGGTGGTACTCCAGGCGTCCCGCCTTGTCCAGGGAGAAATCCGCGCTGTAGACGCCGGCATAATCGAACAGGTCGGCGTCCCAAAGACCCAGGTCCCGGTGGGACTGTTTGCCGGTATCGCAGCCCATCCACACCGGCTTGCCGTCCAGCAGCATCCGCTGGGTGATGTCCTTGATGGTCTGGATGTCCGTATTCAGATACTTGATGGGCGGCGCGTCCACCATGTTGCCCAGGTAGGCGATGGTGTAAGTGCGGCCCATGGGGCTGGTCTCTCTGGGGTCATGAACCAGGCAAACGTAATCTTCCCAAGGAGTGTCCACGTACTTGTCGGAAAACTCCAAGGGTGTCATCTGGCCATCACGGTGGAACTTGCCGTTTTTATCTTTCCATTGCCAGTCAAAGGAACTGGGAGGCGTGCCCAGATGAATGGATAGGACGTGGTGAATCACCTGGAGAGTTTCATCCTTGACCCCGCGCATCGCTTCCAAGCCGGATTCGGCGGCGTAGGACTCCCGGATCTTCTTTGCTCCTTGGCGCATCTGGTAGTTCAGCATGGAGTTCATCCGGGCCGAACTGGCCGAGCTCTGGGTTTCGGTCATCACCGTCTTGGGGGCGACGCCGTGCTTTTTCACCAAGCCGACGAACATGTCCCACTGGCCGCCGTCCTCGATGGAACGCTGCAGCAACCAAGCCACCGTGCGGTCGTCCACCGGCCGGTCCGCGGTCTCGATGATTGCTTCCAACACGAAGTTGGCGCGTTCCATCTTGTCCCAGAACATCAAGTAGTTCTGGCTGAACTCGAACTGCTTGACGTTCATGATGTTTCTGGTGCCGGCGCGGAACAGATTTAGGCCGGCGAACATCCAACAGCGGCCCGTCCTGGCCTGGTTGGTCACTCCCCAGTCGTCCAACACGGTGGAAAAGGTGTGGTCGGCTTCGGTAACTATCGACCGGTTAAGGGCGATGTCGTTGACATCGTGCAGGGTCACCGCGTTCTGCATCAGCCTATTAGAGGGGTTGGCATCGAAGCTCTGCCGGAACTCCTCCAGTCTTTCCATCGTCAACGCGCCGTTCTCGGCGCTAGGCTCTATATCGGTTCTGTTGGCATCACTGCTCATCGTTCGGCTCTCCCACCGGCGATCCCTGGCCGGATTCCGCCGGGTATCGGTTGATTGTAACGGGGTCAGCGGGGGTGTCAAGCAGTTTGCATTCGTGCGTAAGGGCAAGCTATGATGGGCCGGAGTTTTTAATGACTTCGAGCACGTTTTATCCAATAACTTCCATGGGCGGTCCCTTAGTCAAGCGGATTCCTCAATCTGGGCGTTGGGGAACGGTCTTCGCCGTCTTCCGGCAGTCCTGCTATCTGGAAAGCGGTGGCGGGCAGGTATTTTGTCTGGCGGACCAAGAGTTGGGCGAAGGACCTTTGACAATAGCGGTAAAGATTCCCTCAAAAACCACGTTTCGCAGTCTCGGAATCAATGAAGGCTGCCATCTGGACACGGATGGCGCGGACTTAGTGGTTGGCCATGAGCTAGTGCTCACTACTTCAGAAACGGTGACCTGGGAGCCGGAACCGGTCGTATCAACGGCGCCGCCGGATGAAATCCTTCGCCGCCTGGACGTCTTGATAAACCTGGTGGATCCACTAATACCCTCGGATGGCTTGGCCGAAATTATCCCCCTCACCGCCGGTATTGCCAACGCAGGTTCGTCCGGTGTCGTAAACATGAACGCGGTGGCCGCGATGGCGATGCCACGCCTGTCCCGATTGTGCGGGGGCCTTACCCGTTCCGCCTCGGAAGCTATTGATCAAGGCGTGACTGGTCTAGTGGGTCTGGGGCCGGGCCTAACGCCCTCGGGCGACGACCTACTGGGAGGAATGTTGGTTGTGCTAAGGGCCATGCAGAATACGGCTTCACTTTATAGCGTTGACGCCCTGGCCGATTGCGTCACCAGGCATGCGGCCACCGAGACCACCCGGATCAGCGCCGCGATGTTGGAGCAGTCGGCACGGGGATACGGCAGCGCGGCCCAGCACCGCCTGTTGCAATGTCTCTTAGAAGTGGATGACAGGCCGGACAAGGTCAACGCCGCCTTGGACCTGATACGCACGGGACACACGTCGGGTTGGGACGCTTTGGCCGGGATATTGCTGGGGATCTACTGTGGTTTGCGAATCAGCCGATGTCAGGCATCCCCAGATCTGGCGGCGCAAAGCCCGTTCGCCGTTAGCCGCGGGATGGCTGGAATTCCAGCATGACGGTCAAGAACCACGTCCTCAAAAACATGTACCGCGATTCGGTGGCTTTAATGAGGCTATCCCGTGAGATGGAAGGGCTAGAAAACGTGGCCCAAGCCACCGCCATCATGGGCACCGACAACAACAAAGATCTGCTGGCCCAGGCCGGTTTGCTGGCGGACAGCGGAAAGTCGGCCACCCCCAACGACCTGATCGTAGCTTTCGACTTGACCCCGCCCGGCCGGGAAGAGACCGTAATGACGTCGGTCCAGCAGCGGCTTATGTCCGGCCGTCAAGGAACGGTCGGCGGGACAGGCTACCGGCCCCGCTCCATGGAAGGGGCATTACAGACGCTACCCCAAGCCAATCTGGCGATGATCTCGGTGCCTGGAGAACACGCCGCCCGCGAAGCCAGAAAGGCCCTGGACCTGGGACTCAATGTATTACTATTCAGCGACAATGTGCCGCTGGAAGACGAGGTTGACCTGAAACAGCAGGCGATCAGCCGCGGCCTGTTGATGATGGGTCCAGACTGCGGGACCGCCATCATCAACGGCGTTCCTTTGGGCTTCGCCAACGCCGTGCCCAGCGGCCGGGTTGGATTGGTTTCGGCGTCGGGCAGCGGCTTGCAGCAGGTGATCTGCCTTCTGGCCGAAGCAGGAGAGGGGATCTCCCACGCTTTGGGCGTGGGTGGCAGGGATCTGTCCGGTGAAGTGAACGGGGCAATGATGCTTGAAGGGTTAAGGGCCTTGGGTGAAGACTCGGCCACTGAAATCATCGTTCTTATCTCCAAGCCTCCCGCCCAGTCCGCCCGCGATCGAGTGCTGGAGGCCGCTTCCCGGTGTGGTAAGCCGTGCGTTATCTCTTTCCTAGGAGAACAGGGAGAACACGGAGAACGAGCCAGCCGCGGAAAAGTCCACATGGAAAATAATCTCGAAGGTACGGCCCTCCGGGTTCTGACACTATTAGGCAAGGAGTCGCCCGGCTGGGCATTTTTAGACGATACGAGCAGGAAACAGATCGAATCGATCATCGCCAGCCCTCACCCTGGACACCGGAGCATTCGGGGCCTTTATTCCGGGGGTACATTGTGCTATGAGTCCTTGTTTATCCTGAGGGACCTGGGACACCAGGCCGGTTCAGGACTGGAACGGGAACCAGTTGGCGGCGATCTGCTGATAGATATGGGGGACGACCGCTATACCGTGGGACGTCCTCACCCGATGATCGATTTCCGGTCACGATGCGAAGCGTTGATCCAAGCGGCAGCCGATCCTGAAGTGGGTGTTGTACTCTTGGACGTGATCCTGGGCTACGGCGCCCACCCCAACCCCGCCGCCGAACTGTCGCCTGCGATACTGGAAGCCCATAAAATAGCTCGAACCGGCGGCCGCCGGTTGGCCTGCGTGGTGGCCCTGTGCGGCAGCCCCGATGATCCTCAGGATATGAACCAACAGGAGAAAACCCTGACCCACGCCGGAGCATTGGTGGTACACAGCAACGCTTTGGCCGCCCGCATGGCCTCCGCCATCAGCCGCAGCGGCGCCGTCCCTTTGCCGGGAGGTGACACCCGTGGCTGAGAAAAGAGACTTGTTCGGTGGACCTCCCGCCACCATCAACGTGGGATTGGAGGTCTTTGCCGACACCCTTCAGGAGTTGGGGTTCCCGGTGGTTCAGGTGGATTGGAGGCCTCCCGCTGGAGGGGACGATCGGCTGACAGACTTGCTAAGCCGCCTGGAACGATCCGGCGATTCTAACCGCATTTCTGACGCCGAAGGACCTGGACCCTAGTTTTGTAGGTAGACGTGGTATATCCCGTTCGCCCTGAGCTTGTCGAAGGGTCCTTCCGCGAAAGGGTGGTTCGACAGGCTCACCACGAACGGGGTTGGTAACGCTGATTTTCGCAAGGAAGGAACTAACTGAGTTGCGCAACACCATCGAAGAGGCCAATCAGGCCGCATTAAGCCATATGTATAATGCCGACCCCGTCCTTGTTGACGTTGCTCCGGCGTCGGAAGTGATGCCCCAGTTGGTCGAAGGGATGCTGCTGCACGCCGGGCCTCCGGTCCAATGGCCCGCGATGTGCAGCCCCATGCAGGGAGCGGTCGCCGGGGCGCTTCGATATCAAGGCTGGGCGGGCACCGAGGAAGAAGCGGCGGCTCTGGCCTCCAGCGGTTCTGTGTCCATTCAACCCGCTCACGACTTCTCCGCCGTCGGTCCCATGACCGGCATATTTAGCCCCTCCATGCCCGTGTTCGTGGTGGAAAACAGGACTCTGGGCAATCGGGCCTATTGCACGATCAACGAGGGATTGGGCAAGGTGATGCGGTTCGGGGCCAACGATGACTCGGTTATCGAGCGATTAAGATGGATCGAGAAAACCCTGGCTCCGGCGCTCAGAGAAGCGGTAATCCGGGCCGGCGGTATCGATCTGAGGCCTATCATGGCCCAGGCATTGGCCATGGGAGACGAGATGCACCAGCGCAATGTGGCCGCCACGTCCCTCTTTTTTCGGGCCATCGCCCCCCACCTGGTGCGCGGCTCCTCGGAACAGGCAAGTCTGAGCGAGGTGACCGATTTTCTGGTGGGCAACGACCAGTTCTTCCTGAATCTGGCCATGGCCGCCGCGAAATCGGCGATGGACGCCGCAGCGTCGATAGATGGCTCTACCTTGATAACCGCGATGAGCAGAAACGGCACTAACTTCGGCATCAGGATCGGCGCCCTGGGCAACCGGTGGTTCACCGCACCGTCTTTGATGCCGGAAGGACTGTATTTCCCCGGGTTCACCAGCGACGACGCCAATCCTGACATGGGAGACAGCGCCATCCTGGAAACATTGGGGTTGGGCGCGTTCGCCATGGCCGGCTCCCCCGCCGTTGTCGGATTCGTCGGAGCGGGAACATATCGCGACGCCCTGAACTACACCCAGGAGATGGGTGAGATCACGTTAGGCCACCACCCCCACTTATCCATCCCCAACCTTGATTATCAGGGGGTTCCCTCTGGCATCGACCTGCGAAAGGTGGTCGAGACAGGCATATCCCCCGCCATCAACACCGGGATCGCCCACAAAGAGGCCGGGGCGGGACAAGTGGGCGCGGGCATCGCCAGGGCGCCTCTGGAATGTTTCCACCAGGCTTTAGAGGCGTTGGTAAACGAGATGGAAAGTAGATAACCGGCGCTGAGCGAGCGGCATTTCCCCGTTCGTGGTGAGCTTGTCGAACCACTTCGCTGGGGACCTGAATAGGCTTTGAGGACTTGAGGAGGAATCGATGGACGTCATAAGGAAAAACTACCCGGAACTCCCGGCGCCCGGCGCGCCCCATTTCCAATCGGTGCGGGTGGGGAACATGCTGTTTCTATCCGGGGCCACGGCCCGGGACACGGAGGCGGAGTACGGCGACATGGCCGCGCAGACCGATGTGATCCTAAAGCGGATAAAGTTGATCTTGGAGGCCGAGGGTGGGACCCTGGACAACATCGTCAAGATCACCAGTTTCGTGACGGAAATCTCCCACGAAGCCGGAGCGGCCACCCACCAGGTGCGCATGAAATACTTTGGGGACAACTTACCAGCCAGCACACGAGTCCAGGTCGTCGGGCTGGTGGAGCCGCATCTGAAGATAGAGATCGAGGCTACTGCCATATTGCCCGGCTAGGGGCCGGCCTACCGCAAAATCCTTGCGGCGAGCAGCCCCGGCCTTCGACATGCTCAGGACGAACGCACGGTAACGCTGCTACAGTTCGGGTCGAGCTTGTCGAACCACCTGTTTAATCGGAAACCAGAGACTGATGAGGGCGGCCATCCATTGGCGCCCTCATAACGCCACCAGCCCTCCGTAGGTATCCGGCCTTCGGTCCCGGAAGAATTGCCAGGTTTCCCGTACTTCCCGGATCTCATCCAGGTCGAGGTCGGCTACGATCACTTCATCTTTGTCCCGGGAGCCTTGGGCAACGATTTGGCCTCGCGGGTCACAGAAGTAGGACCGCCCGTAGAATTCGCCCATGTCCCAAGGCTTTTCCCGCCCAACCCGGTTGATCGCGCCGACGAAATAACCGTTGGCCACCGCCGCTGCCGGTTGTTCCAACTCCCACAAATGGTCCGATAATCCGGCAACCGTTGCGGAGGGATTGAATACGATCTCCGCACCGTTCAGCCCCAACTCCCTGAATCCCTCGGGGAAGTGCCGGTCGTAGCAGATGTATACGCCGATCTTCCCGATCTGGGTGGTGAATACCGGATAGCCGCAGTTGCCTGGTTTGAAGTAAAACTTCTCCCAAAAGCCAGGAGGAAGATGGGGAATGTGGTTTTTACGGTACTTCCCCAAGTAGGTCCCATCGGTATCCAGGACCGCCGCCGTGTTGTAATACACACCGGGAATGGTCTCTTCGTAAACCGGCACCACCATCGCCATTCCGTGTTTCTTGGCCAGTTCCTGCATCAGTCCCACTGTGGGTCCGCCGGGAACGGCCTCTGCCATCGCGTACCATCTCTTGTCTTGCTCGGCACAGAAGTAGGGACCGTTGAAGATTTCCTGCAAACAGAGGACCTGCACTCCCTTACCGGCCGCCTCTTCGATGAGAGCGAGATGCTTCTCCAACATGTACTTCTTCGACCAGTCCACATCGTCGGCGGGTTCATCGCCCATTCCGGCCTGGATGAGCCCCGCTCGGACCACTCTAACCATGCCGCCTCCTGAAGATCTCCGATTACCGGTTAGCGCAGAACGCCATGCGTCTGATTATTTTCCCAATGAGCACATAGAAGGAGAGATTAAAACAAACCGGCAGGTACCGCCTGGCGGGACGCTAGCTCTTCGTCGCCAGGTTGACTAGAACGTAGAGAGCCGCCCCCAATACACCGCATATCGGGAAGGTCAGTACCCAGGCGTACACGATACCTTTGGCCACGCCCCAGCGTACCGCCGAGAGCCGCCGGGTGGACCCCATGCCCAGTATGGTGGAGGTAATAACATGGGTGGTGCTGACCGGGATGCCGATCCGGGTTGCCACTTCTATGACGGTGGCGGCGGCGCTTTCCGCGGCGAATCCATGAACCGGTCTCATGGTGATGATACGCACTCCCAGCGTGCGTATGACCCGTGACCCGCCAAAATAGGTGCCCAACGCCATAACGCTGGCCGACAGCAGAATCACCCAGAAGGGTATCTCGAAGGTTTCCAGATCGTAAGCCCCGCTTACAAAGAGGGCCAACGTAATTATTCCCATGGTCTTTTGCGCGTCGTTGGAGCCGTGGCTAAAGGCCATCGCCGCCGCCGTCACGATCTGTAGCTTGCTGAAGATCGCCGTTACCATGGCCGGGCTTACGTGGCGGAACACCCAATAGATGGTCAGCATTATGGCGAACCCGCCGGTAAGTCCAAGCAGAGGGGAAAAAGCCAGACCCAAGACGATCTTTAGGGTGCCGGACCCCACCAAGACTCCGGG
>Ga0208879_1003437_pt1 | contig 12991 bp, 10 predicted proteins | sample Knorr_S15_td_Bot_FD_185605 | JGI IMG/M metagenome (GOLD analysis project Ga0208879, IMG submission 185605) | Marine microbial communities from Southern Atlantic Ocean transect - Knorr_S15_td_Bottom_ad_5009_LV_A (SPAdes) (version 2) | ecosystem: Environmental > Aquatic > Marine > Oceanic | place...
GCGCCGGGCTCGAGCTGTTTCCGCAGCGGCAGCTCGAACCAGAAACTCGAGCCCTGCCCCAGCTTGCTCTCGAACCCGATCCGGCCGCCCATGATCTCTGTCAACTGCTTCGAGATCGTCAGGCCAAGGCCCGTGCCGCCATATCGGCGCGTCAGCGATCCGTCCCCCTGGGTGAACGGCTGGAACAATTTTTTTTGCGCCCCGCCGGGAATGCCAATGCCGGTGTCCACAATCTCGCAGCGAATCTCCACGTCCTTGCCCGTCTCCCGGACCGTGTTGAGCCGCACCAGCACTTCCCCCTGCTCGGTGAACTTGATGGCGTTGCCGACGAGATTGGTTACGATCTGGCGCAACCGCCCCGGGTCACCGATGACACTCGTCCATACATCCTCGTAAACAAGGCAGGCAAGGTGCAGTCCCTTGCTCTGGGCGCGCTCGGCCAGAAGATCCACGGCGCTCTCGACCGTCTCGCGCAGGTCGAATGGGATCTCCACGATCTCCAGCTTGCGCGCCTCGATTTTTGAGAAGTCGAGAATGTCATTGATGACCCCCAGCAACGCGTCGGCGCTCTGCCGGATGGTGGTGAGGAATTCGCGCTGCTGCTCGTTGATCGGCGTGTCCAGCAGCAAGCCGGTCATGCCGACGATGGCGTTCATCGGGGTGCGAATCTCGTGGCTGGTGTTGGCGAGGAACTCCGACTTGACCTTGGTCGACTCGAGCGCGGCGTCGCGGGCCTCGGCCAGCTCCGCCTCGGCCTCCTTCAATGCTGTAATATCCTTCGAGACCCCAAGCGTCCCGACGATCTCCCCGTCGGCGTTGCGCATCGGCATCTTGGTCGTGAGCACCCAGCCTTCCCGGCCGTCGTTCCACGTTTCCTTCTCCGTCTTGCCGATGATCGCCTGCCCTGTCTCGAGGATGGCCTGCTCGTCCTTGAGCGCGAGCCGGGCATGTTCCTCGCTGAAAAAATCGGCGTCCGTTTTCCCCACCGCCTCCCCGGGATCGCCGAGCCCAAAATCGCTGGCCACCGCCCGGCTGATCATCAGGAACCGGCTGTCGCGATCTTTGAAATAAATCCGATCTGGAATGCTGTCGAGCAGCGTGCTTGAAATAAATCCGATCTGGAATGCTGTCGAGCAGCGTGCGCAACAGGTCGCGCTCATGCGCCAGCGCGATCTCGGTGCGCCTTTGCCGAGTGACATCCCAAAAGATCCCCTGCACGCCGGTGTGCCGCCCGGCCTCGTCGCGGATCGGTGTCTTCACAACGTGCACCCACGATTTCTCCCCCTCGGGCGTGACGTGTTCCTCGACCGTGTCCAGCGACTCGCCGCTCTCCATGATGCCCAAGTCGTCCTCGCGGTACTTGCCCGCAAGGTCGGCCGGGAAAAAATCAAAGTCAGTTTTGCCGATGATCTCCCGGCGCGACTTTCCCAGTTCCTCGCAGAAACGGGTGTTGGCAAATGTGAACTTCCCGGCGGCATCCTTGCGGAAAATATTCTGCGGCAGATTCTCCACCAGCGAGTGAAACAAAATCTCCGACCGGCGCAGCTCCAGCTCGGCCCCCTTCTGTTCGGCGATATCCTGCACCGTGCCTTCGTAGAAAAGCACCTTGCCGGACTCGTCCCTCACAATGCGCGCCGTCTCGGAAATCCAGATCCGCGAGCCGTCCTTGCGGAAAATCTCCGACTCGAACTGCTCAATGCGCCCCTGCTGCTGGATGAGTGTCAGGAACAAATCCCGCTGCTTGGGCTCCACGTACAGCTGCCCCTCGATGTCGCCGATCGCCTCGATCAAGCGCGCCGGCGACTCGTGGCCGTAAAGCTCCGCCAGCCGGTGGTTGGCATAAATGTACCGGCCATCCTCCGTAGTCCGGAAAATGCCCACCACGACATCATCGAAAACCCCGGGGTTCCCGGAAGAGTCAGCGGACGGTGGGTCGTGGGTCGGGTCGGTCATGGGCAGTGGCCCTCGCTTGGCCAGCCGAGAGTAGAAACTCCCCAGCCCTTGGCCAAGCGCATTCGGCGCGGGCGCTTGGCCAAGGGCTGGGGCTTTACGGCTTGGGGGGTGGTGTTCATGCTGCGCGGCCGCTTGGCCAAGCCGGGCGGCGTGAGTATGAAACTGGGTTCCCACATGTCCGCCGCCGGCGGTGCTTGGAAGGCCATCGAGCGCGCCCGCTCGGTGGATTGCCAAAGCACCCAGATTTTCGTCAAGAGCAACATGCAGTGGTTCGGCAAGCCGCCCAAGCCGGAAGACGCGCAGCGCTTCAGGACGGAGTTGGCCAAGGGCGACGTGGGGACGGTGTTCGGGCATGCCGGCTATCTCATCAACCTCGCCGGGCCGGACGGTGACAACCGCGACAAGTCGATCGAGTCGCTCACGCGGGAGATCGAGATTGCCGCAACGCTTGGCGTGCCTTTTCTCGTGCTGCATCCCGGCGCGCACCTTGGCCAAGGCGACGCCATCGGCGTGAAGCGCATCGCCAAGGCGCTCAACGAAATCTTTCGCGCCACGAAAAAGTTGCCAGTGCGCATCGCGCTCGAGAACACCGCCGGGCAGGGCACCTATCTCGGCCACCAAGTCCGGCATCTCGCCGATATTATCGGGCGCGTCAAGCAGCCTGAGCGGCTCGGTGTCTGCCTCGACACGGCGCACTTCTTCGCCGCCGGTTACGACATCCGCACGCCCAAGGGCTGGGACGAGCGGCTCGGTGTCTGCCTCGACACGGCGCACTTCTTCGCCGCCGGTTACGACATCCGCACGCCCAAGGGCTGGGACGCCGCGATCGCCGAGGTCGGGGAGATGATCGGCCTCGAGCAGGTGCTGGCGTTTCACCTGAATGACTCGAAGACGGATCTTAATTCGCGGGTCGACCGGCACGACCACATTGGCCACGGGTTGATCGGCAAAAAGGCGTTCGGCCACATCGTCAACGACGCACGTTTCGCCGACACGCCGGGCTGCCTCGAGACGCCCAAGTCGCCCGATCTGCACGAGGACATCGCAAACCTTGCCACCCTCCGGTCGCTGCTGAAAAAGGGCAAACGCTCCCGGAAATCCAAGTGATCCCGGCCGGGTCGGCACCGGGGATAAAATATCCCTAAAGCAAAACCGTTCGCTGCCGATATTGATGGCGTTGCGCGAGGAACGGTTCCTCAACGGTTTTTGAATCACCCATCTAAAAGATTCATCAGCGGCAAGGATGCCAATGCTGTAAACGACAAACGGAATTGTCACATGGTAATAAATACAAACATGGCCGCCATGACTGGCGCCCGCAGGCTGGCTGCCTCCTATCGAAGCTTAACTAAATCCCTCGCCCGGCTCTCGACCGGTTCCCGAATCATCGACCCACAGGACGATGCCGCCGGACTGGCGGTGAGCAGCCGGTTCACCGCCCAAATCAGCCGAAACTCGGCGGCGATGAATAACCTCGGCAACGCGGTTTCCTTTTCGCAGACACAGGACGGCTTCATTCAAAAGGTGTCGCATGCCTTGGATCGGATGAGTGAACTGACCGTGCTCGCCCAAGACATCACCAAGTCTGATACGGACCGCTCAAACTACTCGGTCGAGTTTTCCCAGTTGCAGAACTACATCAGCGACATCGGGACAAAAAGCTTCAACGGCGTGCCGCTGTTTGCGAGTGCCGGCAACGAAGTCACCATCGACAGCGATGCCAACACGTTCGCCATGAACGCGGTGGACATGAACTCCACCACGGCGGCGACCGGTCTGGCGCGAGCCTTCAACGCCTCCACCTCCGCCATCTACACCACCACCAGCGCCTCCTCCGCGTTGAGCAACATCCAGACGGCCATCCAAAACCTTGCCGACATGCGCGCGAATATCGGTGCAAACATCCAACGCTTAAACGTCACCCGCAGCCAAGTGGGCCTGCTCAACGAAAACCTGTCCGCCACCAACAGCCGGATTCTCGACACCGACGTGGCCGAGGAGACGACCAACCTAGCCCGCTTCAACATTCTCGTCCAGAGCGGAACCGCCATGCTCATGCAGGCAAACATCATGCCCAAGGCGGCTCTTCAATTGATCACCTGAACCTGATTTCCAAGGAGGGAAAAACCAAGGGAACGCGGCCCTCCAACTTCGGAGTTAGCCCGTTCTCGTGCAACAACTAGGCAGCGCCATTCCGGCGCTGCCTTTTTGCTTTCGGCTACTCGGCCTCCAACACCCACGCCAGCAGGTCGGCCATCTGCCCAGCGCTCAACCCCGCCTCCAAGCCGGCCGGCATCAGCGACAGGCCGGTCGACTCGACAAGATCGGCATCCGAACGGATGAACTGTCGCTCACTCCCGTCGGGCAACCCCATCGCCATGGCAGAGCCGCTCATGTACTTGATCGTTCCCACGATGGTCTCTTTTTTCTTTGCTGAGTACACATTGAACAGCACGTACTGCGGCGCCACTTCGCGGTTGGGATCGATGATGCTGACGAGCAGTTTCTCCGCGCCGTTCGCGCGGACCGATTTCAAGTCCGGCCCAATGTTCCGGCCAACGCCGCCGAGTTGATGACACGCGGCGCACCGCTGCTCAAACGTCACGCGCCCAAGCTTCGCGTCGCCGCGCTTGGCCAAGGCCGGCCGGAACTGCTCGACGACCTTGGCCCGATCCGAATCGACCTTGCCGACTGGCTTGAAAACTTGCGGCAGATACACCGACTTTTTTGGCTGAACAGAAAACTTGGCCATGCGCCCGGCCCGCATCGTCTCCAGATTCCGAAAGATGATGTCGCCGAAAATTGACTTTGCAAACGTCGTATCCTTTTTGAGTTCGTCGATGAGTTCCGCGTGCTGTTCGGTTGCGGCGTTGAGCAACGCCACTAGTTGCCAATGATCGGCACCCGCTTGCCGGAACAGCTTAGCCAAGGCCTTCGTCTTGTCGGGAAACTCAACTGCGCCGAGCGTCCAAGCGAGTTGAAACCGAACGTGTTTGTCGTAGTCGTCGGCCAAGCGGAGGAGGCTCTGCGCCAGCGGCGTCGCGCCGGTTGGCTTTCCGCCGACACCGGCTTGGCGCTTGAGCAGAAATCGCTCGGCCAAGCGGATGGCTTGCGTCCGCACGACCGGCGAAAAATCGGTGGTTGCCGCGACCAAATCGCTGCGTTTCAGCGCGTCCAATCCGGCCAGCGCGTGAAGCGCTTGCATTCGTCCGAGGCCGGTTTGGCCGCGCTTGGCCAAGCGTCGCAACGGCTCGACAGCCGCTTGGTTTTGACGCTCGAACAACAGCCGCGACGCCGTGCTGCGATGCCAGCCATTCGGGTGATCGAGCGTCGCAACCAACTCAGCCACAGTCGCTTGGCCAATCCGTGGCAACTCCGGCTGCACGAACACTCCCGACACAACCCGGTAAATCCGGCCACGGTCGTTGCCGCTGTCGAGGTCGATGTGCTGCTTGATTCCGTGCGGCAGCGACCACGGGTGCTCGATCACTTCGCGGTACATGTCGGCGATATACAGCGCACCGTCCGGACCGACCTCCATTTGTACCGGCCGAAACCAGTTGTCCGTCGAGGCGAGGAACTCCCGGTCGCGTTCATCGTCGGGACGCTGCGCGATAAATTGTATCCCGTATGAGTGAAGTTTTTTTCGGTGAACCAAGTTGCTCCCGGCGTCGGCGATGAAAGCGTCACCACTGTACCCGCTTGGCCAAGCGTGCCCGTCGTAAATCGTCACGCCGGTTGCCGCCGTGAAATAACCGGACGGACGCCCTCCGCCCTCCACCGGCCCGGACACCTGCCTGGCGACACGCCAGCGCGTGCGGATCACCCGCCACGACTCGTCCGGGCTGAGCCGAAACACCGGCGCCGAGGCACCGTCCACCGGGATGTCCACCAGCGGCGACCGGGGCATGAAGTTTGGATTCGCTCCGGCGTAACGCTGCTCGTACATCACCTGCTGAATGTGATGGCTGTTGCTGCAGACAAACTTTTGTCCCGCCGCGTTGAAATCCATCCCGTGCTGCGCGCCGCCACTCTCGAGTCGGAAGTCGAGCGTGCGCGGGTCGAACGAAAAATCGGAGCGCACAAACGAAACCGTTCCCAACTCCGGCTTGCCGACGACGCGCACTTTGCCCGGCGTGCCGCTGGCCGTGCCGTGGATGCGGTTGTCCAGTCCCCAGCAAAAACTGTTCATGAGCGACTGCATGTTGAGCCGGTTGACCGAGTCGCCGATGCCGGTGAAGACGACCCGCCGCTCGTCGGCTTTGCGATCGTCGTCGGTGTCTTTCAAATAAAGAATGTCCGGCGTCGCGCCGACAAACACGCCGCCGTCGTAACAGACGATCGCCGTTGGCCAAGCGAGGTCGCGGGCAAAAATCGTTGAGCGGTCGAAGCGGCCGTCACCGTCGGTATCCTCAAGCAGCCGCACTTGGCCAAGCTTGTCATCGCGATGCTCCGAGTAGCCGATCATCTCGATGACAAACAGCCGGCTGTTTTCATCGAACGCCATCGCCACCGGGTCGGCGACCAACGGCTCGGCAGCGGCCAACTCCAGCCGAAAACCGGGCTTGAGCGTAAACGTGCCCAGCGCGTCGGTCGGCTCGGTCGGTTTCAGTCGCAGAAGATCCCGCTTGGCGGCCACCGGCTCAGCGGCGGAAAGGGCCAAACCGGACAGGCAAAGCCAAGCGATCAATCCGGCGATCAAATAGAGGCCGTTGCGGATAGTCATCCAATCGCTCACCCTCATCCGGCCTTCGGCCACCTTCTCCCTGAGGGAGAAGGAATCAAACAGGACGCGTTTGGCCAAGCTCCCTCTCCCAGCGGGAGAGGGCCGGGGAGAGGGAGAACGCGAAACAACCACACGGGCAAAAGATGCGCTATTAAACAGCCGGATTAAAAATGAGAAAAAAGGACGGAACACAGGAGGAACCAAAAGGAAACAAAGCAAAACAGCAAGTAAAACATAATCTCTATTGACATAGTAGAGATTAATCCCGTACATTGCTTGTTCGGCGCTGCTTGGCCAAGCGTGGTTTGGGGCGAGGTGGAACTCGCCCCTCCCAAATTGGCTCGGAATCCACTTGAAAATGAAAAACGAAGTTGCTCAATTATCGACCGAATCGCCACTGCGCAGTGCTGTGAAAGGGTTCACATGGCGCTTGGTGGCGACGTTCACGACCATACTCATTGTCTATTTCGTCACCGGCGAACAGTCCAAGGCGCTGCAAATCGGGGCGATCGAGTTTGTGACCAAGTTCGTCGTGTACTACTTCCACGAGCGGGCGTGGGTGCGGATTTCCTTTGGCCAGTGCCGAGCCAAACTGGGGGGAAACCCCGATTTCAGTTGACAGGTTGGCCCGTTTTGCGCTTCATTTCGCGTCGCTGCCTTGGCGGCATTCTCATTAAGAGTGGTAGAGGGATCTGGCCCGATGACACCACGGCAACCGGTTGGCCCGCGAAGCCAACGTCGAGGTGCCAATTCCAGCCCGGTGAGTCGCCGGGGAAAATGGGACGAGATCGCGGAATTAATTTTCACCCCTTCTCGTCTTTCGGGAAGGGGCTTTTTTGTCCCACTCACTCCCGGCCTTTCGCAATGGAAGCAGAACAATGAGCAAGAGTGCAGGATTCATGCGGGCACTGAAGTGCCGCGAGTGCGGGCGGGAATATCCGCTCGAAGCAACCCACGTTTGCGAGTTCGATTTCGGACCGCTCGAGGTCGTTTACGACTACGCCAAAATCAAGAAGTCGATGACCAAGGCCGCCTTGGCCAAGCGGCCGGAGACGATGTGGCGTTTCCGCGAACTGCTGCCGGTGGCCAACGAGCCGACCGTCGGCACGCGAGTCGGCTACACGCCGCTGGTGAAGGCCGACCGCTTGGCCAAGTGGCTCGGCGTGCGCGAGGCGTGGGTGAAAAACGACGCAGTGAACTACCCGACGTTGTCGTTCAAGGACCGCGTCGTCAGCGTCGCGTTGAGCCGCGCCAAGGAGCTTGGCTTCAAGACCGTCGCCTGCGCCTCCACCGGCAACCTCGCCAACTCCGTCGCCGCGAACGCCGCTGCCGCCGGCTTGGATGCGATCGTATTCATCCCGGCCGATCTCGAGGAGGGCAAGATTATCAACTCGCTGATTTACGGCGCGCGCGTGGTCAGCATCCGCGGGCACTACGACGAGGTCAACCGGCTTTGCGCCGAGATCGCCGGCAAGTACGGCTGGGCCTTCGTTAACGTGAACATGCGCCCGTACTACGCCGAAGGCTCGAAGAGCATGGCGTACGAGGTCGCCGAGCAACTCGGCTGGAAGCTCCCGCAGCACACCGTCGTGCCGATGGCATCCGGCTCGCTGCTCACCAAGATTCACAAGGGCTATCAGGAATTGATCCAGCTCGGCTTGGCCAAGGACACGAAGCCAACCGTGCACGGCGCACAGGCGACCGGGTGTTCGCCGATCTCCGTTGCGTTCAAGCAGGGCATGGATTTTTTCAAGCCGGTCAAGCCGGACACCATCGCCAAGTCGCTCGCCATCGGTACGCCGGCGGACGGGTTTTACGCGCTCAAGGTGATGAAGGAAACCGGCGGCGCATCGGACGACGTGACCGACCAAGAAATCCGCGAGGCCATGTCGGCGCTAGCCGAGTGCGAGGGCATCTTCACCGAGACCGCCGGCGGCGTGACCGTGGGCGTGGCCAAGAAACTGGTTGCCTCGGGCAAGATTCCCGCCGAGGATTCCGTCGTGCTCTGCATCACCGGCAACGGCCTCAAAACGATCGACGCCGTGCAGGGGCACGTCGGCAAGCCGGCCGAAATCAAGCCGAGCCTGCGCGAGTTCGAGCAACTGATCGAGTCCGACAACAAAATAAAATCAAAGTAACCCAAGACACATTTTAGCATGGCAGCAACAATACGAATCCCCACCCCGCTCCGGAAGCTCACTAACGAGCAGGAAACCGTCGAGGTCGACTCCGCCACCGTCGGCGCGGCGATCGATGAGCTCGAGGGCAAGTTTCCCGGCATCAAGGAACGCCTCGTCGGCGAGGACGGCGAAGTCCGCCGCTTCGTGAACGTGTACGTCAACGAGGAGGACATCCGGTTCCTCAAAAATCAGGACACGCCGCTCAAGGACGGAGACGACGTCAGCATCATCCCGGCAATCGCCGGCGGTTAAAATCATGGCAGCCAAAAAAAAGGCAACCCGCAAGGCCAAGCCGGCAGCCAAGGCCCGCAAGGCCGCGCGACTCTGGCTCATGTTCCCGCCCAAGCTCATCACCAAGCCGGTGGTGTGGGAGCTTTCACAAAAGTTCCCCGTCATCACCAACGTCCGGCAGGCGAGTGTGACCGACGAGATCGGCCTGGTCTGCCTCGAGCTCGACGGCTTGGCCGCCGATGTGAAAAAAGCCATCACTTGGCTCGGCCGCAAAGGCGTCAGCGTCGAGCCGGTCGAGATCAACGTCATTGAGAGTTGAGCCACGCTGAGAAAAGTTTTATTCTCACGCGAAGCCGCGAAGAAAAGAATCCCACCGGGATTCCGTTTTAAAGCCCAAGGTTGCAAACAGGCTGAAAGCCTGAATCTACGTAGCCGTGGGCAACGCCCCCGGAATCCGACCGGCAAATCCAATGTGCCCTGTGAGGGCACTTCAATCGTGACAATTGAATCACGATTGAACACCCCTTTCAGGGCTGTTTTCCTTTCTTCGCGGTGTTCCGGGGGCGTTGCCCCCGGCTACGCAGAAGTCGCCTTTCAGGCGACCCTAATTTTGCTTGGTCAGGCGGGCGGAATCACGCGCAGGGGCGGCGCTTTCACGAAATCGATTTGTCGGAGATAAACCGGCGAGAGTTCGGAGGCCTCGACGTAATCACTGCGACCCGCAGCCAAGCGGCCGACGTGTTCGGCGGCGGGGAATTTGTCGCCCAAGCCGGGGCCGATGACGGGGTGGCCGGCGGCGAGCAGCGAGTCGTATTCCGGCCGCTTGGCCAAGTGCGTCGGCTCGACGTTGCGGATGCCGTCATCGGCCAACTCGTACTTGGCCAGATAAAACTCCCCGCGCTGGGCATCCACGGCCAGCGTGATTTCGCCGCGCCTCCCCGCCGCCTGCTCGCCCTTGGCCAAGGCCTCCAAGCTGTCCACGCCCAACACCTTGACGCCATGCGCCAACTGCCAGCCTTGCGTCAGCGCGATCGCCGCGCGGATGCCGGTGTACGAGCCGGGGCCGATGCCGACGGCAATGCAGTCGACCTCCGCCCGGCCGACCTCCGCTTGGCCAAGCGCGGACTCGATCAACGCGACCGCGGCGGTGTCGCGGCCCTCGGTGACGGTTTGCTCCGCGAGAAGCCGCTCGCCGTCCAGCACCGCGACGCTCCGGTGGTCGGACGAAAACTCAACGGCCAAAATCTTCATAAGTAATCTTCCGCTTGGTTTCGCCTTCGTCCGAAAAAATCACGAGCCGCAGCACTTGGCCCGCGCTTGGCTGCGCCGACTCGGGCAGCGCTTGGCCGGACTGCCAGTCACCACCGAGCCAGCGCTCGAACCACTCGACAGCGGTGACGCCGTCCGGCGCCGTGAGATAATGCTCGAGTCCTGCACCGACGATTTCCGACTGGCTCTCGAGCCGGTACAGGTCGATGTGCGCCAACGGCAGCGAGCCGTCGGCGTGCTCCCGGAGCAGCGCGAACGTCGGCGACGTGACGGTGCCCGCGATGCCCAACCCGGCGGCGATGCCCTTGACGAGTTGCGTCTTGCCGGTGCCGAGGTCGCCGATGAGACCAACGACCCAGCCGGGCCGCAGCTCGGCCGCCCAGCGTTTACCCAGCTCGAAAGTTTCTGCCGGGCTATTGGAAATGAACGTGTCCACGAGTGGCGATCTCCATGATGCCCGACTTTTTGCGAATCTTTAGCCCCGAGCGCTCGACAAGGAGGCCGATGCAACTGAGCTGTGTGCCGGGGAATTCCTGTTTGAACTGGTCGAGCAACGCGACGGCGCTCCCTTGGCCAAGCGTGAAGCACAGCTCGTAATCCTCGCCATCGGTCAGCGCGGCGAGCAGCGGCGGCTTGGCGGCCTCCGACTCGCTCCGACTCGCGGGCGCGCAGCCGTGCCTCGCGGCGGATCGGCAGGGCGCTCTCGAGCAACTCGGCACCGACGCGGGCCGCGTCGAGCAGATGGCCGAGGTCGCCGGCCAAGCCGTCGCTGAGGTCGATCATCGCGCTTGGCTTGAAATGAGCCGCAAGCCAGCGCGCCTCGGCCAAGCGCGGCGTGAACTCAAGATGATGCCCGGCGATCGAGCCGCCCAGTTCGCCCGTGACCCACACGCCGTCGCCGTCGCTCGCGCCGCTGCGGAGGAGGCATTTGTCGCGCGCGACCTCGCCGACGAGCGACACGCCGATGAAGAGCCGATCCGGGTTGGCCACCGTCTCACCGCCGACGAGCGACACGTCGTGGCGCTTGGCCAAGGCGGCCATGCCGTCGTAAATCGACTCGACGCGTTCGGCGTCGAAGCCGTCCGGCAAACCAAGCGTGATCGTGGCCCAGCGCGGCGTGCCGGCCATCGCGGCGATGTCGCTCAATGCGCGGCCAAGCGCCTTGTGGCCGACCTGCTGCGGGTCGGCGTCCTTCGTGAAATGAACGCCCTCGACCACGGCGTCGGTTTTGTGAAGCTGCCATTTGCCGGGCACGCCGGCGTCGATCACGGCGCAGTCATCGCCCGCGCCGACGACCACCGAGTCGCCGGTGGGCAGCTTGGCCGAGAGCCGCGAGATCAACTCGAACTCGTCCGGGCCGGGGTTGGGAGTGGCTTTGCTCATTGCCAAATTAGCATGACCAAATTGGAGGCGTTGAAAACGGCGTGGGCAGTGATCGGGGCGAGCAGGTTGTCGGTGAACTCGTACAGCGCGATCAGCGCCAGCGCGACGGCGGTCAGCGAGGCGAAGGTCAGCAGGTTGACGTGGAACAGCGAGAACAACAGCGCCGTGCCGATCACGGCCACGCGCGGATGGCCAAGCTGCTTGACCGCCGGATAGAGGATGCCGCGAAAGAGAATCTCCTCCGCAACCGGCGCGACGGTGACCGCCATCACCACGAAAAAAACCAGCGGCCCGATATTTTCCTGACTGGCGGATTCTTCGGCGATGAGTGTGACCAGTTTTTGCGGCTCGACCTGATTGCCGAAAGCCTGAATCAGCAGGCTGCTCATCAAGGCAAGCGTCATGGCGATGAGCACCAAGCCAAGGCCAGTCGCCAAGCCGAGCAGCAGGCAGCGGCCGGTGTTTTTGCGGTTGAAGCCGAAGGTGTCAGCCAAGCTGATCGGCGAGTGATAAATGCGGCGGTTGGCCTGAAACCAAACGGCGACGGCAACGAGAATGGCGACGGGAAGCACGGTGACATTGGCCGCCATCTGCGCGACGGAGCCGTCCTCGAACAGGCCAGCGATGGCTGCGCCCGGGGCCAAGGCGAGCATGAAGGTGCAACCCAGCCAAAGCAGCGACTCGGGAATCCATGGTTTGTGTGTCAGCACGACCGGGGCGGGTTGTTTATTCGGCGATTCAAAAGTGTACCTGATGTCATCATAATTTTCCGCGCTCTCCCTCTCCCCGGCCCTCTCCCGCTGGGAGAGGGAGCGAAGGGGATCACACGCGGCTCGCGTGTGGTTTTTGGCGGCTCGCCAAAAACAAAAACAACCCGCGCCCGGCGAGCCGCCGGACGCCACACGCGAGCCGCGTGCGCTCCCCTAAAATAAACATCCTTTGGCCAAGCGCTCAATGCCGGAAATGGCGGTCGCCGGTGAAGACCATGGCCATGCCGTGCTCGTTGGCGGCGGCGATGACCTCGGCGTCGCGCTTGGAGCCGCCGGGCTGTATGGCCGCCGTCGCGCCGGCCTCGGCGGCGGCGATGAGGCCGTCGGCGAACGGGAAAAATGCGTCGCTGCAAACGGCGCTGCCGCTGAGGTTTAGCCCTGCTTCGCCTGCCTTCCAAACGGCGATGCGGCTGGAATCGACACGGCTCATTTGGCCGGCACCGACGCCGAGCATGCGGTCTTTGGCGGCGTAAACGATG
>Ga0208879_1003439_pt1 | contig 12985 bp, 7 predicted proteins | sample Knorr_S15_td_Bot_FD_185605 | JGI IMG/M metagenome (GOLD analysis project Ga0208879, IMG submission 185605) | Marine microbial communities from Southern Atlantic Ocean transect - Knorr_S15_td_Bottom_ad_5009_LV_A (SPAdes) (version 2) | ecosystem: Environmental > Aquatic > Marine > Oceanic | place...
TCACAACGAGATATGTTTGCAAAATAGTTTTGAACTGCTACGTAAAAAAATAGATGCGGTATCGATGGATCTGATTTTTGGCACTCCGGGGGAAACGGTGCCGATGTGGGAAAAGGATGTCGAGCAGTTATTGCATTTAAAACCGAATCACATTTCCACCTATGGATTGACGATTGAAAAAGGGTCGTCTTTTTTTGGTCGGCTACAGCGAGGCGAGTTTGAGCTGCCAAGCGAGGAGGTCCAGCGAGAGATGTATCTATTTGCGCGTCACAAACTACAAAGTCAAGGGTACGAGCATTACGAAGTATCCAACTTTGCATTACCCGGATTCCATTGTCGCCACAACGAAACGTACTGGTTGGGCGGACCGTATTATGCAGCGGGCCCGGGAGCCGCTCGATATATTGACGGTCGCCGCGAGGTCAATCACCGTAGTACGATTACCTATCTAAAGAAGATCGCAGCGGGTGAATCGGTGGTTGCAGAATCCGAGCAAATACAGGGTAGCGCACGGGCACGCGAGGTTTTGGTTTTTGCATTGAGACGATTGAGCGGTATCACTCCCGCTTGGTTCAAATCAACCACGGGTTTCGATTTGATGACTTTAGGTGGTCCGCAGTTAGAGCGGTTCGTACAACTTGGATTGTTGGCTTGGCACGACGATTATTTACGATTAACCGAAGAAGGGCTATTGGTGAGTGATAGCATTTGGCCCGAATTATTGTGACGTGTCTATTGTTGCTTTAACCATAATTGCAACTGTCGGTCGACTTCCTCGATGGACAGTAGCTTCTGAGGTATGACATCGCGAATTCGTTTTTCATCATACCGTACATAATCGGGATATCGCAGCAATTCGATTTCTTCTTCTAATGCGACAATCCAACTTGGCACATCAATTCCAGAGCCAGTGGATGTTTCTGTAAGTGCGTTTGTTTCTGCGAGCAGGTGGTCAAAGGCTATACGTGGTTGGTCAGGGTGTTGACTTTCTTCGAGTGCCGGTTCAACCAGCGACCGCAAAAAATCAATATGCATTGAATGCGTAAACTGCTCTCCAATGCGGTTGGCAACGGTCCGCATCTTCATGGAGTATTGTTGCTGTAGCTTTTCAAGTCGCTCCAGAAATATATTGGCTTCTTCTTGAATGCGTTGGATGAGACTTTCCCGCCACAGTAGTGCAGCTGAGGTTTTTTCGTGCGTTGTCAAAAGTTGGTGAGCTTGAATGACGGGCCGCAAGTTCCAGCAGATACGATCGTAGCGTGTTCGTAGTCGCAGGAAGTCCAACAGCATGTACAGCATTTCACCATGGTCGCTTTGAGTTGTGGTGCTGTTGTAGTCGCGATATTCGTTATAGTTTTCAACGATGGATTCCAAGATGAGTGAGAGCAGAGCGGTCGTTTCATCCATGGTAATAGTGGAAGTTAGATCGTCACATAACTTGAGATTGATCTGTGGTTCGTCGCAGATTACTGTCAGCCAGTTCTCAACGCCTTGTAGCAGAATGCCCCGAATATTACCCATCGCGAGGAATTGTTGAGTGAAAAGATCGTTGCCATAGGTTTCGATAAAGGCAACCGTCGCATTCCACATGGAGGTGTTGTTGATTCGTTCTAAGACGGACAACCGTAGGGTTTGGCTATGGGCGAGCCAGTTACTCAGCATCGATTCGGTGATTTGCTCGAGCGATTGCACTAACAGAGTTGCCACTGCATCGGTGTCGGAGATCGCTGGCACTGGCGTTTCGTCGCTTGAGTCCTCGGTCGAATCATCGCTTGCAGTTTCGACATCTTCCACCGTTTTAACGCTGCTGGTGTCCCAAGAAGAACACGATGCAATCAAGCATTCGACGATGGCTTGATATCCAATATTAAACAGCTCATCAAATTCAGTGACGGCGCCCAAACCCACGGGATGTTGGCGTTCCATGGCGCGAGCGGTTTCAAGTAGATGGCATGTTTCATGGATCAGGCCCAAGCGAGGCAGCCAAAGCAGTAGGTCTGAAATCGTCCGTTGACGGATGCGACTGTTGACGATATCGCGTGGTTGACCACCTTTGGACAGTGGTACATACAGTAAGGGAAGTTGGGAGAATCCGTCGATGAGAAGGTCCCAGTGTTCTCGTAAACCATTTTGGTTTCCTTGGATCAACTCCGCAAAAATACGAGACGTGACTTCTTCAAATTCAACAATGGGTGAATCCGAAGTGTCCAAATCGAGCCTTTGCTGCAGATAGATAATCACGGAATCCAAAATGCGTTTGGTATCGGTAACTTCAATCGTCGTGGCGATAGCTCGTTCCGTTAATGATTCCAGCGTGATTCGATGTCGATCGTATTGAGTCATCGACTCGAAGTCACCAACCGGAGCAGGAATGACGTGTCCCCCGATAGACTCAATGAGATCTTCAAGTTCCTGACGGTTTTCGGCGAGTCGCTTGGACCAGTTCGTGATTGTTTGTAAGCTATCTTCGATCAGTTGTGGCTCTGCCTTTTCGTGGTGGCGAATACTAATGGCTTGGCCTAGACCAGCGATTTTCCAGAGGCTTGCCAGGTTGTCGTGAAACGCTAAACGCCGATCAATTTGTTCGCCTAGAAGCAGCAATTCACTATGGTCTGGGTCAGAGTTATCAAAGATCTCACCTTCCACTCCATCGTCCGTGGAGTCACGGTAGGAAACGTTTTCGTAGGCAGCACTGAAGATGCTCTGTTCTTCCTCCGGTTCGTCACTTTCTAACTCGTCGTCAAATTCATCTTGGGGCCTTTCAGCATTGCCGCCGTTGAATTCGGGGATGATCCAATAATCTTCCGAATTTGCTTCGAAGTAATCGAACAGTTTGCGCACAAGGTTCCATTTTTTAGCCACAGCCGTTGCTTGTTCGTCGGTATCTGTGCGGACATCCGCGTTGCCAATAACATCGAGTAGCCAGCGTCGCGTGAGGATATAGAAGGAAGAGTCATTTTGTTCTAGCGGAATTCGGTCGGCTTCACTTAGCCAGTGAATCAGTAGCGCCATTGAGGCCACATGATCGCCTTGTTCCAGTAGTGAATGGATGACGAGCGAATAGGCTTTGGGAGAATCAAATATTTGAGCGTAGGGCGCCCAGAATTTCACGTTCCCAGCTTCGGCTCCGCCCTTGTGCCACAAATTTAAAGCCTCGGCCACATGCGACGCTGCGTCGTACAACGCGTTGGGGTCGGCAGCGTGAATAGCTGTCACTTCATGGGCTGCATATTTGTGCCACCACTGTGCGGCTTCTTGGAAATGTTCATCGATGCGTTGGCACAGCACTTGATCATCGTTGGCGGCAGCTTCACTCCATGTTCTAGCTAGTAGTGCAAAGAACTGCTCTACAATTAATACAAGTTCATCGATGCGGTGGTCGTGAACACTGTTTTCTAAGGCTGGAAACAGGCTAAATTGGCAATCAAATCCGAGGATATTCCAAGGGTCGGCAAAGGCACCACATTGGATGCCTCGTTGAATAAGGTAAAATATCGATCCCGCGATATCGGCGGCCTCCGATAGGTTTTTATTTTCGATCGCCTGCAGAGATTGGTCAAGTTGGCAGGCAATTCGGCAACGAAATCGAGCCGAAGGCACGGGTACAAGGCTAGCTTTCTCACGAGCAGCATCGTGGTGTCCCATGAAGGCAAATATTTGACCGAGGTGAATATGTTCAAGCTGATGGGCTCGGGTTTCCGTTAGTTGGGCATTGAGGTGTTGTCGAGCGTCGCCGAAGGGTTGATGGCGAATCAATGTTTCCGCTGCCAACCGGTCACGATGTTCACGATCCGTTCGCTGTAGCAGGTCCCGATAAAAGCGGTCGCGGTAGTTGGCAATTTGTGGCATCAGACTTGCCAATGTGGTTGAGGAGTCATGACAACTAGGGCCCCAGCCATTGATTCCTGAAGACATCAATATCGTACCGGCGAGGACAGCCGCCGCTTCAAACAAAGCTTCGTCAGCATCTAGGTCTGGCCGATCTATTTGCCTTTGCATCAATGCATCGAGAGTGACCTTTTGAATGACAAACCGATCGTAGCATCCTTGTTGGTCGATATGATGTGGGTCCCACATGCCAAAATGGTGGTTCGGCCGTTTGTTAACGGGATGGTCGAAATCGTAGGATCGCGGGTCGAAGGCGATTTCCTTGAGGTTGTTTGTGTCCAAACAGGCTTCCCGCAACAACTCTTCATCGGTCTCCGCCAAGAGTTTGACCGTCTTGTCGATCACTCGCTGGTAGGACCCCTCGCAGGCCCCGCTGCCTTGGATGTAAAGCGGAACGGGTCGCAACCATTCGTGGGCGTAGGGTTGGATGTTCTGGGATTCCAATGTGGCCACCGGACGATAACCAACGAAGTCATTGAATTGACGCAGTAACGTTTCGGTGTTGAGGTGTTCAAAATCGGGGCCCTGACTTAGCACCAAGTCAAATGCGCGGCCAATAAAATACGAATTGAATAGTTGAATCTCGGATTGGTGGAAAAGTAAATCCTGATGGAACATGAAATACGTTCGCAGCAACTGGTCGAATGTCGTTTCAATAACGACCCGAGATTGATCGTTATTGGCGAAGGCATCGTTCTGTTGCGCTAGATGATCGATGGCTTCAAATAGGAAGTCGTATAAACGGGTCCAAGTTTCTTCTGGATAAACCGCTGTAAGCTTTTTCCAGATGAGGTTTAGGTTGTTATAGAAACGAGGGTCTTGAGTGCCAGTGGAAAAGTTGAGGTATCCCAGCACTTGTTCGAGTGCCGTTAATTCATCTGAATTAAGTTCACTTACCTTCATGCGGGGTTTTTCACAGTTGCTAGTAGGATACGACGAACCTGTTCGGCGGAAACCATTTATTAGTGTTCACCTTTGAGATAGACATTCAATCTAAGGGTACTTTCCGAGTTGGTCTATAGCCCTGTGCGTTGCGCGACCGCCGGAGAGTGTTTGCGGCGCTAAGAAGCGAAGGTGGACATTAATTTGCTCGGTAGTTGCATTTCGAGGGTAGGACTATGACGTTTAGTTAAGTTTGGCAATCGTTTTTTCCCATTTAACGTAAAGATTGACGGCAAATATGGAGAACGGATACTGTATTAGGCGAATATAGCGATAGGTAACCATAGCCAGAGCTGGTGGAGATGAAGCTAGACTTTTTGCCGTTCAACACTATGATAAATGTATAATGGGTGTACGTTGTAGATGATTGCACGTACAGGATGCAAAAGATCGTTACGATCAAGCCTCTAATCTAATGGAACAATGATATGCGTATAATCAGCACTCTGGCATTGAGCATGCTGTTACTATTCGGCACCCCTCTTTATGGTCAACTTCACACCAATGGTCTGATTACTCACAATGCGGCTCGTAGTTTAGGTTTGGAGCGGGCGTGGTATTTGCAGGTCCCGATGAATCAATATTCCAATAGAATTTTAGATGTCTATTTGCACGTGAATGCTGCCGAAGCTGATTGGTCCTACGAAGTCACACAAGGCGACGAATCTTATATTTTTTCGGACAAAGACCTTGATTCCTTTGGACGCCCCCTAGGCCGAGAACAAGCAAAAATAAATGCCAATGCATTTCGCCTGAAGCTTGGCGGTGGCGCCGACTTGATTGAACATTCCGTACCCAAAATCTATCTGTCGATGTTGTCGGATCGTGGTGACGTTACGCTTGTTAATGGTGAAACCGGACAGGTGTATTGGTCGACCCATGTTGGAAATCCTCGTCATCCTGCTGTAGGCGTTTGTACAAACGATGAATACACAGTCGTTGTAACTGGTGTTCGTATATTTGTGTTACGAAATGCTGATGGCGGTATTGTCCAAGAACGTATGACTCAGAGTTTACCGGGTGCTGGGCCGGTGATGGTTAACAATAATGTTTACGTACCTTCAATTCAAGATCGTGTCGAATACTACAATCTAGATCGATTTAGCTGGACGCCCGAAGTGTTAGCATCGTCCGGTCGAGTGGTGACTCAACCAGCGATTGGTGGTCAGAGTATTGCTTGGCCCACGGATCGCGGTCATGTCTTTGTTGCAGGCACAGGACGACCTAAACTGTGGTATCGTGTCGAGACGATCGGCAAAGTGGTCGCTCCAGTAGCCTATCAACAACCTGGAAAGTATGTTGCGAATTGCCTTGATGGTTTTGTGTACTGTATTAACGAGCGCGATGGCCGCTCGATTTGGCGTCAAAGTCTAGGCGAGGCACTAATACGAGAACCGGTTATTGTAAAAGATCGAGTGTATGTTATTTCACGAAATAAAACTTGTTATTGTTTGAGTATGAAGAATGGTGATGTTCAGTGGAGCCATCCCGACATTACTCAAATTGTTTCGGCAAGTGGCGAACGACTTTACGCTTTAGATCGACTCGGAAATCTACTCGTTCTTAACCTCAAAAATGGAGGTCACTATACAAGCTTAGCGGCCGGCAAGATTGATTTTGTAATGGTGAACGCGTTTACAGACCGCATCTATATGGGGACTCGCAGTGGGCTCATCCAGTGCATTCACGAGACCCATCGTGAATTCCCCATGTTACATGTTGACGAAGTTGTGACGACTGATGATGCCGCTGAGGGTGACAATAATACCAATCCGATGAATCCAGCCAATCCAATGCCACAGGCTCCGGTCGTACCGCCGGTCGTAAACCCATTTGGCGGTGGCGTTAAACCACCCGCTGCGAATCCGTTTGGCGGAGGTGCCCCTAAACCACCCGTTGCGAATCCGTTTGGCGGAGGTGCCGCTAAACCACCCGCTGCCAACAAAAATCCATTTAAGTAACGATGTGATTGATTGAAAATCAAATATCGATGCCCGATTTTTGATAGGTGGGTAGCAACACATTAGCCGTACTCCCTAATTAGAATATCAATTGGCAAACTCGTACGGTTTCTAACAAATAATCATATCGGCTTGCCTACAATTTACCTCCCCTACTTGACCATTGCCTGCTTACATTACAAACTCGTTGATTGTGTCGCTGTTTTGAAATAGCGGCTGCTCTTTTCACCATTAGTTGTTTGTTTTTACCGTTACGGAATGGAATTGTTGGAATATGTCCTCGCCTCCTGTTCGACGTGCGCTGATTAGCGTTAGTGATAAACTTGGTTTAGTTGATTTTGTCCGAGGGCTTGAAGTTGCTGGTGTCGAAATCTACAGCACGGGTGGAACTCGCCGTCATCTAGAGCAAAGCGGCATCGATGTCCTAGACGTTAGTGACTACACCGGTTTTCCCGAAATGCTGGATGGACGCTTGAAAACCTTGCATCCCCGGATTTTTGGTGGAATTCTATGTCGTCATGATCGTGAAGATGATATGGATTCCCTAGCAAAACACGAGATAGCTACCTTTGAGCTGGTCGTTGTAAACCTGTATCCCTTTGCAGCAACCATCGCTCGGGCAGATGTAACCCGAGCCGAAGCAATCGAACAAATTGATATTGGTGGTCCGAGTTTGGTTCGAGCTGCAGCTAAGAATCATTACTTTACGACCGTCGTCACCGATACGCAGCAGTACAGTAGTGTGCTTGAAGAAATTCAAGAGCATCAAGTCACCACGCTGGAAACACGTTATCAACTCGCCGCCGCAGCCTTCGCGATGACGGCTCAATATGATCAAGCGATCGCCGCTTATTTTGCGGAAGCAGAACAGGCGTCTCAATTTACCCAAGATCATAACATTGGGATGCGACTCAAAACGGAATTGCGTTATGGTGAGAATCCACACCAAGAAGCAGCGCTATATTCAGTCTCCGGTAGTCATGGCGCAAGCTTAGTACAGGCCCGTCAATTGAATGGCAAGGAGTTGTCCTATAACAACTTGCTCGATCTCGACGCAGCGCTGCAAATTGCCCAATCTTTTACCGATCCGGCATGCAGTGTAATTAAACATAACAACCCCTGCGGTGCCGCCGTGGGTGAATCATTGTACATAGCAACGGAAAAAGCGATGGCTGGTGACCCACTCAGTGCCTTCGGTAGTGTGTTGGGTTTCAATCGTGTCGTGGATGAACAGACGGCTGAATTACTGGCCGAACCTGGATTGTTCATCGAAGCAATCGTGGCCCCCGAATTCGCAGCCGGTGCGATTGGAATATTGACGACTAAACCTAAATGGCGTAATAACGTGCGTTTGATGCAAGTCGGTAATCTTGATCAACGTGAAACAGAATTGGTTTATCGTCAAATCACCGGCGGGATGTTAGTGCAAGAATCAGATACGGTTGCCGATGACTATTCGACTTGGGAAGTGGTGACCGAAACACAACCCGATGATTCGCTACGAGATGAATTACGATTCGCTTGGCAAATAGTTCGTCATATCAAATCCAATGCGATTGCCGTTTGTCGTGATCAATCCGTGGTTGGCGCCGGAGCGGGACAAATGAGCCGCGTGGATGCCGTGAATATTTCGATTGAAAAAGCGGGTGAACGAGCGACCGGAGCAGTCCTTTCTTCAGATGCATTTTTCCCGTTTCCCGATGCGATTGAATCTGCTGCCGCAGCGGGCATTATCGCGATCATTCAACCCGGTGGTTCGCGCGGTGATGACGCTGTCATCGAGGCCTGTAACGCACATGGTATCGCGATGATCTTTACCGGTTGTAGGCACTTTAAACATTAATCGCCTCCAGCGGCTGGGATTTTGAAAGGGTTTGCCAACGTGGTTGAGCAATTGAAGAGTTCGACCCCCGAGTTTCTGAGGTGGACGCTAGCTGTTGCTTGTAAACTCAAAGATTTTTCGCAGTGGAAGAATCCCGATCGAGTTGAACGCCATTTACGCGCGGTTCGTGTCTGTGAAACTGCAATTCGTGAAGGACGTGTCTTAGATGGCATTTGTGTAGCTGCTGAACAATGTGGTGATGATTCAGCGAATACCCTAGGTTTTCGAATCGCCGATGTCGTGGAATCGTTTGGAAGTCTAGAGGCGATTGCTGAAACTTGCGAACAATGTGCCGCTAATGCAATTAAGGAATTACACCCGGCGGCGAATGTAGGTTGTTTTGGACTGCTGCCTATAACAAATATCCACGTGCACCCCGTTGGCAAAACGACTGTATTAGGCGCAACAAATTTGCAGCAGTTACTCGATAAAGTTCTGAGCGACAATCTTGAACTGAGTTCACATATAGCTAAGTGCTTTGTAGCGACTCAACCTGCGTGGTATGGCTTATGGATTCCCGCTTCGCCATCGCTACAACAACGACAGGTTCAATTGGAAGTGCTGGATACATTGTTAGTGTCAGTTACTGACGCAGAAGTCAATTCGGCATGGAAGTTATTCACCGCAGCTTTGAGGATTAGCGTAAAACACGATATTGAGATCAGGATTGAATTGTGCCCAGCGGGTGTGCGTGACAATGTAAATTGGACAGTTCCGGAACATTGCTGCCGCTGTCATGCACCTTGGAAACCAGACTTGCGGAAAAGTATGCCAAGCTGTCAAATTTGTAATTATCAGGGTCACCCCAACAAACGCCATCAAGGGTTTGTTCAAGGCAAACGGCCCTACTGGAAATTGAGCCAGTTTTTGGGCGAACAACAGGCAGCTTTGTTCTTAGAACAATACCGCCAACGTGAAGGCAGATAACGTGTCAAAATTCGAAAGTATATTAGACAAAATTGTCGCCACGAAACGCGATGAAATTGTGCGCGCAAAAGCGACTCTGCCTGTCGAGGAATTACTTGTTCGAGTCGTAGATGCACCGCCAGTACGGGATTTCTTGGCTGCTGTGGCGGCTCCAGGTGTTATCAAGCTGATTGCAGAAGTGAAGAAAACGTCACCTTCCGCTGGGTTGATTCGAAATGATTTTGATCCGGTGGAAATTGCACGCGCCTATGCAAACCATGGAGCAACATGCATTAGTTGCTTGACCGATGAGAAGTATTTCCACGGGAAGCTCGATTACTTGTCGCAGATTCGAGAGGCAGTTTCACTTCCTCTGCTTCGTAAAGATTTCATTGTTGACACCTATCAAGTTCTGGAAGCACGTGTGGCTGGTGCCGATGCAGTTTTGCTCATTGCCGAATGTCTCACGGACGTTGAATTGAAGCAACTTTATGATTATATCATTGAGTTGGAAATGACTCCTTTGGTTGAGTTCTACGCGGCCGAGAATCGCCAACGAGTGCTAGCTGTAGGGGCAACCTTGGTGGGTGTGAATAATCGCAATCTCCATACCTTCGAAACGAATTTACAGCATACGATTGCGATGCAGTCAGAATTGCCAGCGGAGTGTTTGTTAGTTGCCGAAAGTGGTATTGGCACGCCCGAAGATGTCGCTATGCTTGCCGGGCGAGGTGTCGATGCAATGCTTGTGGGTGAAAGTTTAATGCGGCAAGCTGATATCGGCGGCGCTGTCGAAAATCTCTTATCACTGGTAAACGCAAAATAACTCCTTTTTGCTTTATCCAATCAATCAGCCACTCATTGACACGAATGAGTACGCGTCCAGAAATTGAGGTCAATTGACCTATATTTAAGCGCAGCGGGATACCCCCCTATTGGTGCGCATCTCAAACAATCGGTATGGAACCCAGTTTCTGAATTCCGTATACTTTTGCGACGAAGAAAATGAGAAATACGTTGTAACAAAAAGGCAAATTACGATGATTCCCCGCTGCGCAAAGTTTCTGCCGCACACCTGCCTCACCTTTCAACTTCAACTGCTCATTATTGCAACCCTGTTTTTTACGGGCTGTGGAACGACCAAGAGCAAGATTGGAACCGGCCAACTGTTGATGTCTAACGCGGTTGATTTAACAATAGGTGATTTGGATTTTAGCACCGTTGCTGGTGAAAAAATATTCTTGGATACGCAGTTCATTAATGTCACGGAAGGTACGTATGGATTCGTCAATTCTCAATATATAATTAGTTCACTTCGACAGCAGTTAATTGCGCATGGTTGCGAATTACTCGATTCAAAGAGTGAGTCAGACTACGTCATTGAGGCTCGTGTCGGTGCCCTTGGTACGGATAGTCAAACAATTACTTATGGAATCCCAGGTAACAATACACTTGGTAACATGGCGTCGTTAATCCCCAATGCTCCCGCTGTTCCGGTCATTCCCGAGATTTCGATTGCCAAGCGAGATGACACTACGGGAATTGCAAAGATTTCGGTCTTTATTTATGAAACGAAAACCAAGATGCCTGTTTGGCAATCGGGTGTAGAATACGCACGTAGCACATCCAATGATATGTGGATTTTTGGTGCAGGACCACTCCAATGGGGAACGGTCCATGGTCAAACCAAGTTTGCCGGCACACCCCTTAATTTTGACAACTTTAATGTCGCCAAATGGCTCCGCCCGAAGGAAAGTCCGATTGATGCCGAACACGCGATCTATTTCAATAAGTTTGAGTTCGGCAACTCATCCTCTTCACTAGTTCTTCCGGCGGCTTATATCGACGAGGCAGCGGATGAACCAGAAGAAGAAGTTAAAGATCCAGATGAACCGGCCGCTTTTAATCCCAATCCAGCAGCTCGTCAGATCCCACAATAATTACTCTCTTCTCACAAATAAAACTGGCTCTAGATGGCGACTTCCGGATTCACTACGGATCAATATGAACTGCTCGACTTTGGATCAGGTCGCAAGTTGGAGCGATTTGGCGAGTGGATTCTAGACCGCGAGTCCCCAGCGGCCGATGCACAACAACGGTCGGATCCTGCGTTATGGAAAACTGCTGACCTCGTATTCAATCGGTCCGCTGGTGGTGACCAACAGTGGTCTGCCAACACAAATCCCCGGGGAAAAAATGAAAAGCTCAAATCAATCACTCCAACGGGTGCTGAGTTTCCACCATGGGAGATTAGTTTTGGCGAACACTTTAAGCTGCGATTACAGCTAAGTCCAGTTGGACATATTGGAGTGTTTCCCGAGCAGGCCAAAAATTGGGCGTGGCTCATGCGGCAAGTACGGCGCGGCATCAAAGCGTATGGCGAGCCGCTTCGAGTGCTCAATTTGTTTGGCTACACCGGCGGCAGCACGTTGGCCGCCGCGGTAGCTGGAGCTGAAGTAACGCACATTGATAGTGCGGGCAACATTATTGAACGTGCGCGAGAAAATGCTAAGATCAGTGGATTGCAAGATGCCCCAATCCGCTGGATCCAAGAAGATGCACAATTGTTTTGCCAGCGCGAGGTAAAACGAGGCAATACTTATCACGCGGTCATTCTCGACCCACCGAGTTATGGCCATGGTCCTAAAAATCAAGTCTGGAAAATCAATCAACATTTAGGGGAGCTGTTGGCCAACTGCAGTAAGCTCACGGAGCAGCAACGTAGCTTTATGCTGCTGACTTCTCACACAGTTGGACTGGGTGCCGCTGATTTGGAGGCAATGTTCGCAGATCGAATTTTTGGGCACTGCAGTGCTGGTGGATCTACGGGAGAAATGCAACTCATGGGCAAGCCTCCGTTGCGATTGCGGGCCGGAACATATATTCGTTTCCCGTAACGCTTGCTAGGGTATTTATTATGCTCGCCACAGATTTTCATGATTGGGTATTGGGGTGGCGTTGTCGTTGAGATTCATAGGCTAAGATGGCCGCGGTTGTCGAGACGTTTAAGCTATCACCAATACCACACATCGGTACTGAGATAGCTTGGCTATTAGACGAGTTCCACAGGTCTGTTAATCCCATCGCTTCAGCACCCAGTACAATGGCCGTACGCCCTGTTAGATTGACTTCAGAGTAGCAGCAATTGCCGTCGACCATTGTGGCAAACGTGTTAAAGTGATTGCTCTGTAGCCACTTTTGAATATTTTGAGTTGTATCACGGACGATCGGCAAGTGGAAAATTGCTCCGGCACTTGACCGAATTGCATTCGGATTGCACACGTCACATTCCGAATCGGCGAGAATGATGGCGGCGACGCCTGCAGCGTCAGCAGTCCGAGCGATGGCGCCGAGATTTCCCGGATTTTCAATCCCCTCGAGCACAAACACAACCTCGGAGTCGCTC
>Ga0208879_1003441_pt1 | contig 12980 bp, 6 predicted proteins | sample Knorr_S15_td_Bot_FD_185605 | JGI IMG/M metagenome (GOLD analysis project Ga0208879, IMG submission 185605) | Marine microbial communities from Southern Atlantic Ocean transect - Knorr_S15_td_Bottom_ad_5009_LV_A (SPAdes) (version 2) | ecosystem: Environmental > Aquatic > Marine > Oceanic | place...
ATTCGGCGTCAGAATTGGTAAGACATTCAAGGCCAGCATCGGCGCGGATCTACAGATTGAAGGCCCGGAAATGCGCGGCACCGCAAGAATCTCGCTCGCTTTCGTCTCGTTCACTGTTAAATTCGGGAGTCAGAATCCAAGTTCATTCGCAGCAATCAGTGGCACACAATTCCTGAACAAGCATGTCAGGCAACTACCCGAAGCCGAGGTCGATGATGCACCTAGCAATGAATGGAAAACCACTGATTTCATGAATGCAAATGTGCTCAAAGGAGTAGCACGACCTCCAAGCGCCAAGAACGATGATGGCACCCAGAAAGATGGTTTACCAACTGGGGAAGACGATTCAGATCCTTGGCTGTTGGAACCAGAGTTTGACTTCATGTTGGGTCATAAATTCCCAGCCACTAGTATGCGATTCAATACAGATAAAGGAACAATTTCCAGATCTTTTGACCAAATGGATTTGGCTGCCATGCGCCAAACTGGAGTGGATAGTATCATTGAAATCGATCTTCATCGTAAGGTGGGAAATAGTTGGGAAATAATGGACGATTACGACGATTATTGCCATTCAGAGGGGATTACCATTGATTCTCGTCAAAGCTTCTTCCCAGACACCATCTGGTCATACATCGCCGGACCAGGTGGTAAACCTCAACCGAAGAAGTCTGCTGGAGAACAACTACAGTTCCTGTCATCATATGTGATTAGTGGCCGTTGCTACTTTGAAGACCCAACGGACAACCTGAATTTGGAAGGCAAGGTAGAACCTTGTGAAATGACTCATTACATCCCGATGCATGAAGCCTCGGGAATCAACATAGTGTTCGTGGGCCCAATTGTTTCGATTATGAGGGACATCATGGCTCTATCGCTAGCTAATTATCAACAGGCTGTTACAGAAGATGATTCGAACAAAGGTCTGATGAGTGCAATGATCAAGATGATCTATGACGATGATGCAGAATTTGGTAAGCAGGTGTACATCAATGAGACACGCAAAGTCGATTCATTCCATGATTTCAATGAAGCAGCCAGCAGATCGGCTGCTGGCAGTAGAAAAAACCAGTTCGGAGCTATCGGAAATCGCCGTGGAAACGCCAAAGCAGGAGGTGATACCCGATGACCAGCCCTCCTGTGCGCTCTAGGAAGATGGCCGAGAAGCGCCTGAGGCGATTACGCTCTGCCCCGCGCGTCATCAGCATCACCAATGATTTCGGTACAGACACCCCAATGCTCACTACGAGCGCATTGAATGAAGTCAAACCTCAAGAGAAGATCAGGAAGCCCCGAGGAACGCCCCGCCCCGTATTGATGCATACCATCAAAATGAGACCCGAGTCGAGAACCGAACTGCCCCCCTCATCCCGAACGACAGTTCTCACATTGCCAGAACGGGACACAGCTCCGAGAATCGATGTACCACGTAGAAAGATGAACAGTAAGTTGGCGTTGAGATCAAGGAGCATCGCGGTGAATTCAAATGGTTCTCCATCAAGCACCAAACAGGAACATCAACCTCCAGTCCAATTCACTAAACCAAGTCAGATTCGTGCGAGAACAGCTCAACTACGCGGGGATGGACTAGGACTCTCTGCTGGCGAGACGCATTTGTGGAAACTCACGAACAGGGGAGTCCCTAAATCTTCAAACTCGACCCTAGATGATCGCCCCACATTGGATGTGGATGGAGATCAAGGTGTGAGGGTGTCTTTCATGACCATGGTTGGTGATCCGATTCAAGAATTTGAGATACCTCCTCATGCCCAACCGATTACCCTGAATGTACCTCAAGGCACTGGATTGGTTGCCGCGATCGGACTCGGCGGTGCTGGTGTGATCCCTGAAACTCTAGAAGTCGGACCAGGCGGAATACTGCCTGAAATATCAACATTCAATCGTCCTGGAATCGGTTTCCACCCATCTTCAACTGTAGTTCAGGTCAGCCCATTCAACTACCTTTGTCGAGGTTCTTCGATGAGGGTGAAATATCTGCATCCTGGACATGCTAGAGGAAAGAGGTTCGCGTTTTCAGCGATGCATGTGTTGGACAAACAGCCAGAGGTCGAGATGGTCCTGCCCTCGACCATCGATAATTTGGCAATTTTCATCTCGGGCGAAGGCGAAGAAGAAGAAGTTCTCTCAGTCGCCCTTGGTGACTTGATTGTGACAGGGGAGCCACATCAAATCAAGCGCAACGGCTGCAGAGTTTTCCTCTGGGATGTTGCTGAAGAAGTAGAGAATGCCAGTCTAGTCAAGGTTCTAGCTCGGGTTGCAGAAGGTTGGGCGATAGATTCCATCATCGGCCTGAGAGGGCCATACGACAACTGGCTGAAGACGTTGACCGATGGAAGATGGTCAGGACTGGTCGAAGAAGGGCCACTCACATCCAATGGTGATTCACTGCTCAAGTGGCGCAACTCGAATACTCCGGCCGCCAAGAGAACATCCGCGGTTCCAAGTTCAAAGATGAAGAGAGCAGAAATTCCGCAACCGGCACCTGTAGAAAAGACGGCCAAGAAGGGAATTTATGACCTAGGAGAATTGGAGTTAGGCAATGAATTCAAGCGAGATGTGTCGAGTCTTGCTGCTGATGATGATATGGGTGACATCATCACATTCAGCAGAGTGTCCGGAGCAGAGTTCTTGTCGGTTTCTCCAGAAGGCACCATCATCGGACTTCCTACCGAAACCCAGCCATTGGGAAGATTCGAATTTGTCGTTCGTGTGACTGATTCAGAAGGTGCTCATGCCGATGCGACATTCTATGGTACGATCATCAATCCAAACGACAACACATCACCATACTGGAAAGAGGATGAACGATGAAGGGGGTGAATGATTGAGCGGAGATGATGTCATACCATTCGGCCAATTCAAGCTTTACGATCGGGTTGTACCCCCTCTTTACCAAGGGCAATACAAAACCACCTTGACACAAGATTTGCCCCCTGATAGTGAAGATGGTAAGCCTATACCAAATCTCCACCTGACTGCTGATAGATACTTCGATATCACCGGTCCCCGATGGCATTTGGACCCAACCGCGGTTCATTCGATGACACCACCTGACAAGGAACAGGATGCGTTTACATCCGCCTATGTTCCTATGGTGGTATTGCAGAGACGTACTCTACCTTGGGAGAGAGATATGTTCCTTGGAGAGGGGGGACCCGAGACCGCGGGTTGCCCCAGCATGGCATTATTGCTGTTCACTGAAGATGAGATTACTTTCAACAATGGAACAGATGATTATGTAGGGATTTTCAAGGGGGCAGACGGAATTAAGTTGGTCAATGCTCTCAATGCCGCATCAAATGTTTCGGATGAATTAGAGGAAGGAATATTCCAATCCAAGCCGGCTCAATATTTGGAAGCCATGGAAATCGATGACATGGAAGATCACCTTGTCGATGCAGTCAAGGTTCCAGGTGATACGTTGCAAGCCGTTTGTCCAACGTTCCGCGAGATTAGGTTACTAGCCCATGCCAGACAGGTTAATCCGATGGACAAGGAGCAATGCGGTTCTGACGAAGATGGCTGGTTCTCTGTAGTGATCTGCAATCGCCTCCCCACGAAACCGGACACCAAGTACCATGCGTGTTTAGTATCGCTCGAGGGTAGGCATACTGACGGTTTTATTCAAGCTGATTCAACACATATAGAATTCAACGATGAGGTTTCCGGCGGAATCACTCAGATGTCGATTTCAGAGTTGACTTTAGATAGTGATTTGCTTAGTGGTGTCGGTGGCCTTCCGGAGTCAGGAAATAAGGGAGGAAATTCACGTAAGAAGAGGTGGTGGATACCGAAGTTTTCTAGAAAATATCTCAGTCTGATGAGCATTCTAATAGGCCATGCGTCTAAGGGGTGGTATGCGGAATCTCCCCAATACACATCATCAACCACGACCACCATGTCTTCAGATCCGATCAAATTGGTTCTGCTTCATCATTGGACATTCAAGACCAGTGTAACTGGTGGTGATTATGAATCTAGAATGAAATCGTTGCATCTTCGAATCAAGGATCCAGGGGAATCCAAGTGGGAGAAGGGTGAACTGGTAGAGAAGGTAGAATTGCTTGAGTTCAATACATATTGTAGGGACCCGGACCATGAGGGTGAGAGAAATTTAGGACTTAAATATCAAGGAAGTACTTGCACATGTGGGGCCGACTTAGGACAAGCTCACGCAGAGCCCATGCTGTTGGGTAACGACATGGTGAGGGATGTAGCAAGGAATGGTTATCTCACAACTGAGATGACTCACTCGGATGGTGGAGTGAGCGATGTCGTGTACAGAGGCCCCCTAATTCCCCTTTCAGTGGATCACGTACCAAAGAAGGAGGATGGACCATATTTCAATTCAGATCAGGCACTTGCTCTTGCAGTAGATATCGGCGGTCTATCCGATATCTCACACGCATCAGCATTTGAACTGGGGCGCCTCTTGGCTCTCTCAGATCATTCATTCACAAAGGCAGCCGCAAGATGGAGACAGTCAATCTACGTAGGTCAACAAAACAATAACACTCTGAAAGCACTGAGTGATATTCATGCCTTCAAAACAGGTGGAGACTTCAATTTCGGTAACCTCCAGAGTTGTATTCTCAAGAACGCCGCCTTTTCTCTGAGCCAAGCCCAAATGGGAATCAACAATTTGAATATTCAACAACTCAGTCAAATTGATCCAAATCAGCCGGGTTTTGGAGTCACAGATCCACCACCTCAACAGTTTTCGAGAATAGCAGATCCCCAAACTGAATCACGGCAGATATCCGAGACATTTTCTCTTGGTTCAGCTGGAGTAACTGGAGAGATTGATGCACTGAAGCAAGCATATCGAACTATGACAGGTCAGGGGGAACCAGAATGAGCAGTAATCTGAGTCTTGGGATATGCGATTCAAAATATTATGCCCCAGGCGGCGGAAGCGCTGGGCTTCATAAATCGGTTTCCGAAGAACTGGTAACTTGGATGGCGAGGCTGAGGATGTTGGAAGGAGTCCCCTTCAGGTATCTTGTACCGTATGATGAAATTCTACCAAACGAATCAGTTCGATTCTTCCACATGGATCGAAATTGGCTTGATGCATTGGTTGATGGTGCAATGAGTGTGGCTCGCATGGGCTCACAAGAAGTAGAATTTGATGTGGACCGATATGTGGATCTTATGCGGGATTTGCACAACAGGGAACGAGATGGGAGGCAGTACTCCAACACACTACTAACATCACTACTTTCCGTTAAGGATAGAGGTGACGAATCAGAAGTCGCTCCCACGATTCCAGAATTCCCATCCGGTGGCCCACTCACCGGTTTCCTATTCCGTTCATCGGTGGTGAGAGATTTCCCTGGTATTGAGATATCGGCCCATGACATCACCAAAGAGGCGTGCTTCGATTGTGGGAAACCTCCACTAGATCCGGACTCTATTCCATCCTCATGCACGTGGTGTGGAGGTACATGGAATAAAAATGTCCCTAAACCCAATCCGTATCTAAATGGGTGCAGAATCCCGACCCTTCGTCAGGAGCGTCTTTCGGATACAGTGATGTTATGCATCTTCAATGGAACTCCAAGCCATGTTCGTATCCAAGAGCCCTACGAAGGAATGCGGATCGGCGTGGATACCGAGCAAGCCGAACCCACTAATGGGAGGGCATATCGAATCAACTTGAAGGACCTAAAGGCCAACTTCCTTTGTGGGTGGTGTGAGGGTGTAATTGATACGGCGATAGAGCCAGCAGTCTGTCCTGAACCGATTGACCCAATGTTGGTTCATGAATCCGGGGTGTCCGGCTCGGCTCATGTTATTTACCTTTCAAGCACAGTTTGTTACAAGTGTTACACCGTCCAATCATATTCTCCTGAGTCTAGTTGGATTTGTGAAGGTTGTGGAGAAAATGGTATTCCTATGGAGCCACCAGATGGTGATAATGGAGATAAATTCAGAGGATATGATGTATTCACTAGAAAACAATCAGGGGATAATTCAGTATTGAACATCGAAGGGATCTATGAAAAAGCGAAGGAGCAATTGGATGGTACTCTAGGTCCCGGCGTGTCTACAGTTGTCGACATCCCTGTTGCCCAAGACAGCGCCCTATTGGCAATACAGATGTTACAGTTCCCCTACCAACAGGATTTCGAGTGTGACAACGCTTTCCCATTCAGTGTGAATGACACTCCCACTGACACTTCGGGGGGTGCTTGAAGTTGAAGAGAAGTGAGAAACCCAAGGAGACGCGCGCTGAGAAGAGGGCACGCAAGGCGAGTGATAAGGCAGCCAAGAAAGCTCGCAAGGCTAGTGATAAGGCGGCTAAGAGAGCACCCGCCAAGGGTGTCGTTCAGGACATCGGTGATGTTGGAGCTGTGAGTAGGATCGATGCCGAGGACGGCTCGCACACCAGCGCTCACGAATTGACCCATGTAATGCAACAACGTGAGAGTCTGGTCGCTGGCAGTGGTCAACCTTCCGTCAACATGGGAGACGATTCAGAGATCAGAGATTCAGGTGCATCGGGCCTCAAGAACGACATTCATGTCGGAGCCTCAGGTGGCGCCGCCACCGGAATGCAGTCTGATATCGATGAATCACACTTCAAGTGGGCAGAACCAACCACAGTGGGCAAAACCAATGTCATCATGCAGGAAGGTGCTGCTGAATCTGCGGTTGGCGGCCCCGATATTGGGGGAGGGGACTTCGCGACTTCATATGTTAGCGTTGAACCTGGTGGGGACATCGACATCGAGCTCGAACCCGATTGGGAACACGACGCTGAAGATTGGGTGGTACACGACAACCGCAGTCTGTGGAAGCACGCTCGAATCCTTGTTCCTGTCGATGTTCAAGCATTGGTGATCAACGAGGAAACTGATGGTTCTCAGTGGGCAGAGTTGAAATCTATACCGACGCTTGTTTGTTGTGAAGAAGGTTGTGGGAACTCTTGGGTGGATTCTGGAGAAACACAATGTCTCAATTGTCAATCGAACAACATAGAGCGAGTCAGGGTGCCACCGAGCGCCTTTGACACCAAGGATTCAATCAACCCAGGTCGCCCGAAGGGAATACATCTGCATTGGGCGATGCCCGACGCTCTAATGCATGGTGAACCGAAAGACGAGGACGAAGAGATAGGTTACATGGATCTGTCGGACATCATTTGCCTCAAGTGCGGCAAGAGATGGCCGGATTCAGAAGGCACCCAATGTCCCGTTTGTCCCGCGATCACGATGCCTGCGAACGGATCAAAGAGCACTGTGACCGCCAAAGAAGCTGCAGAACAGGATATAGAAATCCCCAATGAATCTGAAGATGAACGCGCCAGGAGTCTGCACGATATGTTTGATTTCCCTCAACTACCAGATCGCTGGCTGGTTGTGAGAACTTGGCCAAGACTCCTAGGCCATAAATTCAGTGGACCTGGCACACCGGACCCTTACTGGGATGAATGGAACACTAAAGCGTGGGTGGTCGAGTCGGATACTCTTCAAGTTACACCATACCGACTTTGGAACCGATTATCACCCCATGACCCTCCCTCTATCCCGAGCGATGAGATGACGGCCGTAGGGCCAGACAATGGTGACCTCACCTGGACGGTCACATACGACAACGCAGAAGGTCGCTTCACATTCCATGATGAGCCGGAAGACGATGTAAAGGGTCCTCTGAATTACTTCGTTTCTGGATGGTACTCAGACATGACCCAAGACCCTCTTTGGTGCAGCGAGAGAACTCTACAGAGCAAGTGGTGGCAGAAGATGGAAGACTATGCATGGTCCGCTGATAGTACTTTCATGAATGCGGTTGAGGCACATGTGGACGTTGTGATGAAGTGCAACGGTATTTCATGGAATGCCTATACACAAATTCTCCCATGGCATGGTAAGGATTTTGAAGATATGGTCAGTAATACAGAGCACACTCTTTCCAACTTCGATGACGACTTTGATGCCGCCGAGACTGTAACAGTGGCCGACATTCCTTCCTCGATTGATGTCCATGGTGCCGCAGGGGTCACAGGAACCACGGGACCCACAGGGCCCACAGGGCCCACACGTGATAGAGAAACTAGAGTGGACAAAGAATCCAAGGCCGACAAGGAAACTGGAGGAGACAAACGAAACGCAGCAGAAGCGGAAGAATACCGGAGATCCAGAACGTCAGATGATAGATCCAGAAGGGAGGGTGATTGATGGTTAGGGGTGACGAGGAATCAGACCCCGACGGAGTATCACCAGTGGTGGATGGTGGTATCGGCCCGAAGAGATATGGCGAAAGGTTCGTAGGGCCATTTTGGCCTAGACAGAGTCTGTATCATGGATGCGTGCTGGGTGTAGAATGGGACGATTCACCTTCCATCAATGACCCCATCGAAACGATTCCGGGCAGCAATTGGGAGGTGTGGGATCATCAGGGTGTTGATATCGGCTACCAATTCGGCAAACATGGAACAGGCGGCCAATACGCAAATCGCTGCTGCCTTGTTTGCGGAATGCCGGTGCTACCTGCCTTCTGGGGTGCAACCCATGATCCGACTCCATGGAGTGGCAGTGGTCCAGGTAGCCCACAAGATTGTCCAAATCCAATTTCCTGTAATAGTTGCGATTTCGTCATTAGCACTTTAGCAAATCCCGGCGATGTAGACGTAGGAATTGGACACACCCAGCAGGAGGCGCTGGCTGCTATTGTGTCATCACAGGATCCCCCTGGATTAGATTCCGAAGGGAGACGTGTTCTCGAGGAACAATTGGTAGGATTCAGTCAGGGTTTGCTGGATGAATTAGACAATCCAGATGGTCTATACCAGTATGAACAGGCAGTCCATCAGTACACCTTTGAAACCACTCCCGGAGGAGATATTCATGATTATGCTCCCAGTGAGTTTGATACCGAAGACGGAGATTCAGTCAAGAATCTTCATTGGTGTCTTGATTGTGATATCATTCTGCATAATGGAAGACAGTGTCAGAATCTCAGTTGTTTAAGCACAATATCTTCATCTGAAGACACTGGGTGCAGCAGTTGTGGTAGTACTGAACTCGGTTGTCCAGGCAACCCCACCCACGAACTCAGCATGAGTAGAGATCCGAAAGTAGCAACCTATTCAGCACCACGTTTCTTTGAGCCCAAGGATCCGAGTCTTGTCGTGACCAACGCCCTGCGATCAAGTAGACATGGTGGAGATGGCAACCACACAGATGATGCGACTCTGAAATGTCGGTTATCTGGTCAATATTTTGAAAGATGGTTTGAGGAATACCATGGGACCAACAACCCGGCAGGTATTGGAAAAAGCGTTGGCAACCAAGAATTGAAATTACACGGTTCCATACCTCCTGAATGCTATGAATTACATCAGGAAGTAGCTAGGATTGATGTTACAACATATCTGTATGCAGGAGGAAATGACGAGGTAGTTCCTAATCAGCAGGAAAGTTTTAATTTTTGGCATCAACTTACCGCAGTATTTTCTTCAACGGAACTGGGACAGTCATTTGTCCGTTTCTATGATCCGTCCGTTGCAGTTGGATGGTCCGTTCCTTGGGGTATTACTGCGTTTTATGGAACAGGGCCATTCACATATGAGCAGTTGAATAATCTTGTCAGCGGGGGATTAACGAACTACCCTTTGCACTCTGGAATTCTCCCCTCACCGGTCGCTTGTAATGCTTGGTCTCCTGCTTGGGTTCCCATGTTTTTGGATTACAAGATTGATTATACCCCACATAGACACAATCTGGGAAACAACAACTGGGCTCTCGGCGATTCAGATTTCGATATCAATGACGATATGGATGTAGAGGATATTCTTGCCACATCCACAGAGACGCTGCCATTGAGTGGGAGATCCATCTTGACAGATTCCAGCGGGATGGTGATCGCCTCTCAGTTGGAGAGATTGCTTGAAGAAGAGTTTGATATCGAAGAGGCAGAAGCGTCAATAAAAATCATCTGCGGAAACAGTAATTGTGCCCAATATGAAAAACCAGTTGAAGCAGATTTCACGATAAACAATGACGATGAAGTCACCATAACTTCCGATTGTCCAAGTTGTGAGACTAACTCATTGGAATACAAGGATGATGGAACGTTGGGTGCTCTCACAACGGATGAAGAGGAAGTGATCGAAGATTTGGCAGAACTCTACAAGTCCTTGGATCTGTTGACCGTTGCGTTTGACGACCTGAACAATGAGTTGGAGGAGTATTTCCCAGATGATGCCTTGAGAGCTGGAATCATGGAAACCAAGGTGCTGAAGATCATCGACGCGTTCGGTCAGATTCTCGAAATAGATGAGAGTCCATCAATTGCCGTCAGTATGGAGACCAGAGACAATGATGGCAATGAGTTGCCACAATTCCTGTTGAAGCCGAGAATACCCCAAGGGGCTCGCCTCAAACTGCATTTGTTGTCTTCTGATGATGATTCACTCCCAGCCAATGCAGGAACATCAGATATGGCAGGGATCACCACCAGCACCCCTGTATGCGCCTTCCTCCTTCCAGACCACATCGAATGGGCGATGGAGGTTTTCGATAACAAGGGAGATGCCTGCGGTCAGTTGCGGGTGGCTGAAAGAACCTGGGAACATGGTGGAATACAGAAGGGGAGACTTGCGTGGGACCCCGCACCAGGAAGCGAATCTGCCATTGGAGAATTACCAAATTCAGGGAATCCGATCACAGATTCGTTCCTCAATAAATTAGTGGAGATTAGCATCCAAGATGAGGCTGAAAACTCAGATGAAGAGGGCGTATTATCTGCACTACTGCGAGCGATCGATACCACTTACTGGGACATGGATCCGTTTGGAAAAGGTGGTGACGATATTCCCTCGATGTTCATGGGAAGGCCGGTTGCCATCGTCCGGGCCAGATTGTGTCTGGAGATAGATGAGCGCGAACAGACGATGAATGAGAAGTTGGGCAAGTCCGTGTTCGAAATCTGTCTCGGTTCCCTGTCCAAGATCACAGATGGATTGCTTGGTTACTTCGTCAACGATGATTACTCGAAGTTCATGTCAGTGTATCCGACAGCCGGGGGGAGTCCAGTTGATCCGCATCTGTACGATGATCCACTCACTCACCAATTCTTGCAGTTTGATCCGACAATCGAGGTTCGCCCAGGTCAGGAAGTCATGCTGACACTGTTGATGAATCCACAGGCGTCAGTCCATGTCACCAGTTGTCTATTGCCGCAGAAGGAGATCACCTTGGTTCGCTCACACTATGAACAGGCGATGAACAAGATAGCTCCGACGTTCAAGGTGGGTCCGGTTCTCGTGGACCCCCAGACCGTGAGGATGCCGATTCCAGACCAGCGGGGCTTGAAGTGGAGTTGGGTGTTCAAGGAATCTTACACAGAGTGGGAGGAACAGCCGATAGCCGATGCCGATCATCTGGCGGGATTGCCGAAAACGAAGTCTACAGCCTTTGAGGGGTGGATCAAACTCGACATAGATGAGTCACAGGAAAATTAGGAATGGTGAGAAGATGAAAATGAATGAACACGGAAAGATACTGATCATGTTGGTTATGTTGGTCTTGATTGGATCAATGTTTCCGACTATCCCGGATGTGTTGGGCGACGACTCTAACACACATCTTGAATCGGGTCGTCAGACTCAACCCACAATCAAAGAGCAGTGGTGGGTGAAATCTGAAGGCACACCTACATCGAATCAAATCCATGATGCCGTGACAGATGTCGAAGGTAATACCTACATCACCGGTTCTTTCGAAGGCACTTTGGATTTCGGATCTAACAATCTTACGTCCTTTGGAAAAACCTCACTATTTGTCGCCAAGGTCGACAATGCAAGTGTTTGGTCTTGGGCCATCCAAACATTCAACGTTGATGCAAAGGGCTTGGGAATCGACTATGATGTGGCGAGCCAATCAGTCTTTGTGGTGGGTTACTTCAATGGTCGTTCAGGTACATTCTCTGATTCAAGCCTGACAAGCCTGCCCCCATATGATAGTGAAGGTGCAACCGAGAATTTTCTGATGGTGGAAATACAGTCATCTGGGGCGGTAAAGAGTGTGTGGCATCCCGAACCCACCGACAATTCACTTGGTCGATTTGAAGACGTGCATGTGAATTCGGCCGGAGTTTATGCTACGGGGTTACTTATTGGCAACATGTCAGCTTCTAGTGGCGTAGGGCCACAATATGCTGTTAACAACGGTGTAGGGGATATGGTTGTCACTCGATTCAGCAAGCAAGAATTGACTTTGGATTGGGTAGTCGACAATTGTGCAACTCAATGCACAAGCGCAACAGAATGGGGGCATCACCTGACCTCCGACAACAGCGGCAATATCTACGCGCTTGGGATATATCAATACGCGGCTATGGTGGTGAATATTGCAGGAACAAGTGATATTGTACTGACTAATTCCGGGGTTTCTGCGTACTATGATCTGGTTGTCTGGAAGATATCTTCAGCAGGAGTTTCAAAATCGGCAATCAGAATCGCAACCGACGGATTCGATATGCCCAGGGGGATTGAATCCGTAGGAGAATCTGTAATCGTCGCGGGTTCTTTCCCAGGTTCCTCTGGAGATTCAAATGTTACTCAGGGAACATCCACATATCGTTCAAGCCTCATCATTTCTCTGGACATACAACTTATGGATACCAATCTATACGCCAATGATTTCCCAAGTAGGTGGGTTACTGGGATAGTGCAGAGTGAGAACAACGCACCAATCATCAGATCAATCAATTCGAACACCGAAGGTACGATTCAGGTATCTGGGCTCATTTATGCGCCCGCGAGTGTGGGAAGCATCAATATTGATCATTCAATTGGGGAGAGCCTTCTAGTGGCAGAAATGGAGGTTTCGGGAAACTCATTTGCATGGACTAATGGGGAGTCGGTCACCATTCCGTCAACTGTGTCTTGGGTCAATAGCTCGATTGCTAGCCACAACGAGGACGAAATCAGGGTAGCTGTGATTGCGAAT
>Ga0208879_1003443_pt1 | contig 12974 bp, 8 predicted proteins | sample Knorr_S15_td_Bot_FD_185605 | JGI IMG/M metagenome (GOLD analysis project Ga0208879, IMG submission 185605) | Marine microbial communities from Southern Atlantic Ocean transect - Knorr_S15_td_Bottom_ad_5009_LV_A (SPAdes) (version 2) | ecosystem: Environmental > Aquatic > Marine > Oceanic | place...
AGGTCCAAGCGCAGGACAGGTTTCACGCGTTGGTCAGCCAAGGGTTGTCGTCAATGGGGCGGCGCGCCGACGAATACGGCAGGACGCTCGACGGTGTCGCGGGCTTTGTCGCTGCCTCTGACGAGGTAACGGCGCAGGATATGGAGACCTACGCCACGTCGGTCCATATTGCAGACGGTTCCTACGTGCTGGACGCCATCGGCTTTGCCGTCCCTGTGTATGACGAAACCGACGGCACGCTGAAGGATTTCGTGATCCAGCGCGCCACACCGACGGAAAACTTCGCCGGCATGGTCGGGACAGAGTTTTCAAGCAACGCAGATCTTCTGGCCACGGCCCTCGCCACCTATGCAAGTGGCAAGACGCTTTCGACAACCCCTGCGCTCCACGGCGAAAACTCCCATGCCCTGCTGATCAAACCGATTTTCCGCCCCGGCGCCGCTTCTGACGGCACCCGCGATCCTGATGCGGCGTTTCTGGGCGTCGCCTTTGCGATGGTCGACGTGGACGAAATCTTTAGCGATCTCTTCGCCGCGCAAAATGACCTCATCACGCTGGATGTGTCCTTCTATGATGAGAATGGCGCCCCGTTCCAGCACCACCCGACCGTCGCCAGCGATGCCCCCGCCCCGGCGTTTGAATTTTCGCGTGACCATACGGGCTATGGCCAACGCATGACCCTGCACTGGGCCAGCACCCCGGCCTTCGAGGCCGCGCAACCGAACAACGCCAAATGGATCGTGCTGGCGCTGTCGCTGACCATCACGGCGCTGATCCTGATCATCCAGTCGGTGATCCTGAAACGTAATCTGACCATCAACCAGACGGTGGCCGACAAAACCCGCGAGCTTGAGACGCAGCACCAAGAGAAACGCTCGATCCTCGAAAATGCGATGCTGCCGATTATCTCGGTCCGGCAATCGGGGGAAATCCTGCATTTGAATGATGCCGCGCGACAGCATCTGATCGCGGCCGGGCACCGCAAGGACGCGACGGGCGATTTCGTGCAAGATCTGCTGCCCGAGGTCGACATCCACCGTGCCGACGGCGGTGTGAAAGTCGTGGTGCCGCCCCACAAAGGTACGACAGAACCCCGCACACTTGAGGTCGAGAAGAACACCTGGCTTACCGCCGACGCAGAGACCCGTATCACCTTGATGCTGCGCGATATCACCGACAGCGAACGCCGCACGCTCAAGATCGCGGAAACCGAACAACGGTGGAGCCTCGCGCTCAGCAGTGCGCATATCGGGGTCTTCGACATTGATCTGGAAAATGGCACATCTGTAGTGTCGGACACATGGCGCGACATCATGCACCACCCCGCTGACCCCGCCTGTCAGAACCCCTATTACGATAAGATGCAGCATGTGCATCCCGACGATGCGGCGGTGGTCAAGAAGATAGAGCTCGCCTGTCTGAACGGGATGACCGACCGCGCCGAGGCCCGCTTTCGCATCCGCGTCGGTCAGGACAACTGGCGCTGGATCAAATCGGATGCGGTCGTGGTAGAGCGGGCGAAGAACGGGCGCGCCCTGCGGATGCTGGGTATCCAGATCGACATCACCGAAAGCAACAAGCTTGAACAGATGAAGCACGACTTTGTCGCCACCGTCAGCCACGAGCTGCGCACGCCGCTGACCTCTATCAAGGGGGCGTTGGGGCTGCTTGAGGCCCAGACACAGGACGATCCGGATGCCGGCGCGGTGCGTCTGGTGCAGATCGCCACGGCCAACTGCGACCGGCTTGTCGCGCTGGTCAATGACATTCTGGACATGGAAAAGATCAACGCAGGCAGCATGACCGTTGTACCGAAACCGGAGAAGCTGGGCGATATCGTCACCCTCGCCGCCGAGCAGGTAGAGCCTTATGCCAGCGAATGGAAGGTCGAGATCGACGTAGACACGCCCGATCCCGATCACCATGTGCTGACCGACAAGAACCGCATCATGCAGGTGCTGACCAACCTCTTGTCCAACGCCTGCAAGTTCGCCTACCCCGAAACCGCCGTGACAGTGACCACAGCCCCGGTGGGCGACATGACCAAAATCTCTGTCACCAATCTGGGTAACGGCATCTCAGAGGAGTTCCGCGAACGCATCTTCCAGCCGTTCTCGCAGGCCGAGGCATCGAACACGCGACAGCGCGGTGGCACCGGGCTCGGGCTCAATATCTCGCGCCATCTGGTAGAGGCCATGGGCGGGGAAATCGGGTTCGACAGTGTGCCGGGGGAGGAAACCGTATTCTGGTTCACCTGCCCCTCGACCGAAGACCCCGACGTGGCGATGGTGGCCTAAAGCGCCAGATCGGCGATCAACATGTCCTTGGTGTAATCGGCCTTCAGCTTACGCGGCCCGTTGCGCCCGCCTTCGACCACGATAAAGCTGTCGCCCAGCGCATAGGCGAAATCGGCATTCTGTTCGACCAATACAATCGCCATCTCGCCTTGGGTGCGCAGCAACCGCAGCGCATCCCCGATCTGCTGGATCACATTGGGCTGGATGCCTTCAGTCGGTTCGTCCAGTAACAAGACCCGCGGTCGCGTGATCAGCGCCCGTGCGATGGCAAGCTGCTGCTGCTGCCCGCCCGACAGATCCCCCCCGCGCCGCGCCTTCATATCCCGCAAGACAGGGAACAGATCGTAGATGTGATCGGGAATGTGGTGGTCGGCCTTGGGCAGGCAGGCAAACCCCGTCTCTAGGTTCTCCTCTACCGTCATCATCGGGAAAACCTCGCGCCCCTGCGGCACATAGGCAATGCCCGCATTCGCCGCCTGAAAGGCCGTGGTCAAACGCACGGGTGTCCCGTCAACGGTGATCGTGCCCGCCGACGCCGGATGCCGCCCGGCAATCGCCTTGAGGGTGGAGGTCTTGCCCACCCCGTTGTTGCCGATCAAGGTCGTGATCTGCCCCTTGGGGGCCTGAAAGGACACCTCGTAAAGAATGCGGCTTTGACCATAGTGCAGGTCCAGATTTTCAACTTCAAGCATGGCCGCGCCCCAGATAAACTTCGATCACTTTCGGGTTGGATGTCACGTGGTCAAGACTGCCTTCGGCCAGCACCGATCCTTCGTGCAGCACCGTGACCTTGCAGTCGAGCCTGCGCACGAATTCCATGTCATGTTCCACCACCACCACGGCGCGGGTCTTGGCGGCGCGTTTCAGGATATCGGTGGTCTTTTCGCGTTCCTCTACTGTCATGCCGGCGGCGGGTTCGTCGACCAGCAGCAGACGCGGCTCCTGCGCCAGCAGCATGCCGATCTCAAGCCATTGCTTCTGGCCGTGGCTCAACTCTCCGGCGATGCGGGTCAGGCTGTCGGTCAGGCCGATCTCTGCCGCGATGCCTTCGATCCGCGCAGCGTTGGACGGGGTCTTGCGGTGCAGCAGGACGGCCAGCGGCCCACGCGGGTTCTTCAGCGCCATCGCAAGGTTTTGCCGCACGGTCTGCGCCTCGAACACGGTGGGTTTCTGAAACTTGCGCCCCACCCCTTCGTTCGCGATATCCGCCTCTGACATACCAAGCAGCGATATATTCCGCTCCCCCCAGACGACATGGCCGCTGTCGGGGCGCGTCTTGCCGGTGATGATGTCCATAAAGGTGGTCTTGCCCGCCCCGTTCGGCCCGATCACAGCGCGCAGTTCCGGCTCTGCGATCTGGATCGACAGGTTGTTGATCGCCTTGAACCCGTCAAAGGATTTCGACACGCCGGAGACTTCTAACAGGGTATCGTTCATGACGGTTTCCTCACCAGATAATCAAACAGCCCGCCGATCCCCTTGGGGAAGAACAAGGTGACGCAAACAAAGGATACGCCAAGCAGCACCAGCCACCAGTCGGTCCATAGGATCGTATAGAACCCCAGATCGATGGCAGGGGCACCGCCGCCTGTGAACCAGCTGGACAGCAAGGATACGAATGCCGCCCCGATCACCGCGCCGTAAAGCCGCCCGCGCCCGCCAATCGCGACCCAGACCGCCAGATAGATCGATGCAATCGGCGCGATCTCTGCCGGGTTGATGATACCCGCCTGCGGGTAATAAAGCGCCCCGGCGATACCCGCGATCACGGCGGTCAGGGTAAAGATAAACAGCTTGTAGCGTTCCACACGGTAGCCAAGGAAGCGAACGCGGGCCTCGTTATCGCGGATGCCTTGCACCACGCTGCCCATCTTGCCCGATACCACCCATGCAAACAGGATATACCCAAGCGCCAGCGCCAGCGCCGACCCCATAAAGAACACAAGGCTGATGGTCGCCTGCGAGGTGTCTTCGTACCCCGGAATATTCTGCAAACCGGAAAGCCCGTTGTTGCCGCGCAGACCACTGTCGTTCTGGAACAGCCACAGCGACAGCGCCAGCGTCATCGCCTGCGTCAGGATCGACAGGTAAACGCCCGTGACACGGCTGCGGAACGCCAGCCAGCCAAAGACCAGCGCCAGCAGCCCCGGCACAACCACCACCATCAGCAATTGCAGGAACAGACTGTCGGAAAAGGCCCAGAGCCACGGAAAGTCAGAGCTGCCAACGACGCCGAAGATCTGGTTACCGATGGCGTCCTGCACCTCTTGCGGTGTGGGCGGGATCACCTGACCTTCAAGGCTCGACAACACGATGCCTTCGGTGCGTGCATACATCAGCCACATGCCGATGGCATAGCCGCCGATGCCGAAGAAAGCGAAATGCCCGAGGCTCAGGATACCGCAGTAGCCCCAGACCACATCCATCGCGATAGCGATCAGACACAGGCACAGCGTCTTGCCCAATGTCTTGACCATAGAGGTAGAGATAAGGCCAGTGCCTGTCGCCTCTGACCCGATGGCGACCGCGAGGGTAAACAGCCCCAACAGCGCGATGAACCACAGGACGGAAGGGTTTTCAGAAATGAATGTTTTACGCATGGATCAATCCGCCGCTGCCCGACCCTTTTGGGCAACGATGCCCTTGGGACGGAATTGAATGAACAGGATGATGAACAGCACCATATAGGTCTGTGCCGCGAGGGTATTGGACGGGTTGAACCATTCGATCCCCTTTTGCAGGAACCCGATAAGCGAGGCCCCAGCCAGCGTGCCCCAGACGTTCCCGACGCCGCCCACGACCACGGTCATGAACGATTGCACGATGTAATCGGCCCCCATCTCGGACGTAACCTTGGCATAAAGCCCGATGGCCACCCCCGCGATCCCCGCGATGCCCGAGCCAAGGCCGAACGTCATCATGTTGATGCGGTCGGGGTTGATGCCCATGCTGGCCGCCATACCGGGGTTCTGCGTCACCGCGCGCACCTCTAGCCCCAGTCGGGTGCGTTTGAGCACAAACAGGATCAGCCCCAGGAACAGCAGCGCCAGCACGAAGATCGCGATGCGGATATAGCTGATCTGGATCACATCCGAGATCACCCAAGCCCCGTCCAGCCAAGCCGGAGAGGTCAGCGGGCGTGCCTGCGTGCCAAAGATGTTCTTGGCCAGTTGCTGCAGCGCGATAGAGATGCCGAAAGTCGCCAGCAGCGTCTCCAGCGGACGGTGGTAGAGGTGCCGGATCACCAATCGCTCCATCACCACACCGGCGGCGAATGTGACCGCAAAGGCCAGCGGCAGGGCGATGATGATCGACAGCGTGTAATCGGGCACGAACAGCTGCACGACATAGCCGGTATAGGCCCCCATCATGATAAACTCGCCATGGGCCATGTTGATGACCCCCATGACGCCAAAGGTGATGGCAAGGCCGATAGCGGCAAGGAAATAGATCGACGCGAGCGACAACGCGTCCAGCGTCAGGTCAAGGGTTTGCGCGGCGGCGACGCGGGTTTCGATACTGTCGAGCGCGGCCCGCGCGGCGTCTGTGACGGCGCTGTCGGGCTCATCATAGACCTCGTAGAACGTCATGCCCGCGATGGCATCTTGCTGGTCCCGCCCAGTCACCAGCGGCGGCACGGTGCCCGCAGCGGCGAGTGCGGCATAGGCCGTCGCACGCGCCGCATCGGTATTCAGCCGCGCTGTCGGGATACCACCCACACGCCCGTTGACAACGTTCGCCGCCAAAGCGTCGCGGATCGCGGCGGGGGGCACAGGCGCCGGGGCCAGATCAGCCGCCACAAGCTGCGCATAGGCCGCATCGGGTGAGATATCCTCCCCTGGTGTCAGCACCCGCGCGACGTTGCCGGTGGGTGTTTCAGACAGAGTCGCTGTTTTGGTCGATAGAATCTGGTTCATCACCGCCCGCGCCTCGATCGAGGTATCGCTCGCCATCGATGTGATCGCGGCGATACGATCGGCGGCTGTGTCGCCAAAACTGGCAGAGAGGAAGTTGGTCAACTGGATCTTGCGGGCCTTCAGCGCCGCGTCTGTCTCTGCCTCGATCGAGGCGCGCAGGGGGGCCACTTGGTCCGCCTCCGGGCGGCGGGCGATGGAATCGACGGCACTTTGACGGCGTGCAAGATCAGGGTCGGTCAGTTGGAACTGGACAAGCGCGGTGCCGATCAGGCGGCGCACTCCGCCATTGGGTTTCAGCTGCGAAAACCCGCTTGCCGGTGCCGTGCTTTCCGCATCGGTGTCGATATCGCGCAAGGCCAGCGTGTCGCCTGTCTCGGTGCCGAAAAAGAACACACCATCCGCGTCGCGTTGCCAGACCCCTTTGTCCTGCCAGCGTTCAAGAAACGCGCTGACCTGCGGCGCACCGGAGGCAACCAGATCATCCAGCGCGACAGAGACAGAGCTGCGCGAGGGTTTGGCAATTTCATCGGCATGAGCTTGAAGCACGGGCTGCAAATCTTGCGCCTGTGCCGTTCCCACGATGCCCACCCAACAGAGGAGCATTAACAGGTGGCGGAACATAGGGAACCCTTGTGGTAAGTCTGGGAAATAAGGTGATGGGGCGGCCAGTCAGCCTGCCCGCCCCGGCGTTCAGGATCAGTAGTTAGAGGTCAGCTGAACGCAAGTTTCCGTTTCGGTGTTGTACATACCGCATTCCAGATCTTTCCAATCGGAGGTCAGCACAGCGCTTTCGGGCAGGAAGTCTGTCCAGGCGTCGCCGGGCACCGGATCGGTCTGGCTGATGATGTCGAACTGACCGTCTGCCGTGATCTCGCCGATCAGCACGGGTTTGGACAGGTGGTGGTTCACCAGCATCTCGGCGGTGCCGCCGGTCAGGTTCGGGAAGGTCTGCCCGTACATCGCGCTGCGCACGGCATCGACATCGGTGGTGCCAGCCTGTTCAACCGCATTCACCCACATGTTGAAGCCGATGTAATGCGCCTCCATCGGGTCATTGGTCACGCGTTTGTCGTCGCCGATGGATGTTTTCCACTGTTCGATGAATTCAGCGTTTGCAGGGGTGTCTGCGGACATAAAGTAGTTCCACGCCGCCAGATGCCCGACAAGGTTCGATGTATCGAGCCCCGACAGCTCTTCCTCGCCCACCGAGAAGGCAACGACGGGGATATCATCCGCCGACACATCCGCCGCGGCGAGCTCTTTGTAGAAACCGATGTTCGCGTCACCATTGATGGTCGACACAACGCCCACCTGCTTGCCGTCCTGACCCAGTGCCACGACATCGCCCACGATCGTGGCCCAATCGGAATGGCCAAACGGGGTGTAGTTCACAAAGATGTCTTCTTCGGCAATGCCTTTGGACATCAGATAGGATTTCAGAATGTTATTGGTGGTACGCGGGTAGACATAGTCGGTCCCGAGCAGGGCGAATTTCTCGACCCCCAGCTCTTCGAGGAAGTAATCAACCGCAGGGATCGCCTGCTGGTTGGGCGCGGCACCCGTGTAGAACACGTTCTTGGATGATTCCTCGCCCTCGTATTGCACGGGGTAGAACAGCAGGCCGTTCAGTTCTTCGATCACCGGCAGCACGGATTTGCGCGACACAGAGGTCCAGTTGCCAAAGATCACGTCGACCTCGTTCACGGTCAGCAACTCGCGCGCCTTCTCTGCGAACAAGGGCCAGTCGGAGGCAGGGTCAACCACGACCGCCTCGATCTCGCAGCCCAATACGCCACCCTTTTCGTTCTGCGCGTCGATCAACATCAGCATGGTGTCTTTCAGCGTCGTCTCGGAAATCGCCATGGTCCCCGACAGCGAGTGCAGCACGCCGACCTTGACCGGATCGGCACAGTCCTGCGCCATCACCAGCGAGGTGGAGCCCATCAATGCAGCGGTCGCGCAGGCGGCGAGTTTGGTGAATGTTGTCATCTTCTATCCCCTGTTGGCGCTGCTACCCCGCGCGTCAGAACGCACTTTTCCGGGGCCCCCAAGCACGTTAGACAGGAGGCGCAGCATATTGTTGTGATCGTCGCATGGCTTGTTACATCTGCCAGGATCGCTTGCCGTGCGACGGTGTTGCCTGTGTCGGCACAAGGCCAAGATGCCTAGGGCAGTGGCGGAGTCGCTAGAAAAAATGGCATGTCACAGGACACGCCCCTAGCCGCGCCTCATTTTTTGGCGCCAAAGATCGGGATCGCTTAAAATGTAACCGGCAGGCACACGGCTCCGGGGAAAGGCGCGCGACAAGCGCGCGCCAGCACCTTCGCCTTAGGGGGTGACGCGCGCGGCGGAGGTCGCCTGCCACGCCCGCAACATTGGCAGCGCACAAAGGGCGACCCCGATGAGAAAGGACAGGCTGTAGCCCAAACCGGCCAGATCGTTCTGCGGCATGGCGATCAGCACACCGCCAAAGAACAGCGCCACCCGCATCGGCAGCGCCCCACGGCCTTCAATCGGGCCGACAAGGCTGATGTAACCCTGCAGCGCGGCCGAGATTAGGGTCACCCCGATCATCGCACAGCTCAGCGCGACGACGACCTCCCACGCGGGGGCCTGACCAATCAACGCAGGGTTCAGCACAAAGAAGAAGGGCGCGATATAGATGACACCGCCAAGGCGCATCGCCTCGAACCCCGTGGCAATCGGGTTGGATCCCGCCATGGTCGAGGCCGCAAAAGCGCCAAGGGCGACCGGCGGCGTGATATAGCTGACCATGCCCCAGTAGAGAATGAACAGATGCACTGCCAGTTGGTTCAGCCCGCCTGCCTCAAGCGCGGGGGCCAGCACCACCGCAAGGAAGATATAGCAGGCGGTCACCGTCATCCCCATGCCGAAGATAAAGGCGGTGATCGCCCCCATCAGCAACAGGATCAACGTGCTGTCGCCGGCCAGAAACACCAGCTCGTTCACCAATGTGCCCGCCAGCCCCGTGGCCGAGAACGACCCCACGATCAGCCCGACGCCCAGCAGGATCGCGGTCAGTTCTGACAGCCCCATGCCGACACCGACGATCATATTGCCAAGGCGGCTCAGGTTCAGACGATGGCTGGCGCGGAACTGGTTCACAACCAACAGCAGCGCCGTCGCATAGAAGGGCGCAGAGGATTCCTGCCGCAGCCCGATCATCATATAGAGCAGCAGCGCGAAAACGAAGATATAGGGCCAGCCCTCGATCATCACCTGACGCAGGCGCGGAAGGTCAGGCTTGGGCAACCCGCGCAGCCCGCGTTTCGCGGAGTAGGCGTCGATCTGCGCGAAAAGCCCCCAGTAGAACAGAATGCTCGGAATGGCGGCGGCCAGCGCGATTTCGACATAGGGGCGTGACAGGAAGGACGCCATGACAAAGGCCGTCGCCCCCATGATCGGCGGCATCAATACCCCGCCAGTCGAGGCGCAGGCCTCTGTCGCGGCGGCGGTCTTGGCCGAGAATCCGGTCTTGCGCATCGCGGGGATCGACACCGCCCCCGTGGTCAAGACATTCGAAATGACAGAGCCAGACATCGACCCCATAAAGCCGCTGGCAAAGATAGAGACCTTCGCCGCGCCCCCGCGGTAGCCGCCCACAAGCCCAAGCGCCAGATCGTTGAAAAACTGCCCGCCGCCGGTCCGTTGCAGCACCGCGCCGAACAGGATGAAGCCGATGACAACACCGCCAAACGCCTTCATCGGAATGCCGAAAGAGCTTTCGGCGGAATAGATATGGTAGGGCACCGTTTGCAGAAACGTGCTTTGAAAGCCCGAAAACGGGTCCGGCACGTGGCCCGCGAAGGTTGGATAGAACGCAAAGAGCGTGACAATCAGGAACAGCACCAGCCCCCCTGCCCGCCGCGTTGCCTCCAGGATCAGAAAGAAGAAGATGACCGAGACATATTGCGCCGTTTCAGGGGCTGCATATTCCCACCCCTGCGAGAGGTTCTGCTGCGCGGTCTGCGCCAGATAGCCCGTGGTCCCGACCGAAGCGGCAAACAGCACCCAGTCCAGCAGTGTCGGCTCCCCCCCCTTGCCGCCGCGGGCCTGAAAGATCAGGAACGTCAACGCTAGGAACATCCCCCCGAGGATATACAGATACCGCCCGTCGATCAGCACGATCCCGAAAAGCTGAAGGTTGAACAGCTGGTTGACCACCAGCACCAGCGACAGCAGCGTGGTGATCACCACGACCCAACGTGCCCCCCCCGAGATCCGCTCCGCCGGGGTGGCACCGTCAATCGCCACCTCCTCGAACTTCGGCTGCGGGGCGCGCGATGTATCGGGATCGGTCATAAAAACGCTTTCATATTAGGGGGTACGGGCCGGTAAGCGGCACAGCAGGAACGGGCCGGCACCATGACCAGCCCGCCCCGAACTTTGGAAAGGTTCAGAAAACGACAGAGAACCCGCCGTCTGCCAAGGCCTTGCGGCGCGCCTCGGACCAGGCGGCTTCCCAGTCAGAAGGGTTGGATGCTTTCGTCGCTTCCCATGCCGCGGCCAGCGCTTCTTGGCGTTTCACAAGTTTGTCGTTATGCGCCTGCGCGGTGTCGGACCAAGCGCCCACTTCCTCGAAATAGCGGATCGCCCCTTCGTGGTAGGGCACCACCCATTCCATGTTCTGCTTGTCCAGCGCCCAGCCACCGATGCCGGGGGAATTGCCGTCATATTTCGGGAACAACTCTACCATCGCCTTGGTCATATTATAGACCAGCGCTTCGTCCGTGGCCGCAATTGAGGTCAGCACCGGATAGGCATAGCCCGCGCCCTGATAGCCGTCGGTCCCGTCGATGGTGGCCCCGACCTTGGCTTTGTTCAGCGTGAAGAAGGGGGCAATTTCCTGCATACGGGCGAAACCCTCGGTGTCGTCGGGGTCAACCGGCGGCCAGAACAGCCCGCGCGGCCCCGCTTCGGCCTCATATGCCTTGCCCGAGTTGGTCGACGCAAAAGCCGCATCGACCTGCCCTTCGATCAGGCCGGTCCAGCTGGCCCCGAACCCCCCGAAATCAACCCGCTCCACATCGTCCCAGGTCAAGCCGCCATAGGCCAGATAGGCTTCGGTGTTCACGTTCAACGCAGGGGCACCAACGATATAGGACACGCGCTTCCCCTTGAGGTCGGCATAGGTCTCGATCCCCAGATCGCCCGCGACACCGACCGCAAGGTTGATCGCGCCACCGTTGTTCGCCAGCAGCACGCGGATCGGCTGCGGGCCCCAGTTTTCGGCCCCGAAATCAAACACACCTTCCTGCGCCATAAAACTGCCGCCCACACCCGTGGCCGAGAATTCAACCCGCCCCTGGCGCAATGGCTCTGTGCGCGACACGTCGTTCTTGCCCGGCAGCACGCGCAGGTTCACCCCCGCGGCATCTTGCAACGCAGCACCGATTGCCACGGCCTGATTATAGCCCGCCGACCCGGTGTCATAGGCTGTCCAGCTCAGTTGACGCGGCAGGTCCAGATCCTGCGCGACCCCCATGGAAGCCGTGAACCCAAATGCCACGACCGTCGTCTTCAATACGTTCATATCTTTCCTCCCAGAAATGCCTGCGGCGCAAAACATTCGCGTTTGCGGCAAGGTTAGCGGCCCGTTTTCTTGTGAAACGTGGTTCCGCCCTGTGGAAAAGGATAAGAGCGCGCCTTTCCTTGAGTCAACAAAAGACCGCGAGAGGCGCGATTGCGCAGGGTGACGTCAATCAGAGGTAGAGCAGAGATGTTCTGACGCGGGAACACCCGCTTTGCGCGCCGCCGCCATCAATTGCGCCAATGTGCCTGCATCCAGCGGAATACCCTTGGCCGATCGCTCTGCCGTGCTGCGCCTTTCGGGGTCGCCGGGGAATTGCACCCCCGCCGTTCCGGGCGCTGCGGGGGATGCCTTGACCCAATCTGTATAGCTGTCCACATCCACACCAAAGCTTTGCGCAAGACCAAAGACATTGGGATCGATCAGGATCGCCATCATGTTGTTCACGATCCGGTCGGGCACCTCGCGCTCGGGCGCATAGGCCCCGCCCCCGCTGAACGATCCACCTAAGATATCCCCCAGCAAGGCAAGCCCGAACCCTTTATGCTGCCCGAAGGCGGTCAACGCCCCGCCAGCACCGTCAAATACCACCGACGGATCGCGCGTGGCATTGCCCTGTGCATCAATTAACGCCCCCTCCGGCGCAGGCTTGCCGCTAAGCTGAGCGACACGCGCCTTGCCCATGGCGATGGTACTGGTCGCCATATCCAGCACAAACATCGGATGCTTTTCGGTCGCCGGTATCGCCGTGCAATAAGGATTGGTGACAAACCGCGCATCACTACCGCCGAAGGGTGCCACGAGGGGGCGCGCGGACTGAACATTCGCGTAAAGGATGCAGATAAACCCCGCCTCCGCCGCCATGATGCCCCAGTCGCCCAACCGCCCAAGGTGGAAGCTGTTGCGCAAGGACAGCATCGCGAAATGGTGGGTCTGCGCACGATCAATCGCTAGCGTCATCGCCTGCTCTGCCACGATATGGCCAAAACCACGGTTGCCATCGACCAAGAGGAACGGCCCCTTGTCCTGCACCAGCTCGATATCGGCCGCAGCGTCCAACTGCCCTGCAAGAATACCGTCCACATAGGCGGGTATCATCCCCACCCCGTGGCTGTCATGCCCTGCCAGATTAGCCCCCACCAACCGCGCCGCAACCTTCGCCGCCCGCCCTGCATCCTTCCCTGCATGCGCCAAAATAGCCGTCGCAAA
>Ga0208879_1003444_pt1 | contig 12972 bp, 14 predicted proteins | sample Knorr_S15_td_Bot_FD_185605 | JGI IMG/M metagenome (GOLD analysis project Ga0208879, IMG submission 185605) | Marine microbial communities from Southern Atlantic Ocean transect - Knorr_S15_td_Bottom_ad_5009_LV_A (SPAdes) (version 2) | ecosystem: Environmental > Aquatic > Marine > Oceanic | place...
GACGGCCACGAGGATCTCGCGCGACTGCAGGTCTACAGGGAGGGAGGACCCCCCAGCGTCCACTACCCTCGCCTCAACCAAGCGTACCGCTCAACGACATTACCGACTGCTCCGAGAAAGGGAGACGATCAGTTGACACTGCCGAAGCCGACTGAGTCGAGTAGGCCCTCAAGGAGTCGCAGAAGGCCACGCAGTGTGACCTCCGATACTCCTGCGACCTTACAGACATCTGACTGAGTTCGCGGCGAGCCTCGGTTCTGGGCTGCCTTGTAGAGTAGCACTCCGGCAACACCGGCTGGCTTCTTGCCCTGCCACTCCATCGAACCGTTGACGGCTGCCCAGAGTTCGTTGGCTTCACCTAGAACCTGAGGTGGCAGACCGAGGTCGCTGTGGAACTTGTTGAGGTACTCCTCGGGACCGCTGATTCTGTGCAGGCCGAGTTCTCGTGAGACGAGTCGGATTGTTCGGTTGAGCTCCTTGGCCCGCATCGCACCAATATCAGACCCGTCATCCTCCATGTCGAACTTCGCTCCGAAGTCCTCGATGGGTCGAGGTAGACCGTTCTCTCTTGCGGCGAGGTAGCAGCACGACGCTGCCACGCCTCGAATACTCCGGCCGGTCACCAAGCCCTTCTCAGCTGCCTTTCGGTAGTATTCTGCCGCCTGCTGCTGAAGCCCTCGTGGCAGGTCGCTTCGGTCACGAATGAACTGCATCGCCTTGACGAGGTTTCGAGTTCGACTGTCTCGGGTCTTGGTACGGTCATCGATGACCGCCCTTCGACGCCAATCTCTCAGCGCCTTGCCCCTGATTCCGTTCATGCTCGCACGGGTGCCGGAAAGGTCGCTTCTGTCAATCTTGGTGTTGAGCCCCTTGTCGGCCAACAGTGGGGTGCTCGGCGCACCCACACGGGACCGATCAGGCCCGTCTCCGTGGTTGACCCACTCTGCTCGCGGGTCGATGACATTCTCCTCGACGACAAGACCGCAGGAACCGCAGATGACTTCACCGCGGATGTCATCGGCCTCCCATTCCTTGGCGCCGCACTCCTGGCAAGGCCCGTCCTGACCAACGGTCAAACGTGCCTGTGATGGTCGCTCTGAAGGTGAAAAGTCGTTCCGACTCGCCCTCGTGTTCTCTTTCTTCTCTGCGCTCTGTTCAGCGCTCGCTACTCTCTCTTCTTTTTCCATACTCTACAACCCCGGGTTAACTAATATTTGTTGCTTGTAGTATATAAATCCTACGGCCTGTCTGTGCATCCCCAAATTGCCCATTCGGTAGAATCTGAACTCGACCCGTCGCCAACCGAAGGGAACAATAGCAGCGACCCTACTTGAATGATTCATCATTGGTAACACACACCCCCTCCTCCATCTGCGATGGAGGGGGTGTGTGGGGCCGGCCTCCCATCGGTTCTCTTTCGCCAGCCCGCAGACTCGGCCCATCTAGTGTCTGTGGGCATAACTCGTCCACCGGTAAAGAGAGGATTTGTAGGTTCAATTCTCTTGAGCCTCGATAGTTAGGCGTGTCACTCCCGGATGGCATAGTTCAAAGGATGGTCGCGGCACGCCCGTTTCGTCATGCCCGCTCAGGTTGTGCTCGGCGCTCAATGGGGCGATGAGGGAAAGGGAAAGTTGGTCGACCAGTTGGCGGCCGACGCGGACTGGGTTGTCCGGTTCCAGGGTGGTAACAACGCAGGCCACACTATCGTTCTTGGAGAGCAGGTCTTGAAACTCCATCAACTGCCTTCGGGTCTAACCAATCCAGACTGCCAGTGCGTGCTCGGCTCCGGCATGGTAGTTGACCCATGGGTACTTGCTGAGGAGTTGGAGAATTGGCAGGAATCGTGTGGCGAAGCACCGCTTGGGAAGCGTCTTTGGATCTCGGAGAGGGCGCACGTGAATCTCCCCTTCCACCGGCTCTACGACGGCGCGGACGAGAAGATCGGAACCACCGGGCGGGGCATCGGCCCAACCTACCGGGACAAGATCGAGAGGGTCGGCATTCGCTTCTGTGACCTCGACTCAAAGCGTGGGGACCAGACTTGGCTCGACGAGTCAGCTGCGCGAATGAGCACACAACTAGCGGCGCGCGGAGTTGAAGGCACAATAACCTCCATGGAACTGAAAGAGTCACTCGACTGGGTCGCTGACAATTTCGGACACGCAGTCGCACCAACCGGGCTGATGCTCGACCTAGCCCTCCGACAGGGTGAGACAGTGCTGCTCGAGGGAGCCCAGGGTTGTCTCCTCGACATTGAACACGGCACCTACCCGTTCGTCACCTCCTCGGTCACCAGCCGTGCCAATGCCTCCCACGGTGCAGGCATCCATCCAGGTCACATCGAGGAGGTGTTTGGAGTCGTCAAGGCCTACACGACGCGAGTCGGCAATGGACCATTTCCGTCCGAGTTGTTTGACGACGCAGGTGCACACATGGGTAAGGTCGGCCATGAATTCGGTACGACGACCGGCCGACCTCGCCGCTGCGGTTGGCTCGACCTAGTTGTGCTACGCCACTCCAACCGCCTAAACGGCTTCACGGACATCACGCTCACGAAGTTGGATGTGTTGGGCGGTCTCGATGAGTTGGAGATTGTCGTAGGTTACGAGTTGGATGGCCTCCTGATTAGCGAGATGCCCTCCAACATGGATGACCTTGCTCGAGTGACTTGCAGAACAGAAACTCTGTCCGGCTTCCCCGCACTTCCCCTCTCAGAGTGGCTCGACCTCGCTCGCAAGGCCAACGCTGACGGCGCCGGATTTGCAGCGCTTCCAACCGGTGCCCGAGAGTATGTTGAGAAGGTCGAGGCGTGGCTCGGAGTCCGAATCCATTCCGTTGGAGTGGGCCCGGACCGGGAAGCGACCGTCTACAGGGCGTAGGCGTTAGGGTCAAAGGGGAGCATCAGGAGTCGAGGACATGGCCGGCAGACCACACCGCAGGGGAATCCCGAAGCCGAAGGGCCAGAAGCCGAGGCAGACGCGTTCGTCGGCAGCAATCGACCCGGAGGATCCGTGCGCGGTGCCCGGCTGCAAGAACTTCGCCGACAAGGCGATGGGCGGCCGTAGTATAGCCTACGACAACGCAGTCGATGTCTGGGAGAACCTTCAGGAAGGGCCACGGCGAGTCAAAATCTGCAGAACCCACTACAAAGAGTGGAAGAAAGCGAAGAAGGATGATGAAACAGAGTGGTCCTGACCTCGGCTGGTTGGGATTCGCTGCGCTGTTAACAATCGGTTGAGAATAGGGCGTTCGCTTGAGAAGTCGAGCAAAGAAGGACGAGGTGCCCAATCAGATGCGGCGTACCTTGTTCTTGAGGCGCAGACCCTTGTAACTACACTTGCGGCAAGAGGTCGCCATGAGGCCATTTCGAGCGTTGCACTTCATGCAGATGCGGACATCGAGCAGTCGCTTCTCTGCCTCTTCGAACCTTGCCATTGGGGCGCCGACCTGCTCCCTCTATTTAAGCGCAAACCCCCAGCAACAGCCCGTCAGTCATGCGAGTAGTCAGGCTCCCCGGAATTCATCACGACGCATCCTGCGTCCTGATATCTGGTGAAGATGCGACATTTGTGGTCGACCCTGGTACCAGTTGGTATCAATCAAACGTGCTTGAGAGAGTCGAAGCCAACCTCACAGACCAACCGGGAATTGTCGGGATTCTATTGACCCACCGCCATTACGACACGGCCGGCGGTGCCAGCCACCTCTCAGACCATTGGGCCGTCCCCGTCCACGCACACGACCATGCCATTGCAGCGCTCTCCGGTGGCGACCTGTTCACCACATGGGCATCTCGATTCAACTCCGACATGCCCGCCGTCACTGCGACACCTTTCGAGGAGGGCACGGTGTTCGAACTGGGAGGTGGCTCTGCCGAGGTGCTCCACATGCCGGGCCACACCAGTGATTCGTGCGCCTTTTGGATTGAAGAGAGAGGAGTCCTCATCGCTGGTGACTTGATTCCACGGAAGGGAAACCCCGCACGCTGGGATTTGCCAACCGGTTGCCTCCCCGACCTGCTCGAGAGCGTCGAAATTGCTCTCGACCTTGATGTTGAGCAGTTGATTCCTGGTCACGGTGAGACCATTCGCGGTACCGCTGAAATCCGAGCTGAACTCGAACAGCATCAAGAAACACTGGCTGAGTGTGTCGAAAGAAAGGGTGAGCGCCCCGAATCTTGGCCACGCCCGCACCCGACCTGTAACTGGTTCACACCGGAGCCGTCGTGGCAAGAGTGAGTTGCCTTCGATTTCGCCTCGGCGGAGTTGGGGGAATCTGCCATCGCTCTGCTCGCGAGACCGCATCGCCGTCCCAATGGCGAACTTCTCGCTTCCAACCACTGTGAATCGTGATGATTTCCGCAGCCGAGTGAATCAGACCGACCTCCTGTCCGATGTCGAATAGTAACAGCGAGCCACCAGGCAATCGCTTTCCTATTGCATGCACCTCGCCACTCTTCATGCCGACGAGAATCCTCTCGTGCCTATCTGGATTATGTAGGGAGAGTGCGGTGATTTGGGAATCTCCTAACTTACTGGACTTCAACAACTCAAGACGGGGCAGCGTGTAGACCTGCACCGAGCCGGTTCGGTCACCAACTACGAGCCGCCAACAGCGCTCCTGTGGGCCGCGACAGGCCAACAACGCCGTCGCCACCGCTGGCAACGCTATCTTCTGCTCCCGCCCTCCCTTCGGCCTGAACATCAACGACCGGTCAGAATGAGCGGTAACGATTCCATCAGGCAATACGATGCTACGAATCACATCAGCGAGCATGGCCAGCACGCATCGCTGTTGGTCTACCTTCTTTTCCCGCGCAGACCGAACTGAAACTGAAAGTGAACAGACCAGTTGTGAGTCCCAGCCTATGTGGCTCTGTCTCCCTTCTGTGGGAGGAAACAAACGGTTGAGGTGTCAGATGACCTCACCGAGCAGCTGCTCGAGCGCGGTGTTGATTTGGAAGACGAGTGTGCCGAACTCCATTGGAATGTTGGGATCCTCTCCCAACTCTTCCAACTTGCTCTGAGTCATCGCAATACGGACATCCATCTCCTTGTTCTTGTTGAGCAACCACTGTTCGACACACTCCTTCGCACCCCGACGAATGTTGCGGGGGACCTTTGAGTCGTCCAACTGCAGAATCACAGTCGAAATCTGTTCCAATCGAGCCTCGATGTCCATCTGAGTTGACCTCCGCATTCCATGGGAACAAGCCTCCGGAACCACGCGCCATTTATGGCACTTACCTGTGGCAGGGCCGGAGAGCATGGCTGACGCATTCGACCTTCTCGCCTACGCGCGGGTGATTACTCTCGTGCTGACGCTCGCCGGCGCGACCTATCTCGACCTCAAAATTCGCCGCGTACCAAACGACTGGTGGCTCACTTGGGCCAAACCCGCACTCTTCCTGCTCTGCCTCGAACTGTTGATGAGGGAGGCTGACTGGTCAATCTGGCTGACCGCCTCCGCCGTAGTCGCATATGCTTCCACCGCGGTTATCGGGCGTCCGACCCTATCCGACCTGAAAGCTGGCTCAAAAATCGACATTCTCGTCACTTGCTGGTATGTCGCCTCGGGAATCGGGCTCGCGGTAGGCGCTTCGACGCACGGCCTCACCGCGCTCACCGGGCCGTGCAACTACGACGCTGTAGTCGACTACTGCGGCACTCCCGAACAGATGACAGCCGCCTACCTTTGGGCGAAGATGGTTGCAATCGGCGCCGTTCTACTGTTCTTCGAACTCTGCTACCAACTTCGAATGCTACACGGAGGCGCCGACGCCAAGGCGATGATGTTCGTGGCGCTCTGCCTGCCATGGTGGAATTCACTTCCTCCTGACGGAGTTGCGATGATGCCACCCGCACTAGCACTGCTGGTTTGGGGCGCCCTCGCCTTCCTCATCCTGCCAGGCTATGTGTTCGCCCTCAACTTTGCAGCCGGAGACGCTGGCAACCTGAGAATGTCCTGGCACGCCCGAAGGATGCCACTCTCTGAAATTCCCGGAAAGCATGTTTGGTTGTTGGACGAGGTGATGGAGGCGGCGGACGGTGAGAGGAGAATCGTCACTCGGATGCGACCCTCGCGCGGTGGCCGGGGCGAGACCGACGTTCAGGGTCTGCTCGACGAACTGGCCGAACTTGGCGCACAAAAGGCGTGGGTCACCGAAAAATACCCATTCATGGCTTTCCTGATGCTCGGACTGCTGCCTCTACTTCTTCTTGGGGATCCGGTTCTACGTGTCCTGACGCTAGTTGGGCTAATCTAAGACTTAGTCGCCCACGGCATTCCGGTGTTGGCAAATCCAAATCCTGAGCCTTCAGACTCCAGACCGATGAATCCCACTTCGATTGACGGGTCAAACTGTCCAACTCCCCATTCAAGTGCCGCTTGGAGAGAATCCACACCAGTCCCTCCCGACACGCCAGCCACACCAGCACCCTCGCGCTCACGCGTGCGAATGTCAACAATTCGCACGCACGACATCTTGAGCGTGATCGCCTCTCCGATTCCCGTCGCCGCCACCCCGATGTTCTCGTTGCACCACAGTCCGGCCCCCGGCAACGGCGTGTCGCCAATGCGTCCGGCTGGTCGCCCGGTACAGCCACCGGTCGACGAAGCGACCACAATCAAGCCGCTATCATCGCGCGTAATGGCGCCTACCGTATCATTTCCCGTGGGAAGAGGCGAGCCCACCACAGCAACTCTCGACACACCGAGGGAATCGGCAAACTCCCGGGCCCCGCGCCCGACGAGCAGGTTCACCTGAACGTCCAGAAGTGCGGCAGCGACATGAATCGGATTGAGCGTCTCCTCGAGGCTGGCGACCGCCCCGAACCGGCCGTCGCTAGTCGCTACCGCGGCATCCAACTGAACTGAGCCGTCTGCTCTGAACTGACCTCCGGTTCCTGCGTTGAGGACCGGGTCGTCCTCCATGATGACGACCGCAGCCAGAGCCGCCTCAAGCGCCCCGCCGCCAGCCGACAGAACCTGCCAGCCGGCCTCGACAGCCAAGTCAACTCCCGGCTGGTCCTTGGCGGTGTGACCCGCCCCTCCGTGACAGACGATTGCCGGCCCTGACATCACTCAGCCTCCTCCGTCGCTCGTAGAACCCCCTCTTCAGCCTTCCAAGCCTTTGAGAACCGGAAACAAGCCCAACCAAGAACGGCAAAGAAGCCACACAGCCAGAAGGCGGTGTGGAAGTCGAACAGGTCAGTTCGATTCACCGTGTAGTCCCACACCCAGCCACCAATCAGCACACCGGACACCGACGAGAAGGCACGAAGGCTCTCGCTGACGCCCATTATCATCCCTCGCTCTTCGGCTCCCGAAGCGTGAGTCAGCAGCGTCATGTTCGAAGGTGAAGCGAGTCCGTTGCCAAAGGCGATTAATCCGCTCACCAACAGCATCCCTAGCATCGCATAGGCTGGAGGAACATAGGGTATCGAGGCGAGGCCGGCCGCAGAGAACAGGAATCCCCCCGCCATTAGCCTGCTCGAGCCGAACCGGTTGGTCAATGGGCCTATCAGGCGGCCTTGAGTGATGATGCCGCAAAGGCCGATGAAGGCGAACACCCATCCATTGTCACTCTCACTGAAACCTAGACCACCCACCCCAATCGCTCGCATGGTAAACAGGATGAAGGTGACGTGCATGATGGTGAATCCAATCCAGTAGAAGGTGTACGACCAGAGCAGTGGAGATATGGCCGGTCGCTTGAACATCCGCCCGATGTTGCCGATGTTGGTGCTCAGGATTCCGATGGCCGAGCGCTTCTCGACAGTCTGCCGAACCTCCTTGGGAAGACTCTCCTGTAGCTTCGTGGTGGCCACCAACAGACCGGTCAGTGACAACATCGACGAGGCGAGACAGGCGAGCAGGTAGGGATAGGTCTCGAAAACAGTTCCCTGGAATGCGTCGGTCCAACCCCACTGGGCGGGAGCGGACAGCATCCCTCCCAAGGCTGGGCCGAGTGAGAATCCGACGCCAAAGGCGACACCGAGCATGCCCTGCCGCCGAGCGACCTCATGTGGTTTGGAGACATCACCGATGTAGGCACGAGTGACCGACATGTTGGCGTTGACCATCCCGGCGAACAGACGGGCGCCAAGCGCCATCAAGAGCGAGTTCGAGATTCCGAGGACAAAGAAGGCAATCGTGTTCCCGGCAAGACCAATCATCAGCACCGGTCGCCTGCCGATGCGGTCGGACAGTGTGCCCCAGAACGGTGAGAAGAGGAACATCATTCCAGCGTATGCTGCCATTAGACCGGCGACCCAGCGTCCGATATGGACGCCGGGGTCGGCGAGATGTTCCACCATGTAGGTGAGGAACGGGATGATTATTCCAAAGCCGATCATGTCTACAAGAACAACGAGAAACAGAATCCCCATCGAGACGCTGTTAGTGCCCGCTTCTTGCTGCTCGACCACATCATCACCCTCACCCAAGCGTGCACCTCCCCAAGCCTACCGCAACTTACCCCGTTCATCTCCTTTTGGCCCAACCTGAGCCGCGCAAGCCTCACACAACGCAGACTAGGGAAAGGCATCAGCGCCAACACAAGGCCGGCCTACGCCGATTTCGAGGGACGGGACTTAGGGTCCGTCGTCAACCGGTCGACGACTTTGCCTAGCCTCTCGACGAGACTGACGCTCTCAGGTCCACTGACGAGGGCGTTTGCAAGAACTTCATCGAGAGTGTCCACCGGAATCACCTCGATCTGGTCCACGAATTCATCATCGATTAGGACATCCTTCATGTTGGCCCGTGGGATTATCACTCGCTTGATTCCGCTCTTTGCCGCGGCTTCTATCTTGGCGGTGACGCCGCCGATTGGAAGGACCTCTCCGCGTACCGACAGTGAGCCGGTCATGGCGAGGTCCTGTCCGATTGGAACATCTTCCAAGGCAGAGATGACAGCTGCCGCAATCGTGATGCTGGCACTGTCACCATCGACTCCATGCGTGTCAACGAATTGAATGTGAATATCGAAGTCAGAGACATCCTTGCCGGTCAACTTCTTGATGACGGCGCTGACATTTGTGACTGACTCCTTGGCAATCTCGGAAAGACCACCGGTGGCGAAGATTTCCCCTCCCTTCTTGTGAGAGGGTGTCACCAATGCCTCGACAGGGAGAACGATTCCGCTATAGTCGGACATTCCGCTGTCTGCGCCCAAGACTGCGAGTCCGTTCACTCGGCCGACACGGACTCCTTCGGTCACGATGAGTGAGTAATCCAGACGGCGCTCAATCATCCGGTCGGCCACCTGCTGTTCGAGTGGCTTGGCAATGTTGCGAGCATCCAACACATGCTGAGAGGTGACGAACTTGGAGCCGTCCTCGACCGCCAAGTCCCCTGCGACGCGAACCAGACCACCCAACTCACGCAGTCGAAGGGTAAGTTTTCCTCGGCGACCGGCTCTTCGCTGGGACTCGCGCAGAATGGTCCCAATCGCTGACTTGTCGAAGTGAGGAATCGGCTGGCCGCTCTTCTTCTTCTTCTCGTTCGCAACCTCTTGGGCAACGAAGCGAATCAATCTGCGACGGTTGCGAGAGGTGTCTGGCATGTCTGAGTTGACATAGACCTCGTATCCATAGCCACGAATCCTGCTGCGGAGTGCTGGGTGCATCCCTTGCACAGCGTCTAGATTTCCAGCGGCGACGAGGATGAAATCGCACGGCACCGGCTCGGTCTTGGTGATTGCCCCGCTGGAGCGCTCCGAGCGCCCCGAGATTGGCAACTCCCTCTCCTGCATCGCAACAAGAAGCGCCTGCTGCTCCTCCAATCGGAGTAGGTTGATCTCGTCGATGAACAAAATTCCGCCATGCGCCTTGTGAATCGCTCCCGGCTCCACTCGTTCGTGAGCAGGGGTCTCCATCCCACCGGACTGGAACGGGTCGTGTCGAACATCACCTAGGAGGCTACCGGCCAAGGTGCCGGTGGCGTCAATGAATGGAGGAAGGTCGTCTCTCTCTCGTCTCACGAGCAACTTCGGTATTCGCGAGTCGTCGCCCGAAGTTAACCGGTTTCTAAGGAACATGTAGGCAAATCCAAGAATTAGGAGTCCGAAGAACAGAGTGAATATCTCACCAGACATGATGGTTGCCCAAAGTAGAACCACACCGATGAAGATGGCGATGAAAAGAAGTGTCTTGTTTGTCTTATCACGAGCGGCACGCATCTGCGCTCGCCGGTCGGCAACTATCTTCTCGCCTCTGCCAGCCGGGACGGTTCTCACTCGAGGTTCGTTCTCGTCGTCCTCGTTCGGATAGCAGAGAATGTCCTCCAAATTGTCGTCGGGAACTAACTCGGTCATCGCTCTCGCTAGCATCGACTTCCCGGTTCCCGGGTCACCGATCATCATCATGTGCCGACGCTGTTCTGCCGCCTTGCGAATTACTATCGACGAAGTTTCCTGTCCAATCACCTGGTCGACAACCCGCTTTGGCACAGGCACGTCAGCGGTCGATTCCAAATTGATGCCTTCGAGCCACTCGGGGACTGGCATGGTCTCAAGAATCTGGCCATCGGCGGCGTGGAGGTCACCGAAGTCGGACTCTTGGTCCCACTCCTCAGATGGCTCGACATCTGCCGCATCAGCCGACTCTTCGCTCATGGATACCCCTCTCTCAAAGAAGCCTCTCCGCCCAACGGTCATTAAACTGCGCACCCGATGAAAATCCACGCCCATAGGGCGTTATCGTTGGAAATAGGCGATTTTCGCACGTTTTATCGCCAACAAATCAGACAACTTACGCCGCAATCTTTGACAGCAGACCACGGCTCGGCCCATTCCGGGAGAGACATGGAGGAAGGCACGGTGGCAGCGCTCCGCGAGGCGGATGGCAAGGTCCATCTGGTCCTGGTCGAGGACCGCGAAATCAAAGTTCGAGGAATCGGCAGAATCAATCCGATTCGGCTCCTCAATGACGCCAAAATCGGACAGACGCTGACCATCGGCCAGAAGGAATTCCTCCTGTTGCACCCCGGGCTTCCCGAGTTCACCTCAGGAATGCGCCGACGGGCCCAGATCATCACCCCCAAGGACGCCTCTCTGATTTGCAGTCGACTCGGCCTCGGAACCGGCCATCGTGTCCTCGAGGCTGGACTGGGTTCTGCGGGCATGGCGCTCCACATCGCACACTCCATCGGCGGCTCTGGCCTCCTCGTCTCCATCGAGTTGCGCCCCGAACACGCCGCCGTTGCACTCGAAAACCTCGAGTTGGCACGCGCTGCTTGGGAGGGATTCCCGCATTTCCACCTAATCGAAGGCGACGCCACCGACGCCGCCTGCGCGGCTGCAGCGAACGAAGCGGCGGGAGGCAGTCGATTCGATGCCATCATCATCGACCTGCCAGAACCGTGGGACGCAGTTCCCCACCTCGCTGCTCTCTTGAAAGTCGGCGGGCGCCTCTCCTGCTACTGCCCGGTCTCGAGCCAACTCGAGCGGGCGTGGGAGGCGTGTGAGGAAGCAGGATTGGCTATCGAATGGGCGGGAGAGAGAATCGACCGCGGTTGGACCAAAGCGAGCAGAGGCGGAGTACGCCCCGGCAACGACCCGATGGGACACACCGCCTTCATCCTCGTAGCCCAGCGACTATCCTGAGCGGTTCAAGCCGATTCAGTATCCAGCGACCAGAACAGCAGTACCAGCGTACCGACGATGAGCCCCGCCACGGCAGGCCCAGCCAGAAGCCCGGTCACAATGCCAATGGTCGCCCAAACGGCCACCGGAGCAGCCGTCATCCTCTCACCTTCGAGAGCTGAGCGGGCTCGCTCGACGACAGAGACCTGCGCGCCCCCCTGGGTCGTGGCAGCCAAGAGCGGCACGAGTGCAAGGATACTCCCCAAGAGGCCTCCGAAAAGGCTCAGTCTGGGCTTCGAAATCGCCTGTGCGGAAACCAATTCCACCTCGATGTCGCCGGTTAGGTTGAATTGTTCGCCGTCTGTCATGTCGACCTGCCATTGGTAGAGCAGTGTACCAGACAGCCCGCTGACATTCCCAGCCCACGAACACTCATCTCCGGTGACTTCGACCTCTCCGGGCGTTGCCTCCTCAGGCCACGGCTCGTCATGGTCTGCCACCGGCCCATGGATCAGCAGTGAGACATTCTCAATGTCGGTGCAATTCCAGGGTGTCACGAACTCCACGCCGAGCGCTGCACCATCTTCTTCGGCAACGGCATCGGCGGAGTGCTCCAACACCCAGCCGCCGAGGCCGAACACGGCCGGCGCGTCATCCTGACCCCAAGTCATCTCAGCACCACCCAATCCATCGAGATTCGCGACCACCGCGACCTCCAACAGTTGGCCCACTTCCGCCTCGAATGAAAACGGCTCGGAAACCCACGGGACGTTGGTCATCAGCGGCTCGTTGAGAATCACCACCTCGCTCTGCCCGTAGGCGATTTCTTCGCCATCAATCATCACCGTGACCTCAAGGTCGATTCCCTGCCCGAGAACAATTCCAACCGGCATTGCATAGAGCACCAACGTAGCCGTCGTGTTCTCCATCTTCAGCGGCGCTGTCAACTCTTCAGCATACCAACTGCCAAGGTCGTTGCTGCCAGTCACCACCAGTGTGTCTGCGGACTCTGCGTCGCCGACCTGCCCGCGAATCATGCTCTGCTCGTCACCTGACAGAGTGAACACGATTCCACCCGTCTCCGGAGGCGGGGGGTGTGCCACCACAGTGGGAAGTGCGTAAACCAAGATGAGGCTGAGAGCGAGGAAACAAAGAGATATATTCCCGCGCGCCATGTTAGCCCCACCCGCGCCACCTCAATCAGCCTTATGCATCTCCGGCACGCCTAACCCGAGCGCCGCAAACCTTGATTCACAGCGGTCCTAGGGGGTAGTGATGCCGAGGGACATGAAGGCGCTTGGCATCGCATCATTGGTCACTCTCTTCATCGCCTCAACCATCGCTATCGCCCATGGGGAGGGGGAGGACACCGGCAGTTGGCGTGA
>Ga0208879_1003445_pt1 | contig 12972 bp, 8 predicted proteins | sample Knorr_S15_td_Bot_FD_185605 | JGI IMG/M metagenome (GOLD analysis project Ga0208879, IMG submission 185605) | Marine microbial communities from Southern Atlantic Ocean transect - Knorr_S15_td_Bottom_ad_5009_LV_A (SPAdes) (version 2) | ecosystem: Environmental > Aquatic > Marine > Oceanic | place...
TTTTTACTATTTGCTTGTGTACTAGTAGTTGCAACTGCAACTTTTGCACAATCAAGAATGGCAAATGTGCCAATCGAACGTTTTATAAAGAAGGCTATTAATACTTCAGCAACAGTTCCTGTTGTTACACCTTCAAATTCTGCTGCTGCACCAACACCAATTTGGTCAGATGATTTTTCAAATGCAGGAAATTGGGTAATAGATCATGATCCAACTGCCTGTTCTTTAGACTGGCAGATTGGCGTAAACTCATGTCAAGGTTCCTATCAAATTGATGACATACTTTCCACTACCGCTTCTAACGGATATGCATTGGTAGATTCTGATTTCTATGGTGGCGCTACTGGTGGTACTGAAGTTGAAGATAGCTGGCTTACAATGGCAAACCCTGTTGACTTAAATGGATACCCATATGTAGTTGTAGAATTTGAAACACAATATAGAAGTTATAATAATGAGAGATGTTATATTGTTGTTGGAATTGCTGATACAGTGACTGGTATTGTAGAATGGCCAGAATTAGATCCAACAACTAATACTTCTACTATGACTAATGTATTTGATCCTTTCCCTGGATACGGAAGCGGAGATGAAACAACTAATCCTCAATTAATATCAGTTAATATTAGTTCTGCTTTAGTTGGTTTAACTTCAACAGAATTAGCTGGTATATATATTCGCTTTCATTGGACAGGTACTTGGGGATATGCATGGTTTGTTGATGATGTTGCAATTGCTGAGGTGCCAGATAATGGTGTGGCTATACAAAATGAAGTTTATGGAGGTTGGTGGGTAAACTACTTAACAGCAGGAGGATTAGGGCAAAATTATACATATTATCCAATGGCTCAAGCTACTGCAAATCCATACTCATTTGAAGCTGTTATTAGAAATACAGGTCTTGCAACTCAAGCCGTAACTATGTTTGCAGATGTTTCGGGCCCTTCTGCTTCTTCACATGTTTCTAATACAATTTCTTTAGCTATGACTGAACAAGATACTTTTGTAGCTTCTCCAACTTTCACACCAACTACTAATGGGGTATATACAATAGATATGTGGGGTGAAGCTGATTCAGCTGGTTTAGGAGCGCTTATAACCCTTACAGATGTAACAACTAAGACAACAGAAGTGACTGATTATATATATGGGAAAGATGAAAATTCTTATGAGTCTTCTTGGAGACTATCTAGAACTACCGGAAATAACCCATCAGGTATACCTGGCGGATTTGAGGTAGGAGCTGATTATGATATTTATGCTAATGCTGATTTGTATTCAGTTGATGTTTTTCTTGCTGATTACTCAATGCCAGGAACTAATGTTTATGTATCTCTTTACGAAATTGATGCAGATCCTCAACTAGATCCTATTCCTTTAGCAGCATCTGACAATTACACTTTGCAAGCAGGAGATCCTGGAACATGGATTAACATTCCATTTTTATCTGTTCAATCACTAATTCAAGGTACAGAATATTGTATCTCTATTGGTGGCTATATGCATCCAACTGATAGTGCAGGTGTTGGCGTTTCAGGAAATGGAAATGCTTCTTTAGATAGATTGTTTGATAAAGATGATCATTATCAGGAGGGAGCACCTACATGGTATACAATTGGAGATATTCCAATGTTAAGAATGAATTTTGATCCAGCAACAGCCTGGGTTCCTTCATCTATTAATGAGGTGAAAACAATATTTAATGTTTATCCAAACCCAACAAATGGAGTATTTACAATTGAGTTAGATAATAATGCTAAATATGATGTTAGTGTTTATAATGTTTTAGGACAAACTGTTTACAGTTCAACTATTAATACTATGTCAACTACTGTTGACCTATCATCATTTGATAAAGGAATTTATACTATTGAATTGAAAGATAATAACACAACTTATACTGAAAAAGTTATAGTTGAATAATTGTTTGCTATATAAAAATAAAGCCCGGTTTTTCCGGGCTTTTTTTATGCCTTTTTTTTACTACATTTGAGCATTACTAATAATAAATAATATTAAGATGAAAAAAGTTTATATTTTAATTGGGGCCTTAGTGTTTTCATTGAGCACTTTAGCCCAAGTAACCAACATTTGTCATGAATTTGCTAAAGGCAAAAAATCACAACAGACAATTTCATATTCAAACGAAAAGTCTGCACCATTTTGGACAGAAGATTTTGCAAATGGAATTCCTTCAACATGGACTAACTCAACAGCACCATGGGAATACAGAGGCCCTACAACTACTCCTAATCAAAATACAGGAACTTTAGGAGCATATGGTACGGCTTCCACTACTATTAGTTCTACAACACCATCAAATGGTTTCATAATCTTTGACTCAGATTATTATGATAACAATGGAATACAAGGTAATTTTGGTAATGGTCTTTATCCAACTCCTCATAATGGAGAACTAATGACCGAAATGATTGACTTAACAGCTTATTCAGATGTTACATTAATGGCTCATTCCTACTTTAGAACTTTTATGGGTCAGGCTTTTGTTGCTTTTTATGTTAATGGAGTTTATGATTCGCAAGTACAGGTGCATTCTAATATAGCTTTAAATGATGCAACTACTACTGATGCTATTGCATTAATAAGATTTCCATTAACAGTGTGTGGTAATGCTGACGTGCAAATGAAATTTATTTTTGATGGAACTACTCAATCAAATAGTAATGGCAGTGGTTATTATTTCTGGATGTTGGATGATTTAGAGCTAATTGAAACACCGAATTATTTAATGGATGTGGTTGATCAAAATCATGGTGGTTGGGATATTGGATATCTTTCAACTACAGGATTAGGAATGGACTATACCTTTAAACCACAAGTACAATCAGATGCAAATCCGTATATGTTTGAAATGACAATGGCTAATGTTGGCGCATTACCATTACATGGAATACAAATGAATGTAGAGGTGTTTAATAGTGCAGGGGTTTCAGTGTTTAATGCATCAAGTGATTCCACAACATTAGCAGTTTTAGATACAGCTTCTTATTTAGCAAATCAGACATTTGCACCTTTATCACAAGGGGTTTATGATATGAATTTTTGGGCGACTTCAGATAGTATTAGCACTTCTGATATTTCCACAATGACGGCTGTAATTACTGACTCAGTTTATGGTAGAGATAATAATGTTGCAGGATCAGCCTGGAGAGTTGGCAGACAATGTGGAGGCTTACAATTAGCAAATAAGTTTGATATTTATGCTGCTGATGAAGCTACATCCATATCTGCTTTTATTGCTGATTATTCGGTAGTAGGAACAATTATGTACGGAGTGTTGTATGAAGTTGATACAACTGGTAGCTCTACAACATATTTGCCATTAGATCAAACTGACAATTATACTATTCAACCTGCTGATAGAGATGCTTGGGTGACACTTGGATTTAATCAAGCTTATAATTTAATTCCAGGCATGTATATGGTCGCTATTGGTGGTTATATGCATCCATTAGACACATTTGGGATTAATGTATCTGGACCAGCAGAAGTCACAATGTCAATGATATATGATGATGGTAGTGGGTGTGACCTTGGAAGTTTAACTCCTCCAGCATGGTATTGGATAACAAGTACTCCAATGATCAGATTAAATCTTGGAAATTTCTCTGTTAATAATATAACTGAAAATTCATTTAATGGTAACCTTTCAATATATCCAAATCCATCAAAAGGTAGCTTTATGCTGGAATTAAGTGGAGTAGAAAATGATAGTTATACTTTAATAATTACAGATATATTAGGTAAAGATATATTTATTAAAACTATTGATGTTAAGGAATTTATTAAAGAAACTATTGATATATCTACTTATAGTAAAGGAACCTATTTATTAAATATTTCAAACTCTACTTCAACTATTACTAAAAAGTTAATTGTAGAATAGTTAAATGCTTTCAAATAACTAAAAAAGCCACTCAATATTGAGTGGCTTTTTTATGTGGTGCTACCAAGATTCGAACTAGGGACACATGGATTTTCAGTCCATTGCTCTACCAACTGAGCTATAGCACCAACTAATTTGGGCTGCAAATTTAATTGTTTTTTTTAGTTGAAGAAATATTTTAAGCAAATCCTCATAAGGGATTGTAATTTTATATTTTTGATAAAATATTTTATTCTTTGAAACTCATAATTGATATAGGCAATTCGGATGTAAAAATAGCTTTGTTTAAACACAAACAGTTGTTACGATCAGCACAGTTTAAAAACTGTTCCCTTAAAAATGTAGATAATTTTCTTGCAAAGGAGATTGTTTCAAAAACAATAATTTCCTCCGTTAAAAATATTGATAAAGTAACACTTGAAGTAATAACAAAGTATAAAGCTCTAGTACTTGATGAAAAAACAGCCCTCCCAATAAAAGTTAACTATAAAACACCAAAAACGTTAGGACATGACAGGGTTGCTGGAGTAGTAGCCGCTTCTTGTTCAAATAAGGATAAGAATTGCCTAGTTTTAGATTTCGGCAGTTGTTTAACGATTGATTTTATTAATGCTGATAAGGAGTATATAGGCGGTAGAATTTCACCAGGAATCATGATGCGGTATAATGCATTGCATCAATTTACAGATAAATTACCACTTTGTAAGATGACAAATACACAAAATTTAATAGGTAATGATACAATTTCCTCAATAAATAGTGGTGTACAACAAGGTATAATTGCTGAGGCAATTGCAGTTATTGATGCTTTCAGAAAAGAAAATGAGGATACTGTCGTTATTCTAACAGGTGGAGATTGCTTTTTCTTTGAAAAGGCATTAAAAAATAGCATATTTGCAAACCCATTTTTAGTGATGGAAGGATTAAATGAAATTTTAGATTATAATGAATAGAATAATAAGTGTAGCATTATTTTTATTAGTTGTTGTAAATAGTTCTTTAGCTCAAGTTGGTACAAGCTCTCCTTATTCACGTTTTGGATTAGGAGATTTGCAAGGAACAGTTTTTCCTGAGTATAATGCTTTAGGGGGGGGCGTTACAGCCCTTAGTAGTCCAAACAGTATTAATCCTTACAACCCAGCTACCTACACTTCTTTTGGCCCAAATTCATTCTTATTATCAACAGGAGGGCTGCATAAAACAACTAATATGCAAAACACTACTGAAAGTCAACTCACTAATAACTCCGCTTTTTCTCATATAACTATTGCTTTTCCTGTAAGCAGAAAAATTGGAGCTAGCATTGGGATGTTGCCTTACAGTAATATTGGTTATGAATTAAATTCACGAAATTTAGTTCCTGATGCTGATTTGCTGTATTCAGGTGATGGTGGGATAAGTAAAGCTTATTTTGGAAGCGCTTATCAGATATCAAATGAATTTTCAGTAGGAATAAATGCATCTTATTTATTTGGAGTGTTAAACAGGAGAAAAAAAGTAATTTTTGATGATGAATCTTTTTTTAATAGTCGTTCCAATAGTAAAATAAATTTAAAGGGGTATTATTATGAGTTGGGCTTACTTTATAAGAAGGAGATTTCAGAAAACAATGAGTTTACTATTGGCTTAACGGCAAATAATAATTCTGAAATAAGAGGAAAAAGAAGTGAATTAGTTGAAACATTTGAGTATTCAGGAGTTTTTGAATTCCCAAAAGATACTTTTTTAAACACTACTGAATGGAGCTATGCTACATTACCACAATATATAAGTGTAGGGCTCACTTATCGTGAGGATAAAAAATGGCTATTAGTAGCCGATTATAGTTTACAAAATTGGGCTGATTATACATTATTTGATGAATCAGATAATTTAAGTAATAGTATGCGTATGTCAGGAGGAATGGAATATACCCCAGAATATAATTCCGTAACGACTTATTATAAAAGAATGCAATATCGTTTAGGGGCTTCATATAGTAATACTCCTTTGCAGTTTGATGGCAATCAATTAACCGAAAAAAGTATAAGTTTTGGTTTTGGTATTCCAGTAAAAAAATCAAGAACACGATATGATGTGTCAGTAATATTAGGTCAAAGAGGAACAACAGAAAATAAGTTATTAAAAGAACAATTTATCAAATTCGGATTGAGCGTGTCTTATGATGGGATTTGGTTTGTAAAAAGAAAATATGATTAATAATATAGTAAAAAAGATAGTTGTTGTAGTGGTAGCTATTTTAATGGTAACTAGTATAAGTGCACAATCTAAGTTTGGTGAAGATGAAAATGCTTGTAAGGAAAACCTCTCTATGTTTAGGGAATATTACAAACAAAAAAATTATGCAGATGCACTAAAGCCATGGAGATGGGCTTATAATAATTGTCCGGCTTCCAGTGGTAATATTTATAAAAATGGACCAAAAATTTTTAAAGAGAGAATAAAGGAAGATAAAATAAATAAAGATGCTTATATTGATACTTTAATGATGATTTTCGATCAAAGAATTCAATATTTTGGCAAGGAAGGTTATGTGCTTGGCCTAAAAGGATATGAGTTAATAGGAATTGACAAAAAAAGATCTGAGGAAGGATTAGGATATTTACAACAATCTTTAGATTTAGATGGAAATAAATCTTCTGTACAGGCTGTGTATGGTTATATGAAGGCTATGGTTAATTTGGAGAAAACTGGAATAAAAACTAAATCTGAAGTATTGAGAGCGTACGCTATAGTCTCTGAGATTATTGATTATAATATTGTGAATGAGTCAAAAACAACTAAGAATTTTATAAAATATTCAGAAAAAGTAGAAGATTTATTTACTCCCTATGCAAATTGTGATGATTTGATTGATCTATTTACATCAAAATTTGACCCAAATACTGAAAATATTGATTTTTTAAAAAGATTAACAAAGGTGTTAGATAATAAAAAATGTACAGATTCTGAGTTGTTTTTTAATGCATCTAGTAGATTGTATGCCTTAGAGCCTTCAGCAGCATCAGCTGATCAAATGTCAAAAATGAGTATTGCAAAAGGAAAATCTTCTGATGCAATTGCTTATGCTAAAGAGGCGATTGAAATGGAAGAAGACGTAAGTAAAAAAGCAAAATATTATTTAGCTCTTGCAGATGCTTATCGTTCTGCAGGGTCTTATACATCTGCTAGAAATGCAGCTTATAGTGCTCTTAATCTTAGAAAGGGTTGGGGTGAAGCATACATGAATTTAGGAAATATTTATATTGCTGGCGCGTCAAGTTGTGGAAATGATTTTGAGCAAAAAACTGTGTATTGGGTGGCTGTTGATGCTTTTAAAAAAGCTTTAAATAATGAGGACACTAAAGCTAGGGCAAGTAAAAGCATAAATACCTATTCCAAATATTTTCCAACAACAGAAATTTGCTTTTTTAATGGAGTAGAGTCAGGTAAAGGGTATACGGTTGCTTGCTGGATCAATAAATCAACAACTGCTCGTACTAGTGACTAAATAAAATGAGAATAATTTTATTTTTCTTAGTTTTTATTGCATGTACTAATGATCCTAAATTAGTACAGGAATTTGTATCAGCAAAAGAATTGCCAATTGAACAAATAAAAGGGGCAGATATGATTCAAACAGAGAACGGAAACATTAAAGTTAGGATTGTCGCAAACACTATAAAGCGATTTAAAAATAGTCAACCTCAACTTATTTTTACCGATAATCTTGTCGTTACTTTTTATAATGATTCAGCCAAAGTACAATCGATATTAAAAGCCGATAATGCATCTATTGATGAACACAAAAAAATTATGATTGCGTCAGACAATGTTACCCTTGAAAGTGGAGATAATAAAAAGCTAGAAACAGAACAGTTGATTTGGGATGAGCGTGCTAATAAGGTATACACGGATAAAAAAGTCAAAATAACTACTGGGAAAGAAGTGGTTTATGGAGAGGGTTTTAGTTCAACCCCTGATTTTACAGAATACACAATTGTAAAAATTCACGGAACTTTCAATTTTGATTCAACAGAAAAATAATAATTAGTATTTTTACGCTATGTACATTATTGCAATTGCGACACTTTTATTTTCTGCCTTTTTTTCTGGCATTGAGATTGCTTTTATTTCAGCTAATAAATTACAATTAGAACTCGATAAAAATACGGGTAAATTTCCATCAACTATCATCTCCCATTTTTCAAAAAACGAATCAGATTTTATAACTACAATGTTGGTGGGAAATAATATTGCATTAGTCGTTTATGGTATTGTAATGACGCAAATACTTACTCCAGAATTTGAAGGTTATTTCAATTCTGCTATTGGGTTACTTTTAACCCAAACAATTATTACTACACTTATTGTTTTAGTAACAGCAGAGTTTTTACCAAAAGCAATTTTTAGAATTTATCCTAACCAAATGTTAAAGATATTTTCCTTACCTATTTGGCTATTTTTTATTGTGTTAAGGCCAATAGCTATTTTAATGTTAAAATTATCTAAATTGATTTTAAAATATGTGTTTAAACAAACACTTCAAGAAGATAAGCAGGTTTTTGGAGCAACAGATTTGGATGACTACCTCTCGAATATAAAATCATCAGAAGGAACTCAAGAGAATAGAATTGAAGTTGAAATGCTACAAAATGCCTTGCATTTAACAGATAAAAAATTAAGAGAGTGTATGATTCCAAGAACAGAAATTATTGCAATGGATGTCAATGCCTCAATTCAGGAATTGAAAGAAAAATTTATTAAAACCAAGTTGTCCAAAATTTTAATTTTTAAGGGAAATATTGACAAGGTAATTGGTTATGCGCATTCTTCTGATTTGTTTAGGGATCCTCATAATATCCGTTCTGTTTTATTACCGATTCCATTTGTTCCAGAAAGTATGTTTGCTTTGGAATTATTAAATCAATTTATTGAAAGTAATAAAGGAGTTGCTTTGGTAGTTGATGAATTTGGAGGTACTTCAGGAATGCTCACCATTGAGGATGTAACGGAGGAGATTGTTGGAGAAATAGTAGATGAACATGATGTGGAAAAACAAACAGATGTTCAGCTCTCTAAAAATACCTTTAAGCTTTTTGCTCGTTTGGATGTTGAGATGGTAAATAAAAAATATCATTTAAAACTTCCCGAATCAGATGAATATGAGACAATTGCAGGATTAATTTTGAATTATCAAGAAGATATTCCTTCAAAAAATGAAGTAATAACAGTAAATGAATTCAAATTCACTATCATAAATGTAAATGAAAATGCAATACAAGAAGTACAATTGGAAGTTGTCACTAGATAAGAATTGTTTATCATATTGATTTCATTTGTTAAATAACAATTGTATATTCGCAAACTTTAATAAACGCAAAAAAACGAATGGCAACACTAGGAAAAATCAGAAATAGATCGGGATTATTATTAGTAGTAATAGGAGTGGCAATGTTAGCTTTTATAGGAACGGACTTTATGTCTTCACTAGGGTCAGGAGGAGGAGGCGGTATCTTTGTTGGAGAAGTTCTTGGAGAAGATATCTTACGACAAGCATATGAAATAAAAGTAGAAGAAGGAATAAATAATTGGAAAACCCAAAATCCACAAAGCATACTTAATCAGACAATTACGAATCAACTCAAATCTCAAATTTGGGATCAATATGTTAGGGAGTTAATCATGGCTAATGAATTTGAAAAATTAGGAATTGATGTTTCTAATGATGAGTTTTTCGAATTATTACAAGGGGTCAATGTACATCCTGAAATCAGTAAAATCCCTTCTTTTCAAGATCCTGCAACAGGACAGTTTGATAGAACTAAGGTTTTAGGATATCTAAAACAAATAGACCAAGACCCAACAGGAGAAGCACGAACAAGATGGGTAGGATTTCAAAAATACCTCATTGGATTAATTAAGAATTCAAAATATACTTCTTTAGTAAATAAGGCTATGTATATAACTTCAGCTCATGCTCAACTTAATTTTAACGAAAGCACGCAAAATGTGACATTTAATTATGTTTCAATCCCGTATACTTCAGTTACTGATAGCTTAGTAATACCTACTAGTAAAGAAATTGCAAACTATTATGCAGATCATAAATCAGAATTTGAACAAAAGGCATCAAAGGATGTTGACTTTGTTGTTTTTACTGTAACCCCTTCAAAAGATGATGATGTTGCTACACAAGCTTCTATTCAGGATTTGGTTGCTGATTTTACAGCTTATGAAGACTGTGCTTTAATGGCCAGAAGAAATTCTGATAATACAACTGCAAAGTTTAGTTTTACGACAAAAAAGAATCTGGAAGACACAACTTGGAACGAGATGTTTGATAAACAAGAGGGAACAGTAATTGGCCCTTATTTAACAAGACAGGGTGTTTATCGAATTGCAAAATTAGCAGTATCTCAATACAGGCCAGATTCAGTTGAGGCAAGACACATCTTAATAGCCCCAACTCAAACAATGAATTTAGATTCTGTTCAGAAAAGAATTGATGCCCTAAAATTGCAAATTGAAAAAGGTGCTGATTTTGGAGATTTAGCACAAAATAATTCAGAAGATAAAGGTTCTGCAATAAAAGGTGGGGATTTAGGCTGGTTTGCTGAAGGAGCTATGGTGGAGGAGTTTAATGAAGCTTGTTTTACTTCAAATAAAGGAGATATAAGTGTGGTAACTTCACAATTTGGAATGCACTTAATTGAGGTGACGAAAACCAGTAGAAAAGTAAAAAAAGTAAAAATTGTTTTTATTGACAGAAATGTTGAGCCAAGTAGTGAAACTTTTAATACTTATTATTCGCAAGCTGCTCAATTTGCTGGTAAAATTTTAAATGAGGATATTGCTTTTGATTCATTAATTGCTCAGAAAAATTTAGTAAAAAGAAGCGATAGCAAGGTGGAGCATGATAAACAAAATATAGCTGGATTACCAAACTCAAGAGAAATGATAAGATGGATGAATGGTGCTGATGCAGGGACGATTTCAGAAGTGTTTCAGTTTGAAAATTCATATGTTGTTGCTTATTTAACATCTTCATATCAAGAAGGGTTTGTTCCTTTAGAAGATATGAAAGAGCAAATTACATCATTAGTTAGTAAACAAAAGAAAGCGAAAATGATTTCAGAAGGAATTATTGCTTCAGATTTAGCGACTATTGCAAGTAATAACAATGCAACTGTTGTAAAAGCAAAACAAATTAATTTTGTAAACTTAAGTGTGCAAGGGATTGGGTATGAGCCTGAATTAATTGGACGTATTTTTGGACTTGAAAAGGGAGTCATTTCAAGCCCAATTGAAGGGAAAAGTGCAGTTTATGTAGTTGAAGTAACTGCTAAAGATGAAGCAAAAACTTCTGGCGATTTTACGCAACAACAAACTAAAATGAAAAAAGAGGCACAAACCTATTCAAATGGTGCTGTGTATAATGCATTAAAAAGTGTAGCAGAGGTTAAGGATTATAGATCAGATTTTTATTAATCTAATTATAGTGTAAAAAAATAAGGGGTGCTTATCTGAAAAGATGGGCACTTTTTTTATCTCAGTATTTGTAAACGATAAGAATCAAGATTCAGAAAAATAAAAAGTAAAATAGTAAATCCAATTAATGAAGATCCACCGTAACTGGTAAAAGGTAAAGGGATGCCAATTACTGGCACAAGCCCAATTGTCATCCCAATATTTATCATAAAATGCATAAATAAAATACTAGCTACACTATAACCATAGATTCTACTAAAGTTTGATCTTTGGCGCTCTGCAAGGAAAAGAACCCTTAGCAAGAGCCCTACGAAAAGAAGAGTAAAAAACAAGCTTCCTAAAAAACCCCACTCTTCTCCAATGGTGCAGAAAATAAAATCTGTGCTTTGTTCTGGAACAAAGTCAAAGCGTGTTTGAGTGCCATTTAAAAAGCCTTTCCCATTAAAACCTCCAGAACCAATTGCTATTTTCGATTGTATCAAATTATACCCAGCCCCATGTGGATCAAATTCTTTTCCCAGTAAAATATTTATTCTTTTTCTGTGATGAGGCCCAAGCAGATCATTAAAAATATAGTTAACACTAAACACAAAAGAAATAACTATCGTTAAGGCACTTAAAAGTAGGAGTAGTTCTTTTTTCTTTTTTCTGGAAAGCAGAAATATAAATAGACCAATTCCTGAAATAATATAAATCAATAATATTTTTTCAATGAGCAGGGCTGTTATAAAAAGAATCAGGATTATTAGTCCAAAAATTAATATATTTCCTGATAAACCTTCTCTGTATAAAACCAATACAAACCCAGCATACACTAATGCAGTTCCTAAATCATTTTGCAAAATGATAAGCAAAAAAGGCAATATTATTATCGCATAAGTTTTGAGTTTTTCTTGAAAAGAGATTCTTTTAGTATGTAGGCTATTGTAGTATTTTGCTAAGGCTAATGCAGTTGTAAATTTAGCAAATTCTGAGGGTTGAAATTTAAACCCTCCTATTTCATACCATGAAACAGCACCCCCTGTGATTTCTCCTATAAATAGCACTCCAATTAATAATAAAATAATTAAAATGTAAAACAGATAGGAAAGAGAAAAAAAGAATTTCCAATCAATAATGAGAATTAAAAAAGCAACCACTGATGCTATGGCGATAAATAATAATTGTTTTCCATATCTGCTGCTAAAATCTAAGGCAAATGCCATATCCTCATTGTATTGGGAAGCATAAATATTAAGCCACCCAAATAACATTAATACAAGGTAAAGGACTACACTTACTGAATCAATATTTGCAAATATGTTCTTTGCTTTTCTCATTTATTTGTTAACAAATTACCACTTATAATAAATGCCTCCTGTTGTTTATTTGAAATCTCCTTTCTCAAATATTTTTCAATCATTAAGGATGCAATTGGTGCTGCCCAAGTTGAGCCAAATCCACCGTTTTCTACATAAACTGCTATGGCAATTTTAGGGTCATCTTTTGGTGCAAAAGCAATAAAAATAGAATGATCCTCTCCATGTGGATTTTGTGCAGTTCCTGTTTTTCCGCAAATTATAATATCATCAAGTTTACAGTTTGTTGCTGTTCCA
>Ga0208879_1003448_pt1 | contig 12969 bp, 14 predicted proteins | sample Knorr_S15_td_Bot_FD_185605 | JGI IMG/M metagenome (GOLD analysis project Ga0208879, IMG submission 185605) | Marine microbial communities from Southern Atlantic Ocean transect - Knorr_S15_td_Bottom_ad_5009_LV_A (SPAdes) (version 2) | ecosystem: Environmental > Aquatic > Marine > Oceanic | place...
CATCATGTACTTCTGGTTTTAAGGATAATCCATATGCGGGTACAGCTTATACTAAGCTTGCATTAGGTCCTATTCACATGGGAGTTCAAGCAACGTTTAACGATCCTCAGGAAGCTGCTAGTACAGGGATGGCTAATAGAAGATCGATTGTAGCTGGTGCTGCATTTGTGGTCGGCGATACCCTTTCAATTAGTTACGGTAAAGCATGGCAGAAAAATAAATACAACGATGCGATGAGAGGAGCGGGATATCTTTCAGACAGCGGTAATCATGCTAGTTTATCTGGACAAAAAGGACCATATCAGTATGAGAACATTGGATACAGAGGATGGTCTGCGGCAATAAACTTGGGTCCTGTAGCGCTTAAAGCAACTAGAAATGCAGTTGATGGTATGGGCGAAAATGGATCAAGTGCTCCAAGGAAACACAGTGAAATAAACTTATCGATGGCGTTTTAAAGAGTCAAAATTAAATTAATTTATAAAAACCGGCCTAAATTTTTAGGCCGGTTTTTTTTTAGGTAACTTATTCCCGCCATTCCATAAATATTTAGCATTTTTAAATTATTTATATTTTGTTTTCTAATTCCCCCTAAAGCAATAAATTTCTTTTTATATTTGAGAGTTAATAGCTTAAATCTACAAATCCCTAAATATGATCTATTTTTTTCAATTCTAAATAAAGGTGATAAAAATATCGCCTCACATCCTTGGTCTAATTTTTTTTTAATTTCCATTTGATTATGCGCTGACCCAATGATTTTAAAGTTTTTATTTAAACTTGCTTTATTCAAAGTAATTCTTTTATTAAATGAAGGTATATAAATTCCATCAGTTTTAAATTTAATTGCTAATTTCAGATCGTTTGAAATATAAAATTTGAATTTTTTTTTATTACAATATGATCTTAATCTATAGATATCACTTTCATTTTGTTTTTTTGAATAATTTCTGTAAATTATTCCCAAATTTGTGATATTATTTTTTAAAATATTTTTCTCATATTTATCAACGAATAAAAAATATTTTGGTAACTTATTTTTATGCATAATGTTGTTGAAAGATTATTAGCGATTCGGTCTAAAATCAAAGAACTTTTAATAAAAAATAATTCAAAAAACAAAGACCTTAATATTATTATCGTTTGTAAAACTTTTTCCATGGATAAAATATTACCATTAATTGAAATCGGTCATGTCCATTTTGGTGAAAATAAAGTTCAGGAAGCAGAATTAAAGTGGAAAGAAATTAAAAAAAAACATTTAAATGTTAAGTTACACATGGTTGGCAAGTTACAGACAAATAAAGTCAAAACAGCTTTAAAAATATTTGATTATATCCATTCGGTTGATAATTATAAATTAGCAGAAAAAATTGTTAAATACGAAAAAGAATTGAATAAAAAGATTAAAACCTTTGTCCAAGTTAATATTGGAGAAGAATCTCAAAAAAATGGGATCAATCCAAAAAATATAAATCAATTTGTAAACTATTGTAGGAATAATCTTTCTTTAAATATAATTGGATTGATGTGCTTACCGCCAATAAATGAAAATCCAGAAAAATATTTTTTGTATTTAAATCAACTTAGGAATCAAGCTGATCTCTGTCATTTAAGTATGGGCATGTCGAATGACTATCAAATTGCAACACAATGTGGATCAACGTTCTTAAGAATTGGTTCAAAGATTTTGGGCGAAAGAAATACTAGCTAGCCAATTTTTATTTTATCATTCGATTTTATACATTTTACCAAAGTTAAAAAATCTTTAATGCTTATAGCTATACAGCCAGCTGTTGGTTTATAGTTTTGAGTCAAATGTAAAAAAATTACACTACCTCTATGGGGTATCACTGGATTTGTATTGTAATTAATTGGAATAAATACATCATATTTATGATCTTTTCTAAATAGTTTTTCACCTTTTTTTTTGGAGTTTAAATCAAATTCTTTATTATATTTCGCGTCGTTTGGATTATTACACCAACCCATGTATTTTTTTATTATTTTACATTTTAGATGGGTATCTATTTTTTTAATTCGGTCAGCTCGATAATAAAGTTTTCCCAAAGAGAAAATTCCTCGTGGGGTGGCTTTATCATCTTCTTTTTTATTTTTTTTTATTCCTAATTTACCTAAAACGCATTTAAATCGAAATTTTTTAAAAATCAAAGCTCCATTTTTTTTTATTTTTATTAACATAGTGTATAGTTTTAAAATGAAAAATATCACATTGAATATTATAGGGCAAAGAATTTTAGCCGATGTTCTTAAAGAAAAAGAAGATATTATAAAAATGAATATTTTATTTTTTGAAAATTTAGGTGATTATTTAAAAAATATTAAAGATAATATCATAAAAAATATTGTCGTTACCCATTTTTCTAATTTTGAATCAATCGAACAATCTAATTTTAAAATTGATAATCATATTTTTTATTTAACTAGTAAAAAAAATAATATAAAAGTTAAAACAAAATTGCAAAGATATGAATTAATTTACTGTCCTTTTAATTTAAAAAACTTTATAGAAAAAATAAATTTAGCATATATTAAATCTAAATTTGTAATTAATTCAAAAGTTGAACTTTTAAACTATACAATTAATTTAAATACTAGAGAGATTATAACCGGTCAAAATAAATTGAAATTGACAGAACGGGAAAAAGATTTTTTACTATTTCTTAAAAATTCTAAAAAACCTCAAACAATAAGAAATATTCTTGAATCAGTTTGGGGATATACTAAAGGGATAGAAACTCATACGGTTGAGACCCATGTTCACCGATTAAGAAAAAAATTTTTAAATTCTTTTAATGATAATAATTTTATTAAAAATAATAAAAAAGGCTATTATATTTAGATGGGTCGAAGAAATTTTATAGCAAAAGACTTATATTCTTCAAAATATAAAAAAAAAATCATAAGACCCAAAAAAGGTAAAGGAAGTTTTAAAAGAAAAAAATTAAAGCAATCCAGATAGCTTTTCTTTTGGGCGTGCTCCTAAAATTTTAATTATTTCTGCGGCAGATCTAGTTCCTAACTGCAAGGCTTTTTCTAATCCCATTTTGTTAACAAAAGCGTGAATAAATCCGGAAGCAAATAAATCACCAGCGCCAGTTAGATCAGTAACTTTATTAATTTTTTTTGACGAGGTTCTGTATATATCTTTTTTATTAATGCAAATTGCTCCTTTTGCACCCATGGTAATAACAAAAGTTTTATTTAATGCCGATAATTCTTTAATTATTTTTTCTATATCATCATTTTCAAATAAAGCTTTAAATTCTCCTTCGTTACCAAATAACAAATCTATTTTATTTTTAGTTAAATCTAAAAATTCTTTTTTAAATCTTTCTACGCAAAATAAATCTGATAAAGATAAAGAAATTAAAGTTGAATTTTTATTTGCAATTTCTATTGATTTATTGATCGCATTTTTTGCCTCTGACGTATCCCATAAGTAACCCTCGATTAAGATTAATTCAGATTGTTCAATTTCTCTAACATTAACTTCTTTTTCACTTAATTTATTTGCTATTCCAAGGTGAGTGTTCATGGTTCTTTCTCCATCGGGAGTTATGAAAACAAAACAAATACCAGTAGAATCTTTATATATTTCTTGTTGGAAGTTAAAACCTACGTTTTCCTTTTTTAAGCTTTCAAAATATTTTTTTCCAAATAAATCATTATTTACTTTTCCAAAAAAAAAAACTGGGCTACCAAAAGAAGATAATCCAACCATTGAATTTGCAACAGAACCACCCGCAATAAATTCAGATGGTTTAATTTCATTTTGTAGTTTTTTAAGTTCGTCACTTTCAATCAATTTCATAGTTCCTTTTTGAAGATTATGAGATTTAAGGAAACTTTCATCGATTTTGCAAACCGCATCAACAATGGCGTTGCCAATACCCAAGGCTTTATTTTTTTTAAACATATTTTAATTTATCTTCAAAATTACAACTTTTATACACGACACACTTCCCACATAAAGGCTTTCTTGCTTTGCATGTATGTCTTCCATGCAACAATAAATAATGATGGGCTTTTTTCAAATATTTTTTGGGCACTTTTTTATAAAGTTCTTGTTCTACATGGTCAGGAGTTTTCCCTGGAGCTAATTTAGTTCGATTGCTTACTCTAAATATATGTGTATCAACGGCAATAGTAGGAATATTGAATAGTTCATTTAATATGACATTTGCAGTTTTTCTTCCAACACCAGGTAATTTAATTAAATCATTAAATTTTCCAGGGATTTTACTACGATGCTTTTCAATTAATTCTTTTGATAAATTGTAAATACTTTTTGATTTATTTCTAAATAAACCAATTCTTCTGATGAGTTTCTGTATTTTTTTTTCTCCTAAATTTAGAAAATGTTTAGGAGTAAAATATTTATTATATATATCTTTAGTTACATTATTTACATTTTTATCAGTACATTGAGCTGACAAGACAACAGAAACTAATAAGGTAAATTTATTTTTGTATTTTAAAGCGGTTTTTGGGTTTTTTATATTTTTTTTTAAATTTTTAAAAAAATTATTTATTTGTTTTGAATTCATTAAAAATTCAAAACATTTCTCATTGAATATAATCCAGGTTTTTTGTTACTTAACCATTTCGCCGCAGTTAAAGCTCCTTCAGAATATAGTGATCGATCAAATGCTTCATGATCAAGAGTAATTGTTTCTTTTCCAGTTGAAAAAAGAACTTGATGTTGTCCGATTATTTCTCCTTTTCTTAAAGAATTAAAATTAATTTTTTTCCCATATGGAAAAGTTTTTTTGTTTAAATATATTTTTCCTTTAATTTTATTAAAATTTTTGTTTTTACCAATTGCTATTCCCCTTCCTAACATTAGTGCGGTACCAGAGGGATGGTCTTTTTTGTGTTTATGATGACATTCATATATTTTAGATAAATAATTTTCTCCTAGAGATTTTGAAGAAATTTCAGCCAAATACATAAGTAAATTAATACCAAGACTCATATTTCCCGCTTTTAAAATTGGAATTTTTTTAGCGAATTTTTTAATATGTTTTTCTTGTTTTGCAGTAAAACCAGTTGTACCAATTACAACTTTTTTTTTAATTTTAGAGGCTATTTTTAGCACCTCTATTGTGCATTTAGGTGTAGTAAAATCTATAATTACAGACGTATTTCTAAAGGCATTTTCTGTGTTAGTTTGAGGAAGAATTTTATTAATTTTTTTATTAATTTCTTTACTTTCAGTTAAGCTAATAATTTTTAAGTCCCTTTTTTTATTTGCTGATTTAATAAGTTGTCTGCCCATTCTTCCCAGGCATCCGGTTATAGAAATATTTAATTTTTTCATAAATCAATTTTTCCAAAAATTTTTGGCTTTTTCAAAGAAATTTTTAATATTAGGGGTAGTTTTATTATTTTCAAGAGTTCTAAATTTTTCTAAAAGCTGTTTTTGTTCTTTATTTAAAGAGATTGGCACTTCCGTTATTATTCTAATATATAAGTCACCATAATCTCTACTTCTCATTATTGGCATACCTTTGCCTTTTAATCTAAATTGTTTACCTGTTTGAGTTCCCGCAGGAATTTTAACTTTTGCTTTTCCTCCACCAATAGTTGGAACTTCTAAAACAGTTCCAAGAGCTGCATCAGGTATTGATATCGGAAATTCAAAAAAAAGATTTTCCTCTGATCTTTTGAAAATATCATGAGAATTAACATTTATAAAAATATATAAATCTCCGTTAGAACTTCCTTTTATTCCTGCCTCTCCCTTACCCGATAATCTAATTCTAGTTCCATCATCTACTCCTTTAGGAATAGTAACCGATAATTTTTTGTAAGTTTGTTTTTTTCCTACGCCCTTGCAATTTTTACATGGATTAGAAATTTCTTCACCTACACCTCCACATTGGGGACAAGTTTGTTCAATTGTGAAAAAACCTTGATTAGTTCTAACTTTACCATGTCCACCACACATAGAACACTCGCTAGGACTGGAGCCTGGCTCGGAACCGTGGCCATTACACCTGTCGCATTTCTCAGATGATGAATATTTAATTTCTTTTTTTTTTCCTGAATATGCATCTTCTAAAGATATTGTTGAGTCGTATCTTAAGTCCGCACCTCTATTTTCGGATTGTCTTCGTCTGCCACTCCTTCTGCCTCCGCCAAAGCCATCGAAAATATCATCAAAAATATCTGATCCAAAAATGTCAGAAAATGTGCTGGTAAAATCAGAGTTTGCAAATCCACCTCTTCCACCCGCTCCATCAAAGGCTGCATGACCAAATTGATCGTAGTTTTGCCTTCGTTCTTTGTCGGACAATACATGATAAGCTTCGCTTGCTTCTTTGAATTTTTCTTCTGCAGCTTTATCACCTTTATTTCTGTCCGGATGATATTTTAAAGCTGATTTTCTGTAAGCCTTTTTTATTGCCTCTTGTGGTGTAGATTTGCCGACTCCCAAGACCTCATAATAATCTCTTTTTGCCATATAAACTTTTCAGACAATCGTTGTTTGTAGGTCTTAGGCTCTCTTTTCTTTGTCTTTATCCTTCTTTTTATCTTCTTTTACTTCTTCAAAATCTGCATCAACAACATTATTGTCATTTTTATTTTCACTTTGAGTTTTTTTGTTTGTATCTTTCGCATTTTGAGTATTAGCACTTTGCTGACTTTTATAAACTGCTTCACCTAACTTCATTGAAGCTTGAACTAATTCCTGAGTTTGTTTCTTAATTTCTTCTGAATCAGTCCCTTTCAAAGCATTTCTTAAGTTTGCAGACGCCGTTTCAATTGCCTTTTTTTCGGCATCAGAAATTTTACTTCCGTGTTCCTTTAAACTTTTTTCTGTTGTATGTAACATTGTATCCGCTTGATTTCTTGCATCTACAGCTTCTCTTTTTTTCTTATCTACTTCTTTATTGGCCTCAGCCTCTTTAACCATTTTATTAATATCTTCCTCACTTAATCCACCTGAAGCCTGAATTTGAATTTTTTGTTCTTTTCCTGTGCCTTTATCTTTAGCAGAGACACTAACGATTCCATTAGCGTCGATATCAAAAGTTACCTCAATTTGAGGTACTCCTCGAGGAGAATTGGGAATTCCCACTAACTCAAAATTTCCTAACAATTTATTATCTGCTGCCATTTCTCTTTCACCTTGCAAAACTCTAATTGATACTGCTGGTTGATTGTCTTCTGCAGTTGAAAATATTTGACTTTTTCTAGTTGGAATTGTTGTGTTTTTCTCAATTAACTGTGTTGAGACTCCACCTAAAGTTTCGATACCAAGAGAAAGTGGAGTTACATCTAAAAGCAGCACATCTTTAACATCACCTTGTAAGACACCAGCTTGTATTGCGGCTCCCATCGCAACAACTTCATCAGGGTTCACACTCTTGTTTGGCTCTTTACCAAAAAAGTTTTTAACTTCTTCTATAACTTTTGGCATTCTTGTCATTCCGCCAACCAATACTACTTCATTAATTTCTGCCGCACTTAATCCGGAATCTTTCAAAGCAGTTTTACATGGAGGCAGCGTTTTTTTTATCAAATTTTCTACAAGTGCTTCTAATTTTGCTCTTGTAAATTTTAAGTTAATATGTTTTGGTCCAGTTTTGTCCGCTGTGATAAAAGGAAGATTAACTTCTGTTTGTGTTGCAGACGAAAGTTCTATTTTTGCTTTTTCTGCAGCTTCCTTTAAACGTTGCAAGGCCAATTTATCAGTCCTTAAATCAATTCCGTTTTCCTTCTTAAATTCATTTACCAAGTAGTTTACGATAGTATTGTCAAAATCTTCACCACCTAAAAAAGTATCTCCATTAGTTGATTTAACTTCAAAGACTCCATCACCTATTTCCAAAATGGAAACATCGAATGTTCCACCCCCCAAGTCATAGACAGCAATTTTTTTACCGCCTTTTTTATCTAAACCATATGCAAGAGAAGCTGCTGTCGGTTCGTTAATTATTCTTAAAACTTCCAGACCTGCAATTTTTCCTGCATCTTTTGTCGCTTGTCTTTGGGAGTCATTAAAATATGCAGGAACAGTTATGACGGCTTTTGTAACTTCTTGACCAAGATATTTTTCAGCTGTCTCTTTCATCTTTTGTAGAATTAAAGCAGATATTTGTGAAGGTGAATATTTCTCTCCTCTTGATTCTATCCAGGCATCATTATTATCAGCTTTAATAATTTTAAATGGAGCCGTTTGAATATCTTTTTTTACATTGGGATCATCAAAATTTCTGCCCATTAATCTCTTAACCGCAGAAATAGTATTTTCCGGATTTGTAACAGCTTGTCTTTTTGCAGGTTGACCAACTAATTTTTCCTTATTTTCACCAAATGCTACTATCGAAGGTGTTGTTCTAGCTCCCTCAGCATTTTCCAAAACTTTGGCTTGTGTTCCCTCCATAATGGCAACACAAGAATTAGTGGTTCCCAAATCTATTCCTATAACTCTACTCATAATTATTTATCCTTTCGCTTTATATAGGTGTTATTTTTAACACTACAAGTTCGACAATTATTTTTTGTTGTCATGATTATCCTTATTTTCTTGATCTTTTTTAATATCTTCAACTTTGAATCTTGTAACACCAACCAAAGAAGGTCTTAAAAGTCTACCTTTCATTGTGTATCCTTTTTGAATTTCTTGAACAACAGTTCCTGGTTCTTTTGAAATATCATCTATTTCAAGCATTGCTTGATGAAAATTTGGATCAAATTTTTTATTTAAACAAACAATTTGCTCTATGTTATTTCTTTGAAAAATAGCAATTAAATCTTTTTCCAAAATTTCAAAAATTTCTAATTTTTTTGGAAGATCATTATTTTCCTTAAATTTTTTATTATTTGTAAGAGATGTTTTTGCTCTTTCTAAATTGTCAATTAATGCAAGCGACTCCTTTGCAAACGAAAATCCTCCAAATTCAAAAGCTTCCTCTCTTTCTTTTTCAAATCTCCTTCTTCGATTTTCCATTTCAGCTAATGTTCTAAGGACCTTTTCTTCTAGCTCTTTTACTTTTTTGCTGTTTAATTCTTCCTTATTTTTAGGTTCTAAACTTTCTGTTTCTTTATTTTTTTCATCTTGAATCTTATTTTTTTCAATAGCAATATCCGTATCCTTTTGACTTTGATCATTGCTTTTATCTTGCTTTAAATCTGGTTTGTTGTTTTCTTCTATTTTCATATAACTGTTATATGGTTAAACAATTTTAAAATTCCAGTGTTCTATGAAAAAAATTAACAAAATAATTATAGGTACTCGTAATGATGGAAAATTTAAGGAAATTTGCGATTTATTACCGAAGAATATTACAAAAATATCTCCACGAGATTTAAATTTACTCAGTCCTGATGAAACGGGAAATACTTTTGAGGAAAATTCAAAAATTAAAGCAGAGTATTTTACGAAAAAAACAAATTTAGTTGCTATTTCAGACGATTCTGGCCTAATAATAGATCTGTTATCCGGAGCTCCTGGAATTTATTCTTCAAGATGGGCAGGTCCCACAAATGATTTCAACGTTGCCATTAAGAAAGTTTATAATGAATTGAAAAAAGTTAAATTTGAATGGAGTAAAAGAAAAGAAGTAGTTGCGAGATTTATTTCTTGTTTGACTCTTTATTGGCCTAATGGAAAATTTGTTTCTAGTACCGGAATAGTTGATGGTAGAATATCAGAAATTAAGAAAGGAAGTAATGGATTTGGCTATGATCCTATATTTATTCCATCAGGATATGAAAAAACATTTGGCGAATTAAATCCACAGGAAAAAATTAAAATTGATCATAGGTCAAAAGCTTTTTTAAAAATTTCAAATTTATTTATTAATTGATTTTTAAAAATTGGTTATCAAACACTTGATAAATATCTAGTTTATAAGTAACTATTTTGTCTTCAAATGAAAACTCGCCAATTTCTCCAATATAAGACATTTTTTTGTTAAAAATATTTTTTACTAAATTATCTCCTTGAACTTTTTTTATGTAATAAATTAAACCTAATATATCATATGATAAAATCGAAATTTGCGGTGGATATTTATTATAACTTTTAAAGTAAGTTTCTCTAAATTTAGAATAATTAGTTAAATTAATAGATGGAAAGTAAATTTGATTTGTTGAACTTTCTTTAAGTAGAGTTTCATCAAACCATTGATTTAATGTAATAAATTTAACATCTTGAGCTGTTACGTCAGAAAATGAAAAAGAATTAGTCACGCTTTTTAAATTTTCACCAAAATTTGCAATTACTACAGAATCAAAGTTTATTTCTCCAAGAGTGTATTTTTTTTTTAGATTTTTTAACTCTCTCTCATTTATTACTACAGAATCCAAGTCAACTTCTCCAAGAGTGTATTTTTTTTTTAGATTTTCTAACTCTTCCTCTTTTTCTAAAATTTCTATTCCCTTTTCTACAAATTCTATTATCTTTTCTAATTTTTTTGTTCTTTCGTTATAAGCTGTAATCTGTTTAATTTGCGATGTTAATTTAATTGGTTCAACATCATAGGAGTAAATATTCATAAATTCATATTTTGATTTAACTAAAGCATTTCTTAATTCATCTTCAAAATTTGATTTAGGTATAAGGACTATTGTCTTATTTAAATTCTCTTTTTTTATAAAATTAACAATTGCATTGATTTGAGAATTTGCATTTACACCCATTGTGATTACATTTCTTGGAATTATTTTAGTTTTATTGCTTAAAGATAAAAAAGTTAGATTTTGAACTTCTTCGAGATAAATTAAATTTTGATGAAAAATTGGTCCAATCACTATTTGAATCCCTTCCTTTTCCAATTGTTTAGCAGCAAATAGAGTTTTTTCTGGATTTGAATAATTATCTTTTGGAAAAATTTCTATTTGTTCATCATTTATTTTGGACAAAGCAAGTCTTATAGAATTAAGAACAGATTTTCCAATTTCTTGGTATTTTCCTGAAAGTGGGACTATTAGTCCAACTTTTAAAATACTTTCATCTTGTTTTACCTCCTTTGCGAGACAATAGATATTGGATAAACTAAGGTAAATTATTGAAGCAAGAATCAAAATAAATTTCATAAGACTTTAAATTATTATATTAATCTAAAATGCAGTTTTTATCTAAAAAAAATATAAACAAAAAACAAGAAATTAAATCAGGACTTTATGTTGTATCAACCCCCATAGGTAATTTAGAGGACATAACTTTAAGAGCAATTTATATTTTAAAAAATTCTGATTTAATCTTATGTGAGGATACTAGAACTTCTATAAAATTACTAAAAAAATTTAATATCAATACAAAAATGATGTCATATCACAAATTTAATGAAAAAAAGCGCCTAGAGATAATTATTCAACTAATAAAAAATAATAAAATTGTATCTTTGATATCGGATGCTGGTACTCCTGTAATTTCTGATCCAGGTATGATCTTGATAAAAGAATGCATTAAAAATGATATTGCACTTCATCCTATCCCAGGAGCTTCGGCAGTAACTTCAGCCTTAAGTGTTAGTGGATTTGAAGAAAAGTTTCTATTTTATGGATTTTTACCAAATTCAGAAAGTCAAATTAAAAATGAGATTAAAAATTTATGTGATTTTCCTTATTCAATTATTTTTTTCGTTTCTCCTAATAAAATAAACAAAGTAATCAAAATTTTCAAAATATTTTTTTCTGATAGAAAAATTATAATTGCAAAGGAAATGACTAAAATTTATGAAAGTTTTATTAGAAGCGATATAAATTCATTAGAAATATTAAGATATAACCTTAAAGGAGAATTAACTGTAGTAATTTCCAATAAATTTAACGTAAAAAAAAAGAGTTTAAATCAACTAGGCGAATCAGTTAGAAATGAAATAAAGCTTATGCTTACAAAATATAGCAATAAAGATGTGTCAGATTTTATATCTAAAAGAGAAAAAATTTCAAAAAAAATAATTTATGATTATTGTATAACTTTAAAAAAATGAAAAAAGTTACTTTATTAATAATTTTATTACTAATTTTTTCGAGTTGCGTTGGAGAAGGACCCAGAGGATTTTTTGGCGGAGGAGTTAATATTGCGATAGATCCAAGAACACTTGGAACACAAATAGATGACGCTATCATGCAAAAAAATTTACTTGCTAGGTTAGTATTAACTAATAAAAAACATTTTCTTACAATAGGAGTTAAAGTTATAGATGGAAGAATTTTTGTAACAGGAAAGGTAGATGATCCTGAAGAAAAACTTAAAATTACAAAGCTAGCATGGGAGACTAAAGGGGCAAGGTCAGTAAAAAATGATATAAAGATAAAAGAAGAATGGAATTTTCAAGTTTCAGCTAAAGATTTACTAATAACTTCTCAATTAAGAGTTGCAATGATTATTGACAAAGAAATAAAAAATTCAAATTATAAAATCGATACATATAAAAAAAAAATTTATATATACGGAATAGCTTATAACGAAGAGGAAAGAAGAAAAGTAATTAATGAAGCAAAAGAAATTTTAGATGTCGAAAATGTTATAGCAAGCATTTTGCTTGTGGAAGATTTAAGTAGGCAAAGTAACTAATTCTTTTTATTATAATCAATAACCTCGGAAGAATAAGCGGCAATAGAAGCTAAATTTAATATGTCAGAAGTTGACGATCTTAACGGAGCAATTTCAATAGGCTGTCCCAGTCCTACCAAAAATGGTCCAATAATTTTTGCTCCACCTAAGGTTTTCATTAGCTTTAACGATATTGCTGCACTATGTTGTGCCGGCATAATTAATACGTTGGCATTTCCCACGATTTTAGAGAATGGATAAAGTTCTTTGTATTTTTCATCCAATGCAACATCTGGCTGCATTTCTCCATCAAATTTGAAATCAACTGATTTGTTTTTTAATATTTCAACGGCATCTCTTATATGTTTTGTTCTTTGAGTTATTGGTATTCCAAAAGTTGAATGAGATAAAAAAGCAACTTTAGGATCAAA
>Ga0208879_1003453_pt1 | contig 12962 bp, 10 predicted proteins | sample Knorr_S15_td_Bot_FD_185605 | JGI IMG/M metagenome (GOLD analysis project Ga0208879, IMG submission 185605) | Marine microbial communities from Southern Atlantic Ocean transect - Knorr_S15_td_Bottom_ad_5009_LV_A (SPAdes) (version 2) | ecosystem: Environmental > Aquatic > Marine > Oceanic | place...
CTTCTTCGGCAGGTGCTTCTTCGGCAGGTGCTTCTTCGGCGGAACTTGTTTTGCTAACTACAAACTTACAAAGATCACCAACGGTCATCAGATTACTAAAATCAGCGATTCGCGGATCATTGGAAAATGTGCTGAGATCCATGAAAGGCATTCGTTTGCCGAGTTCAATTAAACCCGCTTCACTCACCACGCCGTCTTGAACGTATTCTTCGTTGGTAAGGATGTCTTCTGGGAATAATTCACTGCGATCAATATCAATGCTGAAATTTTGTTCGAGATTAAAGACGATGTCCAGAAAGTCGATAGATTCTGCTCCTAGGTCACCGACTAATGTCGCACCCTCGGATATTTCGTCATCATCGCAAGCTAAGGCTTCAATTAAGATCTCTTTGATTGAGTTGTAAACTTCTTCATTCGTGGGCATCGTTACTTGTCTCCAGTTATTTGTTTTCAAAAAATGTTTGAGTGGTTTTAACGGATTACTCTTAATCGTACTAAGAGTTGTTTTTAGTTTTTATTGTGTGACCTGTATTATTGGCTTGAAGTGCCATTTTGCTCAATGGCTATTTGCAAGAAGATGTGCCGATGAATGGCAATTTAATTTAGTCTGTTGTGGGATGGTACAGCAGTGAAAACTGTTCCTGTAATGCTTTTATGGCATAAGCGTCCATACTTGCACGGTCTGGGTAACGATCTTTTAGGTTAAATCGTTCTAACAAAAGTTTACATGAAAGGACCGTTTCTCCATCAACTTCGCCCGTTGCCTTTAGTGAAGTTGTTGTTTCATCTTGTTTTGTAATCGCAGCCTTGATCAACAAGGTTTGTCCAGGAGTTACAAAACCACTGTACTTTACGTTTCGAGCTTCCTTTAAGATGACCATGGAATTTGAAAAATCCTCACTCTGTCGAACCAGCCATGCACTTGCTTGAAACAAGCCTTCGAGCATTAATACGCCGGGCATCACTGGAAACAGCGGAAAATGATCGCGTAAATACTCTTCCGCAATCGAAAGAGCTTTAATTGCCGTGATATCCGAGCCTTCGTTAAGTTCGGTAATCTGATCAATCAGAATGAACTGCATATTGGATAATCCAAAAAAATCTTAACAGGCTACCAGTGACCGTTTTCAGCCTCCAACGTATGAAAACCAAAAACAAAACAGGGTACTACAGTAGCTACCATTAAGTTACTGCTCAATGCAGATTTATGAGCTTAGCCCTTTTGAGCGTCTAATTCCTCTTGCAATACTTGCTTCGGTTGAGCGCCCACCCACTGGTTTACTGCTGCACCGTTGTTAAACACGATCAACGTCGGAATACTTGATACGTTGTGTTGGGTAGCCAAGCTGGGTGATTCATCAATGTTGATTTTAACGACTTTCACGCTGCCAGCGTTTTCTTCGGCGATTTCATCAATCATTGGTGCAATCAGACGGCAGGGGCCACACCATGGTGCCCAAAAATCGGCTAACACAGGTTCGCTTGCTTGGAGAACTTCGGCGTCAAAATTATCTTCGTTTACTTCTAGAGCGTTACTCATCGTAGGGCCTATTTTAGATATAGAGATGTTATTGAAAAGGGGATATGTTTGCTGTTTTTAATACTTGATGGCGTCCGCCAAATTAGTGTACTTGCTTACGCGAATTGTAGGGAACTTAAAGTAGGTTGTAAATTGCCTCACCGCTGTGAAATACACTTATTGAATTATCAGCGACGAAGGAAAAACTGTGATTCATTTTGTATTTTATTTTTGGTTGTAGTTGTAGATGATTATGAAGATGATGACGCTTACAATACCGATGACCATGATCCCGATACCCCAATACAAAAAAATCCGTTCTTGTTTCTCTTTTCGTTTCTCAGAAAGTACTTCACGTTTTTCGATTGCTTCGAGACTATTACGTTCTTTCAGCTCAAACTGTTCTTCGCAAATCGGACAAATCACTTCTTCATTTAACCAGTCACGTGTTGCGTGGAGAATATGCCCGTTAGGACATGGTATTTGCAGTTCATCTTGGTTGGCATTTCCACTTTCGAAATCCGGAGTATCGTTGCCGTCTTGCTCTGCCTGGTTATTATCTTGTTCCGCTAAATCTGATTGCGAATTGTCGGTGTCGACGGCGAATTCATTTTTTGCTTTTTCTCTAGATCCATCTGCCGTTACATCCGGAAAAGTTTCTGGTTCCGGTTCAATGACTGGAGGAGCAGTGGCGGTGACGTTAGCCACAGGCACTTGGTGGTAATGCTGAGGGGTGCTAGTGGGGTTCACCGGTGGTTGAATGGGAGTCGTAACTCCACATATTGGACAATTGACGATTTGACCAATATCTTCATTTTCCCCTTCGAGTAAATGTCCCTGCGGACAACGGAATTGAAATGGCATAGGGCGGCTTCTCCAAAGGCAATTCTAGTCTATTTGGTTTTAGATCGGAGTGATTGCTAAATGATAACAATAATCAAATAACAGCTGCCATTCAACGCTGGTTATTTGTTGGCACCGTTTGGTTGTCTCGTCCGGTGGATCGCTTGCTTGAGCACATACGTCAATAAACGCAAAGGGATCCCATTGGCCATCGCAAATCAAACCTAGGGCAGTTGTGTCTGTGTTACCCTGACTTAGTTGAATCACAAGTTCTTCAAAGACTGGATGCTCGCCGACTTTGCGAAACCAATAGGCCGCATTCCCATAATCCGGTTCGCGGCGATGCATAATGCCGTGCCAAAAACTACCAGTACAACTGTGCAAATCTTGGCTGATGGCATGGGATTGATCGAGGTAATTATGGAGCAGCCAAATACCGCTGAGACAGGCAGCGGCAGCTTCATGGTCTGAAACCGCATGGTCTGCAAATGCAGATTCAATGCTTAATTCTTGCAACGCTGCGTAACTGCCTGTGTTAGCTTCGCCCGCTGCTACTTCGGTTGCCGGAGCAGCCTTGATGAGTTGTGCAAATATATCACCATATTGACTTGCTGGATAAATGCTCACCGGTGTACCTGTGTATAATAGGGAGGAATAGTGGAATCTAGTAATATCAATTATAGAACACATTCGCCGCCACGAAAACGAAACTGCGCAGCAACACGAATAGGTTTTCAGGGGGGGCATGAAATAGTCTCTTTTTGCGTTGTATGTTTTGTGATCTTTTGTTTTGTCACTAGCGTGTTTAGCCTGTGGTAGTGCCTTTTCATTGATTCGTTGCGTTGTTAGACTACGGAAGTATCTAAATACGTACTAATTGCACATTCGTGCGGCAGATTCCCCATTTTCCTTTTTTGCTTGATTCCCCAAAACCGACCCATGACTACTGACTCTACTACTAACTCCGAGACTTCAGAAACTCCAAATACGCCTGAAGCTCCCGAAACTCAAAACCTATCAGCATCTCCAGAAATATCTAGCACGGGCGAAATTCCAGCTGTTGCTGAGACTACTCCTAGTAGCAGTACCGCTGATCCGGAAACTACTGCAGAAGAATCAGTGGAACCGACGAAACCAGTGGATGATGCAGCTGTCGTCAATAAACCAAAAATCCAAATTGGCTCTCGGCGTAAGACTGATACCAGCTCAGCACCTCAAGGTAGCAAGCCACATTTGGATAATAAAAAACCTGATATGATTGTTGTTCCACCAGTACGTCAGGGCCCTGTTCCGATTCCGTCTGTTCGTGACATTTTGCCGGAAGACCTCGAAGCGGAAATTGCAGCAGCCTTGGGCGATGCATCAAACTCGACCGAATTACTGGATGCCAGTGTGCCGACCGCAGCTGGTGTTATGCTTGAACCAGATACTCGACAACGCGCCACGGTGATTCGCGTTGATGCGGCGCATGTTTTTGTGTCACTTGGCAGCGCTAATGAAGGTGTTGTTCAGCGAGTGCAACTCAGTCAAGATTTCGAAGTGGGTGTGGAAATTGATATTGTTGTCTCAGGCTACAACCAAGAGCATCAAATCTATGATGTCCGTATTCCGGGAGCGTCGGTTAGTGTCGCCGACTGGGCGGATTTGCAAGAAGGCGTAGTTGTCGATGTGACGATTACCGGCAATAACGTAGGCGGATTGGAATGCCAAGTGAATTCAATTCGAGGGTTTATTCCTGCAAGTCAAGTTGCGTTGTACCGCGTTGAGAATTTCGAAGAATATGTCGGACGTAAATTGAGCTGCGTGGTTACCGAAGCCGACGCGCAACGCCGCAACCTAGTGCTAAGTCATCGAGCCGTGCTGGAACGTGAAGCGGCAAAGGAACGCGAAAAGAAACTTGCGACGCTTGAAGTTGGGTCTATCCAAGAGGGTATCGTACGTAACATCCGTGAGTTTGGTGTGTTTGTTGATCTGGGTGGCGTGGATGGGTTGGTTCATGTTAGCCAAATGAGCTGGGACCGAGTGACAGATCCCAAGGAGTTGGTTTCCGAAGGCGATACCGTTCGCGTCCGCGTCGAAAAAATACATCCCCAGACGGGCAAAATTAGTTTGTCATTACGAGCATTGCAGCCACACCCTTGGGAAGGAGTTGCTGCAAAATTCCGAGTTTCAGAAACAGTGACCGGCAAAGTGACTCGGATCGCTGACTTTGGTGCATTTGTGCGAATCGACACAGGTATCGAAGGTCTTGTTCATATTAGTGAACTGGCCCACAACCGTGTGAGTACAGTCGGTAGTGTTGTTAGTGAAGGAGAAGAGGTCAAAGTTAAGGTTCTATCGATCGATGCGGAAAACCAGCGAATAGGTTTATCCATCAAGCAGACGACTGAAGCACCTGCGCAGGCCGGCGGTGAAAAAGAAGAGCCGCAATTGACCGAAAAAGTTGTCAAGGAAATCAATACTCCGCTCAAAGGTGGGACGAATCGCTCCACTGGCGGTGAACAATTTGGGTTGAAGTGGTAACGCAGTGACTCTTGTTGCGGAGATGAAAGTACGGCGACTGAAGTTGCTCAAGCCAAAGCAGCGCCGGCTCTAAATGCGTAGTGTAAGGGACGGTCGATGAAAACCTTGAAAATGTATGACGCAGTGGTCATTGGCGGTGGCCATAATGGCCTCGTAACAGCGGCTTATCTCGCCCGCGCTGGGAAAAAAGTAGCAGTGCTTGAACGCCGTCATGTGCTTGGTGGATGCTCAAATTCTGAAGAATTATGGCCTGGTTATCAAGTTTCCACAGCTGCTTATGTGATTAGTTTACTAGAACCTAAAATTATGGCAGACCTGCGTCTGCGTGATTATGGGCTCAAAATACTACGCCGCAGCCCATCTTCTTTTACTCCGTTGCTTGACGGCCGAAGTCTGACACTGGGCCCAGACATGGCGGAGTGTCAAAAACAAATTGCTCAGTTCAGTAAAGCAGACGCTGAAAATTATCCGCAGTATTGCGAGATGCTTGAGAGAGTCGCGCGACAGCTCGAGCCATTGATGCAGCGCACGGCTCCTAATCCTTTACCGTTGCCCCACAGCTGGCGAAAAAAAGGGATGCTGTCGAAAGTTCGGGATGGTCACCAAATGTGGGAGATGTTCCAAGCCTTGGGTGAATTGGGTGATGACTTACCCGACGCGCTGCAGTTGCTCAGCGGAGCTGCTCGACCACTACTCGAGAATTGGTTTGAATCCGAAGTATTACGAGCGACGCTAGGCACCGATGCGATCATCGGCGCCTTTCAGTCGTTGTCGTCCGCAGGCAGCGCCTATACATTGTTACATCATGTGATGGGACAAGCGGGTGGGTCACGTGGTGTGTGGGGATATGTGCAAGGTGGCATGGGAGCGCTAGCGAACGCCTTGGCACAGGCTTGTACTGATATGCACGTAGACATTTTGACCGAAACCGAGGTCTGCAAAATATTGACCAGCGAAGGCAAGGTTTGTGGTGTTGCCTTGGGTAACGGTCGAGTCATTGAAACAGCTATCGTTGCTTCGACCGTTGATGCCAATTTGACATTCAATCGGTTTTTGGATGAAGCTGATTTGCCAACGGGGTTTCGCAAAGCAGTGGGGGCGATCGATTACAGTTCGGCCTCGATGAAAATCAATTTGGCACTAGCAGAAGCTCCTAAGTTTTCTTGTGTAGCGTCTGATGGTATAGGCCCACATCTCTACGGAACGATTCATATTAGCCCGACCGTTGACTATATTGAGCGGGCCTTTGCGGACGCATTGGCAGGTTGGCCGAGCACTGAACCTGTGTTAGAAATTACGATTCCAACGAGTTTGGATGAAACGATTGCGCCGGCGGGTAAACATCTGATGAATGTGTTTGTGCAATTTGCGCCGTATAAGTTAGCCGAGAATAAACAGTGGGATGATATTAAAGAGGAGTTTGCGGATCGCTGCATTGCGCAAATCGCGCGATACGCCCCTAATGTGCCAGCAGCGATTGAACATCGACAAGTTCTGAGCCCGCTGGATCTAGAACGCACTTTTGGACTGACCGGTGGAAATATTATGCAGGGTGCGATGACACCCAATCAGTTGTTCTTTATGCGTCCGGTGGTGGGTTGGGCAGATCATCGAACTCCTGTTCGCGGTTTATACTTGTGTGGAGCGGCGAGTCATCCAGGCGGTGGAGTGATGGGGACTTGTGGCCGCAACGGCGCCGCTGCGATTCTCAAGGGTTAGTGGAATAATCTTAAAGGTTGTCAAGCCAAGCGAGTTGTAGATGACAGAAGCAGAATCTAGCAACGGCGCAGGTAGTGTGGCTCGTGCACGCCTGATGATCGTGATTGCTGCATTGCTGTGGAGCACGAGCGGGTTCTTTGCTAAGGCGCCGTGGTTTGCAGGGTGGCCAGGTTACGCGATGGCTTTTTGGCGAGCGTTGTTTGCCTGTGTAATCTTGTTACCCATGGTTCGGCGACCGCAATGGAGTGTGCGGTTAATCCCGGTCACGGCTATTTTCGTGGCGATGAACTATACCTATTTGACAGTGATGGAGGGGTATGAAGCGTCGAGTGCTATTTGGTTGCAATACACCGCTCCCATTTGGGTGATTACCTTGGGTGTTGTGCTGCTTAAAGAAAAAGCGAGTAAAGCGGATTGGTTGATGGTCGCCTTCCAAATGGTTGGCGTTGCAGTTATTTTAGCGCCGCAATGGTATGTAAATTCAGTGGGCGGGCTGCTGTTGAAACTTGGTGTCGGTGTGACCTACGCGCTGGTCGTATTGTCATTGCGTTGGATGAAAGCATATGAAGCGGCGTGGATTGTGGGAATTAATCACTTAGTGACCTGCTTAGTGTTTTTACCCTTTGTGGTGCTGGCTGGAATAGGACCAACGACAGCAGTGCAGTGGGTCGCCGTGGCTGCTTTTGGTATGCTGCAGATGGGATTACCATACTGGTTGTTTGCTAGAAGCGTACAACACCTATCGGGTCATGAGGCAACCGGTATTGTGATTCTCGAACCGATTCTGTTGCCGGTTTGGGTGTTTTTGGCGTGGGGTCATCTGTCGAGTTATGAGAGTCCAGGGATGGGGACGATCATCGGTGCGGTTTTTATTTTGATAGGACTGATTGTTAAAATAACCCACGAATGGAAACCGCGACGTAGGCTCCGCCACGGAGGGTAACTTCGAACCACATAAGAAAATTACGAAACGCATGGACACTAATACTGCAACCGATTTACCACAGGCCACGAACCGCTTTCGCTCGCGGCGGTTGCGACCTGTGGTGTATTTTTTGTTGACCTTAGCTTCCGTGTTCTTTGTCGCTTCGCTGCAATATATGCCCTTGGAATTTTGGATTCGTTTAGGTGCGCGGGTCTTTGGCGGTGTCGCCTTTGATTCGATTCACTTTCGCGCTGAAATTATCAAAAATGCGGACCAAGGACTTATCTACATGTGTGCGGCGATGGGGATTTTACTAACACACGAATTTGGTCATTATTTTGCCACTCGGATCTATCGGATTCCTGCGACCTTACCGTATTGTATTCCCTGCCCCATCAGCCCTGTGGGTACATTTGGTGCCGTGATTTTCATGGACGGCAGTAAAGCGGACCGTAAACAAATATTTGACATTGGAATCGCTGGGCCATTGGCAGGATTGATGGTCGCTATCCCAGTTATGTGGCACGGCGTAGCAACGTTGGATTTAACCCAAGCGGAATATGGGCCTTTTGAAATAGAGTTGCCGTTGTTGGTGCAGTGGATGTATCAGTGGACGCACGCTGGTGCAGTGGCTCCTGACGTGGTTGTGTTCAGCCAACTCAATGCTTACTTTGTAGCGGGTTGGTTTGGATTGATCGTCACTGGGCTCAATATGGTGCCGATGGGGCAACTTGATGGTGGCCACGTGAGTTACACTTTGTTCGGTACAGCGGCTCACTGGATTGCTCGGATACTCATGGTGTTGGTCATTGCATACCAAGTTTATACTCAATCAGCAATGTTTGTATTGATGTTAGTATTGATTATGGTGGTCGGGCTCGAGCACCCTCCGACACGTGATGATACAGTTCGACTTGGCCCCGTCCGGTGGTGCATCGGTGTCGTCTCATTGGCGATTCCAGTGCTGTGTTTAGCACCGTCGATCATTATTATGCGGTGAATTGGCTTAGATGAAATAAATGTTACCCCTAGCGGTTTCCCTGTATCCTTGGCCAAATTGGATCCCCGGCACACTATACTCTTTGCCTAAACCACCAATTGACCTTCTCTTAATAGCCTAAATTTGGTATTTTCCCGCTGGTTATTCCCAGTTTGTCTCTGCTCCAAACTTCAATACTTCAGGGGGAAGTACTATGAAAGCCTTGGTTTCTCGCCCGGTCCTATATTTTTCCTTAGCGATTGTACTGCTCGGTGGCAGTGGTTGGACGATCTATAGCAAGTTTTTTGCGCCAACCGACAAAGAGACTGTAGCTGTTACGGCATCTGACAAGGAAGATAGTGCGGATACAAGAGGCGTGGATGACGAGCAAGACGTAACTGTCGCTGCGCCAGATGCGGATGCATTTTTGCGTCTTGCTGGGTCAACGAGTAGCGATGGCAGTGATGGCGAATTTCAACTTGCCACAGAACCGGCCCTAACTGTAAATACTTCTTCGGACAGCGATAGTTTTGTCCTCAATAACACCCGGCCGGCACCATTTGATACTGGTGACGATACAACGTCATTTAGGATTGGGGATGATGAGGGTATTAATGCCTTGGCTCCACCAATACCTGAGTTTTCCCTTGGTGACATTATCGAGCTTCCACCAGAAAGTAATCTTGGCGGCAACGTAGGTCCTCATGATTTTGAACTAGCAAACGCCTCGCCTGTTATGCCAACGTTAGATGATACCACGGGTGTGAATTCTGATGTGACAGTCGATCTTAGCCAACCTGCCACTGGGCTTGAATTCCCCACAGCGCCAGCAGCAAGCGGCTCCCAGTTACAACCACTTACGACGCTGCCAGCCTTAGATCCGACTGGCGCCTTCGGCTCTGGAGAGTTCAGTTCGAACACCTTGGCTCCAGCAATTGAGAACACGCCTGGTACCATTGAAATGGAAGGTGAGCAATTACCGTCGTTGTCCATTCGTAAAATTGCGCCGGCTGAAGTCCAAGTAAACCATGCTGCTGTCTTTACCACACGCATCAAGAACGTCGGCAAGATTACGGCTTATAGCGTAAAAATTACTGATTACGTTCCCCGCGGTGCCAGATTAGAAAGCGCTCATCCCGAGTTTATTCGAACACCCACGGGGGCGATTCAATGGGAGTTAGTCGCTTTAGAGCCCGGTGAAGAAGCGTCGGTGTCCATGAAAGTGACGCCATTGACTGAAGGGGAAATTGGCAGCGTTGCCACCGTTTCGTTTGCTACGCGTGTTTCCGTTCGAACCGTCAGTACAAAACCACAACTGATGATTCGACAAACATTTAATAAAACGGCTCTCATCGGCGAAACCGTTCTCGTCAATATTGTCGTGTCAAATCCTGGCAGCGGTGATGCAACGGGTATCGTAGTAGAGGCAGATATTCCAACAGAGCTGTCTCATGTTGCCGGCAATGAATTGGAATATCAAATTGGCACGCTACGTCCGGGCCAGTCTAAACAACTACAATTACGTCTGTTGGCAAAAACCGCAGGGCTTATTCAGAATATTTTGACTGTCCGTGGCAAGGGCCAGATTGAAAACCGAAGTATCGAACCAATGCGGATCGTCGCACCAGCACTTCAGGTTTCACTGCGTGGACCAGCGATTCGGTACTTGAACCGCCAGACCACATACGCGGTTGACGTAGTAAATCCAGGAACAGCGACCGCTCGCAATGTTCAACTCGTTGCTTATCTACCCAAGGGCTTAAAATTCGTATCGACTGACCATCACGGTGAATACGACAACTCAGAGCATGCGGTTTATTGGAAATTAGAGGAGTTACCTCCTCAAATTGGAGATTCTGTGCAGTTAACGGCAATCGCTATCGAACCGGGTGAGCAAAAAGTGCGTCTTGAAGGTACAGCGGATCTTGGCGTGCGCGCTCAGTTCGAGCATGTAGTACGCGTGCAATCTGTACCGGAATTGGAATTCAGTGTGAAAGACACGGCGGATCCCATTGAGCTAGGATCTGATACGACATATGAAATCAAAGTCGTTAATCGTGGCACACGCACTGCGACTGGTGTCCAGATTGCAGTATTATTTCCTCAAGCTTTGAAGCCGATTCAAGGCGGCGGACCCAGTGATGTACGGATTGAAGGCCAAATCGCATTGTTTTCGCCTTTGCAGCGTCTTGCTCCCGGAGCTGACGCGTTATTTCGAGTGAAAGCTAAGGCGATCGCCCCAGGTGATAATGTTATCCGAGTGCAGATATCCTCGGATGATAAAACAAACCCCGTCACCAAAGAAGAAAGCACCCGCGTCTATTCGGACAATTAAGACCGAACAGTTAGCATTCTAAGTCAGGGGAGTTTCCCACGATCACATGCACCACTTTTTTAAACTTGCTGTATCCGTCATCCTCATCACAGTGACTTGCAGCGAGATTCATGCCGCTGGTCCGCTCAGGAAAACAGCGATCGGAGTAACACGTAGCGGCAGGCCAATTGTTGGTTGGGCCAACGATGACTACTTTGACTTGGATTTTCAGGGTCAACGTATTTTGGTCGTCGGCGGTGTTTACGATGCTTCATCGGCAGTTCAAGTAAAGCAGCTTTCCCAAAATATTCAATCAACGGACAACCGCTCCGTTGCATTTATCCCTGATCTATACCCTGATTCAGATCAGGGTCGTGTGATCAACGAAGTAGACTTGTCAAAGTTCTATAACTCGAAGAATAACCCCGAGTTCCAATATCTGGTCGGCTGGGCAGCCTATCATATTTCGGACTGTGTCGTACTTTTGCGATTGTCTGACGACGAGTCCGTTGTTGCCAATAATGCGTTTGTGAAACGATTCGGACGGTCCATACTCACAACGGATATCCAAGTATCTGCAGAGCCGCTGCAATATTGCAATGCGATAGCCCACGCGTCGGCAAAGTATGGCATCGGATTGGATGTCATGCAATTGTCGAACAAACTCGGTACAAGCCGCCTCCAAATGTGGATAGATTCAATCTCAGCGGCGACGACCAAGAGTTCTGCTCGGCTCGATTTCCAAAAACGGTCGTCGGATATTGGTTCCGTCGTCGATCAACTGTTGGTCGTATATGGGCGATCGATGAAAAACATTTCGTATATCCCGGCGTTGGCAATCATGGCTCAATATCAACATCGGCAACTGGGAAATGAAAAATCATTAACCAATGCTGCGTTAAAAAAAATGCTCGCGCCACATGTGCGGGGACCGTTGCCGAAAAACGGTAGTGCCGTTGCGGGGCATTTGGCACTATTTACGGCGATGAATGCAACGACGCTTGATCGAGAATTTCAACGAGATTGCCAGCAACGAATTTTAGATGTGGCGAACCTGTTTTTTTCTGAGCAGTCGCAATACCGTGGTTACGCGATGATGCCGTTTCACAACGAGATGAGTGACGCTGTTTTTATGGGCGGGCCGATATTAGCTATCGCCGATTCGATAACTCGCGAGGACGACGGTCCAAAGTATGCTAAGGCAACGATTTCTCATTTACAAGCGTGTGCTCTGATGAACCAACTCGACAATGGTTTGTATCAACATTCGCCGCTGGACCCAACTGCTTGGGGTCGCGGTAATGGTTTTGCGGCGCTCGGGGCGAGTATCTGCCTGAGTCTGTTATCACCGGAAATCGAAGGTTATGAGCAGGTGCAGCGAAATTTTATTAGGCAAATAAACGAGCTGGTTAAGCATCAAGATGCAACTGGGAGTTGGCACCAAGTGGTGGATCACCCAGAAAGTTATCCTGAGTTTACTTCGACATGCATGATTGCCTCGGCAATTTTGTTAGGCATTAAGACTGGCGTGTTGCAGCATGATGATTATCGACATGTCATTGTTCAAGCTCAGCAGGCCACGCTTAGACGCATAGCGCCCAACGGGTTTATTAATGATGTATGTACAGGCACAGGTAAACAAAAAAATCTTCGCGCGTATTTAGATCGTGAGGCGATTCAAGGTCGTAATGATCGAGCCGGAGCGATGGCGTTGTTGTTTTTAACTCTGCTCCAGCAGTAAATGAGAGGCGGTGCCTTGTGCCTGCTCGCTCAACTATAATCAATGGTATGACTATTCACATACCAACCATGGATGATGTACATCGAGCGCAGATAGTCTTGGCTGAGCATTTAAGTGCGGCGCCATTAATACGTTCTTATCGGCTTGAGCAAGCGTTGGGATTGCCTGTATCGAGGCGTGTCTGGATCAAGGACTATGGTTGGACGCCGAGCGGTTCCTTTAAATGCATGGGTGCCTTGAATTGGATGGCCAACAACAGCGATGAAATTGGCGAGCGCCCAGTCGTTGCCCATTCATCGGGAAATTTTGCCTCAGGTCTGGCATTTGCTGGTTCACGTTTTAACAAACGCGTGACTATTGTGATGCCCGAAAATGCTCCGCAGGTTAAATTCGATTTGA
>Ga0208879_1003455_pt1 | contig 12954 bp, 8 predicted proteins | sample Knorr_S15_td_Bot_FD_185605 | JGI IMG/M metagenome (GOLD analysis project Ga0208879, IMG submission 185605) | Marine microbial communities from Southern Atlantic Ocean transect - Knorr_S15_td_Bottom_ad_5009_LV_A (SPAdes) (version 2) | ecosystem: Environmental > Aquatic > Marine > Oceanic | place...
CGACGGCTGGCGCCTGTTCGCGGCCGAGGTGGCCCCGCCAGCGATCATCGCATCACTCTACGCCGCCGGCGCCGGTGGCCTGCTCTTGATTGCGGGCGTGGCCGCCGGCGCCACCAGCGCCACCGACTTCGTGCTCGTCTCGCCGGACCTGGCCGAGTCGCTCGGTGTGTCGCTCGTGACCTTGCTGCTGCTGGGGCTTGCCACAGCGTTGCCGCTGGTCGCCGCCATCGCGTCCCTGTCGGCGACGCTCCAAAATCTGGTGGCACTGCTCTGGCCGAGCTGGATTCAACTCGGTCGGCGTCGTAGCGGCTCGGCGGCGCATATCGGTCAGGGCATGCTGACCGGAATCGGATTGGTGCTGGCGCTGGCAGTCGGGCTGTTGCCGGGGGCGCTGCTTGTCGGCGCCTGGATGTTTCTCCAGTTGGCGGTCGCGGACCTGCCGCTCGTGGCCTGGCAGCTACCGCTGCTCGGTCTGACCGCGGTGGTCCCGCTCGCGGTCATCGTCGGGATGCTGACCAAATTCGGTGGGGTGCTGTGGGACCAGCTCGACCCGTCGGTCGAGCTTCTGAACAGCGAGAGCCCGTCGTAGCGACAGAGGGAGCTATCTCGGATTCTCTCGCACCCAGGCCAATGCCCGCGCGAGATCGACGGCCGTTGCCGCCAACGCCTCCACTCGGGACGTGATCTCAGGTCCAGGCTCACCTGCGTCGGTAAAGTCGTCTCGGATGCAATACACGAAGCGGGGAATGATCAGGCATCGGAAGTCGAACATCAGACTATTGGCGAAACCACTGGCCGACATGTAGCTGGCCTTCCCACCGGCGGCGCACAGAAACCCGACCGGCTTCTCCGTCCACGCGGACCCCGTCAGCTCCATCGCGTTCTTCGCCGCGGCGTTGAGATCGTAGTTGTAGACCGGCGCCGAGACCAGCAGGGCGCCGGCCGCCTGAATGGTCGCGGTCAGCGTCTTCACCGCCGGATGGTCAAAGGACCCGGCCCCGCCGCACATGGGCAGGTCGTGGTCCGCCAAATCGATCAGCTCGACCGGTTGGTCGCTCACACGCAGGAACGTCTCCGCCGTGAGGGCGAGCTTGTGTGACCGGCTCGTGGGGTTCAGTGAATAGCTCAGGATGACGACAGGCTGGCGTGCGCTTCCAGTAGTGGACATGTCGGATGCGGTGGCAGAATGTGGGCCGGTCGTGCCCTCGACCGGACGAATTATAGGCTGAAATGCCGGGTCGGCACGGACCGCGACACTACGGCGGGCGGTCTCGCGCCGCGGCGACGCTATAATCGCTCTCGTCCCTGATGCCGGCTGGTAGTGATGCTCGAGCCTGGGCCCTCACGACCGACGCTGTTCCGACCACCGAGGAGGCTCCTCACGTGTCGTTCGGACACGATCTACGGTACGCGGCCCGCTCGCTCGGCCGCAGCCGCGGTTTCACGACCGTGGCGGTACTCACGCTGGCGCTCGGCATCGGCGCCGCCACCGCGATCTTCAGCGTCGTCAACGCGGTTCTCCTCCGACCGCTGCCGTACCCGAACGGCGACCAGATCGTCCAGGTCTTCCAACTCATCGAGCGGCCCAACCTTGGCACACCCCTCCGCGGAGGCCTGACTCCGGACCAATTCCAGATCTGGCGGTCGCGGGCGCGAGGACTGTCCCACATCGGGGTACATGGCGTCCGCACATACACCCTGACTGGGACGGCCGAGGCGGTGCGGCTCCACGGCGCCGCCGTCACCCCGAGCCTCTTCCCGCTGCTGGGCGTCGCACCGCTGGTGGGCCGCGTCTTCGAACCCGAGGAAGCCCAGCCGGGGGCCGAGCCGGTGGTCCTCCTGAGCCAGGACACCTGGGAGCGGTATCTCGGTTCGGACCCCGATGTCCTCGGCCGGTTGCTCACCCTCGAGGGGAATCCATACCGGGTCGTCGGCGTGATGCCGCGACGATTCGCCTTTCCGTCGCTCAACTATCGGAACGACGCCGGCGCGCTGGACGACCTGCCCCAGTTCTGGGTTCCGGTGGGGTTGCAGCCTCCCAATCCGAACCCGACGACGGACGTCGCGATGATGCCGACGCTCGCGCGGTTGGCCCCTGAGCTGACCGTGGCGCAGGCGGAAACTGAGGCCAATACGTTGGTGCCCCCCATCCGGCCAGAACGACCGGTCCGCGTGGAGATCGTGACGCTCCGCGAGGAGTTGGTGGCACCGGTCCGACCGGCGCTGCTGATGCTGCAGACCGGGGTCGGCTTCCTGCTGCTGATCGCGTGCGCAAACGTGACCAACCTGCTGCTGGCGAGGGGCGCGGCACGGCAGCGGGAACTGGGAATCCGCCTTGCGCTCGGCGCCGGACGGGGGCAACTCGCCCGCGGCATCGTCGTGGAAACCCTCCTGCTCTCGGCCGGGGGCGGCACGTTAGGATGCGCGCTGGCTTGGTGGGGCACACTGCTCCTGCGCACGCTGCCGCCTGGCAATGTGCCGCGAATCGCCGAAACGACCGTCGATGGCCAAGTGCTGCTGTTCGCGTTGGGCGTATCGGTCGCGACCGGTCTCCTCGTCGGGGTCGTGACCGCGGTACGAGCGAATCGTTCAAACCCGCTGCGATCGCTCAGGGAGACCGCGGCCGGAGACGGTCGCGGAACAAGCGCACGCCCGTCCTCTGTGTTGGCCATTGCGCAGGTCGCCGCCGCCACGGTGCTGCTGGTCGGTGCGGCGCTGCTGGCGAACAGTTTTCTGCGGCTGACTCAGGTGGACCCCGGGTTCAATCCGGACGACGTCGTCAGTTTTCAAATCGCGTTGCCACGCTACCGGTATGGCGACACGTCGCAACAGCAACAGCTCTACACCCAGATCCATGACGCTCTGGCCGCACTGCCTGATGCCGACGCCGTCATGCTCGGCAACAGCCTGCCTACGCTGAGAGCGATGCGGGCGGGTGGTCTGCTGATCGATGGCGAGCGCGCCACCCCGCCGGTGGTAGCCACACGCATGGTGACACCGGGATTCTTCCGAGGGCTTGGCATGCCGCTGAGACAAGGCCGCGGACTGACGGACCGGGACATTGTCGGTCAGCCACCGGTCGCGGTCGTGAACGAGGCGTTCGCCCGGCAGCACTTTCCAACTCGCGAAGCGCTCGGGGCTGAGTTCGAGATCCTCAGGTCGCCCGAACCGATTCGGATCGTCGGCGTGGTCGGCAATACAGCACCGCCCGCAATGGACGGGACGACCACCCCGGAGATCTACTTCTCATATCTGCAGTTTCCCACTCCCAATCCCCGGTTCACCCCACTCACCACGCTGGCGGGTGCGATCCGAACCACGAGCGATCCGGGCGCCATGGCCGATTCGATTCGGAACACGATCAGACAGCTCGACCCCGACCTGGCGGTGGACAATCTCGTGACCATGGCCCAGCTGCAATCCGATACACTCGCGCGCGCCCGCTTCTACCTGTTCGCGGCCGCCGGACTCGCGCTCGTCGCGCTGCTGCTCGCCGCCATCGGTATCTACGGGGTGCTCGCCTACGCTGTCTCGCAACGCACCCAGGAACTCGGCATCCGAATCGCGCTCGGCGCCGACGCGGCGGGCCTGGTGCGTATGGTCTCCATGCAGGGACTAGGCCTCGCGCTGGCCGGTCTCGCGGTCGGTCTCGTGGGTGCGGTCTGGATGACACAATTCCTCGAGAGCCTGTTGTTCGGTATCACGACCCGAGATCCGATGACGTTGCTGGCCGTCGTCTTTGCGTTCGTCCTCGCGGCGCTCGCCGCCTGCTATGTCCCGGCTCGCCGAGCCACCCGAGTCGACCCACTGGCATCGCTCCGCGCTGGGTAGTCGCCAGCCGAACCAGCCGGGGCTCCGAACCGCCGCCCTACACTGGCAGTCTGCCAAAACGTCCGAGGGGGTTTTCCGACGAGGCGTCTGTCTGGCTAGGCGCGAGGAGGGAGCAGCCAGGCGGGCTGTGACCGACGAAGCAACACCGCCAGACGGGCGCGACCTCTGCAGACGGGGCTGCGCCCCGCACCCCCGCGACCGCTCCGCGGGGACCCCGAGTGCCCCACTCCGCGGCGGCGAGGCGCGCACGTGCGCGCCTAGGCTGCCCGAAGGCCTGAGCGGTTTTCTGACGAGGCGTCTGCGTGGCAAGGCGCGACGAGGGAGCATGCAGGCGGCATGTGACCGAGGAAGCAACGCCGTCCACGCGGGCGCCTCGTCGGAAAACCTGGGATAAGATCCGCGGTCACGCTATGCGCATTCTCTTCGTGCTCAAAGGCCTTGCGCTCGTCCGCCACTTCGACGAAGTGCTGACTCGGCTCGCCGACAAGCACCAGATCGTGCTCGCGCCCACGAAGTTCGGCGATGACCATGCGCTGCCGGACGCGCTCGCCAAACACCACAACTGCAGCGTCCTCCAACAATCTCCCAAGCGCACGGAGGGTGCGCTGGCTGTCGCCACCCTGAGGAGCACCAGAGACTTTCTCCGCTATCACGAACCCACCCTGGCCGGTGCGTCGGCGAACCGCCGCCGGGCCCTGTCCAATCTCGTGCGTGTCGTCTCGCGGGGCACTCGGACACTGCCGGACGACCTGCCCGACCTGCTAGTACCGCTGACCCTGCAAGAACAACGGGGCCTGCGCAAGACGTTCAGTCGCCTGGAGACGCTGATAGCGCCCGACCCACGGTTCGTGCAGTTCCTTACGGAGCAAGAGCCGGATGTGCTGCTGATTACCCCACTGGTCTCGTTCGGGGGGCTCCATTCAGACTTCGTCAAGGCGGCGCGGTGGCTCGGTATTCCCAGCGCGTGTCTCGTGTTCAGCTGGGATAACCTCACCAACAAGGGGGTGATACACGAGCGTCCGGACAGAACCTTCGTCTGGAACGAGATACAGCGCAAGGAAGCGACCGACCTGCACGGCCTCGATCCGAGCACGATCGTCGCCACCGGCGCGCCTCGATTTGATCCCTTCTTCCGCCAGACGGCGGCGACGACACGCGAGGCGTTCTGCTCCGGTCTCGGGCTCGACCCGGGTCGCCGCCTGATCGCCTACCTGGGCTCATCGCCGATCGTCTCGACCCGGGAGCCCGCGTTTGTCACCAGCTGGGTGGAAGCGATACGCGCGTCGACCAACCCTGTCCTCCGAGACGCGCAGATCGTGATTCGACCGCACCCGCGGGTCAAGACGATCTGGCAGGACTATCCGGCATTCGCAAAAAAGAGTCCGGCCGATGCCCGCTACCCCGGGGTCGCCGTCACGAACCCCAAGTCCGTCAACGGCGATGCGGGTCTCTTCGACACGCTCTTCCACGCGGACGCGGTGGTCGGACTCAACACCACCGCCGAGCTCGAGGCCGGAATCCTGGGCAAGCCGGTGTACACCATTCGCGTCTCTGAGTTCGCCACGGGTCAGACCGGATCGCACCACTTTCACTATCTGCTCCGGGAGCACGGCGGTTTCGTCGAGTGCGCGGACACGTTGGAACAGCACCTGGCCCACCTGGCCGCGGGGCTCTCAGGCCGTGTCGACCAAGACCATGTCCGCACGTTCATCGAGCGGTTCGTCCGTCCACACGGTCTCGATACACCGGTGGCGCCGTTGCTGGCGGAGGCGATTGCGGAATGGGCTCGCCAGGCGGTGGCTGACCGCCCACGCACACCTCCAGCCGCGACTCACCGGACGCCCCAGCTCCCGGGTGAGTCGGAGAGGGCGGCGGGCGCCAGCGGGCCCGCGAAGGCACAGGTGGTGTACGACAAGGCGCCACTTTTTATTCTGGCGGAGACACGCGCCGAGCGTGAGTGGCGCCTGGATCCCGGACGCAAGGAACCGTGGACCGTGGCCTGGCTCGACGACAACGTGCGACCCGGTGATGTCGTGTATGACATCGGAGCCAACGTCGGGGTGTTCTCGCTCATCGCCGCCGTCAATCTTGGCGGAGACGGGACCGTCATCGCCTTCGAACCGGGCTTCGCGACCTTCGCACGCCTGTGCGAAAACATTCGGCTCAACAACTTCACCGGAGTGATCGTCCCGGTGCCGGTGCCGCTCTCCCACCGGCCTGGACTACAGCGGTTTCGATACAAGTCGATGGAACCGGGCCAGAGCCGCCATCGCTTCTCCGCCCAGGCGTGGAACCCGACAGACAAGATCAAATCGACAGAACAGCCGATGCTCGCCATGTCGCTGGACCAGGCGATCCGTGACTTCGGGATACCTCGGCCCACGTTGATCAAACTGGATGTCGACGGCGCGGAGACGCTGGTGCTTCAAGGTGGAAGCGAGACGGTGCGACACCCCGCCCTGCGCAGCGTGATCGCCGAAATCGACCCCGACTGTGAGGCGGCGGTGCTCGACATCCTCGGCCAGTCCGGACTCACCCTGGTCGGGCGCCACAAGCGGAAGAAGAAGGCTGGACCCTGGTATGGCGTTTTCCGACGCTCCTGACCGTCACCGGCTACACGACGCGGGCGGCGCGGAGTGTCGCGACGTGATCCGCATCGTATCCGAGGGCAGCCAGGATCTCCTCGGTGTGTTCGCCAAGCTTCGGCGCGCGCCCCCGGATGCTGGCCGGCGTGTCAGAGAGGGAGAACGGCGAGTCGGCTACGGGAATTGGTAACGGCGTCCCCGGAAATCCCAGCGCCTGCAGCATCTGAGCTGCCCGCACATGCGGATCGTCAAGCGTCTGCTGGGGCGAGAGGACAGGACCCGCCGGAATCCGGGCGGTCTCGAGTGCCGCCAAGGCCTCGTCGGTCGTCCGCTCCGCGCACCAGACAGCCATGCGCTCGCTGATCAGCCCACCGTGGTCGCCGCGAGACATGTCGTCGGTGAACCGTGGATCCGTCAACCAGTGTGACTCGCCGATGAGCGTCGTCCACCGTTCAAAGAGAGGCTGCCCGATGGTCTGCACCAGAATCCACCCATCGCGCGTCCGGTGCGTATCGGATGGAGCCGAGACCTGACTGCGATTCAAGGTGGCCACACGATCGGGCATGTTCACCGCTTGCTCGATCAACACGGCGTTGGCCACGGTGAGCGCCGACGCCAACAACGAGCCCTTGACCTCCTGGCCGCGCCCGGTGCGCTGGCGTGCCATCAACGCGGCCAGCGTACCCACCGTGGCGCTCAGCGCCGTTGTGAAGTCGACCCACGGCACATAGCTCTTAGTCGGCTGACCTGGTGACCCAGAGAGATACATGGCACCAGACATCGCCTGACCGATCCCATCGAATCCGGTTTTCGCTGAATAGGGTCCGCCGGCACCGAAGGCCGACACACTCGTCAGAATGACGTCCGGCTTGACCGCCGCCAGCGACACGTAGTCCAGGCCCATCGCCTCGAGTGCGGCATCGGGAAGGTTGGCCACCACCACATCCGCGGTCGCGACCAGTCGTCGCACCACTTCGCGCCCCTCAGGCTTCATCGGGTTCAGGGTCAGCCCGCGCTTGTTCCGATTCACCTGCATGAACAGCGCGCCGTCGCCGTCGTCGTTCAGCGGCACGAGAAAACGGTCCTCACTCCCTCGTACCTTCTCGACGCGGATCACGTCGGCGCCCAGATCGGCCAGTAACGCGGCGCAGAAGGGACCGGCAATGTATCGGCCGAAATCAAGGACACGGATGCCGTCAAGCACGCCCGACACGGGTGTCGCCTCGTCGGCGGGCGTCGTCGTAGTGGTAGTCACAGTCGGAAGTCCGCGATCTGGATCTCGTGGCCATAATCCGCGAAGTCGCCATCGGCCCGAGCCTGCCGGAAGTCGCCCCAGTTCACGGGCCGGTACTTGGCCGGACTGGCCTCGGTCGCAACCAGCGGTGCCACCTCGGTGTCGTAGGCTGGATTGAAGAAGAAGGGCACGCTGTATCGCGGCCGATCGGTGATTGGCCGCACGCGATGCAGCGCAGCCCGATACCGGTCGTTCGACCAGATCTGCATCATGTCGCCGATATTGATGACGAGCGCGCCGTCGGTCGGGGTCACGTCGATCCACCCCTGGCCGTCGGCGTGATCAGAGCCTACCTGCAGTCCTCCCACCTCGTCTTGCAACAAGACGGTCAAGGCTCCGGCGTCACTGTGATGGTGCAGCGCCATGTCTCCGAGATCGGAGACGGTGGCCGCCGTCTCCGGCTCGAGCGGGTCGTCCAGCGGATAGTAGTTCAAGCGTGTGAAACCGGTATGTGTCGGACTGAAATGCGGCACCAGCGTCTCGTCGTGGACACCGAGCCCAGCGCACAATGCTCCGACCAGCTGGAGGCTGAGACGCTCGCACGCCCGCTGATACCCGAGCAGCGTCCGGCGGAACCGAGGGCGGTCGCCGGGCCAGCGGTTCGTGCCGTCGACCGACGAGCGCGAGCACGGCTCGTCTGCCAAGACCCGGGCGTCGGGCTCGACACCGAAATCGAACACCTCTTTCAGGTCCCGCCGGTTCTTGGTCAGCTCGCGGTCGTAGTACCCGCGGGTCGTCTCCCGGGTGCGAGCGACCGCGCGTTTGGTCTCCAGCGGAAGGGCGAAGAATGCGTGGGCCTCGCCCGACACCTGCCCGATCAGCCGGTGCGACACCCCGTGCCCGGTGATCTGGAAGAACCCCCAGTCTCGGGCAGCCGCAGCGATGGCATCAATGACAGCCGGACGAGCGGCGGAGTCGGTGTCCAACGACGAAATATCGATGATGGGGATGAGGCCCTGCACGGGGCAATTATCCACCGCGCCCCCCGCTGTGTCGCCGTCAGACGACCTACAGTGAGCCGAGAAAGGCGAGCAATGCGGCGCGGGACGGCGGATCGAGTAGGTCGAACCCATGGCGCGCGACGGCGGCCTCGCTCGCGTGGGCTTCGATGGCGTCAGTCACCGTGGCGGCCCGACCGTCGTGAAGCAGCGGGCGGCGGAATCGCAATCCCCATAGCGCGGGAGTTCGCACCTCGTTCGCCGCCGCCGCCGCCTGTGCGATACCGTCGCCGGTGCCGACATCGTGCAACAGCAGGTCCGCATAGAGGGCCACTGGCTGTCGATCGAACAACGGGTTCGAGCTGGGCCCGGTCTCCAACACGGGCACGTGGCAGGCCGCGCACCCAATGGCGTCAAACGTCTGTTCGCCGAAACGGACCTGGGCGTCAATCGCACCGCGACCGACGGGGGCCAGGAATTTCATGAACGACTCGAAGTTGTCGATCCCGCGCCGCCCAGTGGCCGGCTCCTCGACATCCTCCGGATCTGGAATCGGGTCACACAGACGCATCAGCTCCGGGTCGATACCGAACGACTGCTCGCGTGGGAACAGGTCGCTCGTGATCCCCATCTCGTTGAGATAGGCGTCGGCGCCAAACACGAGCAAGCTCGCGTGCTGGGCTTTCCAGCCGAATCGCCCGACGCGCAGCTCGCCGGTGGCCAGATCTTCGACGATGGCGGCCCGGCCGCTCACGCCATCACGGTCGAGGTCGAGCGGGTCCTCCAGCGCGAGCAGCGTCTCGTCTGGAATCGCGTCGACCAGGCCGGCACCGAACAGCGGGATCGGGACTCGTCTGGCGATGACGTTGGCGGCGGCGGGAATGACCACCTGACACCCGTGGGATGGGATGGAGAACAACTGGAACAGTGAACCGGCATCGGGGTCGAAGTCCCGATACGTCCCATCAGCGTCCACCAGACCGGCACGCAGCGCAGCCACGGGGGAAATACCGCCCACGGCCGGCACGTTGTGACAGCCACCGCAACTCGTCCCATTGTACGCCGGACCGAGACCCTCCTCCGGCTCCTCCACTTCGAGGAAATCCTCGAGCCCCAGGTTGAACAGCTCGAACTCGATGGGGGTCAGACCGGGAAGCGCATCGCCCGGAGCCGGCGGTATCTGGGCCAACGCGGGTGCTGCGAGCCAGCCGACGGCGGTCAAAGCCGCGACCAGCCTGGCGCTACGACTCATCGTTCCCGGCCCCAGCCCCGTCGTCGTTGTCGTGGTCGTCGGGGCCAGTCACGATGATCTCGCCCTTCATGAAGTTGTGTCCCGCGCCGCACAGCTTCGAGCACTCGAACTGATAGACACCGACGGCCTCCGCCTCGAACACCACCACCGCCTCCCCCTGTCGTCGTTTCGGTACGATGACGTTGAGCCCGTTCACGAGGTGGAAACCATGGTTGGTGTCTTCGCTCCGGATATGAATCTCCACCGTGGTGCCAACCGGGACCTCGAGACGCGAGGGTGTGAACGTGAAACGCTCGGCCACCATTTCCACGACCTGGCGTTCCTGGGCGGCGACTGTGCCCCACAGGACGACTCCGCCAAGCGCGGCCATCAGCATCAGTGTCCTTCGAACCCACGCATGGACAGGTACTCTGTTCGGCCGCCGATCCGGGTGCCTCGACACCCAGACACGGGTCGTTGTTCTTGCGAAGACCTTGAGCATTAGAACCACCATCCCAGACCAACATTGAGCGAATTTGGTTCGTCGATTACGTCGCTTTGATTCCGCACCACCGAGTAGTCGAGCTTCAGGACGACATCGGGGTCGGGATAATAGGAGAATCCGACGACCCAGGCGTCGCGGTCGAACTGCTGGAGACGCTGGAAACCGGCTGGCATCCGATACTGGGTGTCGAAATTCTCGTAGCGCACGAACACAGCGGCCTCTCGTGGGGCCGGATTCGGCAACACGAAGTACGACGCCTCCACATAGAAGCCGCGAATTTGCCGGGCGATGTTCGCTCCCGGTTGGCCGCCCCGCGTCCGTAGCGCCCGGTTCAGCTCGTCCATCCCCTCGAGCCAGACATGGGCGTATTGCGCCCGCGCTTCCAGCTCCCCGACCCGATACCGCGCATCGACCTCTCCCACCGTGGCCTGGCTCTCGATGCGTGGAAACGCGAACCCGGTCTTGCCTCGCCAGAAGCTGGCGCCGGCCCAGAACCCTGGCAGGCCGACGTACTCGACGCGACCAGTCGTGGCGATGTTTCGCACGTTCGCCTCGGCTCCCTTTTGCCGACCGTCGCGTATCCCCTCCTCCGCGGTAAAACCAGACGCATCGAGGGGAGCCATCACATAGGTGCGATACCGCAACCCCTGTCCGATCTCGCCGTGGATGCCGGCGCCGGCATCGAACCAGGTGCTCGGCACGATCACGTCGTCGACAAACGGCCGCTCGACCCCATGAAAGACGGGCGGCTCGTGTCGCTCGTTGATGATCCCCACCGGCACCAGCAACATTCCAGCCCGAAAGTTCAATTCGCGCGTGAGCAGGAAATCGATGTAGGCCTGCTCGAGTTCCAGCTCGCCCTCGTCCTCGGGACCCACCAGCGAATGCTCGAGCTCGAGCTCCGAGACGAATCGCACGCGATCCGAAAAACTGTGAGTAAACAGCAGCACGAACCGATGGAAGTCGATGACCGGGTCTTCGTGTTCCCGGTTGTTGAAGTGGAAGTCCATGTAACCCGACAACGAGGTGTTCGACACGACCTGGGCCGCCTGGCTGGCACCTTGGGCGGTGCCGCGGCGCGCCCCGGCGGCCGCCACGAGGCGCCCCAGGCGCATCGCCGGCGGCATCTCGGGCATCCGCAGGCGCGCGGCCCCAGACGTCGTGCCGCCAGGTCGCAACCCGCCGTAGCCGAGCCGCCATCCGCCGGCCGCCCAGTGCGTGAGCTGGCCGACCGCGTTGAGACGCCCGTCCTCGCCCCCGACGACGACCTGTGATTGAGCCGTGGCGGTCGACGCAGCCAAGCTCAGGACCAGACACAGTCCACTGAAACCCTGACGGGCCGTCCGCGACGTGGCACGATTTCTAGTCATGGCAACGAACAGATTTCATCAATCACACAGTTTATTTCGACTAATCAAAACTTAAAGTTAGCCCATTGTCAATTCAAGACTCGCCGATGAGAGCAACTCGCGCTGGCGCGCGACTCAATAGATACGATGAAGCGTGACAAAGAGCGCGGAGAAGAGGGCGAGAAACAATGTCGAAACGATGACGATCGCGTCACGGAGACGCAACGACTCTATGGTTGCCACCGCCATGAACAACGGAAGAGGACCAGGTAGAGGATGGTTCGCTGAGGTCGTCGACAGTCATAGGGTCACGCGTGCTCCGCGGCCACCGCGTCGTTCAGCGCGATCCCAAAGCCGGGAGCATCAGAGACGGCGATGCTACCGTTCTCGAAGCGCTCGGGAGGATCGATGAGATCGCCACGCCAACCCACCTCTCCCCACTGGAACTCGAGGATGTCGAAGTTCGACATGGCGGCGCAGAGCTGTGCGCTGGCGGCCGTCGCGACGGGGCCGCTCGGGTTGTGCGGGGACACCGCGACGCCATGTAGGTCGGCGACCGCCGCAATGCGGCGAGCCTCGGCCAAGCCGCCACAATGCTTGACGTCGGGCATGACGATGTCGACGGCACGCTGCTGACAGAGAGGGGCAAACCCCTGCATGCCAAACAGAAACTCGCCGCCCGCCATCGGCTGCTGGATTGCGTCGTGAATCGTCTTGGTATCGCTGACCTGCTGGGGAGGCACCGGTTCCTCATACCAAGAGATGCGGTGTGGCTCCAATCGACGGGCGACATCGATCGACAACGGCACGTCGAAGTTGCTGTGCGCATCGATCTTGATCGCCACATCCGGTCCCACCGCCTCCCGCATGGCCGCCACACAGGCGATACCCAGGTCGGCGGCTGCCGCCACCTCGACCTCTGGCTGGGTCAGCGCGGGAAATCCATCGAACGGAGCAGCTTTGAGTGCCGCGAATCCCTCGTCGACCGCCGCGCGAGCGTTGGCCGCGAATCCCTCCGGCTGCCGGTTGCTGGTGGCGCGGTTGATGTTCGCGTATCCCGGCAACGCGTCCCGAAGGCGGCCGCCAAACAGGTCGCTGACCGGCGCGCCCAGCGCTTTGCCCACCAGATCCCACTGGGCCTGCTCGATCGCGCTGAAGGCAGTGGCCCGCACCCGGTCACCTGACGACGCCTGGGCCCAGCCACGCTGACGATACTGTTCG
>Ga0208879_1003456_pt1 | contig 12953 bp, 7 predicted proteins | sample Knorr_S15_td_Bot_FD_185605 | JGI IMG/M metagenome (GOLD analysis project Ga0208879, IMG submission 185605) | Marine microbial communities from Southern Atlantic Ocean transect - Knorr_S15_td_Bottom_ad_5009_LV_A (SPAdes) (version 2) | ecosystem: Environmental > Aquatic > Marine > Oceanic | place...
GCTGATGACGAGGTCGAAAAAGTGGTCAAACTGGCAAAAGAGAGCGGCAGAATAACCGCCGAATCAATCGAGACTGCTCTTAGACAGGTGCGCGGCGAGTAATTCACTCGGCTTCGGCGGCTTCGGGCTCTTCTTCAGGTTCACTAGCCAACTCAATCGGCGCACCGTTGTCGGATTCCTCGGCCTCAGGCTCTTCGGATTCGTCCTCGGATTCTGAGTCTGCTTCGGCTTCTTCGGCACCATCCTCATCTAGTTCGGCCTCCTCTACATCACCGTCATCATCCCCTTCGGCGCCCGAAAGAACATCTGCGAGTTGGCTGCCGGTCAGTCCGAGCTCCCGGGCCTGCTCCTGGAACCAGACGGCGACGTCATTAGTTGAGGTGTGGGGACATCCGAAGTACTCGGAGAAGCGGCGAGTGGTGGTCAGACGGCGTGTGTTGCCGTCCTGTCGCTTGTCTATGAGTCCTAATTCTCGCAGGTCGCCGACATGCTCGTAGGCGACCTGCCCCAACATCTCGACAAGCCGGTTCTGCTTCATCGGCTGGTGGTAGGCGATGAGTGCCGCCGCCCTCAGAAGTCGCTTCGGAATCTCGGTCCGTGCAATCTTCGGGATGTGGTTAGAGAGTTGGGGTTTGACCTCGAGAACCCAATAGCGGTTGATTTCGGTCAATTGGATTGCAGTCCCCTCTCTGGCGGTGATCGCCTGCTGCAAATCGAGAAGTTCCATCCTGATGGTCGACTCGCTCACTCCGAACTGTTCCGCCAACTCGCTCTGCTTGAGAGAACGCCCTGCCCCGAACAGTGTCGCCTCCAACAAGGTTGGAAGTTGAGGCTCCTCACTCATGCTTCCACCTCCGGTGTGACTTCAACGGTGACCGCGTCAAAGTCGGCCAGATGAGGCCACTTGTCCTGAAGGAAGATATCTCCATGGGGGTATTCCACCTGCCATATGTCGGTGTACCCGCGGTGGGTCAGGAAGAGAGCTGAGACGAAGCCGACAATGCCACCCTCGGTCTCCGCATCCTCTGGATTCCATCCAAGGTCGATTCCCTGCTCCTTCAGTCGCTCAGCCACTTTCTGGACCGTGACCGGTTCACCAGTCGGTGCAAGTTCCCGGATGGCGGACCAGGTGCTGCGAATCTCCTCTTCGAGGTTCTCTTGATGGACACGGCTCTTGACATCGGCGATCGCGTTCTTCACTTCAGCCGCATGCTTCACTCGGGCCACCTCTCGAATCTGCCTCTCCTCGGCATCCTCGTGTGCCTCTGCGAGGCAGCCCAGCAGCTCGGCGAGTGTGACCGGCCGGCCCGCATCACGCTTGATGCGGCCGTCAAACAGGCTCGGAAGGGCATCACTCGCCTCGCCGGATAGAATGCTCGTTGTGAAAGCAAATTCGTCGTCATCGTACTCAGTCTGCCAGCCCGGCATGTAGTCCCACTCATCATCTTCACAGCCGTCGGCATTTTCAGCCCTGCTCAGGAGGGTGGAGGCCTGTCCGTGAAGGACTTGCCAAGCCATGCGAATCAGGCGGCCACAGGTCGGCAGGTCGATGTTCTCAGCGTCCTTCATTCTCTGGTTGAACAACTCTATGAAAGTCTCCAAGTCGATGTCCCACGGGTCTAGGTCATTGCTGTTGAACATCTGCAGAACGAGTGCGACACTTCGGTCAAACGGATCGATGAGCGCCTGATGCTCGGCCTGCTCCATCTCTGCGAGTTCCTGAATGTGGTCGGCGTAGCGGCTCTTGTGCAGCCCGACCTTCTGGTCGTGGCCAATCATCGCTGCGATGATGTCGTCGCGCAGTGAGTGAGAGTCCATCGTGACCATTTGACTCACTCATTCTCGTCCTCTGTCGGGAGTTTGATTTCGATTTCACCCTCTTCGGCTTCCGCTGCTGCCTCCTCGGAGTCGCGGGCGTCCAATTCGTCACGCTGTTCCTGCTCGATGGGGAGTGCGACGCTCAACTTGTCGTCCATGTCTTCCTTGGAATCCTCGGCGCGGTCTGCGAGTGAGACCAGAGTACCGTCCTCATCTTCCAACTCGACTCCATCTTCGGTTGTGATGCCGCCATCTGCGAGTTCGCTCTCCGCCTCCAACTCGAGTTCGTCGGCCTCGACTGCCTCGACTGCCTCGACCGGCTCATCGAGGTGAATACCACCCAGACTGGAGGGTGATTCGACCTCTTCTGGAGCGCGCGCCATGTCTGCCGCCTTTGGAAGGCCCTCGAGTTCCTTCTTCTTCTCCTCGGTGGCCTTCATCGCTTCGAGTTCCTTTTGGGCGGCGTCTCCTAGTTCAATCGCCTGCTCCCGGTCGAAGTCTGTTATGAGACGGCTGCAGCCGTCGCCGGCGTGGGTGATTCCGATGTGGTGGTCGGCGAGTTGCAGACTGACCTTTCGCAATGTCACCATGATGAACTGCGCCTGTTGGCTGCGAAGTCGGCAGAGCGAGGCGATGTTCTCGGCGTTGAAGGTGTCCAAGTTCTGGTCGACTTCGTCGAAGTAGTAGAACGGCGAGGGTTCGAAATCTTGGATTGCAAAGATGAGTGCCAGTGCAGCCATCGATTTCTCGCCGCCGGATAGCAGGCCAAGTCCGCTCTTCTTTCCAGGTAGTCGGGCCCACATCTCGAGACCTCCCTCAAAGGGCTTCTTCGGGTTCTCCAAGCGCAACTCTGCTGCACCACCCGGTTGCAGGTGCTTGAAGACTCGGCCGAAATTCTCATTGACGATATTGAGAACTGTTGTGAAGCGGGCGCAGCGCTCATCTTCGAGTTGGTCGGCGAGACCGACCAGTTGGTTTCTCCGCTCCCGGAGTTTCTTTGCATCCTCCGTGAGGTTTCCACTGCGCTCCATCGCTTCGTCGTACTGCTCGATGGCTCGCATGTTGACATCGCCGAGGTTGTTGACCTTGCGCTCGAGTGTTCGGACAATCGCTTCGATGTCCTTGACAGTTGGAAGGGTGTCGTCACCCTTGGGCGGCTTGATCTCAAGAAACTGCATCTCCTCTGTGAGTTCCTCGAGTGCGCGTCGCCTCTGCTCTATCTGCAAGTTGAGGTCGTCGATTCGCTTGCGGGTTGTCTCCCTTTCGCGTCCCTTCTGCTCCAATCGGGCGCGCAGGGTTGCTCTGTCCTCGCGGAGGTTGAGGCGCTGGTCATCCAACTCCCTGTGCTCCTCGGTGACCTGTGAGTGTGCTTCGACGACGATGTCGAGTTCCACTTGATAGACCTCGATATCGCCCTCCATCTCTGTGATTCTCGCCTTCGCCTTCTCAATGATGCCAATCTGCTCGCCGTGTCGGCGGGAGTAGTCTGCCGCCTGACTACCGAGAAGTTGCGACTGATTCTCGCCGCCGGAGAGGGTCGACTCCGCGGTGAGTCTGGCACGCTCCGCCTCGTTGCGTAGTCTCTCCGAGTCACGCAGAAGCAGGGAGAGGCGAGCCGGGCTCGCCGCTTGAAGTATCTCAGCAGCGGTCGCTCGGTCTTCGACCGACTGTTCTAATGCAGTGGCAGCCGCTTCGGCCTTCTGCTCCGACTTTTCCTGAGCCGTCTTCTCCAGACCGACCTTGTTGTTAGCCGATGTGACCTTGCTCTCAGATGCGGTGAAGGCGGTCTCGGCTCTTTTCAGGTCGTCCTTCCAGGCACGGACTTGGAGGGCGTGGTCGTCATTGGTGAGGTTGGCGATCCTCTCCCGGAGGGAGTGTTCGTTGTGGCGAAGTTCGTTGAGGGCTGCCCGGGTGGTCTCAGAGACCATCTGCAGCCGCTCGACTTCCTGTTGTGCATTCTCCACCACTGATGAACCTGCTATTCGGCCACCAAATTGCATTCTGCGACCCTTGGATGAGCCGCCGACCATGGCGCCACTCGCTTCGATGACTCCGCCGTTAAGAGTGACCATCCTGACACCACCCATGTGACGCCGAGCGATGTCCATCGTATCGACGATGAGGGTGTCACGGACGACATTCCTGACCGCGTCCTCGATTGACGGGTCGAAGTCTAGGAGGTCGATTGCCAATCCGACGACTCCCGCCTCACGGGAAACCATCACTGCCTTTCCAGCCGGCCGGCGTGACTGCAGTTTGTTGAGTGGAAGGAAGGTGGCGCGGCCAGCGTCGTTCTTGCGCAACCAGGCGATGCACTTAGCCGCAGTCTCATCATTTCTGACGACGATGCTGTTCATTCCGCCGCCCATCGACCAAGCCAATGCCTCTTCGTGACGGGGTTCCTTGGGAGCGCAGAGCTCACCGACTGAACCGAGAATTCCGTTGACTTCGCCGCGGTCTCTGAGGGTCATTATCGCCTTGACCGCCTGGGCCATTCCGCCTCGACTGCCGCTTCGGTTTTCCAGTTCGCCGCGGGCGCGGATGAGAGTCATCTCGGCGGTTCGCAGTTGGGTCTCCGCTCTCTCGACATCTTCGAGGAGGCCTCTCTCCTGCCGTTGAATCCTAGCGTGTTGCTCAGCCAGTGAGGTGCGGTCTGTCTCGGGTGCGCCTTCCTCAAGGTCTTCGCCATGGAGGAGCAGGTCGTCGCGTGTCAGTCGCGCTTCGTCGAGCGCGACCTCAAGTTCCGCAAGTTGTTCGTGGAGTAGTTCGACACTCTGGCGCGTCCTTTCTGCCTCGAGGTGAGCCTCGTTGGCATCTTTCTGCGCCTTCTCGACTGCATCTGTCGCCTTGCCGAAGGCGCGGTTCGCCTCGTGAGTCGCTTTGTCACCTGAGTCGAGGGCGGTTCGCGCCTCCTCCTCAGCGTCTGCCGCGGCCTGTAACTTCTCGTCCGCCTCGCCAACTGCCGCTCGGGCCGACTTGAGGGATTCCTCGTGCTCTTCGAGTGCTTTCTGCGCATCATCTCGCTCAGCAGCGAGAACCTCGGACTCTGCATCTGCCTCTTCGATGGTCTTCTCGAGGTCACCAATCCGGTCCTTTCGGGTCTCGACCTCAACTTCGAGGCGGCGTTGTTGGTCAGCCAATCGCTTACCATCATCGCCAAGCACCTCGTTCAACTGACGCTGAATCTCGGCCAGTTGGTCCTCGATGTCAAGCTCCAGCTGGGCTCCTGTCTGAATGTCCTCACCAATCGTTTCCAACCGCTCGATGTAACCGCTTCTCTCATCGGCAACCAATTCAATCTCCTCGAATCGGCTGCGATGCCTTGACTGCATCAGAGTCTGACGCGAGTTGTCGAGTGCTTCCCTCAACTCGCGATACTTCATCGCCTGCTCTCTCTCCTTCGAGAGGGTCTTGATGCGGCTGGTGATCTCTTCCTCAAGAATCGCAATCTGCTCGAGGAACTGCTCAACCTTGTCCTGCTGTTTGCCAGCCTTGCGAATCTCATCGTCGTAGGCGGTTACACCGGCGACATCCTCGAGCACCTTGCGGCGCTGAGTCGCGGTCATGATTGCCAGTGCGGTGACGTCGCCCTGCAGCACGATGTTGTATCCGTCCCCGCGTGCGCCAGCCCCGGTGAGGAGCCTGCGAATCTCTGTGGCGGTGGAGGGGCGATCATTGAGGTAGTAGGAAGAATTGACATTCCCCTTACGACCGAGTTTGATGGAGCGAGTGAGCCTCACTTCGTCGGAATCGACCTGCATTCGGCGCGAGCCGTTCTTCGCCTTCAAGTTGGAGAAGACGAGGGTCGCTTTGCAGTGCTTGGCGGCCCTTCCCCGGTTGCCCCCATTGAAAATCAGTTCAGCGATGTTCTTTGCCCGCAGACTCTTCGAACTCCTCGTTCCGAGCACGAATTGTATGGCGTCACCGCAGTTGGATTTCCCGGAGCCATTGGGACCTGTGATTCCGGTGAATCCCTCTTCAAGAGGTATAGTGACCTCGCCTTTGAATGATTTGAAGTTCTCGAGTTCCAATGCTTTCAGATGCAAGTGTCCCATCCCCTGCGGTGCGGTCGCGATTAACGACCACGGAATCACCGGGGTCTTTCAACCGTGTATAAAGCATAGTGGCGGGTAACGCGCGAGCGCGCGTTTTCCAAGGAGCAATCTCCACGCCGTCTAACGGTCCATAGACACCGCTCGCCATGACGGCGTCGGCATTGATTATCCTCTATACGAATTCATTCGACTGACTCTCCGGGTGGATTGTCATGTGAAAGTCAGAGACACTTGACAGAGGTTGCCACCTGTGAAGCCCTTTGTTTCTCTCCAAATCTGCCTGTTGAACCCGAATCAGTCGAGTTCTCCAGTCCCACCACATTGGACACAGCCTTGGCCATTGCAGTAGTGGCAGAGCCTGCCGACCTTCATTTCTTCGTTCCCGCTGCTCGTGCCGACTTGGAAGATATCCTCGTACTGGTCCAACTGCAGAGCTGACCTCAGGTCACCGACGGTCATCGGCCCCGAACCGCTCCTCTTCTCGAGTGAACCCTTGAATGTCCCTGCACCGGCGACTTCCCAGGGTTCTGCATACCTGTCCGACTTCTTGGAGGCGCGCTTGAGCGCCTTCAACGCCTTTCGGAGAATCGTAATCCCGCTGAGTAGCAGAGCCATGTCGACATAAAAGGCTGGAACAGCAACTCCGATGATCCCTGACCAATCCAGTGGTTGCCCATGTGCGTTCAACAAGCCGAGGAAATCCGCGACCGCTACGAGGACTAGGGAGAGACCCAAAAACATCCTGACACGGGCGAGATTGACTGCCGTGGAACGGCTGACGCGGAGACTACCTGACTGTCGGAGTGCCATGACTGGTGCTGCGAGAGAGCATACCAGCCCTAAACCTGCCAGTATGAGGTCTGTCAAATGATAGGTGCCCAACGGCGAGGTACAAGCGCTCTCGCGGAAGACTCTCAAGTCGTCATTTATCTGCTCTCTACCGCAGTTTCCCGACACCAGTTCCGTGAGATTCAACTTGTAGTGGATGATTTCTTCTGGGTACTGGAAGTAGTAGAGACCTATCTCCACATTGTAGAGGACGAAGCCGAGCAGCAGGACACCGAGGACTGCGAATAGCAGTGGCCGCACCTTCGACATCGTCTACAGGCCCTCCCCGGAGACTGATAGCGGTTGCGCAGGGATGGAAGTCGATACAGGCGCTCAAGGGCCTCCCGGAAGGGCGCGAGCCGATGGCGCAACCTTCAATGCAAACGGGGTGGAGCGACGGCTCCCGAGTGATTCTGATGACCGATGTCACCATCGTTGGCTCCGGTATCGCCGGACTCTTTGTTACGCTCAAATGTGCCCGGGCAGGGCTGAAGGTCGCATTGGTCACCAAGCGGCGACTTGCCGACTCCTCGACCAACTGGGCGCAGGGTGGCATTGCGGGAGTTCTCGACTCGTCCGATTTGGAGGCACTGGAGGGCCATGTGCTCGACACCCTGTCGGCGGGTGGTGGCATCTGCGACGAGGAAATCGTCAGGATGGTGGTCAACGAGGCGAGTGCCCGAATTGACGACCTCATATCGGAGGGTGTCCGATTCGACCGAGCGAGCGACGGCGAGTACGACCTGGTGATGGAAGGAGGCCACGAGCAGCGCAGAATCCTTCACTCGAAGGATGCGACTGGAGCTGAAATCGAGAGGGCTCTAATCGAAGGCTGCCGCGCCTCACCTGATGTGACGATTCACGAAGACTGCCTCGCACTCGACTTGATTCTGGCTGACAGGTACTCTGACGAAAGGGGGGTGGTCGGGCTTTGGTGCCTCGGTGATGATGGCAAGGTATTCACCCTCCCAAGCCGAGCCGTTCTACTCGCCACTGGAGGCGCTGGGCAACTTTGGCGTCTTACCACCAATCCTGCGGTCGCGACCGGCGACGGTATCGCAATTGCTGTGCGCGCCGGCGCTGCAGTGCGCGACCTGGAGTTCGTCCAATTCCATCCGACTGCGCTCGCCCTAAGTGGAGAGCGACCGTTTCTGATCACTGAGGCGGTACGAGGCGGCGGGGCGGTTCTGATGACTGAGGATGAGTGGAAGGAATGGCGGACTGCCCGAGAGACTGATTCTGCCGCCGACCCGGCTGAGTTCTCCTTCATGCGAGATGCTGACCCAAGAGGCAGCCTCGCCACGCGAGACATCGTCGCGCGGGCTGCTGACGCCGAGATGAAGCGGAGTGGCGAATCACATGTTCTGTTGGTGACCGAACACCTCGATGGCGAGGAGTTGGCGGAGAGGTTCCCGACCATCGCAAAGAGGATTGGAAAACACCACCTCGTGTTCGGCCGCGACCCGATTCCCGTGGCACCGGCGGCACACTACATCGTGGGCGGCCTGGCAGTCAACGAGTGGGGAGAGGTCTGGCAGCGGGACCTGACAGTTGATGACCCGACTTTCTCTACTAGGAACGGGCGCTCGATTGACGGGCTCTACGCCATCGGTGAGGCTGCCTGTACAGGACTCCACGGTGCGAACAGACTGGCTAGCAACTCGCTAATTGAGGCAGTCGTCTTCTCCAACCGGGCGGGCCAGCGGGTCATCGAATGGCTGGCGGGCGAGGGGGCCGACGCGCGAGTGGAAACCAGCACTCTTTCGGACTGGCGAGCCGAAGGGTTGGCTGACTTGGAGGAACACGCTCCCTTGGTACACGACAGACGGGAACTTCGCTCGACTATGAGTGATGACGTCGGATTGGTGAAGAGCGACTGGCGGCTGAGCCGGGCCGAGCGGAGGCTGGCGCTTCTCGACGACGAGGTGGACCGCATCTGGCAACGCTGCCTGCCGTCGACCGAACTTGTAGAACTTCGCAACATGGTGCTGCTCGGTCGACTGGTGATCGCAGCTTCCAAGGCTCGCAAGGGAAATGTCGGGCTGCACTACAACATTGACAACTGAAGCTGAACCAGAGGCTGTCACTACATCAGTACGCTGAGAATTAACATTCTCGGGAGTTTCATTCGGAGGAACTCTAATTCACCGCAGTCAATATGCCAAGCCTATTATCTCCAAAGTTCAGCGTTACTGAAAAAGACACGGTGCCTGAGTCGCATGACCCGGATACTCCACCTTCAGAGACTGTCCAATATTCTCCAGCCTGTGGGTCGTCTTCATCAACACCACTGAATGTATAGACCTCATCTTCAAGCCAAGTATACATACCTGAAGAATCAACACAGTACCCCTCGATATAGAAGTCCTCATCTCCGGATACCATCGACATCCAAGTTGTCCAATCTCCTGGGTCATCAACTGTTAAGATTGCCAGATTGTCAGTTGTCCCTGCTGTTAAGACATCGGGATGGTCTGTGAAACTTAGTTGGGGGATTTTCAAACATGACGAGCCAATACCGGAGACCCAGTCAATATCCGCTTGGGGGATTCCAAATGACGACGAAAGTTGACCCTGTATTTTCCAACCTGTCAAAGGGTAATATTGCTGACCCCAGCCCCCCAGCCCATCCATTACAATTGGATTGTATGTTGTAGCGCCACCATCATCTATCGCCATTATGGTAATGGTTTTCTGAACTATTATTGAGCAGTCAATACCCATATAATCTTCCGCTTGCACAAAGGTATTACCAACTTCGAAAGGAATGACGAATGCCCCCCCATATACATCACCATCCATGCTCTGAGCAGTCGGTTGGTCGCTAAAAAGACCTGAATTCTGTGAGAACGAGATGTCAATCACACCATCACTATCATAATCTATTCCGAGAGAAGCAATCGTTCCATCTAAATCCATAGCAACCCAATCAATGTACAGTATCCGAGAATAAGTACCATCGCCGTCGTCAGATATCATATCATCATCAGATGCCCAAACCGATGCTGCGAGAATGGGGGCGGAATTCAATACTAACGTGGAGCTTGAACCACCGATTTGTACAACAGTCCAACCGGTTGAGGTGCAGGCCTGGAAATTGGTGTCGGCCTCAACATAATACAGCCGTCCCAGGATGGTGGGGTCGCAAGTCGGCAGGTCACCAGACGTAGGCACATAGTAGGTCGGCCAATCGTCGGTGGACTCGCCAAGCACGACATCATCACCTTCGCTGGTCTCAATATCATTCCCTAGGCAGCCGGCGAGGCTGGTCGCAACCATCATCAAACAAAGTACCAATGCAGTCTTTCTCATGGCTCGGTATGACAATGGTGATGATATTGTTCTACCGGATGTCGAATCTGCCAAACAAATCCTCAGTTGCGCAGCGACGCGGTCAGTCGGTTTGGGTTGAGTGCTCGATTCCTCTGACCAGAGTGAGCAGTTGCTGGTTGAGCGGTGTCGGGATGCCATGCTCCTCGCCACGCCGGACCACCTCTCCGCATATCGCTCCAATCTCCGTCGACCTGCCTGCCATGACGTCCTGAAGCATGCTGCAGCGATTTTCCGCAGTGGCGGCCAGAACCTCGTCGAGTTCCACCTCGAGGTCGAAGTCCGAGAGGTCAACACCCTCGGCTAGCGCCACCAATGCTGCCTCGTTCATCGCATCGAGTGCCTGCTGGTGGAGCTCGGGGCGTGTGAGAAGTTCTCCGTTGCGCACGCCGCAGATGGCAGCCAACGGATTGATTGCAATGTTGATGAGCAGTTTCGACCAGAGCATCGCCTCAGCGTCGAACACCAGCTCCGGCGAAAGACCAGCCTCCTCGAGAGCGGCGAAGAGATACCCCAGCCGACGGTCGCCGACCGTCAGCTCGGAGCCGGCGAGTGCACCGAATCGAATCGCACCCTCACCTGTCCAGCGCACCTCACCAGGCGCGGTTCTCATCGCTGCATGGGTGGTGCTTCCCGCCAACACTCTGTGGCGTCCCAAACGACCCACCAGCAACTCGGCATGACCGAGGCCGTTCTGTAGACTGACCGCAATCCCCTCGGGTTTCAACAACGCCTCAGCAACGACCGCCAGCGCCGGCGTCGAGTCGCTCTTGCCACAGATGATGGCGACATCGGCACAGCCGTGAAGCGGCTCGGGCACCTCACCATCGAGAACAACCCAGCGTTCTGCGGAATACTGTTCGGAGTCGCCCTCCAAACCATGCCACACAAGCCCGGTGGACCCCAGAACACGGCCATGTGCGCCGCGGGCGTACAACACCAGGTCGCAGGCGCCCTCGGCGAGGCCACCGGCGAGAAGCGAGCCGATTGCACCGACTCCTAGCAGGGCGACCCGCATCACTCGGCCCCCGCTGAAACACACTCAACCTCACCATCGAGCGGGTCGAGGTCGGCACCTTCGCGGCACCAAGCGGCAAAATTCAACTGGTAGGAATTGTCGAGGCCTCCCGCTTCATCGAGTGAGAGCCAAGCCACCTGCAGCACCTCCTCGCCATCGAAGGTCTGGCTCAGATCCACCAACGCCGTACCACCTGCGGGGATGGTGATTCCACTCGCCTGGCCCCACCCCAACAGCGGATTCACATCGACATGGGCGATAGTCTGAGGTTGGAAGATTACGGTCTCGTTTCCGAGGTTCAGGAGTTCGTAGGTGGCGGAACCAAGGGGCAGGTCTACCCAATCCCAGATCGGCGTACCGTCCACCAGTAGCACGATTGGCGGTGCAGATGCAACCTTCCATGAGGCCAACACCGGGGGAACGGCAGCGGAGTCACAGGCCGAAACTATACCCCCCTCAGGCAGGTCGAAAACCATCTCGATATCGGCGTTGGCATCGTAGATTCGAATCTCAGGCTCGCTCTCGGGAAGCCAGGTAATCCTACCATCAACAAGCCCCGGCTCTCGCAGTGAGGTGTCCGTACAGGTCAACGGGGATTCCCCCCAAGCGACATGACTTCCCACACCCAACCAGTCGGGGGTCTGGTCAATCTTACCGGCCAGTGCCCAGCCTCCCACAGGCATCGCAAGCGAATTCAAGGGCCCGTCTATTCTCAACGGGTAGGTTGTGGTGGAGCCGTCGTCCTCGGTCAGCGTGAGCGGTAGTAGTGCCCCCCAATCGTCCCTCTGAAGAGTCATTTTACCCTCCGATGGCGCTGAGAGGCATACCTCGACCTCTGATGCGCCTCCCTCGACGGCACCGTTTGTGGGCGATTGTACCGACCATGTGAGGGCAGTCGTGGAGAAGTTCCCGGACATCTGGTCCTTCGTGAAGGTCAGATTGACGCAGGCGAGTTGCCCGCTGAACTCCGGTTGCAGTCGATAGAAGGGCGAGGTTGGGACCGCATCTGCATCCGGTGACAGGCGGATGACCCTCGATTTCACCTCGATGCCCTCGTCGATCAGTATGATGAGGTCGGTTGGAACGAGTGCCGAATCGTTTCCAAGAGTGGCGTGGAAGTTGAGGGAACCGTCGTTCAGCGGGTCGATGGTGCCGCTGTCGCAAATGCCTGGCAACAGGACGCTCTCACCATCGCAGTCAAGTGTCAGATTCCAACTTGGGCGAGGTGGGTCGAGCCAAGCCTTCGCCACGACCTGTCGAGCATCGATTCCAACCAGTGACAACTCTAATTCAAGCTCCCAATCCTCACCGATTGAGAGTGAATCGCTCTCCTGCCAATCGAGTTCCAAGCCCTCTTCCCACGACTCGTATTCGTAGACGGCAGCCATCCCGGGAAAGGCGAGCAGTAGGGCGACGAGCCCAACCACGAGGAACCGCGCCCGGCTCGCCCCATCGAACGGTTTCGCCTCATCCACTAGCAAGGGGAGCATGCTTGCCGATTCGACGCTGAACAGCCGCCACGCACCCAGCGCAAAGAGCACCAACCACGGCGGGTAGCCGGTGGTGAGCAGCACAGTGACCGCGGCGAGTAACATCACCGCATATTGCGACAACTCAGCTAAGGTGTCCATCATCCCCATCGGACCGACAATAGCGATTAGCAGGCGGTGGCCGGGGAGGCCCGGAACCGGCACTAGGAGAAGCCAACCGAAGACCATCAGCGACTGACCGGCGAGGGCGAGTGGGTGAAGCCAGGCGGAGCGCAGAGCCATCTCCTCAGCCGGCATGAACAGTGAGGCGAGAATCTGGGTAATCGGATTCAACTGAATGATCAGCGGTGCCTCATCGAACGAGGGTGCAACCAGCGCCGTAAGTCGGAGTCCAGCCAATGTGTATGCTAGACC